>Ga0209437_100268_pt1 | contig 79327 bp, 69 predicted proteins | sample AraplaL_Cvi_mTSA_FD_184266 | JGI IMG/M metagenome (GOLD analysis project Ga0209437, IMG submission 184266) | Arabidopsis root microbial communities from the University of North Carolina, USA - plate scrape CL_Cvi_mTSA (SPAdes) (version 2) | ecosystem: Host-associated > Plants > Roots > Endosphere...
CCGGTAGCAGCTGCATCGAAGCCGGTGGTGCGCACGGTGATGACCTTGATGGCATCCGTCGATTGCACGGTGGCAATCGCATTGCCAGCGTAGATCGGACGCTCGAACGTATCGGCGCTGTCAACCTTGGTGATTTCCGAAATCTGCGCCACGTCCAGCTTGGCGGCAACGCGCGGCAGGATGTTCTTGCCGTAGGCGGTGGCCGGGGCCAGGATGTGGGTGTAGTCCTTGGCAATGGCCAGCGCTTGTTCGGCGACATTCTCGGCGAGGCCGTCGGCAAATTGCGGCGCGTCGGCCAGCAAGACTTTTGTTACGCCGGCGATCTGGGCTGCGGCATCGGCAGCTGCCTTGGCGTTGTGGCCTGCGACCAGAACGTGGACGTCGCCGCCGGCTTGCGCTGCAGCGGTAATCGTATTCAGTGTGCTGCCTTTGAGGCTGGCGTTGTCGTGTTCTGCAATGACGAGTGCGGTCATGTTGTCTCTTCCTTAAATGACTTTGGCTTCGTTTCTGAGCTTGGCGACCAGCGTCGCGACGTCAGGCACCTTCACGCCTGCGCTGCGCTTGGCCGGCTCGGCGACCTTGATCGTCTTGACGCGCGGAGCGACGTCCACGCCCAGGTCTTCCGGCTTGACGATGTCCAGGGTCTTCTTCTTGGCTTTCATGATGTTCGGCAACGTGACGTAGCGCGGTTCGTTCAGGCGCAGGTCGGTGGTCACGATGGCCGGCAAGGTCAGCGACAGGATCTCGAGGCCGCCGTCGACTTCACGCGTCACGGAAACCTTGCCGTCTTCGACCACGACCTTCGAGGCGAAGGTCGCTTGCGGCCAGCCCAGCAGCGCCGCCAGCATCTGGCCGGTCTGGTTGGAGTCGTCATCGATGGCTTGCTTGCCGAGGATGATCAATTGCGGTTGTTCCTTATCTGCCAGGGCCTTCAGCAGCTTGGCCACGGCCAGCGGTTGCAGGTCGAGGTCGGCCGGCGTTTCCACCAGAATGCCGCGGTCGGCGCCGATGGCCATGGCGGTGCGCAGGGTTTCCTGGCATTGCGTCACGCCGCAGGAAACCGCGATCACTTCAGTGACCTTGCCCGCTTCCTTGAGACGCGTGGCTTCTTCCACTGCGATCTCGTCGAAGGGGTTCATCGACATCTTGACGTTGGCGATGTCCACACCGCTGCCGTCGGATTTGACGCGTACTTTGACGTTGTAATCGACAACGCGTTTGACCGGAACCAGTATCTTCATGAAACAATCCTTTGAATGTGTTGATCTGCCGTCACCGGCATGCGGCCCAGCCGTCTACGGCGACTTCGCCGACGTTGTTGGTCGACCATAATTCGATGCGACCATTCTCATCGAATGCGCCCGCGTGCAAGTGAAACGGACCGATGTCGAAGGTCGGACGCTTGGCGCGAAATTCGAAATGCCGTAGCGTACGACCCGGCGCCACTTCGCGCAGCAGAAACTCTACCAGCATGGTCGCCAGCAAAGGGCCGTGCACCACCAGTCCCGGATACGACTCCACACCCGTTGCATAGGGATGGTCGTAGTGAATCCGATGGCCGTTGAAGGTCGCCGCCGAATAACGGAACAGCCGGACCGGATCGGGCAGTACGCGCTGCGTCCGCTCGGCCGGTTTTGCAAAAGAAAAATCTTCATCCTTGCATTGCCTTACCCGCTCGGCCAGCGCGGCCAGCGCTTCACGTTCGCCGACGCTGCTGACGTCGCGGTAGACGATATCCTGCTGCTCCTCCAGCAACGGCAGGCTGTCTTCGCGATAGAGGTGACGCACCGTCACGAACACCATGTCACCCGAGCTCCCCGATTTGGATTCGACCGACAGGATGGTCGAATCTTTCTCGATCCGTGCCCCCACCTTGAGGTCGCCGCGCCAGTCCAGACGGCTGCCTGCGAACATCCGGCGCGGCAAGGTCACCGGCGGCAGGAAATCGCCGCGGGGAGGATGCCCGTCTTCGCCCAATATCGATTGCGGATCGATCTGGTTGAAGAACAGCCAGTGCCAGCACGGCGGCAACGGATCGCGCTCCTTGAACGACTTGTCGAGGTTCATCGTCGCCGCCATCCGGCGCACGATTTCCGGTGAAATCCTTTCGACCACCGTTTGTCGGCGGCTGACCCAATCCGTATAGTCCAGCATCAATTCATGTCCTTTCTTCCATGTGGGGCAATTCCACGCCATGCGCCCTCCGCCGCCTGGCCGGATGCCCCCTGTGCCAATGCCGGTCACTATCCCAACAGCGCACCGGCCGCGTCAACGCCGCAGCACAAATCGTTTCTCCGGATGGAATTCAAACCGGCGCATGCATGCCCGGCTTTCCGGCAACCGGAGTACGGAACACTATCTGCGCCCGCATTGACCCTGCGTGCACGGCTCGCCATCCTTCATCAAAAGTTACCCCCGTGAGACAGGACAAGACGCACCACGCGATGCGCAGATCCGTTTGAATACAAGGAAGAAAAGATGCTGCATGCTCCAGACCAATATCAGGATATCCGCGATGCGGTACGCGACCTGTGCAAGGAATTCCCCGCGCAGTACTTCCGCGAGATCGATGAACAACGCGGCTATCCCGAAAAATTCGTCGACGCGCTCGCCAATGCCGGCTGGCTGGCGGCGCTGATCCCGCAAGAGTACGGCGGCTCCGGCCTGGGCCTGGCCGAGGCGTCCGTGATCATGGAAGAAATCAACCGGTCCGGCGGCAATTCCGGCGCCTGCCACGGCCAGATGTACAACATGGGAACCCTGCTTCGCCACGGATCGGCGGAGCAGAAAGCCAAATACCTGCCGGATATCGCCAGCGGAAAACTGCGCCTGCAATCGATGGCCGTGACCGAACCGACCACCGGCACCGACACCACCAAGATCAAGACCACCGCGGTGAAGAAAGGCGACAAGTATGTCGTCAACGGACAGAAGGTATGGATCTCGCGCGTCCAGCACTCCGATCTGCTGATCCTGCTGGCGCGCACCACGCCGCTGGCGGAAGTGAAGAAGAAATCCGAGGGCATGTCCATCTTCATCGTCGACCTGCGCGACTCCATCGGCAAGGGGCTGACGGTCAAGCCGATTCTCAACATGGTCAATCACGAAACCAATGAATTGTTCTTCGATAACCTGGAGATCCCGGCCGAGAACCTCATCGGCGAAGAAGGACAGGGCTTCAAATACATCCTCACCGGACTCAACGCTGAACGCACCTTGATCGCGGCAGAATGCATCGGCGACGGCTACTGGTTCATCGAGAAAGCTCGCGACTATGCCAACGAACGCGTGGTCTTCGGCAGGCCGATCGGCCAGAACCAGGGAGTCCAGTATCCGCTGGCGCGTGCCTTCGTCAACCTGGAGGCCGCCAACCTGATGCGCTTCCAGGCGTGCACGCGCTACGACGCGCACCAGGATTGCGGCGCCCAGGCCAACATGGCCAAGATGCTCGCCGCCGACGCCTCGTGGGAGGCGGCCAATGCCTGCCTGCAGACGCATGGCGGCTTCGGCTTCGCCTGCGAATACGACGTCGAACGAAAATTCCGCGAGACGCGCCTGTACCAGGTCGCGCCGATCTCGACCAACATGATCCTGTCCTACGTGGGCGAGCATGTTCTCAAGCTGCCGCGCTCTTACTGATCCTTCGGAAGGCGCCGACGTGAACCCTCACTCCCTCTCCCACAACATCAGCAGTTACCTGTTCGTCCCGGGCAACCGGCCCGAGCGTTTCGACAAAGCGCTTGCAGCCGGGGCCGGCGCCATCATCGTCGACCTGGAAGACGCCGTTCCGGCCGATGCCAAGACGGCGGCGCGCGATGCGGCGGCGATGTGGCTGACGCCGCAGAAGCCGGCGCTGGTGCGCATCAACGCAGTCAACACGCCGTGGTTTTCCGACGATCTGGCAATGTGCATTGAGCGCGGCGTGACGGCGATCGTATTGCCGAAAGCGGAAGAGCTCGACGAGCTTGCCTTGATCGCCGATCGGTCGCGCGACGGCATCGCCGTTCTTCCGCTGATAGAGAGCGCCCGCGGCATCGCCAATGCATCTGCGATCTCCACGGAAAGAAACGTGCGCAGGCTGATATTCGGCTCCATCGATTTCCGGCTCGACCTCGGCATTGACGCCGATGACGCCGACGAACTCCTTTACTTCCGCTCCCAGCTGGTGCTGGCGTCGCGTCTGGCGCAATTGCATGCACCAGTCGACGGCGTGACCACCGATCTGCAGGATGACGCACGCCTGACCGCCGACGCCCTGCGCGCCAAACGACTGGGATTCGGCGGCAAGTGCTGCATTCATCCGCGCCAGGTCGACGTCGTCAACCGCAGTTTCTCACCCACCTCGGAAGAGATCGCCTGGGCGCGCAAGGTGCTGTCCGCAGCACGGGCCGCCGGCGGCGCTGCGGTCGCGCTGGACGGCGAGATGCTGGACCGGCCGGTGTATGCCAGGGCCGAGGGCATCCTCGAGCGCCAGACCGCCAATTAACGAATCCACCTCTTGTTTCAGGAAACGACCATGAATTCCATCACATCCAATCCGTCCGTCCCGTCCCCTGTCCCGGCCAGAATGCTGGAGGGCAAAGTCATCGCCGTGACCGGCGCCGGCGGCGGCATCGGGCGCGACATTGCCCTTGCCATGGCGCAGCAAGGCGCTCGCCTGGTGATCAACGACATCGGTGCGTCGCTGACCGGCGAAGGCAACGACGCCGGCCCCGCTCAACGCGTGGTCGACGAGATCAAGGCAGCCGGCGGCGAGGCCGTGGCCAACACCAGCAGTGTCGCCAGCGCCGCCGGCGCGGAACAGATCGTGGGAAGCGCCATTGATGCCTTCGGCCGCATCGACGGCGTCATCAACAACGCCGGCATCCTGCGCGACCGCATCTTCCACAAGATGAGCGAAGACGAATGGGATGCCGTGCTCAAGGTGCATTTGTATGGCGCCTATTACATGAGCCGCGCCTGCGCCGGTCATTTCAAGGAACAGAACTCCGGCAGCATGGTGCACATGACCTCGACCTCGGGGCTCATCGGCAACTTCGGCCAGGCCAATTACTCGGCCGCCAAACTTGGCGTGACCGCGCTTTCCAAGTCGATCGCGTTGGACATGCAGAAATTCAACGTCCGTTCGAACTGCATCGCCCCCTTCGCCTGGAGCCGCATGGTCAGTTCAGTCCCGACAGATACGCCGGAGCAGCAGGCCCGCGTCGACAAGATCAAGCAGATGACGCCGGCCAAGATCGCGCCGCTCGCCGTCTATCTGGCCAGCGAGCGCGCCGCGACGGTGAACGGCCAGGTCTTCACCGTGCGCAACAACGAGATCTTCCTCATGAGCCAGCCGCGTCCGGTGCGATCGGTGCATCGCTCGGAAGGCTGGACGGCGGAATCGATTGCTGAACATGGCATGCCGGCGCTGGCGGGTTCGTTCTTTCCGCTTGATCGCTCCGGCGACATCTTCACCTGGGATCCGGTCTGAGCGACGCCACCATGACCATCGACTATCACCGTCTCAAGCAACGGCAGTTTCCCGAGGTACGGCAAAGCTATACCGACAGGGACTGCATCCTGTACGCACTCGGACTGGGTCTGGGCGCCGCGCCGACAGATCGCGGCCAGTTGCAGTTCGTCTACGAAGAAGGACTCAAGGCGATGCCGTCAATGGCGGCAATCCTTGGCTACCCCGGATTCTGGATGCGGGAGGCGGACACCGGCATCGACTGGAAACAACTGCTGCACGGCGAGCAACGCCTGCGCCTGCACGCGCCCCTGCCCTCGTCGGGAACAGTGATCGGTCGCATGCATGTCAAGAGCATCACCGACAAGGGCGCCGGCAAAGGCGCCATCGTCGTGACCGAACGCCGCCTGACCGACGCCGCCTCCGGCACGCTGCTGGCCGAGATCGAAATGCTGACCTTCTGTCGCGGCGACGGCGGCTACAGCGCCGGCGGCCAACCCAGCGACCCGCTGGACTCAGCGCTGCCGGCGCCGCCGGATACGGAACCCGACGCGGTCTGCGATCTCCCCTCCCGGCCGGAGAGCGCGCTGATCTACCGGCTCTCGGGTGACTTCAATCCCTTGCACGCGGATCCGGAAGTGGCTGCGGTCGCCGGCTTTGAGCGCCCCATCCTGCATGGCCTGGCGACCTACGGCATCGCCGCCCACGCGATCATCAAGACCTGCTGCGACTATCAGCCGGAACGGCTGACGGCGCTCGACGTGCGCTTCTCGGCGCCGGTCTTCCCGGGCGAAACGATACGCACGGAGATGTGGCGGCAGGACGACCGGATCGCTTTCCGTGCGCGCGTGCTCGAACGCGATCGCATTGTCCTGAACAACGGCCTGGCCCGTATCCGTCTCTGACACAAGACGTCACCCCCAACGCCACGAACAGAAGAGTTTATGCAGAACGACATCCTGGAACAATTCACGGACAGCGTCCATGACCTGCTCGGCCGCACTGATCAACGGCAGCGCTTGCGTCGCCTGATCCGCAACGACGCCGCGGCGGATCGCGATTTCTGGAGAGAGATCGCGGCCGCCGGATGGCTGTCGGTTCTTGTCCCCGAGGGCGATGACGGCCTGGGCCTGGGACTCTCCGAAGTGGCCGCCGTAACCGAGGCAATTGGCGAACACCTGTTGCCGGAACAATTCGTGGCCGCCGGCGTGCATGCCACTGCCGCGCTGTGCGCCGTTCCGTCCGGCGCGCCGCGGAAAGAACTGCTCGACCGCATGGGGTCCGGCGACGCCATCGTCGCATTGGCCTGGCAGGCGGCGCCGGGGCAAACCGAAGCACAAGGCGCCTGGGACTCGGTGACGGTCACGCCGGCGCAAGGCGACAACATCGCATTGAACGGCAAGAAGATCATGGCGCTCGGCGCCGGCGTCGTGGACGGCTGGCTGGTGCTGTCCTCGCAGGCCGGTTCGGCCTGTCTGGTCTGGGTGCCGAAGGAAACCACGGGCGTCTCTTGCCGGCCGGCAGTACGCATTGACGGCTCGCGTCTGGATGAGCTTGTTTTCACCGATGCGTGCGTACCTTCGTCACATATCCTTGCCAGCGCCGATGACGCCATCGCGGCCGTTGACATCGCCAATGACAGCGCCCGTCTTGCCGCCGCCGCAGAGTTGCTCGGCATCGCGCGCAAAACGCAGGCGCTGACGCTGGAATACATGAAGACGCGGGCGCAGTTCGGCAAACCCATCGGCAGCTTCCAGGCACTGCAGCATCGCGCCGTCGACGTGTCGATCCAGGTGGAGCTGGCGCGTGCGGCCCTGGCGGAAGCATTAGCCTCGGTGGCGTCCGCTGAGGACCGCAATCGGATTGCGAGCTTGAAACGCGCCGCCAGCCGCGCCAAATTCCGCTGCACCGAAGCAGCCCTCCAGGCCACCCAATTCGCGGTGCAGATGCATGGCGCCGTCGGCTTTACCGACGAATGCGATATCGGCCTGTATTACAAGCGCGCCCTCCACCTGGGCTCCTGGCTCGGCAATGCGGAGACGCATTGCGCGCGGCATCTTTCCGCCATCCCGCCTATTTTTGATCGCGAGGACAGTGAGGATGGCGACGACGCGCAAACGCCGTCGGCATTCCCGCGCGACGCCGATTGGGACGCCATGAGCGAGGCGCAATTCCGCGCGCTGGTGCGCGGCTTCTTCCGCCAACACTATCCCGAACATCTGCGCCATTTGTCGCGCCGGCTGCACTGGAACGAGATCGGCGAGTGGTACCTGACGCTGTCGCGGCAAGGTTGGATCGCACCCGCCTGGCCGAAGGAACATGGCGGCATGGGCCTGAGCCCGGACAAGCACCTGGCGTTCATCGAAGAACAGGAAAAGCATGGCGTGGCGCGCATGATCGACGCCGGGCTCACGATGGCAGGTCCGCTGCTGATCCGCCACGGTACGCCGGAACAACAGCGGACCTATCTGCCGAAGATCATCTCCGGCGAACACATCTGGAGCCAGGGCTACTCCGAGCCCAACGCGGGATCGGACCTGGCGTCGCTGCGCACCGATGCCGTCCTCGATCAGGACGGCGACAATTTCATCGTCAACGGCCAAAAGACCTGGACCACGATGGCGCAAGATTCGACCCATATCTTCATGCTGGTGCGCACCTCCAGGACCGGGAAGCCGCAAGCGGGAATCAGTTTCCTGCTGGCCGACATCCGCTCTCCCGGCATCACGGTCCGGCCCATCCGCGACCTGGTCGGACACGAACATTTTTGCGAAGTCTTTTTCGACAACGTCAAGGTGCCGAAGGAAAACCTGGTCGGGGAGATCAACCAGGGCTGGTCGCTCGCCAAGGCCCTGCTCGGCTTCGAACGAATTTTCCTCGGCAATCCGCGCCAGTCGCAAAATGCGCTCGCCAAACTGCACGCGCTGGCCGCCACGCAAGGACTGTTTGAAGATCCGCTGTTCAACAGCAAATACGCCCGCCTGCTGTTGGACGTGGAAGATCTCTCCGCCCTGTACGCAAAGTATGCGGACATGGTCAAACGCGGCGAAACCCTGCCGCCGAGTGTTTCCATGCTGAAGATCTGGGCCACCGAAACCTATCGGCGCATCGGCCTGTTGCTCTATGAGGCGGGCCACGAATACGGCGGCAACCATCCCGTCGAGGAACTCGGCGGCGAGCTCGATAACCTGCTGACGCCGCTGATCAATTCCGCGTCCGCCACCATCTACGGCGGCACCAACGAGATCCAGCGCAACATCCTGGCCAAGACGGTGCTGGGCCTGCCCGACTGAACCTGCATCCATCACGTGAACCGATTCGAACCGAACCCAAAGGAGACACCATGAGACGCGCAGCCATCGTCGCCCCCATCCGCACGCCCATCGGCGGTTTCGGCGGAACCCTGCGTCCGCTGTTTGCCGATCAGCTGGCCGTGACCGTCATCCGCTCGCTGGTCGAACGCACCGGCATCGATCCGGCGCGCATTGACGAAGTGATCGTGTCCCAGTCCTACGCCAACAGCGACGCGCCTTGCCTGGGCCGCTATGCCGCACTGGCGGCCGGCTTGCCGATCGAAGTGCCGGGTTACTCGGTCGACCGCCGCTGCGGCTCCGGCCTGCAGGCGGTCATCGACGCCGCGCAGATGGTGCAGACCGGCGCCGCCGACGTCGTGCTGGTCGCCGGCGTGGAAAGCATGAGCAACATCGAGTACTACACCACCGACATGCGCTGGGGTGCACGCTCCGGCTCGGTGACAATGCACGACCGCCTGCAGCGCGGCCGGGAGCGGGCGCAGCCGGTGGAGCGTTTCGGCGTCATTTCGGGAATGCTGGAAACGGCGGAAAACCTGGCCAAGGACTACGCCATCACCCGCGAGGAACAGGACGCCTTCGCCATGCGCAGCCACCAGCGCGCCGAGGCAGCCTGGACCTCGGGCAAGTTCGCCGACGAGGTCATCCCGGTGCATGTCCCTCAAAAAAAGGGAGAAGCGCTGGTGTTCGACCGCGACGAAGGCATCCGCGCGGGCACCGACATGGCAACGCTGGCGCGCCTGAAGCCGGTGATGCGCGACGGCACCGTTACCGCGGGCAACTCCAGCCAGCAGAACGACGCCGCCGCGGCCTGCCTGGTGGTCGCCGAAGACAAGCTGGCGGAACTGCGGCTGGACCCGATGGCGTATCTGGTCGGCTGGGCCGCGGCCGGTTGCGATCCGGCACGCATGGGCATCGGCCCGGTGCCCGCCGTCGAGAAACTGTTCCGCCGCACCGGCCTTGGCTTCGACCAGATGGACCTGGTCGAACTCAACGAGGCCTTCGCAGCACAGGCGCTGGCCGTGCTCAAGGGTTGGAACTGGAATGATCCGGATCGCTTCAACGTGAACGGCTCGGGCATCTCACTGGGCCATCCCATCGGCGCCACCGGCGTGCGCATCCTCACCACTTTGCTGCATGAACTGTCGCGCCGCAAGGGCCGCTACGGCCTGGAAACCATGTGCATCGGCGGCGGCCAGGGGCTGGCGGCAATCTTCGAGCGCGGCTGAAGGTGGCACGGAGAAACGCATGCGCGACCTGAGCTTCGACAACGACGGCCATCCCGACCTGCGGCAGGTCGTCCGCCGCGACGACATGGTGATGTGGGGCCAGGCGGCTGCGGAACCCGTGGCGCTGACCACGGCGCTGATGCATCAGCGGCACGCCATTGGCGCGCTGCGCGTTTTCATCGGCGCCACCTGGTCGGCGCTGCTGACAACGGAACTGACGGATTGCGTGAGCTTCCTGTCGTATTGCGGCGCCGCCGGCAATCGCGTGCTGAGCAAGGCGGGGATGCTCGATATCCTGCCCTGCCATTACTCGCACATCGGCGCCATGATCGGCAGCGAAAAATTGAAGATCGATGTCCTGTTGCTGCAGGTCGCGCCGCCTGACCGTCACGGCCGCTACAGCCTGTCGGTGGCGTGCGAATACCTGGCGCCGGCCATCAGGACGGCGCGCGTCATCATCGCTGAAATCAACCGGCAGGCGCCGTTCACCGCAGGGCCGCATGCGCTGTCCGAAAACGACATCGACTATTGCCTGCACACGGACCGTACGCTGCCGCAACCGCCGGCGACGAAAATCGGCGCGACCGAACTGGCGGTCGCGCGCCATGTCGCATCCCTCATCGAAGACGGCGCCACCTTGCAATACGGCATAGGCACCCTGCCGGAAGCCATCCTGGCCCAGCTGGGAGACAGGCGCGACCTCGGCATCCATTCCGGCACCATCGGCGACCAGGTCGCCGCGTTGAGCGAGACCGGCGTGATCACCAACGCGCGCAAGGCAATCGACCGCGGCGTCACGATCGGCGGCGTCATGATGGGCAGCCGGCGCATCTTCGATTTCGCCCACAACAATTCCAGGGTGGAGTTGCGCGGCGTGGACTACACGCACTCGGCGACGGTGCTGGCCGAAATCGACAATCTGGTCGCCATCAATTCGGCGATCGAAGTCGACCTGACCGGTCAGATCAACGCCGAGGTCGCCGGCGGCGTCTATCTCGGCGCGGTGGGAGGGGCGGTCGACTTCCTGCGCGCGGCGGCCCAGTCCCGCCGTGGCCTGCCGATCGTCGCACTGCCCTCGCGCGCCGCCCGGCGCGACGACGGCACGGCGTCGGCCGGCCGCATCGTCGCCCGCCTGAACGGCCCCGTCAGCACTGCCCGCAGCGACGCCGGCGTGATCGTCACCGAACACGGCATTGCCGACCTGCGCGGCCTGTCGCTTGGGGAGCGAGTGCGCAAGATGATAGCCATTGCCCATCCGGAAGACCGTGAGCGCCTGCAGCAGCAGGCCCGCGAGTTATCCCTGTCGCGATGACGGGCAGGATCGGACATTCAATTCAAGGAGGAGAGATGTTCCATCACACGGTCATGGTCAATTTCATCGCGGTCGACACGGAGTTTCTGCAAATGGTGCAAAGCTACGCCGACCGCATCCGCAACATGCAGGACGGCCTGCTCGCCTTCAGCTTCCAGCGCAACGAATCGTCCAGGGCTGGCCCGTTCCGGCATGCGTTCGTCTCACGATTCCACGATTGCGCCGCGCATGACCGCTTCCAGACTTCCGCGCTGCACGAGGAGTTGAAACAGCTGATCATGCCGCGCGTCGCGGAGCTGGTCGTGCTCGATTACCAGGACCAGGCGTCCTGAACACCGCAAACCGATTCAAGATTCAATAAGGAGATTGCATGATGAACGACCAGGTCAACGAAAGATATTCCATCGGCTTCATCGGACTCGGCCAGATGGGCGCACCGATGGTCCGCTCGCTGTTGCAGGCCGGCCGCAAGGTCTGCGTTTTCGACATCAATCCGCGGGCCGTGAACGAAGCCGTCTCGCATGGCGCCGTCGCCGCACAATCGGCCGCCGCCCTGGCGGCGCAATCCGGCTTCATCGTGACCATGCTGCCGTCGCCGGCGCACGTGCGAGCCGCCTTCCTGGACGATACCGGCATCCTGGCGCACGCGGCCAGAGGCAGCGTGGTGGTCGACTGCAGCACGATCGATCCGGATACGGCGAAACAGCTGCATGAAGCCGCGCGTCTTCGCGGCGTCGATATGGCCGATGCGCCCGTGTCCGGCGGCGTGCTGGGCGCGGCCGCGGCCACGCTGACGCTGCTGGTGGGCGCAACGCCCGAACTGTTTGATCGGGTCCGGACGATGCTGGCGCCGGTGGGCCGCGAATTCATCCGATGCGGCGGCCCCGGCTCCGGCCAGGTGGTCAAGATCGCCAACAATCTGCTGGCCGCCATCAGCATTGTCGCCACCAGCGAAGCCATGACGCTGGGCGTGAAACTCGGCGCAGATCCGGCATTGCTGGCCAATGCCATTAACCATTCGACCGGCCGCTGCTGGGCATCCGAGCACTACAATCCCTGGCCCGGCATCTGTCCGGATGCGCCCGCGTCGCACGATTATGTCGGCGGCGCCAGCACCGAGATCCTGATCAAGGATTTGTCGCTGGCATTGGGCGAGGCCAAGGGCGTCACCATGCCCCTTTTTCTGGGAGCCATCGCCCAGCAGGTTTACCAGCTGTCCGCCGCGCAGGGCAATGGCAAGAAGGATTTTGCGTCGGTCGTCAATCTGTACCGCTAGGACCTGCCGGATGCCGGTCGCATGAGCGGCATCCATGCTGCGGCGGGATCAGATCACGCCGCTCTGGCGCAGGCTGGTGATTTCCTTGGCGGAGTAGCCGAGGCCTTGCATGACGTCGTCGGTATGCTCGCCCGACATCGGCGCCCGGCGCTCGATGCTCGACGGTGTCCGCGACATGGAGATGGGCGGCGCCACCAGCGGAATTTTTCCCGCCACGCCCGGATAATCCATCCAGGTGAAGGATTCGGCGTTGTTCACGGTTTCGTCCTCGAGCGCTTCGCGCGGCGAGTAGACCGGTCCGGCCGGTATGCGTGCATGTTCCAGTTCGGTCAGGCATTCTTTCCTGGTACGGCTGCTGCACCATTGCGCCATCACTGAACACAGATATTCGCCGTTCTCTCCTCTGGTCTTGTCATCCTTGAAGCGCTCGTCTTCCGAAAATTCCGGATGCCCCATCAGCCGCGCCCAGCGTTTGAACATGACCTCGCCGATCACTTGCACGATCAGCCAGCCGTCCTGCGTCCTGAAGATGTCGGAGGGAGCGTAGTTGGGACTGCGATTGAGCGAGGCCTTGCGATCGAGCTTGAGGATGGCTTCTTCGATCAAGGCCCCACTGGACATGTTCAGGCCGGTGCGCAACAGCGACGCGCCGACTTCCTGCCCGAGGCCGCTGGACTTTCTTTCATACAAGGCGAGTACCGTACCCATCGCGCATGACATGGCGGTGGCGAAGTCCACCACCGGCACCATGGCTTTCATGGGATGGTCCGGCAAGCCGGCCATGTGGACCGCACCGCTCATCGATTGCCCCACGCCGTCGAAACCGGTCTTGTGGCGCACCGCCGGTTGCGAACCGAAGGCGGAGGTAGCGGTCAGGATGACGTCCGGCTTGATTTTGCGCAGGCTTTCGTAATCCAGGCCGAGGCTTTCCAAAGTTTTTGCAGGCATGTTGGCGATCACGATGTCAGCCGTACTCACCAGTTGCCTGACTATCTCGCGACCCTCGGGAGAATCGATGTCCAGCGACAGTGAACGTTTGTTGCGATTGACCTGCAGGAAAAAAGCGCCCTCTCCGCCTTCGGTCACCGGCACGATGTAGCGATCCTCGCTGCCGCCCACCCGGTCGATGCGGATCACGTCGGCGCCAAAATCGGCCAGCAGCGCCGCGCAGAACGGGCCTGCGATGAAGCGGCCAAAATCCAGCACGCGTATACCCTCTAGGACTTTCACCGGCGGATTCTCCATATGGCTTTCGGATTGAACGGACGCCATGATCGTCAGGGCGCGACGGCGCGGATTTCTTCCAGCGCGGCGGGGTTGTCCAGCGACGACAGGTCGCCCGGCGGCGCCCCGGTGTAGACGCTGCGGATAACGCGACGCATGATCTTGGTGGTGCGCGTCTTGGGCAGCTGCTTCACGACATGCACGGCGCTGGGCCGGAACGGCCGTCCCAGGCGCACGTCGACGTGCTGGCTGACGCGCGCCAGCAGGTCTGCGGCGCTTTCCTGGTTGCCCGCCACAGTGACGACGAAGACCACCAGGCGCTGTCCCTTGTCGGCGTCCGCCACGCCGATGGCGGCGGCTTCCGCGATCGCATCCAGTTCCAGCACGACCTCTTCCACCTCCGCCGGGCCGAGGCGTTTTCCCGCCACCTTCAGGGTGTCGTCGGAGCGGCCCATCATGAAGTAATTGCCGTCACTGCTGCGATGCATGGCCAGGTCGCCGTGCACCCAGATACCGGGCGTGGTTCTCCAGTAGGTTTCCAGATAGCGCTGATCGTCTTTCCAGAACGATTGCGTCATCCCGACAAAAGGCTCCCGTACCGCGAGTTCGCCCACCACGTCGACGACCGGTGCGCCGGCCGCATCCACCACCGCCACATTCACGCCGGGAGAGGTCGTGTTGAAGCCGCTCGGCGGAATCGGGCGCACCACGACGCTCGACAGCAGCGCGCCGGACACCTCGGTGCCGCCGGTGTAGTTGATCAGCGGCCGTACGCCGCGGCCAAAGGTTTGTTGAAACCAGGAAAAATGTTCCGGATCGATGCCTTCGCCGGCGGTGATCAGCATGCGGATGCTGGAGACGTCGCCCTGCAGGGCGACCGCCTCGTTGCCCGCCATGCCGCGGATCAGCGTCGGCGCGGAGCCGAAATGCGTGACGCCGTGACGCTCCACCAGCCGCGACATGCGCGACCAGTCGGGATAGTCGGGGGCGCCGTCGTAGCAGACCAGCGTGGCGCCACGCAGCAAGGCGGACGACAATACCAAAGAACCCGCGATCCAGCCCATGTCGGCGGGCCAGCAATAGACGTCGCCCTCGCGCACGTTGAAATGCACCGCCGAATCGTGTGCGATCTTGAGCGGGAAGCTGCCGTGGGTGTGCACCACGCCCTTCGGTTTTCCCGTGGTGCCCGAGGTATAGATCACCATGAAAGGATCGTTGGCGTCCATGCTGGCGGCGGGTGCCGGCTTCTCTGCACCCAGCTCCAGCACGTCGTTCCAGTCGTGCTCACGCGCGTTTCCGCCTTCCTTGCCGGCCTGTTCGTCCGCTCCGCGTTTCCATATGATGCCGCGTACCGCCGGCGTCCTGGCCCAGGCTTCGCGCATCGGAGACTCGACGTTTACGCGCTTGGTGCGGCGGGCAAAACCGGTGGTGGAGACGACGAACGACACCTCGGCTGCAGTGAAGCGCGAAATGATTGCGTCCACGCCGAATCCGCTGAACAGCGGCACCATGATGGCGCCCATGTAGGCAATCGCCAGCGCCGAGACCGTGGCCTCGATGCCGTTCTCCATCATCAGTCCGACGCGGTCGCCGCGCTCGACGCCGAGTACGGCAAGACCGGCGGCGAAGTCGCTGACTTGTTGCGCCAGTTGCGCATAGGTCAGTTGCCGCGTGGCGCCGTCTTCGCTTTCGGCGACCAGCGCCAGTCTGCCGCTGCTGTCTGCACGCCTGGCGTACGCCAGGACGGTATTGACCCAATTGAGCCGGCCGCCCGGAAACCACTGCGGAAACTCGGGCCCGCGCGTCAGGTCGACGTAGCCGGTCGGTTTCACGTCCCAGACAATGCCGCAATAATCCTGCACGACGTTCCAGTAGCGCGCCGGATCGGCTTCCGCCAGTTGCAGCAACTCGTCGTAATCTTCGCAGCCGATGGCGCGGATCAGCCGCGCGATCTCGGAGTGCTCCCGGTCCGCCTGCTCCGGATGCCAGACGCTCAAGTGTCCCTCAGTCATTTCTATGCCTTAATCGGTTCTATGGATATGGTGGCGTCAGGACTTGGCTATCCTGGCCGACGGAAAATCCGCCTGACGTTTGCCGCGCACGGCCGCCAGCCCTTCCCGGGCGTCCGGTCCGAGGAAATTGAGCATCTCCTGGGCAAGCGCATTGTCGAAAATGGGACCGGCCATGCGCATCCAGTTGTTGAGCGACATCTTGGTCGCGCTGATGGCGGTCTGGCTGCCCCGTGCCAGCTTGGCGGCGACGGCCAGCGCCTTCGGCAAGACCTCGGCCGGCGGTTCGCAGAACGTCACCAGTCCGAGCTGCTCGGCTTGCTTGCCGTCGATGAAATCGGCGGTCATGAGGTAATACTTGGCTTTCGCCATGCCGCACAGCAGCGGCCAGATGATGGCAGCATGGTCGCCCGCCGCCACGCCGAGTTTGACGTGGCCGTCGGTGATGCGCGCGCCTTCGGCGATCACGCTCACGTCCGCCAGCAATGCCACCGCGAGACCGGCGCCGACGGCAGTGCCGTTGATGGCTGAGACGATCGGCTTTTCGCAGTTGAGCATGTTGTAGACGAGATCACTCGCCTCCTGATGCACTGTCGCGATCTTTTCAGGATTGCCGACCATTTCTTCGACCCACTGCAGATCGCCGCCTGCGGAAAATGCGCGATCGCCGGCGCCGGTGACGACAACGACCTTGGTGGCGGCATCTTCCTTGACGACCTGCCAGAGCTTGGTCAACTCCCAGTGCAGGCGCGCATTGGTGGCGTTCATGACTTCGGGCCGGTTCAATGTGGCGAGCAACACGCCGTCGTCGCGATGTTCAAACAGGATGTGCTGGAAATCTTCGTAATTCATGATGACCTTCAGGTTGCAAAGAGGGGAACATGTAGTGTCGCAATATTCTGCTCTTCATGCTTAAAGCGCTGCATTGACGCATTAGAGCCAATTTTTGCTCCATGCTTCAACAGGCGGCGGTGATGTGTTCCGGCATTCGGAATACCCGGAGTCGAGGCGTGCACGCCCCGCGGCGCGAAGCCGTTGCGGGAAGGTCTGGTTTTACGGGAAAACGGCGCGAGGGCCGGTGAATGGAGGAAACGGGAAGAATATCGGTAAGAGTAACGGGAAAGGCCGCTGCCGGGTCAGCTTAACGTCTTATTGAGTTTGGCGAGATCCGCCATCATGCGCTGATATTCCGCGCTGGTGACCGAACAGCCGTGGGCAATCGCTTCGCTCACGCGCAGGCCGGCTTCGCGCATGGCTTCGCCGGCTGGCGTCAGGCTGAGCAGGACATTGCGTTCATCGCGCGTATCGCGGGCTCGGCTGATCAGGCCCTCTGCTTCGAGGCGCTTGATCAACGGCGTGACCGATCCTGAATCCTGCTGCAGGCGCTCCGCGACATCCTTCACGCCAAGCCCTTGTTGCTGCCACAGCACCACCATCACCAGGTATTGCGGATAGGTGAGGTTCAGCGGCGCCAGCAAGGGCTTGTAGAGTTGCGTCATCTTCAGCGAGGTGCTGTAGAGCGAAAAACACAAGTGCTGGTCGAGCGTGGGCGGGTTGAATTTGGCCATGGCGGAGTAGCTGCGGAAAATCGGAATCCCCTAGCCTAACGGCTCGCGGCCGCCAAGGCAAATCTCCTTGGCGGCCGCGGCTGCAGCCCGGGTGTTGTCGATTAACGCTGGGCGGCGGCAAAAATCACTTCCGCGACCTTCTCTGGCTGCGACACCATCGGCACGTGGCTGGTCGCCAGCGTGGTGGTGGTGGCGTTGATCTTCTTCGCGAATGCCTGTTCCAGTTCCGGCGAGATCATGCGGTCTTGCGACGACACGATGTAGTAGTTCGGCTTGTTGCGCCAGGCAGCGACGGTGGTCTTGTCGCCGAACGCCTTGGCGGCGATCGGGCCCTGGGTCGCAGCGATCAGCGCGGCCGTGGCGGGCGAGACATCCTGCGCAAAGTTCTTCGCGACCGAGTCAGCCGGCAGCCACAGATAGCCGCCCGCATCCTGTTGCAACGTGGCGATGCCGGCCGGCACGGCGTAGTCCTTGCCGAGCGTGGCGGTGGCTTCGCCTTCCGACGGTGCGAACGCGGCGACGTAGACCAGTGCCTTGATCTTGTCGCTGGTGCCGGCTTGCGTGATCACGGTGCCGCCCCAGGAATGGCCGACCAACACGACTTTGCCGGTCTGAGCATCCACCACGCGCTGAGTGGCGGCGACGTCATCGGCCAGCGAGCTGAGTGGATTCTGCACCGCGACCACTTTCAGGCCCTTGGCTTGCAGCAACGGGATGACCTTTTCCCAGCTGGAACCGTCGGCAAAGGCGCCGTGCACCAGCACGACGGTAGTGGCATCAGCGGACAACGGTGCAGCCTGGACGCTGAAAGCAGCGGCGGACAAGAGTGTGGAAGCGAGAACGGCATTGGCGATGGTGGTCAGTTTCATGATGATTCCTTTCGGGTTGAATTATTTAAATAGATTACTTAGCGCGCTAATAAATTAGCAATTAAAAACGCGCTGTAAAGGGCGCGGCGGGGACGACGGGATTAACTATAGCGAACAATTAATTAGCGTGCAATATAATTTTAAATATTTTTCGTCATACCGGCATCTTCATCGCGCCAGCGGCAGTATCGTCGCCCCCTTCGATCCTGAAAACATCGACAACCGCGACCATCATCCTGATTGACGAAGGACTCTTTCATGGCGGCAAGACAATCAATCCCGTGCGGCTACGGACGATGCATCGGGCCTCGACCGGGAGGTCCGACGGGCGTCGGCGCAATGCGACAGAACCTGTCTTTACCGACATCCCGCCGTCGGCGTCGAAGGCCAATTCGGCAATTGACATGACCACCTGACAACGACTACGCTGGTCTCGTGCAGTCTACCGGGGAGGCAGTCATGACGCAGAGTCAATCGAGACCGCTGACATTACAGGAGGTGATAGAGCACCATATCCAGTTCACCGAAAACGCCATCGCCATCTTCGATCCGGACGGCAACTTCGTCTTTCATAACCAGTCCTTCGTCAAGACCTTCGGTCTGGAAGCCGAAGCCATGGTGGGATGGCATTCCGATGACTGGCTTACCTGGATGTATGTTCATCGCGGCGGCGTCAATATTGAATGGGATTCCCTGGAGGGGTGGCTGAACTACGTGCACAGTGTTTCCCGATCCAAACCGTTCCGCCGTTTCGAAACCGATCTCATCGACGGTCGCTGGCTGCTGGTGAGCGAGCAAACCTATTCGTCCGGACACCTGGTTCTGCACTGCGCCGACATCACGCTGCAAAAGAAGACCGAACGGGATCTGAAAGAAGCCATCGCCACGATCAAGCACATCGCGCAAACCGACGAGCTCACCAATCTCCCCAATCGACGCCATGTACTGAGCCGTCTCCAGGAAGAGCTGCTGCGCGCCGCGCGCTACAAGCATGAACTGTGCGTCGGCATCCTCGACATCGATCATTTCAAACGTGTGAACGACAAGTACGGTCACCCCGTCGGCGACGCAGTGCTGCGACATTTCTCGACGTTTCTGCGCACGCATCTGCGGGCGCAAGACATCGTCGGACGTCTTGGCGGCGAAGAGTTTGTCGTGATTTTTCCCGAGACAAAGCTCGACGATGCGATGTTTGTGCTCAACAGAATTATCGGCATGCTGCACACGGAGTGCCTGACCGGAATTGCACCGGATATTTCCTACACGTTTTCTGCGGGACTCGCCTCTACAGAGACGGGAGCAGGGCAAATGGAAAACAGCGATCTGCTCCTGGCCAATGCGGACAACGCCCTGTACCAGGCGAAAAATGGCGGACGCAACAAGGTCGTCTGCTACCGGCATTGCGCTGACGCCCCTGCCCTTCTTCCCGTCCTCGGCAGCGAGCAGATGTCGGGATGAACTGAGTCAGCTCCGGCAAACACCACCCGCGTGGACTGCCCATGCAAAAACGTCCGGCTCCGCGCCGGACGTTCTCTTTCGTGCAGAGCGTATCGGTCAGAACAGTTTGGCGATACGGAAGTTGATGCGGTTGCGCTCCTTCAGGCCGTTGTCGACGGCGACATCCTGGCCGTACTGGAATTGCACCTGCGTGCTCGGATTGATGAAGCTGGTGACAGTCAGGCGGGCATATTGCGTGCTGAGCTTGTCGCCCTGCTTGACGCCGTTGACCTCGGTTTCGCCGCCGCGCACGCTGCCGAAACCGACCGACAAGGCCGTGGCGGACGACAGGTTGTAACGCAGATGCGCCTGAGCTTCGTAGCGCGGCGCCTGCTTCATGGTGGCGTGCGCCGGCGTGAAGTCGGTGTTGTTGCCGTTGATCGTCACGTCGCCCACCAGGTCGAGCGCCCAGTCGGCGTTGAAATGGCGGATGTAGGCCAGCTGGAACAAGGCCTTCCATCGGTTCTCCCCAAGGTTCAACAGCTTGTTGCTGTCGTAGTTGCCGGTGGGCAGATACAGATAGGGACCGATGCTGATCACGTCGCGCGTGGTCTGATCGAGAATGAACTTGACCGGCGCGCCGAGGATCAGGTCTCCGGTGCCGCTGGCGTTGCCAAGCACCGAAGCATCGCCGTTGGTGCGCAGCGTGCCGAACGGCAGAATGAACTGCGGATCGAGCACGGCGCTCTCGGAAAGCTTGACGACGTGGATATACCGCGCCAATGCAACGTTGGACGTCAGCCCGAAGTTGCCGGACACCTTGTTGCCATGCGAGTAGGAATCCTTGCGCTCGGCATACTGGTAGTACAGCATCGCAATGTTGGCGCCGGCTGGATAGGCTTCATAGTCACCCGCGGTCACCTCCAGCGCCGACGCGGATTGCGACAGCGCATACAGCAGGCTGGCGGCCAGCAATGCGCGCCAGATGCCGGAGCCGGTACGCAGAGTCGGACGGTCCGTGCGCGATGAGGACATACGATATTTCCTGCTACCCGAATTTTTTGTTGAAAACATGGTTCTCTCCCTGAATAGTAGTAAGGACATGACGGTGAAACTGCAGATGCGATAGCGGCGAATCAGCCGGTGACGGCATTCATCAAGCCGGTGTGCGCGTGGCAATTGATGTACTCGTAGTCTTGCTCCTGCGGCTTGAGGATCGACACTTCGTGATAGACCGCAAGCTTGAGCTGGAACTGCAGTGCCTGCACCATGCGCATGAAGGTGGCGAAGATTTCGACATGGGTGGGATGCGATTCCGACCAACGCTCCATGTCGGCCAATGAGCGCCAGTAGCTGACCCCGAAACTCTTTTCAAGCGGCTGCCCATTGGCGTCGATATGCGTCATGTAACGGTTGCTGTAACAACCGATGCTGCGGCCTTCGTCGCGCAGGAATTTCATGCCGGCCGCCAGCACCGGCTCCATTTCGTCGAGATACAGCTGGCGTTCGCGGCCATCGGTTTCGGTCCATTCCTGGCCGGAGCGGATGATCGCGACGTTGTCATGGCCGGCAACCCTGACGCGCTTGCCGAAGTCCGGCGTGCCGTTCAGTACCTGCAACTGGCCTTGCGCCACCAGTGCATCGGTCTGCGCCAGCGGGATGCGATCGCGCATCGATCCCCAATAGCCGTGCTCCTGAAACTCACCGCTCAATCCTTCCATGACCACGCCGACGCCTTCGACGTGGTTGGGCGTGTTGAACATGGTTTCAAAATGTTCGATGCGCGGCGTCAGTACTTCACGGAAATAGCCGATGCCGTCTTGCAGGCGCTGGTCGTCGTTCCACCACGACGACACCGCCTGGCTGTCTCGCCAGCGCAGATAGGCCGCGGGCTCGCTCCAGTAGGCGATGGCAATCATGTTGTCGTAACCGTCGGCATCGACGTAATGCGTCAGATCGTGATGACCCGGGCCGTCGGACACGGCAAAGCCGGCGACGATCTGCGCAAACGCACGGCAAGCCTTGCCGTGCTGCTCCCTGCCCTTGGATTGCACACCGAAATAGCCCATCACCACTTGCGTGATGGCGCCATCGGCACGCGACGTCCAGCAGGGATAAGGCGGCGCGTAGTCGTCCTCGATGCGCCGGTTGCGGGTGCGCGGGCATTGCAAATGTGGGGCGATTGCTGATTCCATGAAGTGCTCCTGTTCTGATCGGAAGGAAATATCGGTTGCGGGTGCCGCTTACTGCGCCATCCCGGGTGATGGCGCGAGCGGTGCGATGTCGTCGTCAATGCGTTCCTGCTGATCAAGCGGCAGCGAGAAATACTCGACCGGCGCCGCCTTGCGCTTGTTGAGCAACAGGCGCGTGACGTCCGGACGGGAATAGTGACCGGCCGGGTCGGCCACCGACTTGGCGACGTTGATGGCGCTGAAATCAAGCTCTGCAATCAGCAGTCCTTCCTGGTCCGGCGGCAGCTTGTCGCACAAGGGCGCGCCATCCGGTCCGTAGATGACGGCATGACCGCCGCCGGCATGCAGCAGCTGGTGCTTGTCGTCGGTGTCGCACAACAGCGCGATCATCTCCGGCGACACCGTGGCGCACGGCGCGATCACGAAACAGGACCCCTCCACCGCGTAGATGCGACTGGCGGCATTGTTGACCTCGGCGCCGAGCGCATGGGCGAACGGATCGTAGATGGAAAAACTGGGCCAGGCAGCGACGTGGATCTGTTCGTTCTGCGCATACATGGCGTACTTGGACAAGGGTTGCAGGTGCTCCCAGCAACACAGCGCGCCGAGCCGGCCGATCTCCAGACCGTGCACGGCCAGATCGCTGCCGTCGCCTTCACCGAACACGGTGCGCTCGACATGCGTCGGCTTGAGCTTGCGGCGGCGCGCCACGTCCTTGCCGTCCGGCCCGATGATCCATTGCCCGATATACAGCGTGCTGCCGCTGCGCTCGGACAGCCCCATCACGATGTACATGCTGTTGCGCCGCGCAGCGGCTCGCAGTTGTTCGGCTTCGGGACTGTCGTAACGCAACGAATTGTGGACATAGCTGCTGACAAAGCCGCGCATGATGGCCCAGGCCGGCGTGCCTATCCAGGTCCAGAATGGATAGCCGGGCAACCAGGTTTCGGGAAAGGCGATCAGCCGCACGCCGGCGGCGCCGGCTTCATCGATGAGTTGCACCGACTTGTCGATGCCGCCCTGCAGATCGAGAAATGCGGGAGCAGCCTGCACAGCCGCCACTTTCAGTTTGGCGGGATGCTTGCTTGATGGGGACATGCGTTTCTCCAACAATGAGGTCCAGGATAAAAATACGGCCGCAGCCGCGCTTGCGCGGCCGGTGAAGCAGCCGTCGAAGCGCAGTATGTGGACAAGCCCGGCATGCGTCTTGCTCAGGACGGCAGTGGACTTGACTGAAACGGAGATGGCTCGCTTTACAGTTGCGCAAAGCCGGGAGTATTGTCTGCATGTCAGGTACGGCAAGGAGTTGCGGCGTACGCCTGTTGATGACGGGCATCGGCCGTGGAACCGTCGGACACCGGACGAGACACAGATAGTGACAACAAGGCGACACGGGGAGGCCCTGCAAAGATGAACCCAAAGCTGCATCCGGAAACTATTTCCGCCACACCGGCCGGCGGCGCCATCGCGCTGTCCACCGACGGCTTGCTGCCGCATGAGCGGGTGGACTACTGGCGGGAAATGGTGTGCAGACGTTTTGCCGAAGTACAGATATCTTCACGCCTGGGCCGTGATTTTTCCGGCGAAATGCTGACGCATCAATATGGCCCGCTGCGCGTCACGAACGTAGTCGCCAAAGCGCAGTCTGTGTCGCGCGTGGCCCGGCAAGCAAAAACCGAGAGCGAGGATTGCTACTTCGCGGTGATTCTGCTGGCCGGTTGCGAATTTCTGGAACAGCACGGCCGCGAAGCGCGTCTGCGGCCCGGTGATATCTCGATCTATGATGCGACGCTGCCGCACAACCTGATTTTCCCGGAAGACTTCAAGAAACTGATCATCCAGATTCCGCGCCACGAACTCGGCAAGCGCGTGACCGGACTGGACCGCTCCACCGCGCTGACGATCCCGGGCGGCGACGGCGCCGGCGCAGTCGCCTCGGGATTCTTTCGTTCGCTGGCCGGCCACTCCGCGCAACTCAACGACCAGCAACGCACCAGCCTGTCCGAACAGGCGCTCGATCTGCTGTCGCTGGCGCTGGCGTCGGTGGCGCCGGTCAATCTGAGCCTGTCGCGCAGCCGCCCTTTTTCGCTGGCGCGGGTCAAGAGTTTCATCGACAGCCAGCTCGGCAATTGCGAACTTGACAGCAACATGGTCGCCCACGGCGCCGGCCTGTCGCCCCGCTACGTAAACCAGCTGTTCGAGGAGGAAGGCACGTCGCTCATGCGCTATGTCCTGCGTTGCCGCCTGGATCGCTGTCGCGCCGACATGCTGAACCGGAACAGCCCGGATCTGCGCGTCTACGACATCGCGCTACGCTGGGGATTCAACGACGCCTCGCATTTCAGCAGATCGTTCCGCAATCAGTTCGGTATCGGGCCGCGTGACTTTTGCGCTTCGCAATTGAAGAAATGAGTTTTCCTGCGACGAGGAGAACGACGCCGCAGGCCGGATCCGCCCTTCCCCCCCTCAAATCTCCCGACGCTTCTCTTGCCCGAATTCAACACGCGAAACAACTTGACTAGTGCATATGCACATGTTAAGTTCCGCACATGGATACGACTCCTTCACTGACGGACTGCAATTTGTTCGCGACCAAACAGGCTGCGCGGTTCATTACGCAGCTGTATGAGCGCCATCTGGCAACGGTCAATGTCACCAGTTCGCAGGTGACGATCCTGGCGGTGATTTATGAGCGGCCCGAGATCACGATGACGGAATTGTCTGAAATGGTCGTCATGGATCGCACCAGCCTGGTCCGTGCCATCCAGCCCTTGAGCCGCGATGGCTACGTGGTGCAGAAGTCGGAGGCCGGATCCAGGAAAATCAGCCTGTCGCTTTCCAAAGCAGGTTCCAGGAAGTTCCTCGATGCTCTCCCTCATTGGCGTGCTGCTCAGAAAGAGTATGAAGAACTGGTTGGCAAGGATCGCGCCAAATTACTGCGGCAGGAGTTGCTCGCGGTAACTCAACGCTGAATGCAGAGCGTTAAATCACCGCGTTAAAGCTCGGACAAACGAGCATCAGGTTCATGGCGAGGCACTGTCCTCGCTATTTTTCAACACCATAAAGTGCATATGCACATTTAATTGATTGATCAGCGAGGGGTTTCATGGGAATCAACACTAACTATCTGAGCATGGCGCTGTCAGGCGCCTTGATCGCAACACTTGCCGCCTGCAGCAAACCGGCGCCGTCTCCGGCGACAATACCCAAAGTTGCCTCCTTTACCGTTCAGAACGTTGAACATGATTCCGCCAGCTATACCGGTGTCGTACATGCACGCACCGAGAGCAATCTGGGGTTCCGGGTGCCGGGCAAGATTGTGGAACGCCTGGTCGATCCGGGTGAGCTGGTCAAACGCGGCCAGCCGCTGTTCCGGCTCGACAGCACCGATTACACCCTGGCGCAAAATGCGGCGCGTTCCGCGGTGATCGCCGCGCAAGCACGCGACGTGCAGGCCCAGGCGGACGAAGTGCGCTTGCGCAAGCTGTTGAACTCCGGCGCCGTTTCCAGACAGGCGTATGAGCAAAGCAAGGCGCTGGCGGATTCTGCCAAAGCGCAACTCGATGCGGAACGGGCGCGCGCCGGCCAGGTTGAAAATCAATCCGACTACTCCGTCCTGCGTGCAGACGCCGATGGCGTCGTCATGGACGTTCTGGCCGATGCCGGCCAAGTGGTCAGCGCAGGACAGACGATTGCTCGGCTGGCGCAAAAAGGCCCGCGCGAAGCGGTCGTCAGCATCCCCGAAAACGGTCTCGCCCAGGCGCGCCGCCAGGCTAGTGCGGCGCTCTATACGGACGACACGCAAAAATTCCCGGCCAGACTGCGGGAGCTCTCCGCCATGGCCGATCCCCTCACCCGCACCTACCAGGCGCGCTACGTCCTGTCCGGCAAAGGAGAACAGGCGCCGCTGGGCTCGACAGTGACCATCCGGCTCACCGGCGATGCCGCTTCAGGCGAACAGACCGAGGTGCCCATCGGCGCGCTGATCGACAAGGGTCACGGCGCCAGCGTCTGGCTGATCGAAAAACAAACTCAGGTCGTCAAACTGGTCCCGGTGACGGTCGCCCGTCTCGGTGAAGAATTCGCCACCATCAGCGCAGGCCTGAAATCGGGCGACGTGGTCGTCGCCTACGGCACGCATCTCCTGAAGGCCGGCGACAAGGTGTCGACGCTGTCGGCTGCACGCACGGGCGGTGCGTCATGAGCGGCTTCAATCTCTCCGCTTTTGGCGTAAGGGAACGTGCCGTCACGCTGTTCCTGATCATCGCCATCGCCGTTGCCGGCGCCTTCGCCTTCATCAAGCTCGGGCGCGCAGAAGATCCCAGCTTTACCGTCAAGATCATGACCGTGACGGCGCTGTGGCCAGGCGCCACTGCGAAAGAGATGCAGCAACAGGTCGGCGACCGCCTGGAAAAGCGCCTGCAGGAACTGGAATACTATGACCGCGTGGAAACCGCGGCGCGGCCGGGTCTCATCACGATGAAGCTGTTCCTCAAGGATTCGACGCTGCCCGCCCTGGTGCCGGAACAGTTCTACCAAGCCCGCAAGAAACTGGGCGACGAGGTCATCAACATGCCGCGCGGCGCGATCGGTCCGGTCATCAATGATGAATACTCGGACGTCTATTTCACCCTGTTTTCGCTCAACGCGCCTGGCCTGCCGCACCGTCAGCTGGTGACGGAGGCCGAAACCCTGCGCCAGCAATTGCTGCACGTGGAAGGTGTCCAGAAGGTCAACATCCTCGGCGAGCAACAGCAAAAAATCTACGTCGACATCTCGAATCAGCGCCTCGCCACGCTGGGCGTCAAGGCGCAAGCCATCTTTGACGCGCTCAATCGCCAGAACGACATGACGCCGTCCGGCTTTGTCGAAACCGCCGGCCCGCGCGTCTATCTGCGCCTGGACGGTGCAATCAATAATATTGATGCGGTCAAGGCGATTCCCGTTGCGGCGGGTGGCCGCAGCTTCAAGCTCGGCGATATCGCCGACGTCAAGCGCGGCTACGAAGATCCAAAGTCGTTCCTGGTGCGCATACAGGATGAGCCGTCGCTGATGCTGGCGGTTGTCATGAAGAAGGGATTCAACGGCTTGACGCTGGGCAAATCCCTGACCAAGGAACGTGACCTGATTCAGGCCTCGCTTCCGCTGGGCATGTCGCTGACCAAAGTATCGGACCAGGCGCTGGCCATTGAAGCGGCGATCGACGAATTCATGGTCAAGTTCGTCATGGCGCTTGCCGTGGTCATCATCGTCAGCCTGGTGACGCTCGGCTTCCGGGTCGGCGTCGTCGTGGCGGCGGCGGTGCCGCTCACGCTGTCGGCGGTGTTCGTCATCATGCTGGCGACGGGGCGCGACTTCGATCGCATCACGCTGGGCGCGCTCATCCTGTCATTGGGATTGCTGGTCGACGACGCCATCATCGCGATCGAAATGATGGTCGTGAAAATGGAAGAAGGCATGGACCGGATTTCCGCCGCGACCTACGCCTGGGGTGCCACCGCCGCACCGATGGCGTCGGGCACGCTGGTGACCATCATCGGCTTCCTGCCGGTCGGCTTCGCCAGGTCCACGGCCGGTGAATATGCCGGCAACATCTTCTGGGTCGTGGCGTTTTCGCTGATCACGTCGTGGTTCGTCGCGGTCCTCTTCATTCCCTACCTGGGCGTCAAGATGCTGCCGAATATCCCGATGCATGCCGGCGGACAGGATGCCATCTACGCCACCAAAAACTATCAGCGCTTCCGTGCGTTGGTGCGCTGGTGCGTCGACAAGAAATGGATCACCGCCGCGGTCACCATCGGTGTGTTTGCCGCCGCCGTTTTCGGCATGGGCTTCGTGCAGAAGCAGTTCTTCCCCAATTCCGAACGGCCGGAGCTGACCATCGAAGTCAACCTGCCGCCCGGCAGCGCGTTCAGCGCCACCGATGCGACCGTCAGGAAGATAGAGGAAGCGCTGCGCAAAGAACCTGAAGCAAAGATCGTCTCCAGCTACATCGGTCAGGGCGCACCGCGCTTCTTCCTCTCGGTCAATCCCGAGTTGCCCAATCCGGCGTTCGCCCAGGTAATCGTATTGACCGACAACGCCAGGGACCGCGACGCCCTCAAGGCCAAGTTCAGCAAGATGATCGATGACGGCAAGTTCGCCAATGCCCGCGTGCGGGTGAGCCAGTTCGTGTTCGGGCCGCCGGTGCCGTTCCCGGTGCTGTTCCGCGTCGTCGGGCCCGACCTCAATACCGTGCGCGACATCGCTTTCAAGGTCAGGGACGTGGTGCAAAGCAATCCCGACACCCGCGACGTGCATCTGGACTGGGGCGACCGGACACAGACCTTGCGTCTGGAACTGGATCAGGAGCGCTTGCGCCAGGTCGGCCTCAATCCGCGCGACGCCGCCTTGCAGTTGCAAGCGATACTCAATGGCGCCTCGACCACACAGGTCCGGGACGGTCTGCGCATCGTCGAGGTGATGGTGCGCGGCGTAAAGCGCGACCGCACCAGTCTGGCGGAAATCGGCAATCTGACGCTGACGACGCAAGACGGCGTGGCGATCCCGCTCTCGCAGGTCAGCAAGCTGTCTTCAAATGTGGAAGACGCCGTATTGAAACGCTATAACCGCGAGCTCTACATCGCCGTGCAAGGCGACGTGCGCGACGGCGTGCAACCGCCTGACGTCACGCATGCCATCCTGCCCAAACTGGATGCCATCAAAGCTGCGTTACCGGCCGGCTACCATATCGATACCGGCGGTTCTGTGGAAGAAAGCGCCAAGGCCGACGTCGCGTTGGCGGCGATGTTCCCGCTGATGATCATCCTGATGCTGGCCGTCATCATGTTCCAGGTTCGTTCGTTTGCCACCATGTGGATGGTCTTTGCCACGGCGCCGCTGGGACTGGTCGGCGCCGTGCCGACCTTGCTGATCTTCCACCAGCCGTTCGGCTTCAACGCCATCCTCGGCCTGATCGGCCTGGCCGGCATCCTGATCCGCAACACGCTGATTCTGGTGGACCAGATCCGCAGCGACCTGGCGTCCGGCATGACGCCGTATGACGCCGTGATCGAGTCCACCGTGCGCCGCGCACGCCCGGTGATCCTGACGGCAGTGGCTGCCATGCTGGCGTTCATTCCGCTGACGCATTCCTCGTTCTGGGGTCCTCTGGCCTATGTCCTGATCGGTGGCGTCGGTGTCGGCACGGTTCTCACGCTGCTGTTCCTGCCGGCCTTGTATGCAATCTGGTTCAAGGTAAAACGTCCGGCCGCGGCCGCTCATCCGGTCGGCGCCAGCCACTCCCCTATCTGAGGCAAGCATGATGAAAACCAATTTTCAGTCCTTGCGGACACTCGCCGGCATTTCTCTTCTCAGCGCGTTGCTGGCGGCGTGCTCGCTGGCGCCGTCGTATGAACAGCCGCCGCTTCCGGTTGCCGCGCATTGGCAAAACGAAAAAACCGAACCCGCCGGGACGCGGCCCGATACCCTGCAGGCAGCATCGATAGCCTGGACGGACTTCTTCCAGGACGCGCAACTCAAGGCAGTGATCGCCACCGCACTCGACAACAACCGAGACCTGCGCATGGCCACGCTCAACATCGAACGCGCCCGGGCGATGTACAACATCCAGGCCGCGGATCGGGTTCCCAACCTTGCGTTGAACGGCAGCGGTGCACGCCAGCGCCTGCCGGCGGACATCAACCCGACCGGCAGATCAGGCGTCAACAGCAGCTATTTCGCCGGCGTCGGTCTGGCTGCGTTTGAAATCGACCTGTTCGGCCGGGTTAGGAACCTGAGCGAAGCGGCGCTGCAACGCTACCTCGCTACCGAGCAGGCGCAACGCAGCGCGCAGATCAGCCTGATTGCGGAAGTGGCCAATACCTACGAAGCGCTCGCGGCCGACCGGCGCCTGCTGCAGCTCGCCAAAAACACGCTGGCCAGCCGGGCTGACTCCTATGACCGGCAAAAACAGCTTTACGCCGAGGGAGCGAGCTCCGAATACGACCTGCGACAAGCCGAGTCGCTCTTCGAAGCAGCCAAGGCCGCGCGTGCGCAGCAGGAGCGGCGCACGACGCTCGATGAAAATGCCTTGACCGTACTGGTCGGTGAACCGCTTGCATCGGATATCGGAACTTCGAATGCGTCATCGCCCCAACAGGTTCTGCCGGACCTGCCTGCCGGGCTGCCTTCCGATCTTCTTACCGCACGGCCGGACATCCTCCAGCAAGAAGCCGTACTGCGTTCGCAAAACGCCAACATCGGCGCGGCGCGGGCGGCGTTCTTCCCGCGCATTTCCCTGACGGGAAACTTCGGCTCCGCGAGCAGCCAGCTGTCCGGATTGTTCGACTCGGGATCTCGCTACTGGTCGTTCCTTCCGCAGATCTCCATCCCGATCTTTGAAGGCGGCCGCAATATCGCCAATCTCAACGTGGCGGAGACCGACAAGAAGATCGCCGTCGCCCAGTATGAAAAGACGGTACAGGTCGCCTTCCGCGAAGTCGCCGATGCGCTGGCGGGACGCGCGACGCTGGCCGATGAAGCCCGCGCCGTGAAGGCCCAGGAGGCCGCCGAGTCGGCGCGCTACGGCTTTGCCAAAAGCCGCTATGAAGCTGGTTATTCCAGCTATCTGGAATACCTGGACGCGCAACGCTCGCTGTTCGCGATTCAGCAGCAATCCATCCAGGTGCAACTTGCGGAGCTGCAGAATCGCATCACGCTCTACAAGGTGCTCGGCGGCGGCTGGAAGACGGCGAAACAATAAGAAGGGAAGCTGGAATACAAACAGAAGCGCGCCTCGCCTCTTTTTCGAGGGGTGGGGAAATGCTTCAACATCATCTGCAAGCGGCCCTGAGCGCATACGTGTTAAGGTGAGCTCGTGCGCATTGGCGTACAAATCTCACACTCTTCCGGCAAACTTGGCCGTGGACCGTGTTCCCTCATGTAGCTGAACACCATGTCTTGAAGGGGCTTCGATCCACTCTTTCATCATCACCTGCGAACACGGCGGCAACCGCATCCCTGCGCCCCATGCCGGCCTCTTTCGGGATGACCGGACTTTGCTCGACTCTCACCGCGGCTACGATGCCGGCGCGCTGCTGATGGCGGAGGAACTGGCGATGACTTTCGGTGCAGCATTGGTGACCTCGACCATAAGCCGATTGCTGGTCGACCTGAACCGCTCGATCGGTCATCCGCGATTGTTCTCGACGACAACCCGTCGCTTGTCGCCCCCGGTGCGCGAAGAAATCCTGGCGCAGTATTACCGCCCCTATCGCGAGCAGGTCGAGCGTCTGGTCACGCGGGCCGTATCCGACGGACAGCGCGTGATCCACATCTCGTCGCACAGTTTCACGCCCGAGCTGAACGGCAAGGTGCGAAACGCCGACGTCGGTTTGCTCTACGATCCGGCCCGGCGCGGCGAGGCCGAATTGTGCGCCCACTGGCGGGCGACCTTGGCCGAACTTGCACCATCATTGCGCGTGCGCCGCAACTACCCCTATGCGGGCAAAGGCGACGGCCTGACTGCTTTCCTGCGCAGGCGCTTTGCGCCGGCCGCCTACGTCGGTATCGAACTGGAGGTCAATCAAGAGATTGTTCATGCGGCAGGCGCGCAATGGACGGCATTGCGCGGTTTGCTGGTGGAAAGCTTGGGCACGGTATGTGCATTGCCGGTTTGATGAACGTGTTTCCCCACCTGCAGTCTTGTTAATGCAACGCCCCTCAACCTCGGCCGTTTGTCTTGCCGGCACCTTGTGTCTCGCACGACGCGGCTGAAAACCGGAACCTGTCATGAAAATCCATATCGGTTTTGAAATGGTCTACGATTGCCCGCAACCGACGCCCATGATTTTCAACCTGAATGTCCACTTCACGCGGGTGTCCGATCTGGTCAGCCGCGACGACCTGATGTTCGATCCTCCGGTCCCTCGCACGGCTTACCGCGACAGTTTCGGCAACTGGTGTACGCGCATCGTCGCGCCGCAAGGCCGTATCCGCATTTCGGCCGATGCCGTCGTCAACGACACCGGCGCGCCTGACGTGCTCTCCCCGCAAGCGCGACAGTTGGCGGTACAGGACTTGCCGGAAGAGCCGCTGCTGTTTTTGCTCGGCAGCCGCTACTGTGAGACGGATCGCCTGTCGCCCATTGCGTGGCAACTGTTTGAGCATGCCCCGACGGGCTGGGGCCGCGTGCAGGCGATCTGCGACTACGTCCATCACCACATCGTGTTCGGCTATGAAAACGCGCGCATGACGCGCACCGCGCTGGAAGCATTCAACGAAAGAGTCGGCGTCTGCCGTGACTATGCCCATCTGGCGGTGGCCTTTTGCCGCTGCATGAATATCCCGGCCCGTTATTGCACCGGCTACCTGGGCGACATCGGCACGCCGCCGCCGTACGGCACGATGGATTTCGCCGCCTGGTTCGAGGTGTTTCTCGACGGCAGCTGGCACACCTTCGATGCCCGCAACAATACGCCGCGCATAGGCAGGGTCCTGATTGCCCGAGGCCGTGACGCCGCCGATGTCGCGCTCAACAACACCTTCGGTCCCAATGCGCTGAGCAGCTTCAGGGTGTGGACGGATGAAGTCGGTCTTCATCAAGCGGGTCAGCCGTGGGTATGACCAGCCGCCTCTGAAATTGGATTGGAACTCATTTCATGCAGACTGGCTGCCTGAAAACGCTGCCTGAAAGAGCAACTGCTTTCCCTTTTCGGTAAGCGAAACTGTGCCGGACATACCTGCAGTGGAGTCGACGAGCCCATCGATGCATGCATCTTCCCAGATGGTCAGGCGGGGACACGTACTTTTCCAGACGTCAAGAACTTCGGAATAAGAGTGCGTTCCTTGCTCAATCCACTGCAACATCTGCAGCGTCAAGGTTTCATGCGATCGTTCCATATGTCCTCCCTTGCTGGCTTCAAAACGGCGCTTGCTCCCGGCTTCGTCTCATTCCGCTGGTAGGTCCCATTATCTCCCGAACACGCTTGCTGTTGGTACGGTACAGTGCCCGGCTGTCTCCTGCTGCTCACATATTGTATGACTTGATCGTGGCGCGGTCATCAGGCGTCATGCGCGGGCTTCTGAGCGCCGGGACGAAAGCTCATTTCACGCAAGCACCTGCGCAACCATCGTTCCAGATCATCCACGTAGGTGAAGATCACCGGAATCACCAGCAGGCTGAGAAAAGTTGATGTCAACAAGCCACCGATAACAATAATCGCCATGGGTTGCCGGAAGCTTGGCTCGGCCCCCAATCCAAGTGCATTGGGCAACATGCCCGCGCCCATCGCAATGGTCGTCATCAGGATTGGACGCGCCCGTTTGTGGCAGGCGTCCATCAATGCTTCCAGTCTGCCCATGCCTCGTTCGCGGCGCGCCACAATTGCATACTCAACCAGAAGGATGGAGTTCTTGGTGACAATGCCCATGAGCATCAGCAAACCGATGACTGAGGGCATCGAAAAACTCATGCGCGTCACCAGTAGCGAAAATAGTGCGCCACCCAACGACAGCGGCAAGGCACACAATATCGTCGCCGGTTGCAGGAAATCATGAAACAGCAAGACCAGAACCGCATAGACACAGAAGATACCGATCGCCATGCTCAAGCCAAAACTCTGGAACAGCTCGGTCATGTTCTGCAGTTCGCCCTGTTCGACCTGATGTACGCCAGCCGGCAACTGCTTCAAAGCGGACAGTTGTTTGGCTTCTTTGTCCACCTCGCCCAACGTACGGCCGTTCAGCTCCACCGACAGCGTGATGTTGCGCTCGCGGTCGAGCCGGTCGATTTGAGCCGGACCGCTCCCCATCTTCAGAGTACCCAGCGAAGCGATAGCGATCTTGCCGTTGCTGCCGCCAACTCTCAATTGCCCGATATCTTCGATGGAAGTCCGCTGCGAGGGATCAATGCGCACCCGCAATCCGATCTGGCGCTCAGGAAGATTCAGTTTTGGCAGCGAGCTAGAGTAGTCGCCGTAAGTGCCGATACGAATGACATCGGCAACATCTGCAGCCGTCACTCCCAGTGCCGAAGCCCGTCCGGAATCCGGCACGAACTGAACTTCAGGCTGTTGGAGCGCGGCACTGGAACTGACGTTGCCGACACCTTTCAATGTCCGCAATTGTGTTTCGATTGCTGCGGCGGTTGATTCGAGCGTGCCGGAATCGCTGCCTGCCAGGGTAATGTCGAGTTTTTCGCCGTTGCCGCCGTTACCTACAGCAATCCGTGCACCGGGAAGGTCGCGCAGAATTCGACGCATGTCGTCCTCAACCGCGGACTGTTTTTGATCGCGATCGCCTCGAGATACCAGATCGACCGTCAAGGTCGCCTTGCGCACTTTTCCAGCAGTGTCATTGCCGCCTGCTGCACCGCCATTGCTGCTGCCGGAACCGACTGCAGCAAAGACACTCGTGACCGTCGGCACCGTCCGTAACAATTTTTGAGCTTGTTCCGTGAGAATACGGGTGTCCTGAATAGTACTGCCCGGAGCGAGCTCCAACGTCACCTTGGTTTGTGCCTTGTCCTGCGCCGGCATGAATGCCGTCTTGAGTGCCAGGGCCATTGCGAGCGAGAGCAACAGAAAGCCTCCCGCTGCCAATATCGTGCGTCGTGGATTGCTCAGACAAGCCCCGACCCATTTCAGATATCGTGTCATAAGGGCACTATCATGCTCCGTTTCGGAGCTTGCCTTGAGCAAGTACGCTGCCATCATCGGCGTGAGCAGACGCGCCACCAGCAACGACATGAGCACCGCTACCGAAGCAGTGATGCCAAATTGGCGGAATATCAAACCGGGGATGCCGGACATGAAAGCCGTCGGCAAAAATACCGCGACTAGTGTGAACGTAGTGGCGATGACCGCCATACCGATTTCGTCCGCCGCCTCCATCGCGGCCTGGTAGGGTGTTTTTCCCATGCGCAGATGTCGCGCAATATTCTCGATCTCGACGATGGCGTCGTCGACCAGAATGCCGACCACCAGCGACAACGAAAGCAAGGTGATGGTATTGAGTGAATAGCCGGCGAGGTAGACAAAACCGAAGGTCGGAATGATCGACAGCGGCAATGCCGCCGCTGAGACCAGCGTAGCGCGCCAATCCCGAAGAAACCACCACACCACGATGATCGCCAATACCGCACCCTCGACCAGCATATCGATCGAACCGCCGTAGTTGTCTTCGATGGCAGTGACGGTGTTACTGGCCTCTACGATGTTGACCCGTGGATGTGAGGCGGAGAATTTATTGACTGCGGCGCGTAGAGAGCGCAAGACGGTGACATCCGAATTTCCCTGGGAACGGGTGATTTGCACGCCCATGACAGGTTTGCCGTCACGAAAAGCGTAGGAGCTGCGCGTGGCCGATCCATCGCTGATTTTCGCGATGCGATCGAGCCGAACGCGACGACCATCGCCAGTGGGAATGCTGAGCGCTGCCAGTTCCTCGATGGAGCCGACACCTGCCAGCGTACGCGTCGATTGGCGCAGACCACCAATGTCACCCTGCCCACCGGAGCGTTCTCGCTGCATGGCTTTGAGCTGGGTGGAAACGGTTCCTGCAGTCAAGCCGAGTCCGGCCATGGAGGCCGGGTCCAGATCGATGCTCACTTCACGATCAATACCACCAATGCGCGTCACGCTGGAGACGCCCTTGACTGCAAGCAGGGCCTTGCTCATGTCCTGGTCTATAAACCAGGACAAATCCTGTTCGTCGAGAGCGGAAGAGTCGACAATATAGGTTAGCAACGGCGAAGAGGCCGCCTCGCTTTTCGAAACTGTAGGGTCGCTCATCTCCGACGGCAGATCGGCGCGCGCACTATCGACGGCATTGCGCACTTCGCTCAGTGCCGCCTGGGAATTTTTTTCCAATTTAAATGTGACGCTGATGCTGACGGCCCCATCCGTGATGGTGGTGGTGACGTGATCCAGCAGCGTCAGCGAGGTCAACTTGTCTTCAATCTTCCTCGCCACCTCGTTTTCCAGCTGCGATGGGGCTGCACCCTCGAGTGTGGCGGCAATCGTGATGGCCGGCAAATCCATGTCCGGAAATTCCTGGATCTGCAATTTCTGAAAGGCCAGCAGGCCCAATACGGTCAGGAGAAAAAAACACAGGATAGCCGGTACCGGCTTGCGGATTGACCAGGAAGAAATATTCATCATGTAGCATCCCGTTTGTTCCGGTCTGCCAAAATGACTTTGACTGCGGCACCGTCAGACAGGAATGCGGCACCGCTCTGCACGACGAAGGACTCTGCGTCAAGACCTGATACGATCTCGACGTTGCCGCCCTTGCGACGTCCAGTGACGACAGTACGACGTGCCACCGTCTTGTGGTCTGCACTGAGAACGTAGACATCGCTGCGACCATCACGCAATACCAACGCAGTCTCCGGCAAAGTCAACGCGCTCTGCCGGCCCACTTCGATGCTGCCGCTGGCAAACATGCCTGATTGCGCAGCGCTGCCGACCGGAAGGCTGACATAGACGATAGCCCGACCGCTGGAGGTAGATATGGTCGGGGCGGTTAGTCGTACCTGCCCCTCTACCTCCTTGTCGCCCGGGAGCAAGACATGAGCCGACTGGCCGGCACGAATACGCGCGAGCTGCTGTGGATTCACTTCCGCCTGCCATTCTATGCGCGCCTGCCGCACGATACGGAACAACTCAGTCCCTGCACTCACCACGTTGCCGAGCAAGGCCGAGCGGGAGGAAATGACACCGTCATCGACGGCCAGGATGCGCGTTTGCGCCAGCACAATGCGCTTGCTCTGCAGATCCGCTTGCGCAGACTCAAGCGACGCCCGGCTGGTGGCTTCGGTGGTGCCATATTCCTCGATTTTCTGCGCCGACAATGCGCCCCCTCCGGCTACCATGGCAGCACGTTTGACGTCGGCCCGTGCACTATCCAGATTGGCCCGCGCCTGGGCGACTGCTGCCTGCTGCTTGCGCACATCGGCTGCCGCGCTGGCCGAGGACAACTCGGCCAGCAATTGGCCGCGCCTGACTACGCTGCCGACGTCAACCAGCAACTTCGTGATGCGCAGGCTACCGGTTTCGGCACTGATGACTGCTTCCTGCCACGCGGCCAGATTTCCATCGGCCTTGATCGTATCGGGCCAGTTCTGGTGAGTTGCCTTGACGATCGTAATGGTCAGTAGCGGCGCGGGTGTCGAAACAACACCAGGGATTGCGTTCGGGCGGAGTAGCCACCAAGCGGTTCCGGCCAGGCCAATGGCCAATACCGCCACGATCCATATGCGATGACGAAATACCTTCACTGTGCAAATCCTTGTAAATGTAAAGTAGACGTCGGAGTGGAAATTTGCGATACCGGATTGCTATCGGTCTCCCATCCACCGCCCAATGCCTTGTACAGGGCAATCCAATAGCGCACGCGGTCGCGTCGTTGCCCGATGAGGGTCACCTCGGCGGAAATGGCGGAGCGGCGAGCATCTTCCAGCGCCAATAGCGTGTCGAGTCCGGCGCTCCAGCTTTGCTCTTTGGCGTTCGCATAGCGTTGATACTGATCGGCGGAGCGTTTACTGTCTTCAGCCTGCCGTGCTGCGCCATCGAGATCAATCAATGCCTGCTCCACCGCTTTGACTGCACTGCGCACGGAACTTTGGTAACTTGCCAATTGTTTGTCGTAGCTTGCCTGGGCACTGTCGACTGCTGCTCTTCTCTTGCCGGCATCGAAGATCGGAACGGAAAGAGACGGCCCAAATGACCACGTGGAGGCCGGCGACGACGCATTGGTTGCCGACAGGCCGATCGATCCGGACAAGCTCAGGCTGGGAAAACGATCCGCACGTGCTTCGCCTATTGCTGCATAGTAGGAAGCCAGCATGCGTTCCGCCGACGCCAGATCGGGCCGCTGGCGGACCAGATCCGCCGGTATGCTACTGACATCAAAGCGACCCGGCTCCGGCAAAGCGGGAGCCGAAGGACGATCGATGATGCCGCGAACAACTATTTCATCGGCTCCGGTCACTGCAACCAGGGACTTCACCAGCTCTTCGCAGGAAACGTTCTGCCCTGTGGCGGTCGCAGCAGCACTTGCAGCACTTGCATCGGCAAGATAGCCGTCTGACGCGGCGGAGAATCCGGCAGATACCGCAGTACGCGTCATGCTCAAGGTCTGGCCCTGCGAAGCTTCAGTGTTCCGGTATGCCTGTAGCAACAACCTGCATCCGCGGTATTGGACATAGTCATCGGCCACTTCCGCTGCCAGCGAGACGCGGGCATCGTGCCAGTCATCCACGCTGGCCTGCAGTTGCGCGTGTGCGGATTCGCGGCTGGATCGGTTTTTCCCGAACAGGTCAATTTCCCAACTGGCATCGAGTTCACCGCTACGGCTGGTCGAGGTTACCGTTCCTGCGCTGCCGCCTGCGCTCACTGATTGCTTGCTGCGGCTCACAGAACCGGTGCCGGTAGCTGAAGGCAAGAGTGCCGCGCTGTCGGACACCAGAGTAGCGCGCGCGATCTTTATCTGAGCGATGGCTTTGGCCAAGTCCGGACTATTGGCTTCGGCGATACCGATCAGTTCCGCAACCGCAGGATCATCGAAGCTTGCCCACCAGTTAACCAAGGCCTGGGTACTTCCGCCATGCGGTCTTTCAGCATGCCACTTACCGGCGATCGGCAGCACCGGTGCCTGATAAGGAGGTTGCAAGGCGCATCCGGCCACGCTCAGACCAAGGACGGCTGCCAGCAAGCTTTTTCTGGATGCAAGGCTGAAGATTGTGGTCGCGGGAGGCATGAATTGGATAAGGGAATGCTTGAGTCTGCAGATGATGCGGGAGAAATGTGTGCAAAATATGGAGATTGCGCCGTGCCGTGATTGAAGGCTGTTTTGCATGCTGCCAGCCGTGTATAGTCATTTCCACTCCAGCCTCTGTTTACCTGTGCACCATGAAGCTCAGTCTCGCATTCAAGCTCTTCTCCGTCTTGCTGGCGGCCTGCATTGCAGTATTCGCGGCGCAGGCAATTATTTTGCGTATCAGCGTGCAAGAAGATTTTTTTGATTATTTAAATGTCCAGGAGCAAGAGCGCATATCGGAAGCGCTTCCTCGCTTTGCTGACGCATACCAGGAACACGGAAACTGGAATTTTCTTAAAGGGGACCTCAGGACGTTCTTTGAACTTGTACTTCCGCGGGCAGATATGGAAATGCTTCGAGGGGAGCTGCCAATAACAGAACAAACTGGAGCCGCGGTCAGAATGGGGGTACTCGACATTCATTTGAAGCGAGTCGCGGGCAATCAACTATTGGATGAAAATGCCGTTCGGCGCCCCATTGTTGTTGGAGGCGAAACGGTAGGCTGGCTCGGCATCGTTCCCATACAACGAGTTCTCTCGCCCAATGAAGCCCGCTTTTTGGCGAAACAGCGCAAGACGTGGTTGATTTTTGGGTCAATTTCAGTGCTGCTGATTGCCTTGCTCACCTTCATGCTATCGCGCCCGGTGAGGCGCCGGATGCACAACCTCGCACGCGCGACTCGCCTGCTGGCTAGTGGCGACTACAAAATACGCATTCCGGTCGAAACCATTGATGAGATCGGCGTGCTGGCTCAGGACTTCAACAGCCTGGCCCAGGCTTTGGAACTCAATGAGCGTGCGCGCCGGACATTCATGGCAGATATTTCCCACGAACTACGGACCCCGCTGGCAGTAGTCCGGGCCGAGCTGGAGGCCATTCAGGACGGGGTGCGCGAACCGGATGCACAAGCACTGCAGGCGATGCATCAGGAGGTCAATCAGTTGGGAAAGCTGATTGACGATTTGAACGATCTGGCGCTGACCGACGTCGGCGCACTGGCCTATCGCCGCACGTCCATCGATATCGTGACGATCCTGAGTACAGCCTTGAATGGAATGCAAGGACGCTTTACCAGCGCCGGGCTGAGGCTGGTGCGCGAAATTGACGACGGCCCGCTCATCGTGTTGGGCGATGAGCGACGATTGTTGCAATTGTTTTCCAATATCCTGGAAAATGCGTTGCGCTACACCGATCGCGGAGGACAAGTCCGCATCACTTGCAGCGGTAGGGGAAGAACGGTGCAGATTGTGTTGGAAGACAGTGCGCCCGGAGTTCCGACAGATAAGTTGCCTTTTTTGTTTGAGCGCTTCTACCGTGCAGAGGAATCGCGCAACCGCCTTAGTGGCGGAAGCGGCCTGGGCCTGGCGATCTGCCGCAATATCGTCGAAGCGCATGAAGGTCAGATTGCCGTTCATCCCTCTTCGCTCGGGGGGGTGCGCCTGACGATTGAATTAGGACTGGCCATTCAATGAATCCCGCACACAACCACATCATGATCATCGAGGATGAACCTCGCCTTGCCGCCGTTCTGGGCGACTATCTGAGCAGCGCCGGATACTCGCACTGTTGGGTCGCCGACGGCAATGACGCCCTTCCTGCATTCCACGCAGAGCGTCCCGATCTGGTGCTACTGGATCTGACGCTTCCAGGGCGCAACGGCATTGAGATTTGCAGGGAATTGCGTCGGCAATATTCCGTTCCTATCATCATGATCACCGCGCGCGTGGAGGAACTTGACCGGCTGCTCGGCCTTGAGGTGGGTGCAGACGATTACGTATGCAAGCCGTTCAGCCCACGCGAAGTTGTAGCCCGAGTAAAGGCCGTCCTGCGGCGCAATCATTTTGTTCCAAACGATGTCACAGAGCAGCCGATCACGATCGACGAAGAAAAATATCTGGCCAGTGTCCGTGGCGCGCCCCTGGATCTGACCGCTGTTGAGTTTCGCCTGCTCTGCATCTTGCATCAGTCTCAGGGCCGGGTATTTTCCCGAGACCAGGTCCTCAACCATTTGTACGACGACAATCGGGTTGTCAGTGATCGCACCATCGATAGTCACGTCAAGAATCTGCGACGAAAATTGGCGGAAATCGGCGGCGATGAGAATTGGATCAAATCGATCTATGGCGTTGGCTATCGCATGGAATTGTGAATCCGGCATCCGAACTTGCCCACGCCTTGTCGTCGCCCGGCTATTCGCGAGATCAACCGCTAGACTGAAAAATTCAAGGCGATGGAAATGCGGGGACGCGTGCCGACGTAGGTGCCGACCGAATGCTGCAGCCAGGACGGAAAAGCCACCAAACGACCGGTGATGGGAGTAATTGCCTGGGTATATCCGGCATTCAGGCATCCCTCTATGCGGAAGCGAAGGGCTGGAGAATACATGGCCGGAAGTATTCCTCTTGGATCATAAAACTCAAGTTGCCCGCCGTTGTTTCGTTCTGAAGAATCACGCCCGTCATCCACCCAGTAAACAACGGACCAAAATGCGCCCGGATGAGCATGGAGCGTGTTCGCGCAACCAGGAAAATTGACGTTCGCCCAACCTTCAATTTTCCAGGGATGGGTGACCTCTGTCAGTCCTTGAGCGGAGTTGATCGCGGTAAGCTTGTCCACAAACGACCGGCTGAAATCAATCAGTGATTTCACCGCCGGACTAGCCCAATTGGCCAGGTCGGGCGAGGACTGCCAACCACCTACATTGCTGTGCTGCTCCGAAGCTTCGTTCTTTTGCCGCATCAAGATGCAGTCGGATAATTCCTCATTGAATCCGGACGCGCCCGGAACTTCTATCGTCGCCAGAGGCGTTGCGAACAGGCGATGAATTTCAATTTGATGGGGATCAATGTGTAAGGGAAGGTTCATCGTGCATTAACTCTTTTCTGCATCGATATGAGCTTACAGCACCACCTGTCAAAAAGCTGACGAGCCCCTCCATTCTTTACAGTTTTTTACTCCAGCCTTGATTTAGGATGTGCACGCTGACGGTCAGCGACGTCTGGAATCAGCACCACGTGACTACTGTGGAAGCGCTTCTCATTGAAACCGAGAATTTGAAATTCTCATTTCCTTATGTTTGACTGTGAGCTTCGCTTTTGCCGCCGATGTTGCTCTTGGTACTGTAGTCAATTCCAAAGCGTTCCATGTAGTCGCGCATCAATTGTCGAATGACCTGGGATGGGGTCAAATCCTGGCTGAAGCACAGCTCTTCAAATGCCTTTTTCTTAATCGGGTCGACGAGAACCGTCAGTCGAGCGGTTTTATTTTCCATGGCAGTCCCTTGATGTGAATTGCAAATGTTGCAATAAAATTATAATAAAATCTGAAAATTAATCAGTTGCGCTCCTGATGCAACTTACCCCATCGTTCCGTTACCGGATTGATGTCCGCACTACCTCAATACCTTTTTGTGTTGCCATTTTCGACCTGCATAAGCGCACCGAAAGGATTCATCTCCGATATGGCATTGAACTCCCCAATTGTCTTGCCTTGTCCTGTCAGGAAACGTTCGGCCACCTCCTCGAACCCCAAGTCGTAGAGAAGATCCAGTCCGACGGCCTGCTTCTGTAGATGTGAGAGGACTACATCTTGGTCACCGTTTAATCCGCACACGATGCGATTCAAGCTGGCAGTCGCACTACTCCACCAAAGTCGCGAGTCAAATGCCGACCAGAGTCGTTCCATCGACGGAGCCAGATCTTCGGCGTCTCCCCACAAATTGGAAACGAGAATGCCATTTTCAGACAGTGCAGCACGGCAGGAATTGTAAAAAGAGAGGGTGTTTAATGTCGGCACCAAACCATCTGCGTCGAAACCATCGTGCAAAATGACGTCCACTTTCGCCTCCATCGTTGCAATGTAGTCTTTCGCATCTGTGCGCAACACCACAAAACGTTCACTGTCGGGGGGGATGGCAAAGCTGTCGCGCAATGCGATCACATCCTCATCCACTTCCAGCACTGTGATCTTCGTATCTGGAAGTATGCGATAGCAATATTTAGCCAGGGAGCCGCCGCCCAAACCAATCATCAATATTGACTTTGGCTGGCGATTGAACAGCAAGAAAATCATCATGCCGCGTGTGTAACTCAGTAGAAGCTCGTCGGGAGCACTCAGCCGCATGGCACTTTGAATAAATCGGGCATCAAAATGTAGTGTACGCATATCGTCACTGTCAAAAAAAAATGGCTTTCCTTTGCTCGCCAGATAAACCTCTTCAAATGCACTGGCTTTGCTCTGAAAACTCTTGAGTAACGTATGTTTCATCTTCTTCGACTTCAACGGTAACTAAGGATAGCTTATGCAATGTGCAAATCAGACCAGCACTTGACGTGTGGCTGAGAAAAACTCGTGGAGCTTTTTTTCGACATCAGGTGCAATCATTACTTCAGGTTTGTAACCATTGGGACACGCCAATGATGGCGTCGTACCAAACAGGCGGCAAATAAGTGGGCGGTCATCATAGACCTGGCAGCCATCTTTGCCCAAATGAGGGCAACTCAGGTTTTCCAATGCAATATCGTGTTCCTTCGTTGTTTTAACAGGTAGCCACGACATTTCTTCTGACGAGGTTGTCACTGGGCCACAGCAATCATGGCATCCAGGCTTGCAAGCGAAAGCAGGAATGTGGCGGCGAAAGAACTTTATTTTTTGGATGTTCGTTGTCATAGGTAACTGTCGCCGTATTTGGACCGATTACGACGACCTGATTCGAGGCCCAGGAAAATATCAGTGTGCCGCTGGTGCCGCCAGATCCAAAAAAGTGATTCATCACATGATGAGCCAGTTGAGGATTTGCACGGCATTTCTGTATTTCACCATGCGGATTATATTATCATTTGGAACGCATATTAGATTAATTACATTACCATACTATGCACATATCTAGACGCCCTGACCGCCTTTTCATCGACTGAGCAATTCACTCACGCAAACAACGTCGTCCGTTAAAACTGCTCCATTTGGAGCTGCGAGCGTTGGGTATGAGGGGTCTACGAATCGGGTCGAACAAATCAACACGACAGATCAACCAATTATAAATTTTCATCTGAAACACGGCGAAGTTGTTTGATGGTCTTACCAATTAATTGGTATTATCTCGATTCCCAAGCAGGACCATGCGCCGCAGTTGCCACGATGGCGCTTTAATTCTTTAGATCAACCACCAAAGGAAGAGCAATGAAATTACTCCGTTACGGCCCTGTCGGCCAAGAAAAGCCAGGCATTCTGGATCAGGCCGGCAAGATCCGCGACCTGTCGGCACACATCAAGGACGTCAACGGCGCCGCTCTGGACGACGCCACCCTGGCGAAAATCCGTGCACTGGACCTGCAAAGCCTGCCGGTGGTCGATGGTAATCCGCGCATCGGCGCCTGCGTCGGCAACATCGGCAAGTTCATTTGCATCGGCCTGAACTACGCCGACCACGCTGCTGAATCCGGCCTGCCTATTCCTGCCGAACCAGTCGTGTTCAGCAAGTGGACATCGGCCGTGGTCGGTCCCAACGACGACGTCAAGATTCCGCGCGGCTCCAAGAAGACCGACTGGGAAGTCGAACTGGGCGTGGTCATCGGCAAGGCCGCTTCGTACATCGAAGAAAAAGATGCGCTGTCGCACGTCGCCGGCTATTGCGTCGTCAACGACGTCTCCGAGCGCGAATTCCAAACCGAACGCGGCGGCACCTGGGACAAGGGCAAGGGTTGCGACACCTTCGGTCCGATCGGTCCATGGCTGGTGACGCGCGATGAAGTCACCAACCCGAACAACCTGCAACTGTGGCTGGAAGTCGACGGCAAACGCTACCAGAACGGCAACACCAACACGATGATCTTCAACGTGCCGTTCATCATTTCCTATCTGAGCAAGTTCATGAGCCTGCAACCTGGCGACGTGATCTCGACAGGCACGCCTCCAGGCGTCGGCATGGGCGTCAAGCCTAATCCGGTTTACCTGAGCGCCGGCCAGACCATGCGTCTGAGCATCGAAGGCCTGGGCGAACAGCAACAAAAGACTGTCAACGCATAAACCTGATCCGCTTCCGGATGCGCGCCGTCGGGATCCATCGATGGCGCGCACCAAACCGCATCAGCAAGGATTGAAGACTGCCCGCAGAAGGCAGATTCCAAACAGGTCACCTCAAGAGCAAAGAGAACGGAGTTCACATGAATCACTACGATTTCCAAGGTCGCAGCGCGATCATCACCGGCGGTGCGCAAGGCATCGGTTTCGCCATCGCCGAACGCCTGCTGCAAGGCAAGGCCAAAGTCGTCCTGTGGGATCTGGATGAGAAGTTGCTGCAGGAAGCGCGCGGCAAGCTCGAATCGCTCGGCAACGTCGAGACGGTCGCCGTCAACATCGCCGACCAGGCGGCCGTGCAACGCGCCATCGAAGCCACTGAAAAAGTCACGCAATCGATCGACGTGCTGGTGCACAGCGCCGGCATCGCCGGCCAGAATGGCCTCGTCGCCGACTACTCGCCGGAAGAATGGCGTCGCGTCATCGACATCGATCTGAACGGCGCGTTCTACGTCAATCAAGTGGTCGTGCAACGCATGATCGCGCAAAACTACGGTCGCATCGTCAACATCGCGTCCATCGCCGGCAAGGAAGGCAACCCGACCGCGTCCGCCTACAGCGCCGCCAAGGCCGGCCTGATCGCCCTGACCAAGAGCCTCGGTAAGGAAACCGCGACCAAGAACATCGCCGTCAACGCGATCACCCCGGCTGCGGCGCAAACCCGCATTCTGGAACAATGCACACAGGCCCATATCGACTACATGCTGTCGAAGATTCCGCGCGGACGCTTCGTCAAAGTGGAAGAAATTGCCGCCATGGTGAGCTGGCTCGTGTCGGAAGAAAACTCGTTCACCACCGCATCGGTCTTCGACCTGTCCGGCGGTCGCGCGACTTATTGATCCAGCACTGATCCGGCGCTGATCCGGCCGGAATCAAACGGATAGCGTCCGCCGCTCAGCGGCGGCGCATTGAACATGCGCCGAGCTATCCGCCAATAATAAAAATTACTATCCAGTTTGTCTGTCCGGCATGCCACAAGCACCCCGGGTCGACACACTGCGCCCTTTTATTGCTTCAGAGGAGAGATGTTATGGCAGCAGTACCCTATCCCGCCACCGCGCAGGATATCCAGGAATCCAATCTATACCGCCGCATCACGCTGCGCTTCGTGCCGCTGCTCGTGATCTGCTTCGTGTTCGCTTATCTCGACCGCGTCAACATCAGTTTCGCCAAGCTGCAGATGCAGCAGGACCTCGGCTTCTCCGATGCGGTCTACGGCCTCGGCGCGAGTATTTTCTTCGTCGGCTATTTCCTGTTCGAAATCCCGAGCAACATGATCCTGCACAAGGTCGGTCCGAAGCGCTGGATCGCCCGCATCATGGTCACCTGGGGCATCGCCTCGGCGGCGATGATGTTCGTCACCAATGAAACCGGCTTCTACATCCTGCGCTTCCTGATCGGCAGCCTGGAAGCGGGCTTTGTGCCGGGCGCCCTGTACTTCTTCACCAACTGGTTCCCGTCGCAGCGTCGCGGCCGCATCAACTCGCTGTTCATGGCGGCCATCGCCCTGTGCGGCATGATCGGCGGCCCGATCTCCGGCGGCATCATGAAGTTCACCCACGGCGTGAGCTCGCTGCACGGCTGGCAATGGCTGTTCCTGCTGGAAGGCATTCCATCGATCGTGCTCGGCGTGATCTGCTGGATCGTCATCGACAACAAGATCGAAGACGCACGCTGGCTGAAGGACGATGAAAAGAAACTGCTGCTGGCTCGCCTCGCGGCAGAGCCGAAGAGCGAAGCGGTACATTCCTTCCGCGACGCCTTGAAGCAACCGTCGACCATCACCATGTCCCTGATCTATCTGGTGCTGGCTTCCGGCATCTATGGCCTGGTGTTCTGGATGCCGCAACTGATCAAGACCGCCGGCACCGACGACACCTTCATCATCGGCCTGATCACGGTGATTCCTTATCTGTGCGCCGCCATCGGCATGATCCTGATCGGCCGCAGCTCGGACCGCACCGGCGAACGCCGCTGGCATCTGGCCGGTTGTGCGCTGGCCGGCGCCATCGGTTATGCCGTGAGCGCCTACTTCGGCAGCAACACGCTGGTGCTGGTGGTCGGTTTGTCGTTCGCCGCGACCGGCATCATCGCCGGCATCGGCCTGTTCTGGATCCTGCCTCCACGCGTGCTGACCGGCGCCGCGGCGGCGGGCGGCATCGCGCTGATCAACTCGGTCGGGCAGCTCGGCGGCATCATCACGCCGTACATGGTCGGCAAGATCCGCGACATCACCGGCAGCGCTTCGCTGGGTCTCTACGTGGTGGCGTTGGAATGCCTGGTCGGCGCAGCGTTGTTGCTATGGGCGCTGCCAAAACGCATCTACTTCCGCGAGCTTGTCGCCAAGTAATTACATCGTTGTCCGCAGCATGAAAAAAGCCGCCCTCGGGCGGCTTTTTTTTGCTTCGGGAAATACCTCAGCGCAGTCGTGCCGGACCGGCAGTGATATCAATCTCGCGTCGCACGCGCGTTGTGCTCCCGGTCGTCAACTCATGCCCCAGCTTGAACACGCTGACGATGCGCGCCAGGTTCGCAGCCTGCTGCTGCAGCGATTGCGCGGCGGCGGCGGCTTCTTCGACCAGCGCAGCGTTCTGCTGGGTGACGCCGTCCATCTGCGTCACGGCGTGCTTGACCTGATCGATGCCCTCGCTCTGCTCGCGGCTGGCGGCGGAGATCTCGCTGACCACGTCGGTCACGCGTTTGACGCTGGCCACCACTTCATCCATGGTCACGCCGGCCTTCTCCACCAGCTTGGTGCCGGCGCCGACTTTTTCCACCGAGTCGCCGATCAGCTGCTTGATTTCCTTGGCTGCAGCGGCGCTGCGTTGCGCCAGGCTGCGCACTTCGGACGCCACCACGGCGAACCCGCGGCCTTGCTCGCCGGCGCGCGCCGCTTCGACTGCCGCATTCAACGCCAGGATATTGGTCTGGAAGGCAATGCCGTCGATCACGCTGATGATGTCGACGATCTTCTTCGACGAAGCGTCGATAGAGCGCATGGTCGAAATCACCGCGCCGACCACGTCGCCGCCTTCGGCTGCCACGCCGGACGCCGAGGTCGCGAGCGCATTGGCCTGCACGGCATTGTCGGAGTTCTGTTTGACGGTGGCCGACAGTTGCTCCATCGCCGCCGCCGTCTGCTCGAGCGAGCTGGCCTGTTCTTCCGTGCGCGAGGACAGGTCGAGGTTGCCGCTGGCGATCTGGCTTGATGCGGTGGCAATGGCATCGGTGCCGCCGCGCACGTCGCCGACGATTTTCAGCAGGCTGCCGTTCATGTCTTTCAGTGCGGACAACAGCATCCCGACTTCATCCTTGCTGCGCACTTCGATGTGCGCGGTCAGGTCGCCGTCGGCAATCGAACGCGCCACGCCGACCGCCACCGTCAGCGGACGCGTGATGTTGACGGTCAGGTACCAGGCGCTGCTGACGCCGAACAACAGGATCAGCACGCCCAGCACAATCAGCAGGGTGCGGCCGGTCTGCGCCATGCGCTCGATGTCGATGGCGGTGTCGTCGATGCTCTTGCGCTGCATCGTCAGCAGATTCTGCAGCGCGTCCTTGAGGTCGTTGGCGCGCGGCATGAAGGCACTTTCCAGCAAACGATTGGCTTCTTCCAGATCGCCGGCGGCCTTGGCCTTGCGCATCTGATCGCGCGCGGCGACGTACAACGAACGCTGCGTCTCGATCTTCTTGAACAGCGTCAGTTCCTGCTCGCTTTCCAGGATCGGTTGCAGCTTCTTGAGCAGCTCGGTCGATATCTTCGACGAGGCCGCATCTTCCTTGGCGAAGAACGGCGCCAGCGCCGGATCGGTGCTCTTGGCGATGGCGGTCACGCGCGTGATGGAGGTTTGCACGATCGGGAACCAGTCGCTGATGAGGCGTTCTTTTTCCAGCGGCTTTTGCATCATGGCCTTGGTGGCGTCGGTCACGCCTTGCAGGCGCCAGATGCCGATGCAGATGATGGTGATGGCCAGCAGCAGGATGATGGAGAAGCCCAGCGCGAGTCGTTTGCCGATCTTGAGGTTGGCAAGAATGTTCATAGAAGTCTCTGTTCTTATACGATGTTGGAATGACAACGGATGCAGCAGGAACGCATGGAAATTTCCCACGGCGGCGCGCAAGTATAGCGTTCAGAAGGCGGCGTCATTCCTGAGATCAGCGGGGGAAATTGGCGTCAAGAAATAAAGAAGCCGCCTGCAGGCGGCTTCCTGTTTTTGCGCAATTTCGCGACCTCAGGCTGTAAACACTGTTAACAAGCCATTTCAGCCCATGTCAGCAAGTTGCACGCCTGAGCATGCCGGCACGGGCCTTGTCGTAGCACCAGTTGAACACCAGCGTGTAAGGAAGAAAAAACAACACCAGGCCGATGTCGAGGACGAAGGCTTCGATCAGACCGATACCCAGCCACCACGCCGCCAGCGGCACCACGGCCAGGATCAGGCCGGCTTCGAAGACGACCGCATGGGCGACGCGCACGGTAAAGCTGCGTTGGGCCGCGGGTGCCTTCCAGCGGCGCTCAAGGCGGTCGAACACCGTGTTGAAGATCACATTCCAGGTCATCGCCACCAGCGAAATCATCAGCGTCAGGGCGCCCGCATGCGCAAACGACACGCCCAGCAGCCACGACATTACCGGCGCGCACAGCAGCAGCGCCACGACTTCGAACAGCACCGCGTGCAGGAAACGTTCATACAGGGATTTCTCTTGCTTCATGCATTCTCTCCTTGGGGATGGCTCGATTATCGACGGGTCCACTGATAGAATGAAGTTATTAACCATCGGAAAAACCGATACAAAGACACCATGCTTCCTTCCCTTGACGCCCTGCTGATGTTTGTCGAAGCGGCCAACCTCGGCTCTTTTTCGGCGGCCGCGCGCAAGCTCGCAAAGCAGCAGTCGAGCGTCAGCGAAGCCATCGCCAACCTGGAAATCGACCTCGGCGTGACGCTGTTCGACCGCAGTACACGCAAGCCGACGCTGACCGAGCACGGTCACGCCCTGCTGACGCACGCACGCCAGCTGCTCGACGCCAACGACAAGCTGAGCCGCGCGGCGCAGCAACTGGCCGGCGGACGCGAGGCGCAACTCAGCTTTGCGCTGTCCGACACCTACCAGTCCGACGTGTTTGAAAAGAGCCTGGCGCAACTCGAGCAGCGCTTTCCCGACCTGAGCCTGGAATGCCTGATCGCCGAAGACGAAGACGCGGTCGACCTGGTGCAAACCGGGCGCGTGCAACTGGCGCTGGTGGCGGCGCAGCCATCTTATCCGCCGGACATCGGCTTCGAGACGATCGCCGATCAGTCAGAGATCGGCCTGTATGTCAGCACCGCGCATCCGCTGGCGCAGGCAACGCACATCAGCGGCGACATGCTGCGCCAGGCGCGTGAACTGCGCGTGAACACCTACACGCATCGCGACCGCACGCGACAACAGCAGCCCGGCCTGCACTGGTCGGCATCGAGTTATCTGATCCTGCTGGAGATGACGGAACTGGGATTCGGCTGGGCGGAATTGCCGCGCTGGGTGGTCAAGCGTTTCGGCGCGGCGGAGCTGAAGGAGCTGCAGGTGCACGGCTGGCCGCGCAGCATCCGCGTGCACGTGATCTGGTCACGCGAACGCGGACTGGGACAGGCCGGCGCCTGGCTATGCAATACCTTCCTGCAAACGCCGGCCTGAAAATTTTCAACGCTTAAAATTGTTCCCAGTCGTCGTCCGACACGGCGGCCGGCAGGCGCTTCGGTGTTGCCGCGGGGGCGGAGACGGCGGTCTTCGCGGATGTTGGCACAGGCTTGCGCGGCGGGATTTTCGTACTTGCGGCGCTGGTCGCGATGACCGCCGGCTTCGCCTGAGGCGCAGCGACGTTCTTGCCGACCGTGTGTGCGTCGTCCAGCGTGAAGATGCCGACCACCTGCGTCAGCGTCGCCGCCTGATCCTGCAAGGATTGCGCAGCCGCAGCCGCCTGCTCCACCAGCGCGGCGTTCTGTTGCGTGGTTTCATCCATCTGTGCGATTGCCCGATTGACCTGCTCGATGCCTTCGCTCTGTTCCTGGCTGGCCGAACTGATCTCGCCGACGATGTCGGTCACGCGTTTGACGCTGGCCACCACTTCCGCCATGGTGGCGCCGGCCTGCTCCACCAGCTTGCTGCCCGAATCGACCTTGTCGACCGAGTCGCTGATCAGTTCCTTGATCTCCTTCGCCGCCGAGGCCGAGCGCTGCGCCAGGCTGCGCACTTCCGAGGCCACAACGGCGAAGCCCCGGCCCTGTTCACCGGCGCGGGCGGCCTCAACCGCCGCATTCAGCGCGAGGATATTGGTCTGGAAAGCGATGCCGTCGATCACGCTGATGATGTCGACGATCTTCTTGGACGACGCATTGATGGCGCCCATGGTATCGACCACTTGCCCGACCACGCTGCCGCCCTGCACCGCCACTTCAGAGGCGGATACGGCCAGTTGATTGGCCTGGCGTGCGTTGTCGGCATTTTGCTTGACGGTTGAGGTCAACTGCTCCATGGCCGACGCGGTCTCTTCGAGCGAACCGGCCTGCTGCTCGGTGCGCGTGGAGAGATCCATGTTGCCGCTGGCGATCTCAGCTGAAGCCGTGGCAATGGTGTCGGTGCCGCTGCGCACCTGGCCGACGATGCGTTGCAGGTTGTCGTTCATGGCCTTCAGCGCCAGCAACAGCTTGCCGGTTTCATCCTTGCGGCTGGTATCGATGCGCGAATTCAGATTGCCTGCTGCCACGGTCTCGGCAATGCCGAGCGCCTGCTTCAGCGGACGGATGATGCTCAGCGCCAGACGCCAGGCGAACACCCAGCCGGCGATAAACAACAGCACGCCGAAGGCGATCAGCAGGTTGCGGCTTTGTATGTATTGCGCGTGAATGCCGGCGGCGATGTCATCGATGCTGGAACGCTGCAGATTGAGCAGCTGCTGCAGGGAGTCGAGGTAGCCCTTGGCCGCGACCGGGAAATCCGTCGCCAGGATGCGCGCGGCCTCGTCCACATTGCCGTCGGCCTTGGCCTTGGAGATGGCGTCGCGCGCCACGATGTAGCTCTTGCGCACCGTCGCCAGTTGCGCGAACAGGGCTTTTTCCTTGTCGCTGCTGAGCAGGCCTTCGAGCGTCTTTTGCTGTTCGTTGGACAGCTTGGTGGCGGTGGCGGCGTCTTCAGCGAAGAACGCGCTCAGGCTGGGATCGGAACTTTTGGCGATCGCCGTGGTGCGGCGCACGCTGGTGTGGATGGTGCGATACCAGTCCGACACAAGGCGCTCTTTGGCGAGCGGTTTTTCCATCATGGCTTGCGTGGTGTCGGCCACCGCATGCAAGCGCCAGATGCTCATCGCGATGACCGCGATGGCGGAAAACAGGATGATTGCAAAGCCCAGGTTGAGACGCTTGCTGATAGTCAGATTGGCAAAGAAATTCATTTTTTATCTTTCTGTGAATGTCGATCCCGGCCTCCTTGGAACCTCTCTGCGCACATCGCATAGCCCGGAATGGCCCGTATTGTCTGCAATAAGGCGGCCTCAGAGCTATAGGTATTTCTACCTAGAAAATCGCCGCATCGACTTCATACCATCGCAACATGTCCGCTTGATGAAACGCTGCGCGGACCTCATTGCGCTGCAATGTTGTCGAGGATGCAAAACGAGGGAGAGTTTTCAGTGCGAGGTTGGCAACTGAAATAACAACTGCCGCCAATGAGCATGAAGATGCACCGGCGGCAGCGAGCGGAGAAAAAAATGAATTGGATCAGGTGCGCGCGCGCGTCGCCTTGATCAGGTTATCGCGCAGCGTCGCGACGGCGTTCTGGACCTTGACGAATTCCTCGTCGTCCAGGCCGCAGGCATCGACCAGGTTGATGTCCAGCGCCTTTTCACGCAGGCGGCGGCCGGCTTCAGTCAGGCCCACGCGCACCTGGCGTTCGTCGACGGCGTCGCGCTGGCGGCTCAGGTAGCCCATCGCCTCAAGCTTCTTGAGGATGGGCGTGAGCGTGTTCGATTCGAGGAACAGCTTTTCACCGAGGCCGCTGACGGTCTGGTTGTCCTCTTCCCACAGCGCGATGACCGCGATGTATTGCGTATAGGTCAGGCCGAGCTCGTCGAGGATGGGCTTGTATGCCTTGCCGAACGCCAGGTTGGCAGAATAGATCGCAAAACACAGGAAATCGGACAGCTTCGGGGCTGCCGCTGTTGCTACTGCTGCTGCGGGCGCTGACTTTGCGGTGCGGGAAGTACGGGACATGGCGGTGAACTCCTCATGAGTATTGCCGCGATTATACATCGGGTACGATTTAATCGAATGCGTTGACATTTTCAAAAACTCAGATAATATGCATCGTATTCGATTACATCGGATACGATTTAAATTAACCAACACCACTTCACCACCTGAGGAACCTGACCATGACCACCATCGACAAAGTCCTGTACACCGGCAAAACCACCACCACTTCCGGCGGCCGCGACGGCTCCGCGCGTAGTTCCGACGGCCGACTCGACATCGAGCTGTCGTCACCCGGCAGCGCCGGCAAGGGCACCAATCCGGAGCAACTGTTCGCGGCCGGCTGGTCGGCCTGCTTCATCGGCGCCATGGGCCTGGCCGCCGCCAAGATGCAAATCAAGCTGCCCGCCGACCTGCGCGTGGATGCTGAGGTCGATCTCGGCACCACTGCCGGCGCCTACTTCCTGCAAGCGCGCCTGAACGTCAGCCTGCCCGGCATCGACCGTGACGTAGCCCAGGCGCTGGTCGACGCAGCCCACGAAACCTGCCCGTACTCGAAAGCCACGCGCGGCAACATCGGTGTTGAAATCAACCTGATCTGATCGGGTGCATCCGCCACGCTGCAAATGAAAAAGCCTGCCGCATGTGAAGTGCGGCAGGCTTTTTTACAAAGCGGCAACGAAAAGAGTCAGCGCTGCGGCCGCAACGTCAGGCGCGCTTCCAATCCACCGCCGGCGCGGTTATGCAGCGACAGCTTCGCATCCATCGCCAGCGTCAGCTGACGCGCAATCGCCAACCCCAATCCGGTGCCGCCGGTGTTGCGGTTGCGGGACGCCTCCAGCCGCACGAACGGTTCGAACACCGCTTCGAGCGACTCGGCAGGAATGCCGGGACCGCGATCGAGCACGGCGATGGTCACCGCGCCATCTTCCTGCACGCCAACTTCGAGCTCGGCCGCACCGCTGAACTTGAGCGCGTTGTCGACCAGGTTGCCGAGGATGCGCTTCAGGGCCTGCGGACGCGTCACCAGCGCCACGCCGACGGCGCCGTGCAAGGAGACTTCCTTGCCGGCGTCGACGTAGTCGCACACCAGGCTGTCGAGCAGCGCGTCGGGATCGATGCGGATCGGCGCTTCCGCTGCGCCATGCAAGGTGCGGGCATAGGCCACGCCCTCCTTGACCAGCGTCTCCATCTCCTGCAGATCCTGTTGCAGCTTGGCGTGCTGCGGACTCTCGTCCATCACGTCCACGCGCAGGCGCATGCGCGTGATCGGCGTCTGCAGGTCATGCGAAATCGACGCCAGGATTTGCATGCGCTCGGTCATGTAAGTAGCAATGCGGTCTTGCATGGCGTTGAAGGCTTTGGCCGCACGGGCGACCTCGGATGGGCCGTCCTCGGGCAAGCGCGCCGCCTTGAGATCGGGGCCGAGCGTGTCTGCCGCGACTGCCAGCGCATGCAGCGGCCGCGTCGCCAGCCGCACCGCCAGCCAGCAGCACGCCGCCAGCACGATCAGCTGCAAGGCCAGCACCAGCGGCAGCCACGGCGACAGCGGCACGCCCGACATCGGCCGCATGTCGATGGTCAGCGGCGTGCCGTCGGTGAGCTTCAGATGCACCTGCATGCGCTCCTTGTCGCCGGGCACGGCGTTAACGGTCAGTGCGTACTCGGTGCCGATGCCGTCGGCGATCGACTTCGCCACCATCTTCGACAACCGTGCATCGGGCGGCGTGCCGGTGATGCCGGGACCGAGGATGAATTCATAACTGCGGCGCGCCAGACGCGGCAGCCATTGCGCCCGTTCGGCCGGCGGCAGATGATCGAGCAGCGCGACCGAGCTGGCCGCTTCGCGTTCGATGTAACCCATCATGACGTTGGTAGTGGCCTGGTCTCGCTCGGTCAGCGTCAGCCAGAACGACAACGTCTGCGCCAGCACCAGGCCGACGCACAGGATCAGTCCCAGCCGGGCGAACAGCGTGCGCGGCCAACGCGGTAAAGAGAATGTCATTGCTCGCCTTCGATCAGTGTGACGGTGGCGGAGAAGACATAGCCCTCATTGCGCAGCGTCTTGATGTAGCGCGGCTCGCGTGCGCCGTCCAGCAGGCGCTGGCGCAGACGGCTCACCAGCAGGTCGATGGAACGGTCAAACGGATCCGAGGCGCGTCCCTGCGTCAGGTTAAGTAATTGGTCGCGCGTAAGCACGCGTTGCGGATGATCGAGGAAGACGCGCAGCAGGCGATACTCCGCGCCGCTGAGCGCCACCATGGTGCCGTCCTGGTCAAGCAGGTGGCGCGCCGTGGTGTCCAGCCGCCAGTCGCCGAAGCCAAGCATCTGCACAGCTTCCGTGACCTGCATGTTGGGCGGCAACATGCGCGCGCGGCGCAGCACCGAGCGGATGCGCGCCATCAGTTCGCGTACCGCGAAGGGCTTGGTGAGGTAATCGTCGGCGCCCATTTCGAGGCCGACGATGCGGTCGGTTTCTTCGCTGCGCGCGGTCAGCATCAATACCGGAACGGCCTTGAATTTGCCGACGCGCAATTCACGGCACAGCACCAGTCCGTCTTCGCCGGGCAGCATCAGGTCGAGTACGATCAGGTCCGGCGCGCCCTGCTCCAGCACCGCGCGCATCTGGCGCCCATTGGCCGCCAGCGACACGCGCATGCCGTTTTTTTCCAGGTAGGCAGCCAGCAGTTCGCGGATGCCGCGGTCGTCGTCGACGATCAGGATGTGGTCTTGGTTTTCCATGCGGCGATCATACCTTAGCGCGTTTGCGGCGGCTCGTCCCGGCTGTACTTGCCACGTTGAGCAGCGAGCAATACACCGGCTTCGCCAGTTCGGCCGCGAAACCGCCCGCCACGAAGGCAAAGATCGCCAGCAGGCGTTTCACCGGATTCACGCGTCCTCCAGCACCGACAAGATGGCGCCGTCGGCCACGCCGGCTTCCAGCGCATAGGGATCGACGCCTTCCAGGCAGCCGATGTTGGCCCGCCAGAGGTTGGACGCCTTGCGGGTCTGGTGGAAGGGATAGATGCCGCAGTGCTTGCAGAAATAGTGTTTCGCGGTGCGGGTATTGAACTGGTACAGCGTCAGCGATTCTTCGCCGCTGACGATCTTGATGTCGGCGACGTCGATCATCGGCGTCATCAGCGCGCCCTTGCGGCGGCACAGGCTGCAGTTGCAGCGCCCGGCCGGGGTCAGCGCGGTGCGGACTTCAAAACGAACGGCGCCGCAGTGGCAGGAGCCTTTGTAGCGTTCAGCGATCATTGTTTTCTCCTTCATGTGGTTGGCAATGATGACTTTATAAAACAAGTCCCAAGATGATTTGTGTCCCAATGTATCTGGCAGGTGCACATACACAAAACATTGCACCCGTGCAGTGTTCCGGACACAAGCCAGATACGTGCAAGCGTTCCAATACGGTCATCGCAACCAACATTGGAATGCCCGACATGCACAACTTCATCGAAACCCCCTTCGCCCTGCTGGCCGGTCTGCTGACCATCGCCTCGCCGTGCGTGCTGCCGGTCCTGCCCATTTTGCTGGGCAGCTCGGTCGGACCGACGGGCAGCGCACCCAACCGCACCCGCCCGCTGTTCATCATCGCCGGCTTCATCCTGAGCTTCTCGGCCTTCGCCATGCTGCTGGGCGCGGTGTCGAGCACCGTCCACGTGGCGCAGGAAGCCTTGCGCAATACCGCCATCGCCCTGCTGGCGCTGTCCGGCCTGCTGCGCCTGTGGCCACGCCCGTATGAATGGCTGGTGGCGCACTTGCAGGCACCGCTGCAGCGCATGCATGGCACGGCGCCAAGAGCGCCGAAAGAACACGCCGGCAACACCGGCGGCTTCGTCCTCGGCATGTCGCTGGGTGCGGTCTGGACGCCCTGCGCCGGTCCGGTGCTGGCCTCCATCCTGGTGTTGGTGGTCAAGGCGCAAGACCTCGGCTGGTCGGCGCTGCTGTTGCTGATGTACGCCATCGGCGCGGCCATTCCGATGCTGGCGATTCTGTACGGCGGCCAATACATCACCCGCCATGTCCGTGTCCTGTCGCGCCACACCCAGCGCCTGCAGCAGCTGTTCGGCGTGCTGGTGATGCTGACCGCACTGGCGATCTACCTGCAATACGACGTGCTGATTACCGCCGCCTTGTCTTCCCTGTTTTCCTCTTCCAATTGAAAGGATTCATCATGCTTTCCCGACTCAAGACTTTCGCCGCACTGACTGTGCTCGCCGCTGCAACCTCCACTGCCGCCTCCGCCGGCGCGCTCAGCAAGAGCGTCGCCGCACCGGAATTCACCGGCGTCGACAAATGGCTCAACAGCGAGCCGCTGACCATGCAGCAACTGCGCGGCAAGGTGGTGCTGGTCGACTTCTGGACCTACACCTGCATCAACTGCATCAACACCCTGCCCTACGTCAAAGCCTGGCACCAGAAGTACAAGGACCAGGGCCTGGTGGTGGTCGGCGTGCACACGCCTGAATATCCGTTCGAGCGCAGCACCGACAACGTCAAGACCGCCATCAAGCGCTTCGGCATCACCTACCCGGTCGCGCAGGACAACCGCTACGCCACCTGGAGCGCCTACAACAACCAGTACTGGCCTGCTTTCTACCTGATCGACAAGAAGGGCCAGGTGGTCTACACGCACTTCGGCGAAGGCCAGTACGCGCAGACCGAAGCCGCCATCAAGAACCTGCTGGCGCAACCGCAATAAAACAAACCCATAGCAGTCCCACCATCGTACTCATACCAAGGAGAAAAAATGTCCGACCAGATCGATCAACGCCGCCGCCGTTTCTTCGGCGCCGCAGCCGCCACCGTCGCCACCGCGCAACTGAGCCTGAGCGCCGTCGCGCATGCACAGACCATCGCAGCGACACCGCTGTCGTCATCCCCGGCAGCCGGCTTCACCTCGATCAAGCAGATCGACGCCGGCGTGCTCAACATCGGTTACGCCGAACTGGGCCCGGCCAACGGCAAGCCGGTGATACTGCTGCACGGCTGGCCGTATGACATCCACAGCTTCGCCGATGTCGCGCCGCTGCTGGCCGCCGCCGGCCATCGCGTGATCGTGCCGCATCTGCGCGGCCACGGCAGCACCCGCTTCCTCTCGGCCGACGCCGTGCGCAATGCGCAGCAATCGGCGGTGGCGCAGGACATCATCGCGCTGATGGATGCGCTGCGCATTCCGTCGGCGATCATCGCCGGCTTCGACTGGGGCGCACGTACCGGCTGCATCCTGGCCGCGCTGTGGCCGGAACGTTGCCAGGCGCTGGTGTCCGTCAGCGGCTACCTGATGACCAACCTGGCGACGGCCAAGAAGCCGCTGCCGCCCAAGGCGGAATTCGACTGGTGGTATCAGTACTACCTCACCACCGAGCGCGGTGTGGCCGGTTACACGCAATACCGCCGCGAGTTCGCCGAGCTGATCTGGAAGACGGCCTCGCCGAAATGGAATTTCGACGCCGCCACCTTCAACCGCAGCGCCGCCTCGTTCGACAATCCGGACTACGTCGCCATCGTCGTTCACAACTACCGCTGGCGCCTCGGCCTGGCCGACGGTGAACGCAAGTACGATGCGCTGGAACGCCGCCTTGCCGACCTGCCGGCAATCGGCATCCCGACCATCACGATGGAAGGCGACGCCAACGGTGCGCCGTTCCTGCCGCCGGCCGCGTACCGCAACAAGTTCTCGGGCAAGTACGAGCACCGCAACCTCACCGGCGGCATCGGCCACAACCTGCCGCAGGAAGCCCCGCAGGAATTCGCCAACGCCGTGCTGGCGGTGACGAAGCTGTAAATCTGTTGAGACGAAAAAAAACGCCATCCGCGCAAACGGATGGCGTTTTTGCCGTTGCAGAACGAACCCTATTCTTTCAGGTCCGGCAGGAACACCGTCAACACGCCCGCCAGCGGCAGCAGCGAACACAGCAGATAGACGTAAGCAATGCCGTACAGATCAGCCAGATGCCCGAGCAACGCCGCACCGATGCCGCCGAAGCCGAACATCAGGCCGAAGAACACGCCCGAGATCAAACCCACCTTGCCCGGCACCAATTCCTGCGCATACACCACGATGGCCGAGAACGCCGACGCCAGGATGAAGCCGACGCACACGCACAGCACGCCGGTCCAGAACAGGTTGGCGTGCGGCAGCAGCAAGGCGAACGGCGCCGCACCGAGGATGGAAAACCAGATCACGCGCTTGCGTCCGATCCGGTCGCCGATCGGTCCGCCGAAGAAGGTGCCTGCCGCCACCGCGCCGAGGAACAGGAACAGCAGGATTTGCGAATCGCCGACGGCCAGATGGAATCGGTCGATCAGGTAGAACGTGAAATAGCTGGTGAAGCTCGCCATGTAAAAGTATTTGGAAAACACCAGCAGGGCCAGCACCAGCAGCGCCCGTTTGACAGCGCCGGGAGACAGGTGGTGATGCACCGCTGCTTTGGCCTTTTTCGCGCCGGCCGCCAGGTGATGGCGATACCAATTGCTCACGCGCGACAGCACCACGATCGCCACCATCGCGAAGATGCAGAACCACGCGATATTGGGCTGACCGAACGGCACCACGATCGCCGCCGCCAGCAAAGGTCCGAGCGCCGAGCCCGCATTGCCGCCGACCTGGAACGTCGACTGCGCAAAGCCGAAGCGTCCGCCCGAGGCCATGCGCGCGATGCGCGAGGCTTCCGGATGGAAGGTCGACGAGCCGACGCCGATCAGCGCCGCCGCCAGCAGGAACCAGCCGAAGCTGCCGGCCACCGACAGCAACACGATGCCGAGCAAAGTGAACAGCGCCCCGCACGGCAGCAGCAAGGGCTTGGGATGCTTGTCGGTGTACATGCCGATCCACGGCTGTATCAGCGAGGCCGTGACCTGGAAGGTCAGCGTGATCAGGCCGACTTGCGTGAAGGTCAATCCATAGTTGTGCTTGAGCATCGGATAGATGGATGGCAGCAGCGCCTGGATCAGGTCATTGATCAGATGCGCGAAGCCGACCGCGAGCACGATGCGCAGTACCAGCGGGGAGCTGCCCTGCTGTGTGCCGGACGGCGCGCTAGCAGCCGGAGCGCCGGATAAGGCGGCGGGAGAAGATGTCTGTGTAGTCATGGCGATGAAGGTAAAGAGACAGGAATTGTGCTGCGATAAGCGAATGGTATAGTGACACTTAAAGATCGGAATGACATTTTCCGTCGATTAAGTGACATACCATTTCCGTCATGATCCACACCGTTCACTCCAGCCCCAAGGCCGCCCAGCTGCAAAACTTGCCGCATGCGGTAGTGGCCTTCAGCCGCGATTTCAGCCACGACCAGTTGCTTGCCATGCACTCGCATCCGCGCGGCCAGTTGCTGTACGCCGCCGAAGGCGTCATGCAAGTGCGCACCGCGCACGGCCTGTGGGTCATCCCGCCGCAGCGCGCGCTATGGGTGCCGTGCGGCCTGGCGCATGAAATCCGCATGCTCAGCGCGGTGCGCCTGCGCACGCTCTACATCCGTCCGCACGAATCGGAACTGATCGGCGCCGAGTGCCGCCTGCTGGAAGTCAGCGCGCTGCTGCGCGAATTGATCCTGGCGCTGCTGCAGGAAGAATCCGATTACGACGCCCGCGGCCGCGGCGGCCATCTGGCGCAACTGATCCTGTCGGAAATCGACGGCGCCGCCGCCATTCCCGTGGCGATTCCCTGGCCGGCCGACCGGCGCGTGGTGGCGGTGTGCGAAGCCATCCTGGCCGATCCCGGCAACGCCAATTCGCTGGAGGACTGGGCAGAATTCGCCGGCGCCAGCCCGCGCACGCTGATCCGCCTGTTCCCGAAGGAAACCGGCCTGCACTTCCGCCACTGGGTGCAGCAGGTCCACATCACCGACGCGCTGCTGCGGCTGTCGCAAGGCGAGGCGGTCGAGCGCATCGCCGAACGGCTCGGCTACAAAAGCGCCAGCGCCTTCACCAGCATGTTCCGCAGTGTGCTCGGCAAAACCCCGAGCCAATACGGCGGCCTGGCGCGCCGACACATCGCCGCCGACGGCATGCTGCAACGCGCCAAAAAAATCGGATGAAGCAGCGCAAAACGCGCTTCATCACGATCGGTTATCACGCGATGAATTAGTTTCATTGGACAGTGCCGGGGGCCGGGCGTAGTGTCGCTTTCCAACCGGCAGCTCGTATTCAAAGGGCGGCGGAACAGAATCAAGAACCATAAAAGCCGGCGGACGCACCTGGGGCAGCAGCTTCGGGACGTCACGCTTCAGGCGGAGACCACACAGGATTTTTCACGCAAGAACGAATCTACGCCGGCGACGCATTGCGTCTGTCGCGAAGGCTTAGTTGCGCCCGCAATTTCCTGTGATCGCATTTCCGAATTGAATTCGTTTTCCAGTAGTGCTGTACCAGCAAAACAAGCAGTGAAACAACAACAATTCTTATCCCAGGAGATTGCATGAACACCCTCAAAGCCAGCATCAAATACGCCGCCGCGGCCGTCCTCGGCCTGGTCTGCCTCGCCCAGTCGGTCAGCGCCGACACGCTCAGCGATATCCGCCAGCGCAAGAAGATCGTCATCGCCATCGACCTCGGCTCACCGCCGTTCGGCATGACCGACGACAAGCTGCAACCTTACGGCTCCGACGTCAGCGCCGCCAAGATGCTGGCCAAGGACCTCGGCGTCGAGATGGAAATCATCCAGGTCACCGGTCCCAACCGCGTGCCCTTCCTGCTGACCAACAAGGCCGACATCGTCATCGCCTCGTTCAGCATCACGCCTGAGCGCGCCAAGGTGATCAATTTCAGCGTGCCTTACAGCGCGTCGGAATCGGTGGTCGGCGCAGAAAAGACCATGCAGATCAAGAGCCTCGCCGACCTGGTCGGCAAGCGCGTCGGCGTGGTGCGCGGCAACCTGCAGGACACGCTGCTGACGCCGATCGTCCCCAAGGGCACGATCCTGGTGCGCTACGACGATGACTCCACCAACGCCGCCGCGCTGCTGTCGGGCCAGGTCGACGCCATCGGCACCGCCAAGGAACTGGTGACGACAACCGCGCGCAAGAATCCGGGCCGCAACATCGAGACCAAGTTCTCGGTCAAGGTGGTGCCGCACGGCATCGGCGTACGCAAGGAAGACACCGCGCTGCTGGCCTGGATCAACAACTGGGTCGTGGTCAACATGAAGAACGGCAACCTGGCGAAGTCGTATGAAGCGGCGGCCGGCGCGCCATTGCCAGACCTGTCGCAATACATGCCGAAATAACTTAACAACGTCGTTTGGCGCCGGCGCAACTGTTGCAGAAACAGCCGCGCCGGCTTTTTTCACTTTCCACGAAAGCATTTCTCCAGTCATGAAAAATATCGGATTCATAGGCGTCGGCATGATGGGCCAGGGCATGGCGCACAACCTCGTCATCAAGGGTTTCAACGTCACCGTGATGGGCAACCGCAACCGCAAGCCGGTGGAAGAACTGGTCGCCGAAGGCGCGCGTGAAGCCACCAGCCTGCAAGACCTGGTGGCTGGCGTCGACGCCATCATCCTGTGCGTGACCGGCTCGCCGCAGGTCGAAGACCTGATCTTCCGCGCCGGCGGCATCCTCGAAAACTGCCGCAGCGGCCAGATCCTGATCGATTGCTCCACCAGCGAGCCGATGTCGAGCGCACGTATCGCAGAGCAACTGGCGGCGAAAGGCGCCAGCTTCGTCGACGCACCGCTGGCGCGCACGCCGGTCGAAGCCATGCAGGGCCGCCTCAACACCATGGTCGGCGCCGACGACACCACCTTCGCCAAGGTCAAGCCCATCCTGGAAGCGTTCTGCGAAAACATCTTCCACATCGGCGGCACCACCAGCGCGCAAAAACTCAAGCTGCTCAACAACTTCATCGCCATCGGCACCGCCACGCTGGCGACCGAGGCGCTGGCGATGTGCGACGCCGTCGGCGTGGACAAGCGTAAGTTCTTCGAGGTCATCAGCAAGGGCGGCGCCAACAGCGGCATCTTCCAGATGATCGCCGGCGGCATCCTCGAAGGCCGGTCGGACGGCATGAAGTTCAGCATCGCCAACGCCGGCAAGGACCTGGGCTATTACAACAACATGACGGCCGCGTTCACCAATCCGTCCATGATCGGTCCGCACGTTGCCGCGACCTTGCAGCAAAGCGCGAAGGAAGGCTTCGGCGACCAGATGCTGGGAGCGATGGTGCAGGCGCACAAGGAACGGCTGGCAGCGAAAAAGTAAACGACTGCGCCGTCATGTCGACGGCATGCTCTGAAATAAAAAACGGCCACATTGCTGCGCGCCGTTTTTTTTCATTTGGGCCCGGCCTTGGCGCCTGCTTGCCAGTCACCCTGCCGATCTCAGTATCACACCGGGAACTATGTGCGCACCCAGTCCCGAAGCGGCATGGCCGAAGGGATCGGCGGCACGCGAGCCCCGTACATCAACATATAGCAGGGGCTTTCCAGCGATAGCTCGAACTGCTGCACCAGAATGTCCGCGCCATTGTCTTCGCCACCTGCGGCAAACTCAGCCCCTAATTATGGTTTGCGCTGAAGCGACGTAGTTTCTTGCCGACGATGGGGGATTTGTCCTTAGTTTGCGGATAAGTGCGAACAGCGGTGACATTCACAGAAAAAGTATTCCAAGTAGGTTGAATCGCTCACCTTTCTCACCGGATGTCAACAAATAAAATTAAATAAAGCAAATAAAATGAATATTTAATATATTTGTTTTATTTGGTTTATTTGTATTGATTTTATTTTTAAATACAAATATTATCAAAATCGTTAGAAATATGTTTTATTTGGTGTTCGCATAAATGGGTTTTGACAAATTGGATTGGAGAACGATATGAGCTCGCTTCAGAATATGAAAATTGGCACCAAATTAAGTCTGGGTTTTGGAGTTTTAATTGTCCTGATGTTGATACTTGCCGCGATTTCGCTGTCGAGTAACTCATCTGTGTCGAAGGCAATGCAATACGGCAATAGCGTCCAGCTGGAAAAACTGGACCCCCTTTATGTCGCTCGTGAAGCACTGGATCAGACTGGCCTGGCAGCGCGTAACGCCTTTGTTTTCAAATCGGAGGCTGACGCTCAGAAGGAACTCGCCATCGTCGACGAGCAAAAGGCAATCTATCTGGATGCGCTTAAAAAGTTGCAGCCGGTATTCGCCGGGAACAAGGATTTCGAAAAAGTAAGTGTTGGCTTGTTGAAAATGGCAGACGAACTGCGTAGACCGCGCGCATTTCGCGAAGCTGGCAAGATGCAGGAATATAGCGAATTCCTGGTAAATGAATGCAGCCCTCTTCGTCGTCAGATTGTGAAAGATATTGATGCAGTTCTCACGTCGGTGAAGCAAGAAAATGACGTTGCACGAATTACCGCGAGCGAAGTATCCGAGCGTTCGGTAGTGATCATTATCAGTCTTGCGAGTTTCGCCCTCTTGGTCTGCATGGGCGTGGCATTCATGATCACCAAGGGATTACTGCGGCAGCTCGGCGGAGAGCCAACCTATGCAGCAGAGATCGCAAACAAGATTGCCCAAGGAGACCTGTCGGTTCACGTGGAGACGAAATCAGGCGACCACAGCAGTTTGCTCTTCTCCATTCGCAGCATGCGTGAAAATCTTGCCTCCATTGTCACCCAGGTGCGCGCAGGCACCAGCAACATTGAGACCGCTTCGGCAGAAATTGCAACCGGCAATCTTGATTTGTCCAGCCGTACAGAGCAACAAGCCAGTTCATTGGAAGAAACCGCCTCTGCCATGGAGGAATTGACCTCAACGGTCAAACAAAATGCCGACAATGCTCGCCAGGCGAATCAACTTGCCGTGTCCGCGTCAGACGTCGCTACGCAAGGCGGTCATGTCGTGAGTCAAGTGATCGACACCATGGGGGCGATCAATGAATCTTCCCGCAAGATTGTTGACATCATCAGCGTCATCGACGGCATCGCTTTTCAAACCAACATTCTGGCGCTCAACGCTGCGGTCGAAGCAGCCAGGGCAGGAGAGCAAGGTCGCGGCTTCGCCGTTGTCGCTACTGAAGTCCGCAGCCTTGCTCAGCGTAGCGCCGCAGCTGCCAAGGAGATCAAGGTACTGATCAGCGACTCTGTTGAAAAGGTGGACAGCGGTAGCCAACTCGTTGCTCGCGCGGGAGAAACCATTGGAGAAGTTGTGGCCAGCGTCAAACGGGTGACGGATGTCGTTGCCGAAATCTCCGCAGCTAGTCAAGAACAAAGCGACGGCATTGCGCAGGTGAATCTGGCCATTACGCAAATGGACGAAGCAACACAACAAAACTCGGCATTGGTGGAAGAAGCAGCGGCGGCGGCGAAGTCTTTGCAAGACGAGTCGGTTGCACTATCGAAAATTGTCTCTACGTTCAAGGTCAATAGTGCCGAGACGAATCAGATGATCGATGTCACACCCAAAGCCGAGTCGCTTCCCAATAGGAAAACAGCATCCAAAATGACGCTGGTTAAAAGATCTCCCAAGTCACCGGTAGCGCCGATGAACGATGCTGATGCTTCTTGGGGAACGTTTTAAGGCAACGCGAGGAATATCGAGGAACGGGGAATCAATCCTCTCAGGTTGATTCCCCCAAAAGAGGAGGACTTTATATGCCAGATGAAAGCACAAAGAAAATTGTGAACGACATCGATCTGCCTCGAATTTTGGAATGCGTGACGATGCTTCAGGCTTCGCTGGCGGCTCTCATAGACAGCGTAGAAGATCTCTACCTTTGTTCCGATATGCCGGCAGCGACGCATTCCCGAGATGTCACGCTTGACCTTATCTCAAGAATAAAAAGGTGACGTGTACGTTACGGAATTTTAATCAAGCTATAACCAGAAGATTCTATTATGTCCAAAATTTATAGTGATACCAGCAGCGCCACTCACTCCGGCATATCCGGCACCATTGATGTTCAGAAGCGCGAGTTTCTGGTGTTTGGATTGAACAACGAGGAATACGCAATTGATATCGGAACGGTGAGTGAGCTTCGTGGTTATGGGACAGTTACGGCCATTGCAAACTCACCGGGCCACATAAAAGGTGTGATCAATCTCCGCGGCATCATTGTTCCTATTGTTGATCTACGCATCAAGTTTGGCCAACAGGAACCGACTTACGATCAGTTTACCGTGGCGATTATCTTGACCGTGAACGGTCAAACCGCAGGCATGGTAGTCGATAGTGTCTCGAATGTTGTTGCATTGACGAGCGAACAACTGAAACCGGCACCAAAAATGTCTTCGGGCGATGAGGCCGAATTTATAACTGGCATAGGTACGGTGGATGATCGAATGTTGATTCTGATCGATGTGGAGAAATTGATATTCACTTCGGAGATTTCCACATTGGATCGTCTTGCGGCATAGTGATCATCAAAAACGCGCGGCTTCGAAAAATGGATATTGCGAAGCAAAAAAGAAAAGACCCACCGGGCGGTGGGCCTTTCAAATACCGGCGCTGGCTGCAGGGCGTGAGCCCGCCACTCCTCTGATTACAATCAGTTGCTCTCCACCGGTACGAATTCCTCAATCAGCACATTCGCCGGAAAACTCACCGTGAAGGTACTGCCCTTTTCGGGCACGGACTCCACGCCGAGGGTGGCGCGGTGGCGCAGCAGTACGTGGCGCACGATGGCCAGACCCAGGCCGGTGCCTTGCGTCTCGCGCGAGCGGCTTTTGTCGACGCGGTAGAAGCGCTCGGTCAGGCGCGAAATGTGTTCCTGGCTGATGCCGATGCCGTTGTCCTTGACCACGAATTGCGCACCGCCGCCCGGCTTGCGTTCCCAGTACAACTTGATGACGCCGTCCTGCGGCGTATAGCGCACGGCGTTCGAAACCAGGTTGCTGAAGGCGCTGCGCAGTTCGTCGACGTTGCCCTGCAAGTCGGGGCCGTCGGCTTCCAGAGTAATCGTGTGCTTGCCGGACGACAGCGCCTTGGCTTCTTCGAGGATGCCTTCCAGCAGCGGCCGTACGTGCACGCGCTCGGAGCGCAGCGGATAGTCGACCGACTCCAGCCGCGTGAGCGTCAGCATGTCGCCGATCAGGTTCTGCATGCGCTGGCCCTGCTCGGTCATGAGTTTGAGATGCGCGGTACGCACCTCGGTATCGAGGTTCGGTTGCGCCAGCGCAATTTCGAGGAAGCCGTTGATCACCGTCAGCGGCGTGCGCAACTCGTGCGAAGCGTTGGCGATGAAGTCGCGGCGCATCATGTCGATGCGCTCTGATTCGGTGGCGTCATGCGTGACCAGGATCTGGCGGCGGTTTTCGAAGGGGATGATCTGCACGATCAGCTTGCGTTCCTGCACGCTCAGGATCAGCGGCTGTTCATAGCGGCCGAGGATGATGTAGTCGATGAATGCCGGATTGCGGATCAGGTTGGTGACGCGCATGCCCTTGTCGCGCTCGAGCTGCAAACCCAGGTGCTGTTGCGCCGCCGGATTGCACCACTCAAGGAACAGCACGTCGTCCATGATTACCACGCCATCCGGCAGCAGGCTCATGGCCTGGCGGAAACGCGCCAGCCATTCGGCCAGTTCGATCTGGTTCTTTTCGTCGTCGCGACGCATGCGGTACAGGCGCGCGAAAATATCGGTCCAGGCACCCCAGCCGTCCGGCAGCTTGGCGTGGCTGGGGTTGTCGAGCCAGCTGCCGAGGCGGAACAGATAATGCAATTGGGTGAACGCCAGCGCGCCCATGCCGGCCAGCGCGACGATCAGCCCGGCGGTGGCGCCGAAGAAAAACCAGACGACGCAGACGCCAATCAGGCAGATCAGGAAGCGCAAGGCCGCCGGAACCCAAAACAGCAGTTGTGGACTCATGTAGTGCTCGTTAGTTTCAGGACTGGAACAGGGTCCAGTATAGAGGTCTTTCGGGTTCCCGCGTCTCCTGCGGAACCGCCCCGCTTGTTTTTGTTATTTTGCCGACAGCATGTAGCCGACGCTGCGCACGGTCTTGATCAGGTGCTCGGCTTCACGCAAGGCCTTGCGCAGGCGCAGGACGTGGACGTCAACGGTACGTTCTTCAATGACGACGTGATCGCCCCAGACGCGGTCCAGCAACTGGCTGCGCGAAAACACGCGATCCGGATGCGCCATGAAGAATTTCAGCAGCTTGTACTCGGCGTGGCCGATGTCGATCTTGTCGCCGTTGAGCGCCACCGAGCAGCTGGCCGGGTCGAGCGTCACCGGACCGACCACCATTTCCTCCTGAGCGAACTCGGGGCTCTTGCGGCGCAGCAACGCCTTGATGCGGGCGGTCAGTTCGCGCGGCGAAAAGGGCTTGGTGATGTAGTCGTCAGCGCCGTTGTCGAGGCCGGCGATCTTGTCCTCTTCCATGCTCTTGGCGGTCAGCATGATCACCGACAGCTGCTGCAACTGGCGGTCGCCGCGGATGCGCGACAGCAGGTGCAGGCCGCTGCGGTCGGGCAGCATCCAGTCCAGCAGCACCAGTTGCGGCGCGCGGCGCTGGACAAACTCCCACGCCGCGGCCGTATTGGACACCACGAAACTCGACCATCCCGCCTCCTTGAGCGTAAAGGCAATCAGCTCGGCAATCGAAGGCTCGTCTTCAACGATCAGGATGGTAGTCATGGAGTTGCGCTATCTGAAGGGGTCAAGGAAAACGCCGGTTCAATCTTCGTCGGACACGGAAATCTGCGCCGAACCGAAATCGGTATGACGAATATCCTTGCCGCCGACAACGTAGATTACGTATTCGCCGATGTTCTTGGCGTGGTCGCCGATGCGCTCGATGGCTTTGGCCACCCACAGCGTGTCGATCGAGGCCGAGATGGTGCGCGGATCTTCCATCATGAATGTCGCCAGGCTGCGCGTGATCGAACGGAAGCCGTGGTCGATGCTGGCGTCCTGGGCGATCAATGCAGTCGCTTGCTCGGTGTCGAGGCGGGCGAAGGAATCGAGCGCGCTGCGCAACATTTCCGAAGCTTCTTCGGCAATGACGCGCACGGTTTCGTAGTGATTGATCGGACCGATGCCGCGCTTGTGCAAGTGGATCGCATTGCGGGCGATCTTGGTGGCTTCGTCGCCGACGCGTTCCAGGTCGGTGATGATCTTGATGGTCGCCATCACGGTGCGCAGATCGTTGGCGGTCGGCTGGCGACGCACGATCAGGTGGCTGCAGGCGTCGTCGAGTTCGACTTCCAGGCGATTAACCGCCTCGTCGTCTTTCATCACACGTGCGGCCAGCTCAAGATTGCCGTTACGGAAAGCCGAAATCGCATCCTGGAACTGACGCTCCACCATGCCGCCCATGGCCAGCACGTTGGAACGAATGGTTTCCAGATCGGCATCGTATTGCTTGGAAGAGTGATCGCCTGTCATGTCACATCCTTAAAAAATTTTATAAATTAAATGACTTTAAAAGCCGCGGCAGGAGAACTCATTAGCTGCCAGTGAATCGTTGTATCGGCGTAGCGAGCGGCGCGAGTTTGCGTCGAGAAGCGCAGCCGTACGGAGGTACGGTGAGCATCGCAGACGCAAAATCGCGTCGCGCAGTAGCCGAGACAATGATTCAATTAGCCGAAACGGCCAGTTATGTAGTCTTGGGTTTCCTTGCGTGCCGGATTCATGAAAATCTGGTCGGTCTCGCCGAATTCCATCAACTCGCCCAGGTACATGTAGGCGGTGTAATCCGAGCAGCGCGCCGCTTGCTGCATGTTGTGCGTAACGATGGCGATGGTGTAGTCGTTCTTCAGTTCGCCGATCAGTTCTTCCACCTTGGCGGTCGAGATCGGATCCAGTGCCGACGTCGGTTCGTCCAGCAGCAGCACTTCCGGCTTCACCGCGACGCCGCGGGCGATACACAGGCGCTGTTGCTGGCCGCCCGACAGGGACAGGCCGCTCTTGTTCAGCTTGTCCTTGACTTCACCCCACAGCGCCGCCTTGTTCAGGGCCCATTCGACGCGCTCGTCCATTTCGCCCTTGGGCAGGTTTTCGTACAGGCGGATACCGAAGGCGATGTTGTCGTAGACCGACATCGGGAACGGCGTCGGCTTCTGGAACACCATGCCGACCTTGGCGCGCAGCATGTTCAGATCCTGGCCCGGTTCGAGGATGTTGTTGCCGGCGTACATGATCTTGCCCTCGGCGCGTTGACCAGGGTACAGGTCGTACATGCGGTTGAAGGTGCGCAGCAGGGTCGACTTGCCGCAGCCCGACGGGCCGATGAAGGCGGTGACCTTGCCTTCGTAGATGTTCAGGTTGATGTTCTTGAGGCCCTGGAAACCACCGTAGTAGAAATTCAGCTGCGAAATTTCAATGGTCGATTTCTTGTCTGCTGTTGCGGATGTTTGCGTAGTCATAGTATTCACTTGTCGATTCGCTTATCGGTTATCCGGTATCAACCGGGGACGCGTTGGCTGAACATGGTGCGGGACAGGATGTTCAGTGCGAGCACGCTGAAGGTAATCAGCAAGGCGCCACCCCATGCAAGTGCCACCCAGTTGTCATAAGGACTCATGGCGAACTGGTTGATCACCACCGGCAGGTTGGCGATCGGCTGGTTCATGTTGGTGCTGAAGAACTGGTTGTTGAGCGCGGTGAACAGCAGCGGCGCCGTTTCACCCGAGATGCGCGCCACCGCCAGCAGCACGCCGGTCACGACGCCCGCCTTGACCGCGCGCAGACGCACCATCATCGCCACTTTCCAGCGCGGGGCGCCGAGCGAGAAAGCCGCTTCGCGCAGGCTGCTCGGCACCAGCTTCAACATGTTGTCGGTCGTACGCACCACCACCGGGATCGCAATCAGCGAGATCGCGAAGGTGCCGGCCCAGCCGGAGAAGTGACCGACGTTGGCGACGTAGATCGCGTAGACGAACAGACCGATGACGATGGACGGCGCCGACAGCATGATGTCGGTGACGAAGCGGGTGACCTGCGCCAGCTTGCTCTCTTCGCCGTATTCCGCCAGGTAGATGCCGGCCAGGATGCCGATCGGCGTGCTGATGACGGTGCCCAGGCCGACCATCAGCAAGCTGCCGATGATGGGATTGAGCAGGCCGCCGCCGTCGCCGCCGGGCGACGGCGTGTTTTGCGTGAGCATGCCGATGTTGAGGGCGCCGAAGCCCTTGATCACCAGTGTCAGCAGGATCCAGGCCAACACGATCAGGCCGGCCGCCATCGCCAGGAACGAGAACAGCATACCGATGCGATGCTGCAGCAGGCGGCGGCGATAGACCGGGTTCATCGGCGAGTTCAGCGGCACGGCGGCTTCATTGTTGTTCGCGCCGGCTTGCGGAGTGACTTGTTGATTCATTATTTTGCACCTTCCTTGCGTGTCATACCCATCAACATGACCTTCGCCACCGCCAGCACGATAAAGGTGATCACGAACAGGATCAGACCGAGTGCGAACAGCGACGACACGTGCAGCTTCGACGACGCTTCTGCGATTTCATTGGCGAGCGTGGACGCGATACTGTTGCCGGCGGCGAACAGCGACCACGAGAGGCGGTGCGAATTACCGATCACGAAGGTGACCGCCATGGTTTCGCCGAGGGCGCGGCCGAGGCCCAGCATGACGCCGCCGACCACGCCGGTCTTGGTGTAAGGCAGCACCACCTTGCGCACCACTTCCCAACGGGTACAGCCGAGGCCGTAAGCGGATTCTTTCAGCACGGCCGGCACGACTTCGAAGACGTCGCGCATCACGGAAGCGATGAACGGGATGATCATGACCGACAGGATCAGGCCGGCGGTCAGGATGCCGATGCCCATGGTCGGACCCTGGAACAAGGCGCCGATGACCGGCAGTTGGCCGATGGTCGCTTTCAGGGCCGGCTGGCCGTATTCGGCGAACAGCGGCGCAAACACGAACAAGCCCCACATGCCGTAAATGATGCTGGGCACACCGGCCAGCAGTTCGACAGCCGTGCCGAGCGGGCGACGCAGGCGGCTCGGGCAGATTTCGGTGAGGAACAGGGCGATGCCGAAGCTGACCGGGAACGCGATCAGCAGCGCGATCAGCGAAGTCGTCAGCGTACCGACGATGGCGATCGCGGCGCCGTACTGGTCATTGACGGGGTCCCACTCCACGCGCGTGATGAAGCCGGGGCCGAACTCGTGGAAGGCCGGCCAGGCGCCGATGAAGAGGGAAACGATAATCCCGCCGAGCATCACCAGTACCGACAAGGCGAAGATCAGCGTGACTTTATGAAAGAGGAAATCTTGAATGCGCTGCTTGCGCATGGTCGCCAACAGCGCTGTGTGCGCTTGCTGAGCTTGTTGCATGGCGCTATCTGCGGGAGGCTTACCTAAATCGGTGTTCGACATGGTCGTGGCAGAGATGTTTGAGCTCATTATTTTCACCATTTGGTGCGGATTGCGGCGATGGTGAACGCCGCCGCAATCCGCTATACATCATTCAATGCACTACCGAACTACTAGTTCCGACTCAATCCCTGATTACCAGATTGCCTTGCCGGAGCTGTCCTTGACATTGGCTTTCCAGGAATCTTCAACCAGCTTGGTGACCGAAGCCGGCAGTGGCACGTAGTCCAGATCGGCAGCAGCTGTGCCACCGTTCTTGTAGGCCCAGTCGAAGAACTTCAGGACTTCCTTGCCCTTGGCGCCGTCAGCAGCTTGTGCCTTGTGCAACAGGATGAAAGTGGCGCTGCTGATAGGCCAGCTGTTCTTGCCGGCTGCATCGGTGAAGTCAACTGCGAAACCAGGAGTCTTGGCCCAATCGGCGGCAGCAGTTGCGGCCTTGAAAGTTGCGTCGTCAGGCGACACGAAAGTGCCGTCCTTGTTCTTCAGCTGGGTGTAGTTCAGCTTGTTCTTCTTGACGTAAGCGTATTCGACGTAGCCGATTGCGCCCTTGACCTTTTGTACGTTGGCGGCGACGCCTTCGTTACCCTTGCCGCCCACGCCGACCGGCCACTTCACTGCAGTGCCTGCGCCGATCTTCGACTTGAAGTCTGCGTTGGCCTTCGACAGGTAGCTGGTGAACACGAACGATGTGCCCGAACCGTCCGAACGGTAGACCACAGTGATGTCTTCCGCCGGCAGCTTGACGCCTGGGTTCAGGGCCGCGATTTCAGGAGCATTCCACTTGGTGATCTTGCCTGCGTAGATGTCGCCCAGGACTTGACCGGACAGTTTGACCTGGCCTGGAGTCGTGCCTTCCAGATTGATGACCGGCACCACGCCGCCCACCACTGCCGGGAATTGGGTCAGGCCGTCAGCTTCGAGTTCGGCTGGCGACAGCGGTGCGTCGGATGCGCCGAAGTCAACGGTCTTCGCCTTGATTTGCTTGATGCCGCCGCCGGAACCGATGGATTGGTAGTTCAGGCTGTTGCCGGTGGCCGCCTTGTACGATTCCGCCCATTTGGCGTAGATCGGGTACGGAAACGATGCGCCTGCGCCGGTGATTTCTGCTGCGTGCACTGCGGCGGAAAATGCCACCGTGCCGCACACTGCGACCGCAACAGATTTAAGAATGTGATTGAACCCCATGTCTTGCTCCTTTGTTTGACGAGATAGTTTGTCGAAGAACCCATTTCATAAATCACCGTCTTACCTGCATGCCCGACGGCTTCCATTACGAAACATCTGGAACTTATGGAATGAGTTCCTGGGACGGGGTGAACTTTAACCAGCAAATGTGACGAGTTTATGACCCGCCCTTGTCATGAAAGGAAAAGAAGAGATTGCCTGATCGACAACAAGGAAACCGCCGCGCAGACGGAGGTAGAATCAAGGTGTACGAGACAATTTCCTGGCGGAAATACAGGCAGGCAGCGGACAAGGCATTTGTGACAAGGCCCACCGGGGCTTGTCATTAACTTGTCATACAGCCCCCCTACACTGCGAAAAATTGCTATGGAAACCAATGGGATCGGCATGACCAGAAAAGAAAAACCGGACGATAACGCACACACAGAAATCAATCCGACCGCCATTTACCTCAACCGTGAATTATCCCAACTGGCGTTCAACCGCCGGGTGCTGGCGCAAGCCGAAAACAAGCAGATTCCTCTGCTGGAGCGTTTGCGCTATCTGTGCATCTGCAGCAGCAACCTCGATGAATTCTTTGAAGTGCGCATCGCCAGCCTGCTGGCCAACCGCATCGAAGGCGAACATATCGATCCGCCGGAGCTGAGCGCGGCGCTGGAACGCACCAGCATCGAATGCCACCAGATCGTGGCGCGCCAGTATGAACTGCTGAACAAGGACATCCTGCCGCAGCTGGCGCAAAAGGGTATCCACCTGCTGCGCCACGAAGACCGCAACGACGCCCAGCGCGCCTGGGTCAAACAGTACTTCGAACACAATGTACGGCCGCTGCTCACGCCCATCGGCCTGGATCCGGCCCATCCGTTCCCGCAGGTGTTGAACAAGAGCCTGAACTTCATCATCGAACTGTCCGGCAAGGACGCCTTCGGTCGCGGCACGGCCATCGCCATCGTCAAGGCGCCGCGCGTTCTGCCGCGCGTAATCCGCCTGCCCGACGGCCTGTCCGACAAGAAAGGCGTGTCGTTCTGCCTGCTGTCATCCGTGATCCATGCGCATATTGCGGAATTGTTTACCGGACGTGAAATCACCGCTTATTCGCAGTTCCGCGTCACGCGCAACAGCGACCTGTGGGTCGACGAAGAAGAAGTCAAGAACCTGCGCCAGGCCTTGCAGACCGAACTGCAGAGCCGCCAGTTCGGCGTCGGCGTACGGCTGGAAGTCGCCAGCAACTGCCCGGAACACCTCGCACAATTCCTGCTCGAGCAATTCTCGATCGAACCCAATCGCCTGTACGCCGTCAAGGGTCCGGTGAACCTGGTGCGCCTGTCGGAACTGGTCGACCTGGTGTCGGAGCCGGCATTGCGCTTCCCGCCGTTTTCACCGACCCTGCCGCCGCATCTGCAGAATGAAAACATTTTCGCCGTGCTGAAGAAGCGCGACGTACTGCTGCATCATCCGTTCCAGTCGTTCCAGCCGGTGGTGGACTTCATCCGCAGTGCGGCGCACGATCCCAACGTGATGGCGATCAAGCAAACGATTTACCGCACCGGTATGAATTCCGACCTGATGGAGGCGCTGATCCATGCCGCCCAGCGCGGCAAGGAAGTGACCGTCATCGTGGAACTGATGGCGCGCTTCGACGAAGAAGCCAACATCAACTGGGCGGTCAAACTGGAACAGGCCGGGGCACAGGTCGTCTACGGCGTGGTCGGCCTCAAGACCCACGCCAAGATTGCGCTGGTGATCCGCCGTGAGGACAATGCCCTGCACTTCTACGCCCACCTCGGCACCGGCAACTATCACCCGACCACCACCAAGTTCTACACCGACTTCGGCTTGCTGACCTCGCATCGCGAACTGACCGCCGAAGTCAATGAAGTGTTCATCCACCTGACCACACTGACCAAGCCGCGCACCCTCAATCATTTGTGGCTGGCGCCGTTTTCGCTGCAAAAGGAAATCATTCGCGCCATCCGCAATGAAGCCCTGATCGCGCGCGAAGGCCGTCCCGCGCGCATCATCGCCAAGATGAACGCGCTGCTGGACGAGTCGGTGATCCGTGCGCTGTATGCGGCCTCGGCCGACGGCGTCAAGATCGACCTGATCGTGCGTGGCGCCTGCGCGCTGCGTCCGGGCGTCGCCGGCCTGTCGGAGAACATCCGCGTGCGCTCGGTGATCGGCCGCTACCTGGAACATTCGCGCATCTATTATTTCCGCAATGACCTGGCGCATGACGTTTACCTGTCGAGCGCCGACTGGATGAACCGCAATCTGTTCCGCCGTATCGAAGTGGCATTCCCGGTGCTGGACAAAGCGCTCAAGAAGCGCGTCATCGCGGAAGGCCTGGATCCCTATCTGAAGGACAACACCAACGCCTGGCACCTGAACTGCGATGGCGTTTATGTGCAGAAAAAGGCGCGTACGCGGCAGGCGGCATTCAGCGCGCAGGCTTACCTGATGCACACGCTCGGCATCGCTGCGCCAGGCGAGGAGTGACGCGATCCAGTTTGTTGCACAGCTTAACTACCGGAGGCCTCCATCATGGAACTGATCTTATGGCGTCATGCCGAAGCGGAACTCGGCGAACCCGACGAGGGCCGCGCCCTCACCGGCAAGGGACACAAGCAGGCCTGGAAGGTCGCCGATTGGCTCGACCGCAACCTGCCGGAAAGCTGCCGCATCCTGGTCAGCCCGGCCACGCGCACCTTGCAGACGGCCGAAGCGCTGGGCCGCAAGTTCAAGATCCATCCCGACCTGGCGCCCGACAAGAGTCCGCAGGATCTGCTCGCCGCCGCCAACTGGCCCGACAGCCGTGAGCCGGTGCTGGTGATCGGCCATCAGCCGACGCTGGGCCTGGTGGCTGCGCAACTGATCGGCGGCCAGCAGCAGGAATGGTCTATCCGCAAAGCCAATGTATGGTGGATCGCGCAGCGCGAGCGCGGCGACATCACCACCAATTACTTGCGTGCGGTGATGGCGCCGGACCTGATTTCCAAATAGACGAAATAAAAAAGGCTGCTCGATGAGCAGCCTTTTTTACGCCCGGATTGCGCCGGCCTGGTCGAGAAGAACGATCAGAACTCTTCCCAGCTGCCTTCATCCTGCGGCACGGCGGGACGCTTGGGGGCCGGCGCCTGCATCTTCTTGGGCGCGACGACCGACTTGACCGCCGGCGCTGCATGCGCAGGCGCTTCGGCTGCCAGTTCCAGCGGAGGATTGACGGTCTTCAGCATGGATGGCGTCGCCACGGCCGGGGCGACGAAGGCTGCATTGTCGATCTTGAAGACGCCGACCGCACGCGCCAGCAGATCGGCCTGCTCTTGCAGGCTCTCGGCGGCGGCCGCAGCCTGTTCGACCAGCGCGGCATTCTGCTGCGTGATTTCATCGATCTGCGAAATGGCGTTGTTGACTTCGGCGATGCCTGCGCTCTGTTCCTTGCTGGCGGCAGTGATCTCGCCCATGATGTCGGCCACGTGTTTGACAGAGGTCACGATCTCGCTCATGGTCACGCCGGCTTCATCGACCAGCTTGCCGCCGGCGTCGACCTTGCTGACCGAGTCGCCGATCAGGATCTTGATTTCCTTGGCGGCCGATGCCGAACGTTGCGCCAGGCTGCGCACTTCCGACGCCACCACCGCGAAGCCACGGCCCTGTTCACCGGCGCGTGCCGCTTCCACCGCTGCATTCAATGCCAGGATGTTGGTCTGGAAGGCGATGCCGTCGATGACGCCGATGATGTCGACGATCTTGCGCGAGCTTTCCTTGATCGAACCCATGGTGTCGACCACGTCGCCGACCACCTTGCCGCCCTTGACCGCATAGTCGGAGGCCGACATCACCAGTTGGTTGGCCTGGTGCGCGTTCTCGGCGTTCTGCTTGACGGTGGAGGTCAGCTGCTCCATCGAACTGGCGGTTTCTTCCAGGCTGGAGGCCTGCGATTCGGTGCGATTCGACAGGTCGGCGTTGCCGGTGGCGATCTCCTGCGAGGCGACCGCGATGATGGCGGCGCTCTGCTTGATTTCATTGACGGTCGCCGCCAGCTTGGTTTGCATGCTGTTGAGCGAATGCACCAGCTGGCCTGCTTCATCGTGGCTCTTTTCTTCCACGGTCTGGGTCAGGTCGCCGCTGGCAATGGTTTCGGTGATCTTGCCGGCGCGCAGCAGCGGCGCGGTAATGGTGCGGGTAATCGACCAGGTGAAGAAAGCACCCAGCAGCAAGGTCACCAGCCCGATCACGATCATGCCGATCTGGCCGTTGTGGTAGCTGGTCTGGAAGTCGACGTAGGCTGCCGACATGTCTTCCTGCTGATACGCGGCAAGCGCCGCCACGCTGGCCATCCACTTGTCGTAGGACGGCAGGAAATCACTCTTGAGGAGTTGCGCAGCGTCGAAGTAATTGCCGGCGCCGACCATTTCGCGAATCTTCTCGACGATCGGGAACAGTACCTTGCGTTCAGCCGCCGAGGCCGTCAGCAGCGCCTTGCCCTTGTCGGTGGAAGTCAGTTTGGTGAGCTGGCCTTCGTAGCCCGCATAGGCCTGCAGGATCTTGGCCAGGCGCTGGTTTTCCTGCTGGCCTTCAGCGGCGTCGGTAGGCGTCACCACCTTGCGCAATGCCAGCGCCAAAGCGCTGCCGGATTCACGCATGCTCATCGCCGCGGTCATGCTGGCGACCTTCTGGTCGATGATATAGGCGCTGCTGCTCTCCATCTCGGTCATGCGCCACAGGCCGTTGAGCAGGATTGCCGCTGCGCAGAGCAAGACCAGACAGAATCCCAGTGCAAGACGTGCACCAATTTTGATATTTGAAATCATAACGCTCAACTTCCCCTGATAAAAAACTGCCGTCCCTGAAGATGCAAACCGCCGGATAGTTCTCTTGCTTGTCTGTCACTTGCTGTTGCCGGCAGATCGAACCCGAGCTAACCCGCGGACGGTCTACCTTGTCTCGTCAGCAGGATTCATGCCTGCCTGCATATTTTTTATTGTACGGGTTTCGCCCCGATTTTTCTTGGCTTGCAGCAATATTTATTGATTGGGAAAACGCGGTGCGCCAAGGCGGGATCTCCTGCCTCGGCTCTTCCGTATCGCCGTGAATGCCGCGTCTGCGCGCGTGTACTGTTCCGGCCTTTCATTGTCCTTTAATACTTGTGCCGCATCTTAGATAAGCGCCGAAAACAACGCTAATGCTTTGTACGCATGCAACTATACCTTTATCGCATAGTTGTCTTAAACGCAATCTGGACGCACGAAAGCGGCGCACGCAGCCTGGAAAAATGCATGAAAAAAGCCCGCTCGACGGATCGCGCGGGCTCGTTCGTTTTTCCTTGATCAGCGTGACATAGCGCGCTTGCAACTGCGCTTTAAAACTCTTCCCATTCATTAGCACCGCCGGCTTCCACCGGCTTGGAAACGGTTCGCTGCACGGGCTTGCCGGTCGCTTTCGGCACTGACGTTTTTGCCGGTGCGGGCAACTTCGCCGGAGCGGATGACGAAGGTGCACGCAACGGTACCGGCAAGGAACTCGCCGGCGTTTTCTGCGCTTCCGCCGGCGTAATCCGGAACACGCTGACCGCCTTGGCCAACACGTCGGCCTGTTCCTGCAGACTCTCGGCTGCGGCAGCGGCCTGCTCCACCAGCGCGGCATTCTGCTGCGTGATTTCATCCATCTGCGTGATGGCGCGATTGACTTCTTCGATGCCGGTGCTTTGCTCCTGGCTGGCCGCGGTGATCTCGCCCATGATGTCGGCGACGTGCTTGACCGAGGTCACGATTTCGCCCATGGTCGCGCCGGCTTCATCAACCAGCTTGCCGCCGGCATCAACCTTGCCGACCGAGTCGCTGATGAGTTCCTTGATTTCCTTCGCCGCCGATGCCGAGCGCTGCGCCAGA
>Ga0209437_100272_pt1 | contig 77336 bp, 54 predicted proteins | sample AraplaL_Cvi_mTSA_FD_184266 | JGI IMG/M metagenome (GOLD analysis project Ga0209437, IMG submission 184266) | Arabidopsis root microbial communities from the University of North Carolina, USA - plate scrape CL_Cvi_mTSA (SPAdes) (version 2) | ecosystem: Host-associated > Plants > Roots > Endosphere...
ATGCACTCAGCGCTGGGCTATCAATCACCTAACCATTTCGAAGCACAACTCGCTCGGCAAGCGGCTTAGTTTCTCAACCAACCTTGGGCCAGCCCGAGGGGTTCACTCCATAAGTGGGTCAATTTTCAATGCAAATCAACAGTGCACCAAAAAGATGGCGAAGACCCATATAAATCGAATTGGATACCTGATGGGCAGGTAGGCGAATAGTATGTTTCGTCTCCTTCCGGCCAAGAAGGGGCGTTCAGCGTTCCGAAGGATTGGGAGAAGATCAAGATACCGGCGTATCAGAACTCCCACCGATAATTGGCCGCCAGCCAATAAGAAGGCGCATCTCCTTGTGTCGTCGCATTCAGCATCAAACTGGCGATGCCTCCGCCGATTTTCGACTCGACACCGGCACCAAGACGCAACCAATTCTGCCTGGTTTCCTGGCCGGCGAAGCCGAAGCCGTAGAGGCCGATCACCTGTCCTGAGGTAGCGGCGCCGGCTTTCTCGAAGCGATGTGCGGCTTCGACGCGACCTTGCAGAGTCGTGCCTGGCGAGATCGGCAGGATCGCATCCAAACCCAGCCGCGCAGTGGTGGATTTGTCAGTGCGCTGATTCCACATCGCCGGGAAGGAGCCCCCTTGTTCGACATAACCATCCGTGCGGGTCTTGAGATAAGTCAGGCTGGCGTAGGGTGTGAAATTAATCTTGCCCAAGGTTGCGGCATTGAGCCAGTCCACGCGCAGGCGCGCACCAGATGTCGTCAACCCTGGTGCGCCCGATACCCGCTCCGGTGTGCCGGCATTAAGATAGACGCGATCGATATCGGCGCGGCCCTGCCCGTAGTAACCGCTCAGCGTGGCGTAAAACGATGCAGGCAGCGTGACGATCAGTTCGGGCATCAGATAGCTGGTGCGTGCGGTGGTTCTGCCGCCGAGGCCTGTGTCGGCCTGACTGTAGGTACGACCGGCCGACACATTGAGTTGCCAGGTGTCGTCGAAACGATAGCCGTAGCCGATCTCCGCCATGCCGATAGCGCTGTCGTCTTTGCCGTTGTCTTTGCGACCGGCGTCGCCGGCCACCCAGAACGTCGAACGCCGGTTGGGCAAGAGCATGCGCATGGGATTGCTGTGCATGCCATTCATGACGGTATCGGTATCGTTGGATGCCAGCTTGCCGGAGTTGGCCACTGTCGCCAGACCAGCATTAAAGTTTTGCACGTCAATCAAACCGGCTCCTGCGCCGCTACCGGATGCCGTATCGGTAACACGGGCAATGAAGGCATGGGTGTTGGTGAGCGTCCCTACCACGACATTGCCGTCGGCATTGACGCCATTGGCTATGGCAGTAGTGACACCGACGGCGTTGACGCCATTGGCGGCGAGCCAGTCTTCCACCGACTGCATACCGGTAGCAGCGGTCCATCGGAACGCGCGAGTGGCTCCGCCGCCCATATTGGCGTAGCCAACAACTACATCTCCGGCGGCATTGACGCCATTGGCACGGGAAGACGAGCCGCCCAGCGTTCCCAGATCGGTCATGGTATTGCCGGCAAGCGTCCAGCGAAACGCGTGATCGGAGCCTCCGCCAATCGTGGAGTAGCCGACAACCACATCACCGGCGGCATTGACGCCAAAGGCACGGGAGTAGGAGCCCCCTGCCAGCGTGCCAAGATCCGTCATGGCATTGCCAGCAAGCGTCCAGCGAAGCGCGTGAGTGTCGCCTGCGCCCGTCGTGGAGGCACCGACAACCACATCACCGCCGGCATTGACGCCAAAGGCGGTTGCAGTAGCACCGCCTAAGGTACCAAGATCCGTCATGGCATTGCTGGCGACAGTCCAGCGGAATGCGCGGTCGGTTCCACCGCCGTTTTTGGCGTACCCCACGACGACATCCCCGGCAGCATTGACGCCATAGGCCTGGGAGAAGCTCCCCCCGAAGGTACCAAGATCGGTCATGCCGCCAGCGGCTGTCCAGCGGAACGCGTGAAGATTCCCCCCTCCGGTGAGGGCGCCGCCGACGACCACGTCACCGGGGGCATTGACGCTCTGGGCCTGAGCGCTCGTTCCCCCTAATGTACCAAGATCTGCCATGCCGCCGGAGGCTGTCCAACGGAACGCGTGAGCCACCCCCGCGCCGATGTGGGCATAACCGACAACGACATCGCCAGCTGCATTGACGCCGTAAGCAACAGCATACTGGCCGCCTAAGGTGCCTGGATCGGTGATATCTGAAGCAAAGGCCGGCAATGTCAGCGTGATGGCCATGCCGAACGCTGCAGGTTTGAAGTCTGGACGCATGAGTGTCTGGGCTGGTGATCGCAAACAAGGATGTTGACAGGTGAACGAAAAACCTTATCCCCGGTTTATATGCGCCCTGGAACCGGGAAACAATCCCCAAAAATAGGTAGAGCATCGCAATCCGGACGCTTAGCGCAGCGACGAAGCAGGGCTTGACGCAAGCCGGATGCGATGCCCCTTCAAGGTCAGATGCAATAGCAAAGGAAGGCAACATTCACCAGAATTAGGTATTGCGATGCGCACTGCAATTGGCTACCTTGTAGCGATTCAGGCAGGCGTCAAGAAATCCTGCTTTTTTTTCGGCCATTTTTCACGGTGCCCCTCTTTGACTCAACCATTGCCATACACCGGCGCGGAACTGGCGTCGGTTCTTCCCAGTCCTCTGCTGATTGTCGAGGATGAAACAGCCATGCAACTGAGGCTGCGTGGCATTCTCGGTATCCTCGGCTACGACGGCGAGGCAATGTCGTTCGCCGGCAGTATTGCCGCCGCCAATGCGCTCATGGCGCTGCAGCCGTTTGCGATGGTGCTGGTCGATGTCGGTCTCCCCGACGGCAACGGCATCGACCTGATCCGTGCCCTGCATGCCGTCGACGCTGCACTGCCCATTCTGGTAATCTCCACCTGGAGCACGGAACAGACCATCGTCAGTGCGCTGCAGGCCGGCGCCACCGGCTATATGCTCAAGGATCGCGACGACTTTGAAATCGGTCTTTCCATACGCAGCGTGTTGCGCGGCGGTGCACCGATTGATCCGTTCGTCGCCAAGCACATCCTGCAACTGATCGATGCGGGTAAGGGGAATACACAACAACATGCGCCGCCACCCTTGCGATCCCCCTTGAGCAAACGTGAAATCGAAATTCTCGAACTGGTAAGCAAGGGGCTTGCCAATCTGGAGATATCCGATTTGCTTTCACTCTCACGATCCACCGTCGAATGCCATATCAAGAACATCTACAAGAAACTGGCCGTCAACTCCCGCACCCAGGCCATCTTCGAAGCGCGTGTACACGGTTTGCTACCCTGACTTGTTTCCTGTCGGCCGTCATGCTGCTTTTATCGGTCGTGGCCTTTGCCGCTACGAGCGCCCCGTCACCGTCATTCCAGCGCATCGAAGCCGTTCGCGCCGACTGGAATGCCCAAACCCCTCCCGCGACCGGTTGGACATCCGTCACGCTGCCGGACGACTGGAGCTTGCGCTGGCCGGGCTTCGACGGCGTCGTCTGGTATCGCCTGAGTTGGGAACAGCCCGATGCAACAGCACCGGTCGGATTGATGATGGATTATCTGAACATGGCCGGGGCAGTGTCCCTCAACGGTGTCCAGCTCCATCGCGACCTGAACCTGTCCGAACCGCTGACGCGCGCCTGGAACACGCCGCGCTATTGGCTGGTTGCGTCGCCCTTGCTCAAGGCCGGCCAGAACGTTCTGCTCATTCGCGTATCCGGTCTGGCTGCTTATCAACCGGGCCTGGGTCCGGTGAAACTGGGTACGCCTGCTGACATCAGCGCGCAATACACGCATGAACATTGGTTGCGCCACGACTTGCAGATTTTCAGTCTTGCAGTCAGCGTCACTCTTGGCTGCTTCTTCCTGGCGCTGTGGATGCTGCGGCGACGCGAGGCGGAATTCGGCTGGTTTGGACTGATGTCGCTGACCTGGTGCCTCTATGCCTGCAACCAGATCAAAGACAGTACCTGGCCCTTCGGCAGCACCGATGCCTGGCAAGCCGTCGTGTCGATCATGTTCCTGCTGTATAGCGCTTGCTTCACCATGTTCGTTTTACGTAGCGGACAGCGTCGTTATCGGCGTATCGAATTTGGGGTTTGGAGCATGGTCGCCATCGGCACCGTCGCGATGTGCCTCACTCCGCACGACAGGATGCAAGAGATGCGAGCCTTGCTGGCATTGATTCCTGTATTGACTTACATCGCCAGCGGCTTGCTGTTTCTCTATTTTGCCTGGCGCCACAGGGGAATAGACCAACTGATTCTGGCGGCGTGCATTGCCGCGACGCTCCTCTTCTGCATTCACGACTTGCTGGTGTTCATCAAGGTCCTTGACAGCAACATGTATTACAGCGCGTTCGCCTCGCAGATCCAGACGGTCAGCATGGCGCTGGTACTGGGATGGCGCTTTGTCGCCAACCTCGGCCGCATCGAACACTTCAACGAAGATTTGCATGTGGCGGTCGAAACCGCAAAGAAAGAATTGGCGCATACCTTGAAGCGCCAGCATGAGCTGGAAGTCGTCAACGTACGCCTGGGAGAGCGGCTCAATCTCGCCCATGACCTGCATGATGGTCTGGGCGGCACGCTGGTGAGCAGCATCGCCACGTTGGAGCATGCGCCAGGAAGCATCCCCTCGTCACGCTTCCTGACGATTCTCAAAGAACTGCGCGACGATTTGCGCATCATCATCGATACAGCCGCCAGCTACCAACTGGAGGAGACCTCGCTGGCCGAAATGCTGGCGCCTTTGCGGCATCGCTTCGGCGTCCTCTTTGAAAGCCAGAATATTGTCTGCCGCTGGCAAATGTCGGGCATTGAGGGCACCCATCTGCCCACGGCGCAAAGCCTGGATATCATGCGCATCCTCCAGGAAGGTCTCACCAATGTGCTAAAGCACAGCCGCGCAAGCTGCGTCCATGTCGAGTTGCATGCCGCGTCAGGTGACGCTGCCGAACTGGTGTTGATCATCAGGGACAACGGCGTCGGTTTCGATTCTTCGAGGCAGGAAAGCAAAGTCGGTACCGGCATGAAAAGCATGCAACTGAGGACACGCCGTCTTGGCGGCAGGTTCGAGATGCAACGCATTAATAATGAGACAACGTTGAGAATCGCGCTCCCGCAGCGACATGCCTGATGCGAGAGATTGGTAAAAATTAACAAACTTTGCGCGAAGTCGGCTGGAGTCATTTGAAGACGGTATTCCCTTTCCTCCTTCACTTTCGTTTGAATAAAAATGACGACCGCAATCTGTCACAGTGCCTCCACGGCATGCGCCGTATTCACAAGCGTTGATCGCGTTGATACACTTGCGGCTTGCGACATAAAAAATATGACTGCGAGACTCAAGTCTGATCGCGCCGACTAGTAGCATGACAATATTGTCGATGTCCTAAATGACTACCCCTAACAAATACCGCACCTCTGCCCGTCCTGGCACAGCCTTCGTGCCGGCCGTTTTGCTAATCGCGTCCCTGTCTGTTTCGGCCGCACCTGCCTCAGCGCAAAGCCTGCCCGATGCCGGCCGCCTGCTTGACAATATCCAGCCTCCCGCACAACTGCCAAAAAGCGGTGCTGAAGCGCTTCCGCCCCCCGTACCGCGCGCGCCGTTGCAGCTTCCGGCCGATATCAAGATCCATGTCGAGGCTGTTCGTATCACCGGCGCCCAGGCATTTACTGCAGCCCGGCTGCAAGACCTCCTAGCCGACCTGATCGGCGGCGAACACAGCCTGGCCGAGCTGGAGCAAGCTGCCATGCGTATCACTCAACATTATCGACAGGCGGGCTACCTGTTGGCCCGCGCCTATTTGCCAGCGCAGGAAATCAAGAACGGCGTGGTCGACATCCAAGTGCTGGAAGGACGTCTGGGCAAGCTCTCGCTGGACAATAAATCCAGCTTCAGTGACGACCGGATACGCGAACAGGTGGCGGGAATAACGCCCGGCCAGGCCTTGCGCAGCGAGACGGTAGAACGCAGCCTGCTGCTGCTGAGCGACATCCCCGGCCTGGCCGTTCGCTCGACCTTGTCACCCGGCGCCTCACTGGGCAGCACCGATCTGGATATCCAGGTGAAGAACGGCAAGCCCTATGACGCCAGCGTCAGCGTGGACAATCTGGGCAATCGTTATACCGGCCAAGCGCGCATCAACGGCAGCGTCACATTGAACAATCCTCTGGGCTTGGGCGATGCACTGCAATTAAATGCCTTGAGTTCCGGTAGCGGCCTGGTCTATGGGCGCTTGAGCTATCAATTTCCGATCAATCGCCAGGGCACCCAGATCGGCGCTGCGTATGCCCAGATGCGCTATCGGCTCGGAGAGGAATTCATCAATCTCGATGCCCATGGCACGGCGCGCATCGCCAGCCTCTATCTGCTCCATCCGATGCTGCGCAGCCGGCAGGCCAATCTGAATCTGCAGATCAATGTCGATCGCAAAGAGCTCGACGACAACATTGATCTGACCGGCACCAACACCAGCAAGACACTGAACAATCTGACCGTGGGCCTGTCTGGTTACCGCAGCGACGATGTGATGGGCGGGGGTATCACCCAGGGCAGCCTGAGCGTCACGGCGGGCAAGCTCACGCTTGACGCCACAAGTGCTGCGCTGGATACCCAGGGTCATGACACGCAAGGCCACTTCTTCAAGAGCAATATCCAACTCGGTCGACTACAGCGCCTGAGCCAACAATGGAGCCTGTCGGCGCAACTGAGCGGACAGTACGCTGCCAACAATCTCACTTCCACGGAAAAGATGTCGCTGGGCGGCGCCTATGGCGTACGCGCCTATCCCCAAGGTGAAGCACCCGCCGACGACGCCTGGCTACTCAACTTGGAACTGCGGTTTGACGTCACACCGCAATGGCAGGCGCTGCTGTTTTACGACGCGGCACAAGGCCGCCTCAATCACAAACCAGCGGCTGGCGACGGCGACAATCGCCGCTCGCTGTCGGGCCTGGGTACCGGCGTCCGCTGGACTGGTCCGCAAAACTTGAGCCTGCAGGCCAGCGTCGCCTGGCGCACCAATCAAGCACCGAACTCAGACAAGGACAAGCTGCCTCGAGCCTGGCTGCAGTTTGCCAAGCGCTTCTAAAGAACCAGTAACAGGGAGATCCCATGCGCCATCGCCATCGCCACTGCCCCGTCCGCCCTACCTGCCCGGAAGATGATCATCAACACCGGCCCCACCCGACGCATCACGTGCGGGCACTACTTGCCGGCAGCCTGCTGACCATGGCGACGGCCTCGGGCGCCTGGGCGGCACCAGCCGACGGCGTGGTGACCAGCGGCAGCGGCGCCATCAGCAGCAGCGGCAATGTCACCAGCATCACTCAAGGCAGCAGCAAGCTTGCCATCAATTGGAGTAGCTTCAATATTGCCAGCAATGAAACGGTGAATTTCATCCAGCCCGGACGCGATTCCATTGCCCTGAATCGCATCGTCGGCAGCGGCGCCACAGAAATCTACGGCAAGCTCAACGCCAATGGCCAGGTCTTCCTGCTCAACCCCAATGGCATACTGTTCGGTGTCGGCGCCAGCGTCAATGTCGGAGGCCTGCTGGCCAGCACCTTGAGTCTCAGCGACTCTGACTTCACTGCAGGCAACTACCGTTTCACCAGTACCGTCAACAGCACTGCCGGCATCGTCAACCAAGGCAACATCACCGCTGGAGACGGCGGCTACATCGCCCTGCTGGGCAGCCAGGTCAGCAATCGGGGCGCCCTGGCCGCAAGGCTTGGCAACGTGACAATGGCTGCGGGTAGCGACATGACGCTCGACTTCGCGGGTGACGGCTTGTTAAGCGTCAGGATCAACCAAGGCAGTCTGCAGGCGCTGGTGCAGAACAAGCAACTGATCCAGGCCGATGGCGGTACGGTGGTGATGAATGCCAAGACGGCCGACAGCCTGATCCAGGCGGTAGTCAATAACGACGGCCTGATCCAGGCCAACGCCGTCGACACCCGCGATGGCCGGGTCATGCTGGTCAGCGACAATGGGCAATTGCAATTGAATGGCGGCATCAGCGCCAAGGGTGGCCAGGTAGTGGCCGATGCCGGCAACGGCGACACCGTTCTGCAAGGCCGCGTCGATGTGTCGAATGCGAGCGGCCAAGGCGGCCAGGTCAGCCTGCTGGGCGAGCGCGTCGGCCTGTTTGGCACGGCCCAGGTCGACGCCAGCGGACGTGACGGCGGCGGCACGGTCCTGATCGGCGGCGACTTCCAGGGCAGCAATGCCGCGGTACGCAACGCCAGCCAGACCCTGGTGTCGGCGAATACGCAGATCGATGCCAATTCTACCGGCCAGGGCAATGGCGGACGCGTCATCGTCTGGTCCGACGGCGCTACCGTGGCGCAAGGCAAGATCAATGCGAAGGGCGGCGATGGCGGTGGCGATGGCGGCTTCGTCGAAGTATCCGGCAAGCAGACGCTCAACTTCAGCTCCCAGGTCGACACCCGTGCAGCCTACGGCAAAATGGGGACATTGCTGCTCGACCCGACTGATCTCGACGTGATCAACTGCTTGACTAGTTGTGGATTCTCCGTGCCGGTTATCAGTTTCGGCGATCTGCCCAGTGGCTTATCGGCAGTACTTGGCGCCACCTTGAGCAATGCCACCACGAATGTAAGTCTGCAAGCGAGCAACAGCATCAACTTCTACGATCCGGTGTCCATCGCCGCCGCAGGCAAATCGCTGACTGCCGAAGCCGGCAACGCCATCAACGTCTACAACACCATTTATGCGCCCGCCAACGTCACTCTGAAGGCCCCGTTCATCTATATATCGTCCAACGTCAACGCCGGCAGCAGCGTCCACTTTCTGGCCGATTCCCTGACCATTTCGGGAGGGGCCGGCGCCCTCGTTTCGGCGCCGAATACCATCATTGAACCTTACAGCGTCGGGTTCGGCCTAGCCATTGGAGGCGCGGGTTCGGGTAGCACCCTGACATTCTCGGCAGGCAGTTTGAGCGGGATAGACGGAAACTCCGTCCTCACCCTGAAAGGAAGCAACATCGATCTCAACACGACACTGAATCGTAGCGGCGACACGATCATGGTGACCACCGGCAGCTTCAACAGCACCGTAGCCAACATGTCGACAGGTGGCCGCTACCTGGTCTACACCCCCAATCCCCTCACCAGCAACCGCAACGGCGCCGGCCTCTATGGCAAGCATTACAACGTGAGCTATGACGGCACCACGCCAGCCTATGCCGGCAGCGGCAACTGGTTTTTCTACAGCATTGCGCCGACCTTGCAAGTCACCCCTGCCGGCGGCTCCATCGTCTACGGCAACGCCCTGCCTTCGGGCTATGCCATCGGGACCGGCGGCATGATCGACGGTGACACGCTGCTCACCGCCGGCATCTCCGGCACGCCCTCGTTCGGCGTTGCGGCCGGCAACACGTCGGCATCAGGCCATATCAATGCGGGCAGCTATGCCTTGGATTACACCGGCAACCTGGCGTCGAGCCTTGGCTACCAGTTTGTTTCCAATGCCGGCAGCGTGACGGTCACCCCGGCTACCGTGACTGTCAGCGGCGCCATCGCGCAGAACAAGAACTATGATGGCAACACCGGCACCAGTATCGGCGGCGGCGTGCTCAACGGCTTGCTGGCGGGCGATGTGGTCTCCCTCAGCCAGAGCGGCAATTTCGACAGTGCATCCATCGGGATGGGCAAGACTGTCAATCTGGCGTTCAGCCTTACTGGCGCTGACCGCGGCAACTATGTATTGAGCAATCCAACCGGTTTCACTCTGGCCAACATCAGTGATAACACGCAGGCCCTGGCTTGGTACCAGGCGGCGGTCAAGAGCGCTGATCGCCCGCAGTTTGTGCCGCCATTCACAACACAACGCGACCTGAATATTGTTCAACAAGACCCGCCAGCCGTTGCTGCCGCCTCGCAAACCGAGCAGCCGCGCAACGGCAGCAACAACGATATGGCAGGGAAGGATGACGCAGCCAACAGCATGCTGACCATCATCAATGGCGGCGTATGAGCGATAGGAATCCAGCAAGTGACCGGACCCAAAGCAACTAGTCCAGCGCACGTATTTTTTAAGGGGGAAATATGCGAAGGAATGACGAGGTCCGGAATCGGCCGAAGCAGACTTGAACACGCTGGTTTGATTGAGCAATATTGGCATTAAATTTGAGAGTTCCCTGAATAACCAGGAATTTGAAATGGCCTATTGGCATAGTGTGCCCTGTCTGTGAGCAAGGGCGTCTATTTGTCACGGTAGTACGAGATACTAAAGAGCTCTTTCTTCTATGTGAAGAATGTGAATCTGCATGGCAGACACCTGGAAATATCGATGTCAACACACACTTTGACTTTTCGGCCAGGAGTGTAGTTCGTGCTGCCTACAACGATGTAGCAGAAGCCGGATGGTCCCGTTATGAGCTGATTTCTATTTAGAGGAATTTCAGTAGATGTGAGAGTCCGCAATCGGCCAAGAGCGGCCGTCCGTACAACACAATTAGGTCGAATGGATTTTTGGTTATTCCTGATGAGCCGTCTTTTTTGTTTGACGGACAACTCTCTCAATGAGGCGTTGAAGCAGATCGTTTAGAATTTCTTTTTCGCTTGCACTCAAGATCGCACAAACATCTTGATCGATATCGCGCAGGACGGTGCGACCCGGATCCAATAAATCATGCGCGTGAGTGGTAAGTGAAATAAGGCTGCTGCGCCGATCGGTTGCAGATGCCTCACGCGCAATCAGATTGTCGCGCTCCATCCGACTTAATAATTGCGCCATGCTGGATTGCTCGACTCCGGCGACTTCAGCCAACTCTTTTTGCGTAAGCTTGCCGCCGTCCTTGAGTGTAACTAACACAGGCAACTGGGACGTGCTAATGCCGATCTCCCGCAGCCGCTCATCAACTGGTTTCAGCAACGCACGGGCCAATCTATTGATTAGCAATGTCGGCATCTCCTGTGGATGCCACGGTGTTATTTCGCTCATAGCCCCCTTTACATAGGATCCTATTTACAATATAAATAGGATCCTATTAATGTACCGGAGATCTGCAAATGCAACAACAGCCATCTATCGCCATCATTGGCGCAGGCCCTGCTGGACTCACTGCTGCAAACGTTTTTCATCGCCATGGCTGGCAATGCCAGATATTTGAGTCTGATGCATCGGTTGCCGCACGTGATCAGGGCGGGTCGCTTGATCTCCATCCTGAAGATGGACAGCTTGCCTTGAAGAAAGCGGGTCTGCTTGAGCAGTTCATGGCCGTCGCGCGCCATGAAGACCAAGAACAGCGAATCGTCGACGGCGTAACAGGCGCCATCATACGTAAGTTCGCTCCGACAGCTGGAGATGGGGAGCGGCCGGAAATTGATCGAGATGTTCTGCGTGAGCTCCTTTTGACCCCGTTGGACGAAAATATCATCCATTGGAATTCCCGTGTGCGTGCCGTAGTCGTCCAACCGAACGGGCGCGCTGCGCTGCAATTGGAGAGAGGCGTTACCGAGCCATTTGATCTTGTCATTGGGGCGGACGGTACGTGGTCAAAAGTGCGGTTGGCGTTAACGGACGCAGCGCCGCTCTATACCGGTGTCACCTTCGTCGAACTATGGCTCGACAATGTCGACCAAGCGCACCCAGCCGCTGCAGAGCTGGTCGGTCATGGAACGATGTTCGCACTGCATGATCAAGCCGGAATCATCGGGCAGCGCAACGGCAAGGGAAAGTTGCGCATCTATGCCGCCTTCCATAGCCGACCGGAAGATGGTAATCGGCCAGATAAAACCCTGTCCAACATCAGCAAAGATGAACTGCTTTCACGTTTCTCCGGATGGGCACCTTCACTCATCTCATTACTAAGAGAAGCCGACCACATTGCCGCTATTCGCCCCATCATGACGCTTCCGGCCAAGAGTGGCTGGCCTCATCAGCCGGGCTTGACCCTAGTGGGGGACGCAGCGCATGTCATGCCCCCGTTAGGCACCGGGGTAAACTTGGCGATGCTTGACGCCGCTGAACTAGCAGAAAACTTGATCTATGCCGCGGACTGGCGACAAGCTCTGCGACACTCTGAACAGATAATGCTAGACAGAGCCAGTGCCATTGCAATTCAATGCATTGAGTCATTTGACGAGATGTTCAGTCAAGGTGCTCGCCAGTCAGGGATCGACCACTTTGATGCTCATCATGCTCCTTCTTCTGGAACCTCTCCATCATTGTGACGTTACAGTGCAATTGTCAGCGTCCGCAATCGGCCAGAAGCAGACTCTTCATCAAACCACTTAAATCTGAATTTTTGCAGACTAATATGGCCTCTAATGACGGATATGATTGCTTTCGCGAACTCGCAGAAGAGCTCTCACGAATTGGGCGAGAGGACGAAGCCCACCAAGTTCATGACGCAATGACGGCTGGGGCCACAGGGATGGAATGTCTTGGCGAGCTTGGAGTGGTCTTGGCGAGGCTACGAAAAAATCCCACGAATCTGCCAGCGAACTCCATAGCACTCATCACGTCATGTATTTGTGCCGTCCAGCTTGCTTGGCCAAATTACAATTAGATTGTCGCGGTGCTTCCGCAATCGGCCAGATGCAGACCTTTGTCCAAAAACAGATCAATCGCTGCTGTTCGGAGGTGCCCAAAGTGGCCCTAGCAACGCCGATTCAGTTGCAGTGGCGATTTGATCGGCGAATGTCGTACTTTCGACGGCTCGCGCGAGCGTTACTGCCCCTGCCAATGTCGCCAGGGCTGCGCAAGCGGCGTCAATGCTTTCTGGCATGCGTGGTGATGCCGGGCCGTCGACTACAGCTTGTGCAACTTCGAGCAACGCGCTTTCAAATGCTATTCGTGATTCGTGACCGGAACGAGCCACTTCAGCCGGTAACGTCTGCAACGTGCAGCCTTCGGATAGATCACACGTTCGCTTGACGCTGAGATAAAACCGCACGAACTTTGGCCACCAAGCAGGCCCATGCTCCGCTTGGAAATATCGGATACCCCCCCGGAGATCATCCATTCCGTGCTTCAGCGCCTCACGAAATGCATCGTCCTTGGATCCAAAGTGGACATAGAACGCACCAGACGTGACGCCAGCCTCCTTGGCCAGAGCGTCAACTCCTGTTCCAGCGAATCCGCCTTTGCGAAACGCACGTCCGGATCCTTCAAGAATGCGTTGACGTGTGCGTGCCTTCTGTTCAGCTCGTGACATAGAAACCTTTGGGTGAGTCAGCAGAGCTACATTATAGTTGACTGCATAACGACCGTTATTTAAAATAAATAACGGTCGTTATGTAATCTCTGGGGTGAAAGGAGATTGCTTTGAACGCCGCAATCATCTGACTAGAGGAATCTTATGCCACTGACTCTCACCATCACAGAAGGCGTCCTCCCCAAGGGGCAAGAAAGCATAGCCTTTACCCGGCTCTCGGACGCGATGATCAAATGGCACGGGTTGACTGGAAACACCGCAATCGAGTCGAATATCGTCGGTTCAATCAACCTCCTGCCAAAAGAGCATACATTCGCCGGATCGAAGGAATCGTCTGTTGTATTCATCGAGTGGAAAGTCCCCTCTTTTGCATTCAACAGCAGGGAAATTCAGTTGGGATATATCAAAGAGGCCACCGACATCATTCATGCGATGTCAGGAGAAAGGCAGCCCCGAGAACGCATATGGGTCAATGTGGTTCACGCGGTGGACGGCGCCTGGGGAATTGGGGGCGTCGCGTTGACCAACGCACAGCTCGCGAGCTAGAGCACCGAACTCGCAGTAGAAAGGATTACGTGGGCGACTCTTGTCGCTCCTTCTTTCTTTTTTCCGGAGTATGTGATGCTGCTTTCGAACTACTTGTTTTTTGTTGATCGCTGTGAAGAAGCCCTGAAGTTTTATGAGGCATGCGGACTAGGCAAAATTGTGGAAATACAACGGCACGGTGAAAACGAAATACCGGTCAAGAGCGAGACGATGCTGGGGAAAATCATGCATGCAAGGTTCGAAGGCGATGGCGTCGCCTTCTACGCATCCGACAATGACGATGCCGAGCCGATGAGAGGATCCGCGCATCATCTGGCTATGGACGATAAGCATTCGTTGGATCGGATGTTCAGTGCCCTGGGATCGGGGGGAGTGGTGACGACTGCACTTGGGATGCAACCGTGGGGCGACTATTACGGGAAGCTGACCGATCGGTTCGGCGTCCAGTGGATGTTGAACTACCATGACTCGCCTCGAATATAGTTTCGAAGCACAATCCGCTCGGCAACCGGCTTCTGCTCTGGTACTGATGGGCGAAATCGAACCGTCGGCCTACTGATTTCGCAGGCTGTCTTTGCCTTTACAATGTCCTTCAATGGCTACGAGCATTTCGGTTCGTCTTCAGCTTCTATGCAGGCGGCCAAACAGAAAAAACGCACAACATTGATTGATGTCCGAAATGAGCTTTTCGCTTCAGCCCCTGCATCTCGGCATATGGACAATGAAGATTTCTTAGACCGCTACCGCGAGTTGTTTCCAATATTGCGTGAATTGATTGTGTCGGACGCGTAAGTCCGCAACCGGCCAGAAGCGGTCCTTTGTCGTTGCAAAGCCCGAATCCACTAAACGGACAAGCATATGTGGCCTGCAATTTTCTCAATCGCTAAATCGATTTAATATGCGCAGAGCAAAAAATATTCAAATTATTGTGACGACGGTGAAATAGATGACATCTCAGATTTTAGCGAGAGCTGAAGTTGGATTTAATGGTGATTTTTTTCAAGTGATTTCCGTGTCCTCCGGAATGCTCAGTTATCCAGAGCTAACTGCGGAAGTTCGCTATTTAGAGCCCGATGCCGATGATGGTGCGCTGGGAGAAGCATTGCGACTAGCCTTAGGTGAGAGTAAACAAGTTTCAATAGCAGAGTTTCAAAAGATATTCGCGTCTGGCGAAATCCAGAGAATAGGGGAAGAGCGAAATAAATATGCCATGAAAAAATACGGCTATAAATCAAAGAGAGCAATGTTTAGAAAAATGGTGTGCTGTTGGATTAACTTTTTCGAAAGCCAAATCCAGATTAAGCCAACGCATCACAATTCAATTGATGGCTATTCCGGTATCTCTCTGGATGGGGACGAAATATTGAATTTGCCGGTAAATGCGACCGCTGCGGAACTCGGAGCAGCATTGCGTGAAGGATTCAATCGTTGTACTAGTGCGATAAATTAGGCTCCAATCGACCAGAAACGGAATTTAAGCTGCTCCATGAAAATCACGCCCACTCATATGGAATTGGTGTCGAAGCTACAAACGTACGTCAACCCGTGGCGTCGGCTAACCATTGCCGTCGATGGCGTAGATGGTTCGGGTAAATCAACATTAGCGAGATTTTTAGCGTGGCAGCTTGGGATGCCTGCTATTGAAACGGATTTGTTTTTAATCAGTGAGAGCACAGAGCCAGCGCTACAGTTGGAGTCCTTAGGGTGCGTTGTTGAATCCCGCCACCGTCTTAACAGGCCAGTGATAGTAGAAGGTATATGTATTCTGCGCACGCTTGACGAATTGGCCATCGTTCCCGATTTTTTGATTCGGGTGGAGACAACAGGGTGTGGCGGCAGCTATTCCTTGATGCAGCAGTTTGAATCGTATGCCCAAGATTTCCCGCGAGCCACAAAGCCTGATTTCTTATTTTCTCGGCTTCAAAGCGAAAACTCTTATCCTGCATAGGATTAGGCCGCTCTCGGCCAGGAGCGGCTGTTGAACAACGCAAAGAGTAGCGAAAAACACGCTATTGCGGGATATCAACACAGGCATAAATACTGACTTGATACCGTTTGCCCCCGATAGTTAGCGGTTTATCCTGGCAAGTAGGCGTAGTATCTGGTTTTTCTTCAGGGCCGGCTGAAATCACACTCAAAAAATGGAACAAGAATCTAGATTGCCCGACGTTCATATGGTGCCAATTCCTGCCGGCGTCATTGGCTTGCGAGATGACAGAATTCGTCGCACATGGAGTATCGAACTCCCGTCCTTTGCAATCGGCCGTTATCCGGTAACCCAAGCGCAATATGGCGCACTGATGACTCGCCAACCGTCATCGGCCGTAACAGCACAGCGTCCGGTGGAAAACGTCTCGTGGAATGATGCGGCGAAGTTCTGCAACTTACTTTCGGAGCTGGCCGATCTGCCAGCTTGTTATGTCATGCACGATGACGACACGGGAGCAGCTGTCGTTGCCGACAGTACCGGCTATCGCCTTCCTACGGAGGCTGAATGGGAGTATGCATGCCGGGCGGGGAGCAACGGCCCGAGATATGGGAATCTTGAAGACATCGCCTGGTACCGGGAAAATTCCGAGGGCCACACACATGACGTCGGGCAGAAACAAGCCAACCAATGGGGATTGCACGACATGCTCGGCAATGTTTGGGAGTGGTGCTCCGACCAATACGATCCGGAGGTCTATGGTTCATATCGGGTGTTTCGCGGCGGAGGCTGGTCGGATACGGAAAGAGGATGCCTGGCGACGAATCGCCGTCGCAGCCATCCGACATTTTCTATCGACGACCTTGGTTTTCGAGTGGCCCGATCATTGATGCATGGCAGCCGATAAGGGCGCCATGTGTCAGCTGGGCCATGTCCGCATCACGTCGAGAACCGCGCGTACCTAGTCTCGAAGCAACTTCGTCCAGGGACGCTCGGCGGCGCGCGGGCTGTGCAACAACTTGTAGTCATGGCTTTCAAGCGATAGCTTGAACGGCTGCAGCAGAATGCCCGACACGGTTTCTTCCGCCACCAACGGCAGACTCAGCAGGCCCACTCCCTGACCGCCAGCGTTGCCTGCGCTGCATGGACCTCCATGGATCTCATCCGTGAAGGAGAGTCCTGAATCACTGTCAACGCCGGATAGTCCTGCTTTAAAAAGCTAGTCTCGCCACGTGGGTGCACGCTCGCTGCCCTGTGCGGCAAGGCCCTAGTCGTCAATAGGAGAATTCCAGATGGTAGTACCACATGCTTGGTGCGCGTCCTGATATTCGCCAATCGTGCATCGCAAGGCGGTACTTCAATTTACAGCCATGAAGGCGAACGAAGGGAGCCAAAGTGAAAAGCAAGACATGTCACCATGTCGAACCTTTATTTGCTTTTAAAAGGTATTTCCCCCACCCTGTCCAGTCAAGGCAACCCTGCCGCCACCCCGGATCATATGAAGCTCTCAACATTCATTATTACCAACATGGAAGAAGTCCTCGCAGAATGGGATCGATTCGCGAAGACATTGGAATTGGAAGGGGTGCTGTCGAGGAAGGAAGTTCGCGATCATGCAGAGCAGATTCTGCGGGCGATTGCGCTAGACATTGACACGCAGCAGAGTCCCGAGCAACAGCATAGAAAATCGCAAGGCTTGTCACCGCAAAAAGCCGTCGCCAGCGGCGCATCCATTCACGGCACCGCAAGGCAACATGACGGATTCACCTTGTTGCAACTGACCGCCGAGTTCCGTGCGCTACGCGCGACGGTGCAGCGTCTCTGGTTCGCCCTCGGAAACGCGCTGACGCCGGCGCACAGTGCCGATCTGATTCGATTCAACGAAGCCATTGATCAGGCGCTGGCCGAGTCTGTCGTTACCTATGCCGCGCAGGCGGCACGGACCAAAGATACGTTTTTGGCCATCCTCGGCCACGATCTTCGCAATCCCCTTGCCACCATCGCGCTGTCTGGCAGCCTTCTAGGTCAGCCCGGCATGACAAAAGAAGCTGCCGCGTTGTTGGCGCCGCGCATAAAACGAAGCGCGTCGATGATGAACTCAATGATCAACGATCTGCTGGAATACGCGCGAGCTGAACTGGGGGGCGAAATGCCGATGGCATTCGCCGGGTCGGACATGTCGGATATCTGCCAATCCGCAGTCACCGACGCTTCTGCCGTCCATCCCTATTGTCCTTTTGTCTTTCATACCGAAGGCCCCGTCCCGGGCTGCTTCGATCACATCAGGTTGCAACAGGTATTTACCAATCTTCTCAATAACGCGGCCCAATACCGGGGGGACACTCTGCCTGTGACGATGACGCTATCAGCCGATGCGGATAACGCAACAATCGCCATTCAGAATTCCGGCGCCCTGATCCCGAAGGAAGCCATTGACGCGATTTTCGACCCCATGGTGCAGTTGGCAACAACCCCCGAGCAAAAGGAACGAGCGGCGACAAGCCTGGGGTTGGGCCTATATATAGCAAAAAAAATTACCGCAGCGCACGACGGCGCGATCAGCGTGGAGTCCCGCGATCCCACTGGGACGACGTTCACGGTCGTCATTCCTCGGAGAAGGCCTCCACATTGACGTACTGTCCTACTTATTAAAAGTGTTGCGCCGACGGCGGCGGACAAAGAATAGTGCCACTGTCGGTCATGGAGGAATTATGAACAAACGCATTTTGATAGTAGATGACGAATCGGATTTTCTAGACGTCATCGAAGTGGCACTTGTCCTTGGTGGTTACGAGGTAACACGTGCGAAAGACGGTAGGCAAGCCTGGGAAATCCTCAGCACCGAGACGCCAGGCATCATCTTGTCCGATTATTCAATGCCGAGGATGAACGGATGCGAGCTTTTTGATTTGGTCAGGAATTCTGAGCAAATCAAAAATACGCCATTCATCTTCATGAGTTCGACGCCGGAGCTGATCAGTTCTGTCGGGATCTATTCCATACTTCGCAAGCCATTTCAATTTGACGTACTGATGGCCAAAGTCGGCTCCATGTCATCTTGATGAGTCGAAATAGCGCTTCCGCCACCGATATCCCCGCCACGCGTATGTGCGCCGCCAAACTATGAGAAAGAGGCCGATCCACGACATTCAAAATAAGAAAAGCCCGTTAGAGCGGGCTTTTTAATTCGGGATTCGAATTAACGCTACGGCCTTCTTCGAATTGGATGCCCCTTGCCTGGGGTCGGCCCGATATTGATAAATAAACTCTCGATGTCCGACCTGCCGGCTACTTCATGTTTTTGGCAGGTCCGCCAATAACTTTTGCATCGTATCGCTCAACGCATCCGTGTCTTGCCCCACATATTCACTGCTGGCCGCAACGGTCAAGAACATCAATGCGCCATACTTATCATCTTGTTTGATCAGAACACTTGCCTGCTCCAAAATCTTGGAGATGGTCAGTTGCCGATACTCCTCGGGAATGCCATGCAACTGAATGCCGAGGTGCTGGCACACGATCAGCACCTCTTCAAGAGACATTGTTTGTTCGCGGGCCACCCTCTTCAAGTTCTCTTCGACACTCTCGCTTGATGCTTCATCGATATATGGCATGAAAACCTTTCCGTTGGCATTGCTATGAATTTTTAATTCCTATTTGGAAACAAGATCATTTGTGGTTCAAAATTCCTGGCAATCTGCCTAAAATGAACTCTATAGATTGTAGCCCTATAGTATTCATTGCGACACGATTTGATCCTCAACAGGAGGATGTAAGATGTCATTACGAAAGGGATTTGCCGCTGCCTTACGCGACGCTCGCAAGCGCAAAGAATTGACACAGGAGGATTTCTCCAACGTGTCAAGCCGCACCTACCTGAGCAGCCTTGAACGAGGTGTCAAATCCCCCACTATCGATAAGGTGGATAAAATTGCATCGGTGATCGGGATTCACCCTATCACTCTTCTTGTGCTTGCCTATTCACGTTCAGAAGGCACGGACGTACAACATCTTTTTACGCGGGTCATTTCCGAGGCGAAATCGTTGACCTGAGCCACAGCGGTTATTGTTGGCTGGCACACCTTCTGTGAAGCGACTTGATCGTGGAAACTTCCTCCAATCCGAATTTGGCTAGTGCGTGCACTAGCTATTTCCGTGGTCAGAGTCGATGACGAGTTGCAGTTTAGCGTTCAGCGCATTTTTTCCGTGTTTGGACAAGATTGGCAGCTCGTCGAGACGAACCATTTCTTTTAGTTTATTCAGATCAAGGATATGCAGTTGTCGTCCCTGAACAGAAATGAAGCCTTGCGCTTTGAAGCCGGAAAAAAGGCGACTGATAGTTTCGTTGGTCAGCCCGAGATAGTTGCCAATGTCGCTTCGCTTCATGGGCATATCAATTTTGACAGGCGAATTTCCCTCTGTTTCGTAGTGCGAACATAGTTCTATCAAAAACGCCGCGAATCGTTGTTCTGAGCGCAAACATCTTAGGGAAATAACGGATTTTTTTTCTTGAACGAGTTCGTTACTCAACAACTCATGAAAGCGGCGCCGAAGAGAGGACTCGCGCACCAGCAATGATTCAAATTGCGTGAATGGAATTCCGCATACTTCACTATGTTTCAAGCTAATCGTATCGCAAGTGTGCCGACCTGTCCCGATACCATCCAGCCCCACTAAATCTCCGGCCATATGAAATCGAAAGATCTGCTCTTCGCCATGGGACCCAAATTGGACCAACTTGAAGTATCCGTAGCGAACGACGTACACGCTATTGAAAGAGTCATCCATATGGAGCAAACAAGCCCCCTGTGACACCCTGATTCGGTGTCTGATGACCTGGTCAATGTGACCTATGGTTATTTCATCCAAGCCCAGGCTCAGGCACAGTTGATGCCAGTGACAATTCGGGCATCTACCGCTGTAGGCAGCCCCCTCTCGGTCGGCAAACCGATGTGTCTGGCCGTAACCACTTTGGTGTCCTTCCATCACATACCGGAGCCCTTGAAATGGTTTTGGTGAAGTTTTCCATATAAATACTATTTCACCCCATCAAAAATGAACACTATAGATTTCATATATACGAGTCGAGTTGGTACATTCTTCAACGCCATAGAAATATCCTTTTAGGCGATAGAAAAAACGAATGTCATCTGGATCAACCCGAATGCCGGGAGAAACTGAAACTAACGGCGAGAAGGCTGGCAAGGAGCTTGCCGATCGATTAACTACCGGCGCTAAGCTTATCGAATACCGATTTGCGATACCGCAAATTTATGGCGCGCCAGAAAGGGCAAAGCCTGCATAGGCAGGCTTTGCTGGATCCGATCATCCATCCAAAAATGTTCAGCTAGCCATGCGGCGCGCTCAAGCCATGGAATCGTCGTAGCTGCCGCTGTCGCTGCTGTCGTCAAAATCAATATTGCCCAAATCTGCAAGGTCATTACCGGACCCTGCTTCACTGGTGCTGTCGGCGCGGCTTTGAGAATCGCTCTTGTCGGCGTTGTCGCCGTAGTAGTTGTTGACCGTCGTGTTCTCGATGTTTTCCACGGGAGAGCTCAATCCATTCTGGTGCGCTAACCCCGAGCCGGTGCCGCTATTCATCAGATGTTCGATTCCCTGGTACAGGAAAGCGCCACCCGCCACGCCGGCAGCGGTGGCAGCCACGGTACCCAGCATGCTGCCCATGCCGCCGCCGAAGAAGCCCGGAGACGGCGCCGGAGTCGCCTGGTACTGCGGGGCTATCTGCGCAGGCGCAGGTGCGGGTGGGGGTGTGTAAGCCGGCGTATAAGCAGAAGCCGGATCGGAGCGCACTGACGCCGCAGGTGCATTGCCCCAGGCATTGCTGTCGAGAAAACTGCGCCCGGCAGATGAACCTGATTGCAACGCCTGCACCTGATTTTGCAATGATGCAATTTGCGCCTTGGACGTCGCGAGCGCCTGATCCATCAATAGCGCTCGTTGCACCAGCAAATAAGCCGCATCCGGTTGCCGGGCGACGGCAGTGGCAATCATCGCATCGGCTTGTGGATCTTTGCTGATACCGCGTACCTGCGTCAGTTGACTGAGAAATTCTTGCAGCGCTTGCGTTTCTTGAGGACTCATGATGCTCGGCTCCCTGCCTGTGTAATGCACAACAATAAACATGACAATATGCGACCGTCTTCCGACGATCCGCTTCACGATTATGCGCGTTATATCACTCCGGATTTGTGACCGGAATTGCAAAGTTCGAAACAGCTTGTAACTTGACGTTACCGTTGCCGATAAGCGGAACCAGAGACGAAGCTGAAGGCATGCCAATGGCGGTTCGCGTCAGCCGGCCTGTCAAAGCCTGGGGCAGCCACTTCAAGACAACGGCAATGCTATGATCGTCGCAGCCCATAGCGGCTATCTTCTCAATTCGAAACAAAAAAATCGGAGACTTCATGCGCAGAAAAAATACACTCATTTCGTTCGCCATCGTCGGCGCATTTGCGGCCGGAATCGCTGCATCGCCGCTGCTCCAGCATTTGATCCCGGATGCCCATGCCCAACAAGCGCCGCTGGTTGCGACGGTGATCGACCTGAACGCCATCACGCATGCAGCACTGCCTGCCACTCCTTATCCGGAGTTACGCTCGAAGACGCTGGTCAACACGGACAACGCCACCATCAATTTGCAGTCGGGCAACGTCGACAAACACATTCATGCGAAGACCGATGAGATCCAATACATCGTCGAAGGCAGTGGATCCATGTGGCTGGGGGGCGAACTCAAGGAGTTCAAACCCGGCAGTCTGATCATTATCCCCAAGGGAACACCGCACGCCGGCGCGGTGGTGACGAATGGCCCGGTCAAGGCGATTGCAATCAAGATCCCGCCACAGGCCAAGGACGACATCGTTTTCGTTCACTGATCGTCGCGCTTGTCCGTATCTCGATTACGAAGCGGACAAGCACATCACACACATGCAACAATTGCCGTACACTCCCAAGGATTGCCGACAACAAGCAGTCCTGACGCAATACATCCTTCATCTTTATGAATCATCCCGCAACAGCTTGCATGAGCGCGATGATTCACCCGCATCGAACCCAGCCATCCTGCGTGTGACCCGGAGCACACAAACCTGGATTCAGATCTTTCCGCAAGCCCCCCATTGACCGCTCACTGCGCATGACTGCGTTGTCGGCGGCGTTTATACGCTTGTACCAAACGATTTCTCTTCCTGCGCCGCAACATCGCAGCTTCGGATATCACGCATCGGCGTTGGCGCAGGCAGGATGAAAGACGTGAATCATGAACGAAGACCAGAGCACTATCCCGGAAGAACTCCCGCTGCGAGCCGAATTGTTCAGCGCGTTGCAAATGGAGCAACACGGCCGCGTACTGGCCAACGCCCACCAGCTCGACCCGGACTACGGTCCGGACAAGCTGCTGGCGCGACTTGCCGACAACGAACTCACTATCATCGATGCCTGCACGCGCCTGACCGAGGCCATCAAGGCCGGACGCCAGGTGACGCCTGCGGCTGAGTGGCTTCTGGATAATTATTATCTGATCGAAGAACAGATCCGCACCGCCAAGCGCCATCTTCCGAAAAACTACAGCAAGGAATTGCCGCGCCTGCTCAACGGCAACTCCGCCGGCAGTCCGCGCGTCTACGACATCGCGCTGGAGACGATCTCGCACGGCGACGGCCGGGTCGATCCGGAAAGCCTGAGCCGCTTCGTCGTGGCGTATCAGCAGACCACGACGCTCAACCTGGGCGAGCTGTGGGCCATTCCGATCATGCTGCGCCTGGCGCTGATCGAGAATCTGCGACGCGTGGCTGCCCGGCTGTCGGCGACGCTCATCAATCGCAACCTCGCGTATTCCTGGGCCGATGCGATGCTCGAAGTGGCCGAGAAGAATCCGAGCAATCTGATCCTCCAAGTGGCCGACATGGCGCGCTCGGCGCCGCCGATGGAAAGCGCGTTCGTCGCCGAACTGGTGCGCCGCCTGCAAGGCCAGAGCCCGACGCTGACGCTGCCGCTCACCTGGCTGGCGCAGCGCCTGAGCGCGTCCGGCAACAGCATCGAGCAGCTGGTGCAACAGGAAAGCCAGAACCAGGCCGCCGATCAGGTCTCCATCAGCAACAGCATCGGCTCCCTGCGTTTTCTGAGCAGCATGGACTGGCGCGAGTTCGTCGAAACCATGAGCGCAGTCGATCACATCCTGCGCGAAGATCCGGGCGATACCTATGCGCGCATGGACTTCGCGACACGCGATCGCTACCGCCACGTGGTGGAAAAAATCTCGCGCGAAGGAGCATTGTCGGAGACCGAAGTCGCCCGTCAGGCGATCGCCATGGCGCGCGCGGCAGCAGTGCAAAATGTCGTCGTTGACCGGCGCGCACATGTCGGCTATTACCTGATCGGAGCCGGGCTGGCATCATTGCAGGCCGCGGCCGCCATCCCTGTTCCGACGCGAGCAAAAGCAAAGCGACTGGCATCGACGCATCCGCTGGCAATGTATCTCGGCGCCATTCTCCTGATCAGTGCGCTGTCGACATGGTGGGTACTGGCCGAGGCGCATCGAAGCGGCGGCCAACATTGGCATCCGCTTTGGCTGGTCTTGCTGGGATTGCTGACTGCCCTGCCCGCCAGCCAGCTGGCGCAATCTGTCGTCAACTGGCTGGTGCCATTGCTGACGCCGCCGCGACTGTTGCCGCGCATGGATCTGTCCGGCGGCATTCCGCCCGAATGCCATACGCTGGTGGTGGTGCCGACCCTGCTTGTCAGCAACGGCGGCGCCGAGAATCTGGTCGATGCGTTGGAGGTGCGCTTCCTTGCCAATCAGGATATCAACCTGCGCTTTTGCCTGCTGACCGACTTTGCCGACGCGGCCACTGAAAGTACCCCCGCAGACGCCCCCTTACTGGCGTTCGCAACGGAACTGATCAGCGCGCTCAACCTGAAATATCCGCGCACCGGCGGCGACAACTTCCTGTTGCTGCATCGTCCCCGTCGCTGGAATCCGATGCAATCCACATGGATGGCCTACGAGCGCAAGCGCGGCAAGCTGGGCGACCTCAACGCCTTCCTGCGCGGCGACGGACAAGAGGCTTTCAGCGCTGTCGTCGGCGATACCAGCGGGCTCCTCAATACCCGTTACGTCATCACGCTGGACACCGACACCGAACTGCCGCGCGACGCCGCCCGCCAGTTCGTCGCGACCATGGCGCATCCGCTCAATCGTCCGGTCTACGATGCCGTACAAAAAAAAATCAGCGACGGCTACGGCATTTTGCAACCGCGCATCGCCGTCAGTTCGCCCAGCGCGCAAGCCTCGCGCTATGAGTTGCTGTACGGCGGCGAAACCGGTATCGATCCGTACACGCGCACCGTCTCCGACGTGTATCAGGATCTGTTCGGCGAAGGCTCGTTCATCGGCAAGGGCATCTACGACGTCGACGCGTTTGAAAAGGTCTTGCAAGATCGCATGCCGGAGAACCGCATCCTCAGCCACGACCTGCTGGAGGGGAATTACGTCCGCGCCGGCCTGATCAGCGACGTGCAGTTGTATGAACAATATCCGTCGCGCTACAGCGCCGACGTCAGCCGCCGCCATCGCTGGATTCGCGGCGACTGGCAGATTGCCGCATGGATGTGGCCGCGCGTGCCGGTCCGGCGCGATGCGGCCGGCAAGCTTCATTACGAGAAGACGCCGCTGTCGGCGCTGTCGCGCTGGAAGCTGTTCGACAATCTGCGCCGCAGTCTGGTCGCGCCGACGCTGACGTTGCTGACCCTGAGCGGCTGGATGCTGCTACCGCGGGCATGGTTCTGGACCGGCATCGTGCTGGCGGTGACACTGCTGCCTACCTTGTGTTCCTTGCTGTTGAACCTGATCAGGAAGCCCGACGACATTCGTCTGCAGCAGCACGTGTCGGCGGCGTTCACGACGCTGGGCGCGCAACTGTTGCATGCGGCGCTGGCCATCAGCCTGCTGCCTTACGAGAGCTGGTACCAGCTGGACGCCATCATCCGCACGCAATGGCGTCTGCGTGTCTCCGGCAAGGGCCTGCTGGAATGGAACAGCTCCGGCGAAGCCAATGTACGTGCCGACAACGGACTGCGCGCCTACTACACGGCGATGTGGCAGTCGCCGTTGCTGGCGCTGAGCGTGGCCGTGTATCTGGTGCTGCGCCATCCGATGGCGCTGACCGCCGCCGCGCCCATCCTGCTGCTGTGGTGGCTGGCGCCGGTGATCGTGTTCCGCATCAGCCAGCCGATCACACGTCGCGCGCCGCGACTGGACGATGTGCAGCAGGACTATCTGCACGCCCTGGCGCGCAAGACGTGGCTGTTCTTTGAAACCTATGTCGGCCCCGCCGACAACTGGCTGCCGCCCGACAACATGCAGGAACATCCGGTGGAAGTACTGGCGCGACGCACTTCGCCGACCAATATCGGCTTGTCGCTGCTGGCTAATCTGACGGCCTATGATTTCGGCTACATCCCGGGCGGCCAACTGCTGGAGCGTACGCGCAACACCTTCCAGACCATGGCGGCGCTGGAACGCTACCAGGGACATTTCTACAACTGGTACGACACGCAATATCTGCGTCCGTTGCCACCGTCCTATGTCTCGACCGTGGACAGCGGCAACCTGGCCGGTCATCTGCTGACCCTGCTGCCGGGCTTGCAGGCGCTGGCCGATGCGCCGGTGCTGCATGCCAACCTGTTCCCCGGCATCCGCACGGCGCATGCAATCCTGTACGAGCTGTCGCGCACCTTGCCGCTGGCGAAAGAACAACAATTGTCGCCGCTGTTCGCGCGCGAACTGGATGCTGCCTGCGCAACGCCGCCATCGTCGCTGAGCGAAGCCTGCGTCATACTGGAAAGCCTGCATCGGCACATTGACGAGTTCTCACATCGGCTCAATCAAGTGACATTCCCCGCGATATCCGGTTCATCCGGAACAGCACCCGACAAGCATCTGCAACGTTTCAGCCAACTCCGTCGGTGGGAACGCGCGCTGACCAGCCAATGCCGCGAAGCTTTGGCGGAACTGCATGCGCTGGCGCCGTGGCTGCGCACCGATCACTTCAAGCGTTGCAGCGAAGAGGCGCCCGCGCTCGCGGCCATGCTGAATGGCGCGTTGAGCTTGCGCGAGATTGCGCAACTGCCGGCGCTGATCCTGCAAACGCAGTCCCCGACTGTCACCATCCTGGAAAGCGACGGCGCGCTGACCGCTCTGCAAACCCTGTTCAAGGAAGCCAGCGATCTCGCCGCCGCACGCCTGGCCGCCATCGATCTGCTGGCCATGCAGGCCGGCGAATTCGCGCGCATGGAGTACCGCTTCCTTTACGACCCGGCCACGCACCTGCTGGCAATCGGCTACAACGTCACCGAGCGCCGGCGCGACACCGGCTTCTACGACTTGCTGGCATCGGAGGCGCGGCTCGCCACCTTCGTCGGCATCGCGCAAGGACAATTGCCCCAGGAAAGCTGGTTTGCGCTCGGGCGGCAACTCACGCTGGCCGGCGGCGAGCCTATCCTGCTGTCGTGGAGCGGTTCGATGTTCGAATATCTGATGCCGCTGCTGGTGATGCCGACCTTTGCCGGCACGCTGCTTGACCAGACCTATCGCTCGGTGGTGGAACGGCAGATCAGTTATGGCGCACAGCGCGGCGTTTTCTGGGGCATGTCGGAATCGGGCTATCACAGTTTCGACGCCAGCCTGAATTATCAGTACCGCACCTTCGGCGTGCCGGGCCTCGGCTTCAAGCGCGGACTGGGCGACGATATGGTGATTGCCCCATATGCCTCGATGATGGCGCTGATGGTCGCACCGGAACAGGCCTGCACCAACCTGCAGGAAATGAGCGCGGCCGGATTCGAAGGTGTCTTCGGCATGTACGAAGCCATCGACTACACCGCGTCGCGCCTGCCGCGCGGGCAGAACAATGCCGTGATCCGCTCCTTCATGGCGCATCACCAGGGCATGGGATTCCTGTCGCTGGCGTATCTGTTGCTGGACCGCCCGATGCAGCGCCGCTTCGAATCCTATCCGCTGTTCCAGGCCACCATGTCGCTGCTGCACGAGCGGGTGCCCAAGGCCGGCGCAAATTATTCCAGCGCCTCCGAACTGGCCGACGTACGCGTCGCCTCCGGTGCACAGGATCAGCAGATCCGCGTGGTGCGCCATCCCGATCCGCGCACGCCGGAAGTGCAACTGCTGTCCAACGGCCGCTATCACGTCATGGTCACCAGCGCCGGCGGCGGTTACAGTCGCTGGAACGACCTCGCCGTCACGCGCTGGCGCGAAGACACCACGCGCGATCATTGGGGCAGTTTCTGCTACGTCCAGGACATCCGCGACAAGGAATTCTGGTCGACAGCCTACCAGCCGACACAGGTAACGCCGACACATTACGAAGTGATTTTCTCGGAAGGGCGCGCCGAGTTCCGCCGCAACGATCGCGATATCGAGATGCATACCGAAATCGTGGTTTCACCGGAAGACGACATCGAGCTGCGCCGCACCAGGATAACCAACCGTTCGCGCATCACGCGCACGCTGGAAATAACCACCTATGGCGAAGTGGTGTTGGCTCCTGCTGCTGCGGATGCGATGCATCCGGCGTTCAGCAACCTGTTCGTGCAGACCGAGATCGACATGCAGCGCGGGGCTATCCTGTGCACGCGCCGGCCGCGCTCGGCCAATGAAGTCGTGCCGTGGATGTTCCACCTGATGGCGATACACGGCATCGGCGCCGAAGCCGATGCCGCGTCCTATGAAACCGATCGCATGCAGTTCCTCGGTCGCGGCAACACGCCGGCCTCGCCGCAAGCAATGCAACAGACCGGACCGTTGTCCAACAGCGCCGGCTCGGTGCTCGATCCGATCATGGCAATCCGTCGCCGCATCACGCTGGAGGCGGAGCAATCCGTGACCATCGACATGGTGACGGGCGTCGCCGCCACTCGCGAGATCTGCACAGAACTGATCGGCAAGTATCAGGACCGCCATCTGGCCGATCGCGTCATGGAACTGGCCTGGACCCATAATCAGGTGGTGCTGCGCCAACTCAACGCCAGCGAGGCGGACGCGCAACTCTACGGCCGCCTGGCGAACTCGGTGGTGTACGCGAACCCCTTGTTGCGCGCCGACGCCAGCATCCTCGCGCGCAACCGGCGCGGCCAGTCGGCACTGTGGAGCTACGCGATCTCGGGCGATCTGCCGATCGTACTGGTGCAGATACGCGACATGGCCAGCATCGAGCTGGTGCGCCAACTGGTACAGGCGCATGCCTACTGGCGTTCGAAGGGACTGGCGGTCGACCTGGTGATCTGGAACGAAGATCATGCCGGTTATCGGCAGGTATTGCAGGAGCAGATCCTGAATCTGATTTCCTCCGTCACCGGTGCGCATACCATCGACCGGCCGGGCGGCATCTTCGTGCGTCTGCTCGATCAGATCTCGGATGAAGACCGCATTCTGTTCCAATCGGTGGCGCGCGTGATCCTCAGCGACAGCAGCGGCACGCTGGCCGAGCAAGTGGCGCGCCGTGACGCGCCTGAAGTGAAGATGCCGTTGTTGTCCCCGAGGACGGATCAGGCCACGGACAGCGCTGTCGCGATGCTGCAAGTCACGCATTCACAACCGCCGGCGCCGTTGCTGGACAACGGCATGGGCGGTTTCAGCGCCGATGGTCGCGAGTACCTGATCGTTACGGGCAATGACCGCTATACACCGGCGCCGTGGAGCAACGTCATCGCCAATGCGCAGTTCGGCAGCGTCGTGTCGGAGAGTGGACAAGCCTATAGCTGGTCCGAGAACGCGCATGAATTCCGCCTCACGCCGTGGGCCAATGACCCGGTCAGCGACGGCGGCGGCGAAGCCTTCTACCTGCGCGACGAGTATAGCGGCGCAAGCTGGTCGCCAACACCGTTGCCGCGTCGCGGCCACGGTGAATACCTGACGCGTCACGGCTTCGGCTACAGCGTATTCGAACACAGCGAAGCCGGAATTTTTTCGGCGCTGAGCATGTTCGTCGCCCTGGATGCACCGGTGAAATACATGGTCCTGCGGGTACGCAACGACTCGCGGGTGCAACGCCGCTTGTCCGCCACCGGCTATATCGAATGGGTACTCGGCGACTTGCGCGCCAAGACGGCGATGCATGTGAACACCGAGACCGACATCGCCACCGGCGCGCTGCTGGCGAGCAATCACTACAACACGGAGTTTCCGCAACGCGTCGCCTTCTTCGATCTCGACGCCGCCGCCAAAACCGTCACCTGCGATCGCAAGGAGTTCATCGGGCGCAACCGCTCGCTGCAAAATCCCATCGCACTGGAGCGGCAACGCCTGTCCGGCAAGATCGGCGCCGGCCTGGATCCGTGCGCCGCGATACAAACGACGTTCGACCTGGCGCCCGGTCAGGAACGCGAGCTGGTGTTTACGCTCGGCCTCTGCGACTTGCACCAGGCCAATACGGCGGAGTTGATCCTGCGCCATCGCGGCGCGGCTGCGGCGCGTGCAACGCTGGAATCGGTCAAGGATTACTGGCTGCGCACGCTCGGCGCGATCCAGGTGACCACGCCGGAACCGGCGCTGGACGTGCTGGCCAACGGCTGGCTGTTGTACCAGACGCTGGCATGCCGCATGTGGGCGCGCAGCGGTTACTACCAATCGGGCGGCGCGTTCGGCTTCCGCGATCAGCTGCAGGACAGCATGGCGCTGGTGCACAGCGAACCGGCATTGGTGCGTAGCCATTTGCTGCTGTGCGCCGCGCATCAGTTCGTCGAAGGGGACGTTCAGCATTGGTGGCATCCGCCGACCGATCGCGGCGTGCGTACGCATTGCTCGGACGATTATCTGTGGTTGCCCCTGGCGGTGCATCGCTACGTCACGATCACCGGCGACGCCTCGGTGCTGGACGAGACCGTGCACTTCCTTGAGGGCCGCGCCGTCGGTGCGGAAGAAGATTCCTACTACGACCTCCCGCGCCGCTCGGCAGACAGCGCCAGTCTCTACCAGCACTGCGTACGTGCGATCCGCCACGGTTTGCAATTCGGCGTACATGGCTTGTCGCTGATCGGCTCCTGCGACTGGAACGACGGCATGGACAAGGTCGGCGAACACGGCAAGGGAGAAAGCGTCTGGCTCAGCTTCTTCTTCTACGAAGTGATGCAGCGTTTTGCCGACGTCGCGATGCTGCATCAGGACCAGGTATTCGCCGCCGAGTGCCGCACGCAGGCGCAGACGCTGCAACAGCACATCGAAAAGAACGGCTGGGACGGCAACTGGTATCTGCGTGCGTATTTCGATGACGGCACGCCGCTCGGCTCCCACGCCAACGTCGAATGCCAGATCGATTCGATATCGCAAAGCTGGGCCGTGCTTTCCGGCGCCGGCAGTATCGATCGCACGCAGCAGGCGATGCAATCAATGCGCCAACGCCTGGTGCGCGACGACGACAAGCTGATCCAGTTGCTCGACCCGCCCTTCGACCGTTCCGATCAGAACCCCGGTTATATCCGCGGCTATGTGCCGGGCGTGCGCGAAAACGGCGGCCAATACACGCATGCCGCCATCTGGGCGATCATGGCCTTCGCGCGCATGGGCGACCGGCAGTCGGCATGGGACCTGATGCGCATGATCAATCCGATCAATCACGCGCGCAATGCCGAAGAGATCGCGGTCTACAAGGTCGAGCCTTACGTGGTCGCTGCAGATGTCTACGCCGTCACGCCGCACACGGGTCGCGGCGGCTGGACCTGGTATACCGGATCGGCAGGATGGATGTACCGCCTGCTGGTCGAGTCGTTGCTGGGCTTCCATGTGGAAGGCGACAAGCTGACCATCGATGCATGCGTGCCGGCCGACTGGGACAGCTATGGCATCGACTACCGCTACGGCGACACGGTGTACCGGATCACGATCACGCAGGCAGCAGGGAACGGGCCGCCGGGAGCATGTGGCTTCAGAATCGATGGCGTCGATTTGCCCGAAGCAGTCCTGACGCTGGTGGACGACCGTCAGACGCACCGGCTCGACGTCATGTTGTCGCGCTGATCGCGTCGACGCCGGAGCGAAGCAGTTACTCCGGCGTCTTTCCCACCATCCTTGCCGCGCGCAGGAAGTCGAAGTCCACGCCCTGGTCGGCTTGCGTCACGGTGTCGAGGAACAACTTGGCGTAGCCGCGCTCGGCGGTAGGGACGACAACCGGCGCCTCTTGCGCGCGCCGGGCCAGTTCTTCATCCGCAACCAGCAAGGCGATCTCGCGGTTCGACACGCTCAGGCGGATACGATCGCCGTTGCGCACGTATGCCAGCGGCCCGCCGATGGCCGACTCGGGCGTGACGTGCAACACGATGGTGCCGAATGCAGTGCCGCTCATGCGGCCGTCTGAAACCCGCACGATGTCTTTCACCCCGGCCCGCGCCAGCTTGCGCGGGATCGGAATGTAGCCGGCTTCCGGCATGCCGGGCGCGCCTTTTGGACCGATGTTCTTGAGCACCAGGATATCGTCCGCGGTGACGTCCAGCGCGTCGCTGTCGATGCGAGTGGCCATGTCTGCGACGTCTTCAAACACCACGGCGCGCCCGACGTGCTCCATCAACCGGGCGTCTGCCGCCGATTGCTTGATGATCGCGCCGCCGGGTGCCAGGTTGCCGCGCAGGACTGCGATGCTGCCTTGGGGATAAATCGGATTGGCGGCCGGACGGACAACGTCTTGCGGAAAGCCGTCGCCGGCGCGTTCGATTTCTTCTCCCAGCGTGCGCCCGGTCACCGTCATCGCTTCAAGGCGCAGCAAGGGCTTGAGTTCGCGCAGCAGCGTCGCCATGCCGCCGGCGTGGTGGAAGTCTTCCATGTAATGCTGACCGGACGGTTTCAGGTCCAGCAGCACCGGCGTCTCGCGTCCCATACGGTCGAGCGCATCCAGGTCGATTTCCAGTCCCATGCGTCCGGCAATTGCGGTCAGATGCACGATGCCGTTGGTGGAGCCGCCGATGGCCAGCAACACGCGCATGGCGTTCTCGAAGGCGGCGGGCGTGAGTATCTTGTCGATGGTCAGACCGTCGTGCGCCATCTGCACCGCCTGCGCGCCGGTTTCTTCCGCCACGCGGATGCGATCCGCCGTCACCGCCGGCGGCGAGGCGCCGCCCGGTACCGTCATGCCCATGGCTTCGGCGATGCAGGCCATGGTGCTGGCCGTGCCCATGACCGAACAGGTGCCCACGCTGGCGACCAGTTGATTGTTGACCTCGGCGATTTCTTCCGCGCCGATTTCTTCGGCACGGTATTTTCCCCAGTAGCGCCGGCAATCGGTGCATGCCCCCACACGCTCGCTGCGATGACTGCCTGTGAGCATGGAACCGGTAATGAGCTGGATCGAAGGAATGCCCGCCGAGGCCGCGCCCATCAGTTGCGCCGGCACGGTCTTGTCGCAGCCGCCGATGAGCACCACGGCGTCCATCGGCTGCGCACGCACCATTTCTTCGGTATCCATCGACATCAGGTTGCGCAGATACATGCTGGTCGGCGCGGAGAAACTCTCATGGATGGAAATGGTGGGGAAATCCATCGGTAAACCGCCCGCCAGCATGACGCCGCGCTTGACCGCCTCGATCAGCTGCGGCGCGTTGCCGTGGCAGGGGTTGTAGCTGCTGCCGGTGTTGACGATGCCGACCACCGGGCGCTCGAGCGCCTTGTCCGTATAGCCGGCGCCTTTGATGAACGCCTTGCGCAGGAACAGCGAAAAGCCCTGGTCGCCGTAGTTGGTCAGTCCTTTTTTCAAACCGGTTTGCCTGGGTTTCATTTTTTGTCTCGGTGCGCTCGCTGTTATGAAGGTTGTCGCGGAAGCCGGTCTGCCGCCCGGCCGTGCACCCGGAATACTGGGCGGTTTCATTACAAAAAACAATTTGGTATTTCTTGCTTTAAAAGAAGATATTTTTTAGTATCGTCCGATGGACATCCGCTACATTCAAAGCTTCGTCGCCACCGTGGAGTGCGGTTCGATCGCCGAGGCGGCGCGCCGTCTGGACCTGACGTCGGCGGCGCTGGCCGCGCGCGTCAGGGCGCTCGAGGAAGAGCTGGGAACACCACTTCTCAAACGTTCCGGACGCTCCGTGAAGCCGACGGCGGCCGGCCTGAACATCCTCGACAGCGCGCGCAGCATGTTGCGCGAAGAGCGCGATCTGCGCGCAATGGCCATCAAGGAAATACCGGTCGGCGAGTTGCGCCTCGGCACCTTCGTCTCGGCCCTGACCACGGTGCTGCCGCCGGTCTTGCGCAAACTTTATGCGGATCATCCAGATCTGTCCGTGTCCGTGGTGTCCAATGGCTCGGTCGAGCTATGCCGCATGGTGGCGGCAGGAGAGCTGGATGCGGCGGTGGTGGTCGAGCCGCAGTTCGCCATTCCCAAGACCTGTGAATGGCGTCCCCTGATGGACGAGCCGCTGGTGGTGGTTGCGCCGGTCGGCATGGCCGGCCGCGATCCGCATGAACTGCTGCGCAATGAACCGTTCATTCGCTACGACCGTACGGTCTGGGGTGGGCAGCTGGCTGATCGCTATCTGCGGGACCACGGCATCCGTCCGCATCAGCGGCTCGAGATCAATGGCCTGATGTCGATTGCGGCAATGATTGATCATGGACTTGGGGTATCGCTGCTGCCCGACTGGTCGGCGCTGTGGTCGGGCGGCTTGTCCATCGCGCGCGTGCCGCTGCCGAGCCACGCGCCGGTCCGCCGCATCGGCTTCATCTGGGGTGCGCAACGCCCTCACGCTCATCTTGCCGGTTTGTTCTTGAAGCACGCCGAAGACGTGTTTCGCGCCAGGGGTGGCGACAAGAACGGCAGGAGCGACAACAAGGGCAAGTCGCGTAAATAGCCGGCCTGGGAACGACCGTCCGCAAGCGCTTGTCCGCGCTCAACAAAAAAGCCCGCTTGCGCGGGCTTTTTTTCATGCGTTGTTACTGATCAGAATCAGGCACTGCGGCGCTCATCCCTGAGCTGCAAAGCCGGATTGACCACTTTGGCGTCGGTGCCGAGCGGGCGCAGCGGCACGATGCGGGCGGAGCCGGACACCGCAGGATCTTCCAGGCTGAACACGCCGACCGCCTGATTGAGCCTGCCGGCCTGGTCTTGCAAGGTGCCGACGGCGGCGCTGGCTTGCTCCACCAGTGCGGCGTTCTGCTGCGTGACCTGGTCCATCAGCGCGATGGCGCGGTGCACTTCTTCGATGCCGATGCTTTGCTCGTGGCTGGCGGCAGAGATTTCGCCGACCACGTCAGTGACGTGCTTCACGCTGGCGACGATCTGCTCCATCGTTTCGCCGGCCTGGCCGACCAGCTTGGCGCCGGTGTCGACCTTCTCGACCGAGTCGTCGATGAGCGACTTGATTTCCTTGGCGGCGGCCGAGCTGCGTTGCGCCAGGCTGCGCACTTCGGTGGCGACCACGGCGAAGCCGCGACCCTGTTCACCGGCACGCGCCGCTTCAACCGCGGCATTGAGCGCCAGGATGTTGGTCTGGAACGCGATGCCGTCGATCACGCCGATGATGTCGACGATCTTGCGCGAGGACGTATTGATGGAATCCATCGTGTGCACCACCTGGCCGACGATGGCGCCGCCCTGCATGGCGATCGCGGAGGCGTTGCGCGCCAGCTGGTTGGCCTGCTTGGCGTTGTCGTCGTTCTGCTTGACGGTGGAAGTCAGTTGCTCCATCGCCGAGGCGGTTTCTTCCAGCGAGGCGGCCTGGTCTTCGGTGCGGGCGGCGAGGTCGCGATTGCCTTCGGCGATCTGGGCGCTGATTTCGGTGACATCGCTGGCGGCGTCGCGCACTTCGCTGACGGTGCGGCGCAGGTTGCTGCTCATTTCCGACAGGGCGGCCATGATGCTGTCGCGTCCCTTGCCCAGATCCTTGTCTTGTTCAATGACGTGATAGAGCTCACCGCGATCGACGGCGAAGGCCAGTTCCTTGACTTGCGCCGGTTCGGCGCCGAGGGCACGGCGGATGTGACGGGTGATCAGGGTTGCCAGCACCACGCCGGTCGCCATCGCAATCGCCAGCAGGACCAGCATCAGCGCCTGGAAGCCGTGCGCCAGGTTGCGTGCGTGGGCCGATTCGGCCTGGGTCATCTGTTCTTGCAGATCGATGAACTTGTTGATCGAAGCAAGCCATTCGACGAAGGCCGGCTTGCCTTGCTGCAGCATGATCTGGCGTGCGCCGTCGATGTCGCCCGAGGTGCGGGCTGCGATCACGCGTTGCACCAGCGGCATGGCGCGCGCTTCGATGGCCTTGATGGCGGCGAGGTCGGCGCGTTCTTCGGCGCGGATGTTCTTGCCTTTTTCACCGGAGAAGATGGCGTCGAGGGGCTGCGCCGATTGCTGGTAGTCGTTGTCCAGTTTGCTGATCAGGCCGGTGACGTCCTTGACCTCGGCGTCGCCCACCAGAGTCAGGTCGCGCAGCGCGATGGCGCGATCGTGGACACTGCCGCGGAAGTTGATCGCGTAACGCTGCTTGACGTTGTTGTCGTCGCTGATGGTAGTCAGGCTGCCTTCGATGGCGTTGACCTTCATGATGCTGAGCACGGTGAGCGCCACCATCATGGCCAGCACGATGGCGAAACTGATTCCGAGGCGGGCTGCGACGCTGATGGCAGGCCGTGGCGATTGGTTCATGGTGATGCTCCCTGAGTTGTACGCCGTCCGGAGCCGGCGCTTGTGGTGTTCTTTTTTGGCTGCCGTGCGCATCTTGCGGTGCGCAACAACTGCCAGCTGACGCAATCTTAGGGAAAATCAACATTTAGTAAAAATTGATAGTTTTCATCAATTCAATAGTTTTTATGCACGATCCTTGATGGCTGCGGCTTTGCACTGGATTTCCACATGGAAACCACCCTCACTTGGCAGAAATGGTCAGAAATCTCGCAGCAAGAACGCAAAAACACCGGCCACGCGAGGTAGCCGACGCATACGCGCGCCCTCCCGGCCCACCTTATGCAAAGTCATGCAAAGAAATCATCGGCAGCCGCCAGCAGCAGCCGGCGCATTACAATACGTTCCTGTTCGATTTTCCTTGTACGCCATGCTGACCGTTGTCTCGATTCTTACCACGACCGCGCTGTTCAGCGTTGCCATGCTGCTGGTGCTCGGATCCTTGCTGCGCTCGCCGGTGGCGGGCGTGCGTGAATGGTTCTTCGCCAACCTGGCGATGGTGGTGTCGCTGCCGCTGCTGGCGCTGCGCACGGCAATTCCCGACTTCATTTCCATCGTCGTCGCCAACGTCATCATGTCGCTGGCAGGCGCCTTCTATTACGCCGGCTGCGCACGCTTCCTCGGTCGTCCGGTACCGTGGAGGCGCATGCTGGCGGGCGTGACGCTGGTCGGCGTTGCCATGATCGTATGGCGCTATGTCGACGCCAACCTGCCGCTGCGCGTGGTCGCCAGCACCACCTTCAACACGATCGTCTGCATCGCGATCGGCATGATCCTGCTGCGCCATCGTCCGCGCGACCGCAGTCCTTACAATTTCTGGTTCGCGGCGCTGATGTCCTTCCTGTTCGCAACAACGCAGATGGTGCGCGGCCTGTACTTCCTGACGCTGACGCCGGACGAATCGCTGGCCATGCTCAACAATGTCTGGAACATCAGCCTGCTGACCGTCGGCGCGGTGGTCATGCCGACCCTGACGATGATCGCGGTGATGATGGTGCATGACGCCATGCTGGCCAAGGTCGAACATGCACTCAACCACGACCATCTCACCGGCGCGCTTACGCGCAAGCGCTTCGAAAGCATCGCGCGCGATTTGCTGGCAGGAGTGCAGCCGATACAACCGTCGGCGTTGCTGCTGATCGATCTCGATCATTTCAAGCGCATCAACGACACCCACGGCCACGCCGGCGGTGACGACGTATTGCGCGCATTCGTACAGACGGCGCGCGGTTTCATGCGACCGGGCGACGCACTGGGGCGATTGGGCGGAGAAGAGTTCGGATTGCTGTTGCCGGCCACGACCGCCGCCGATGCCGCCGCCATGGCGGAGTCGTTGCGCGCGCAGGCGGAGGCGCAAGTCGTAACGGGTGAGTTCGGTTCCTGCCGCTACAGCATCAGCATTGGGGTCGCCACGGCGCGGCACGACGATAACCCGGACCGCTTCAACGCACGCGCCGATCGCGCCCTGTATGTCGCCAAGAACAGCGGCCGCAATCGGGTGGCGTCGGAAGAGACGCTGTTGGAAATGAAACTGCCGGCGAACGCCGGCAGCAATATTGCGCTGGCCTGATCTTTCAGGCCTGAAGCCGGTGGATCAATCCACCACGCGCAGCTTCTTCACTTCCGCATCCGAGGGCTGCAGGCCGGCGCCGTCGACATACACGAAACTGCTCATGATGCCCTTGCCGTCCTTGACGCCGGTGCGGCCGACGAAGGCGCCCAGCGTCGACTGGTGATCCTGCGCACGATAGGTGATGGTCGCCACCGGCGTCTCCACCTTCAGCCCGGAAAACGCCGCCGCCAGTTTGTCCGAATCGGCGCTGCCCGCCTTCTTCAGCCCCGCAACAATCGACATCAGCGCGCTATAGCCGACCAGCGAGCCGTTGCGCGGGTAATCGTTGAATTTCTTGCGATAGGCGTCGACGAATTTCTTGTGTTCCGGCGTATTGATGGCGTACCAAGGGTAGCCGGTCACGAGCCAGTTGACGGGCGCTTCGGCGCGCAGCGGGTCGAGATATTCCGGCTCGCCCGACAACAGCGACACCACTTCGCGTCCTTCAAACAGACCGCGCGTATTGCCCTCACGGACGAACTTGCCGAGGTCGGTCGCGAACAGCACGTTGAAAATCGCATCCGGCTTGGCGTCGGCCAGGGCCTGCGTGACCGCGCCGGCGTCGATCTTGCCCAACGGCGCCGCCTGCTCGGCGACGAATTCGATGTCCGGCTGCGCCGCCTTCATCAGCGTCTTGAAGCTGGCCACGGCGGACTGGCCGTATTCATAGTTCGGATAGACGATGGCCCAGCGCTTCTTCTTCAGCTTGGCCGCGTCCTTCACCAGCGACGCCACCAGCATGTAGGTCGACGGGCGCAGGCGATAGGTGTACTTGTTGCCGTTATGCCAGACGATCTTGTCGGTCAGCGGCTCGGCCGCGAGGAAGAAAATCTTGCGCTGTTTGGCGTAGTCGGTCAGCGCCAGGCCGGTATTGGACAGGAAGCCGCCGAACAGCAGCGAGACCTGCTCGCGCTTGACCAGTTCTTCGGCCACGCGCACCGAGTCGCCCGGATTGCCGTTGTCGTCGCGCGAAATCACTTCCAGCTTCTTGCCGAGCACGCCGCCTGCGGCGTTGACTTCTTCCAGCGCCATTTCCCAGCCCTGGCGGTACGGCTCGAGAAAAGCCGGCTGCGCCTTGTAGCTGTTGATCTCGCCGATCTTGATGGAGGCCTGGGCCGCCGCGTTGCCGGAAAATCCTGCGGTGGTCAATATCGCCGCGGCAGTGGCGAATTGCAATGCATGCGTAAGGCGGAACTTAAAACGAAGTCGCGAATTCATGGTGTCCTTCCCGGTAAAGACGACAAGTATAACGAGCGGCGCGCAATCCTACCTGCGTCGTCCGTCCGCGCATCACTTCCGTTGCCTCAAAGAGAAGGCGTCGTCGCCCGCAATGCCGGCGCCGTCGCAGGATTGCCGGCGTCCATCGGTTCAGTTGCCGAGACCAACGTGATACTGCTTGTACATGGTCCACACCGAGTTTTTTACCTGATAGGTCGAGAAACTGACGTCGCGCAGATCCCCGTGGACGTCAAATGAAATGGTGCCGGTCAGGCCGTTGTACTTGATCGCATGCAAGGCCGCCGTGACCTTGCGCGGACTGGCCGAGCCGGCGCGCACGATCGCGGCGGCCAGCACCTGCACCTGGTCGTAGGCCGCCGCCGAATAAGCGCCGGGCGCGGTGTTATAGCGCTGCTGGTAATTTTTCTCGAAGGCTTCAAGCTGCTTCGACCTGCGCTGATGCGCGCCGGGCATGATCGACACCGTGCCTTCCGCACCCGGCCCCGCCGTCTGCAGGTACATCGGGCCGACCAGCGAGGCCGCCGTCACCAGCGGCGCCTCGATGCCGAGTCGGTACATGTTTTGCGCCAGCATCGCGCTTTGCGATCCCAGTCCGCCGAAAAACACTGCATCGGCCTTGCCGACCCGGATCGCCTTCAGGATGTCGTTGAAGTCATAGGTCGTGGCGCTGACCGAATTGACGCTGACGATCTTGCCGCCGAGCTTGGTGAAGGCGCTCTCGAATTTCTCTTTGTAGTCGCGGCCGAACACGCTGTCGTCATGCACGATGGCGATACGGCTCTTGTGCATTTCCTGGGCGACGTAGGCGGCCAGCACGGCGGCCCGCTGCTCGTCATACGCAGCGAGACGGAAGGCGCTGTCATGTCCCTGCTGGGTGAAGCGCCGCGTGCCGGAAATGGCGAAATGCGGAATGCCGGCCTTCTGGTAGATCGCCGATGAACTGATTGCGACCGCACTGTTGAAAATGCCGACCACGCCGGCGGTGTCGTTCCTGGCGAAATAGCGCGCCGCGATTTCAGCGATGCGCGGATTGGACTTGTCGTCCTGCACCTGCAGCTTGAGCACCAGCCGGTCGCCGCCGATGCGCATGTCGGCGCCGTTGATTTCGTCCACCGCCATCTTGACCGCATTAAGCATGCTGGTTCCGCTGGCGCTGCTCAGACCGGTGAGCGGTCCGGCAAAGCCGATGGAGACATTCTTGTCGGCGGCCGCCGCCGGCAACTGCCAGGCGAGCAACTGCCACCCCAGCAGCGCCGTCATGGCCAGCCGCACCATGCTGCGTTTGCCTTGCTTCTCCATATGTCCCTGTCCTTTCGACATCGCGCTGATGTAGTTGTGATGAGTGCGCGACGTCGATAGTTATATCACTCCGGTCAGGAGCGCCATATGGGGAAAATGAAGCATAAAACCCGGTGATTTCCATCTCATCGTGAGATATTGTCAAAAAGATACCATCGCAGGAACGTCGACATTGCGGAGTCTCAGCGCAAGGCATCCGTCCATGGATGCCGCGCGCGATACACCTGTTCGAAGGCGGTGATGGCCGGCAGCATCTGCAAAGTCGCACCGACCATGTCGAGGCCTTCGACGATCATCTTGCGGTGACGCTCGGCCAGCGGAAAGGTAAAGGTTTGTGTGGCGCTACTGACTGAACAGGTATGCAGGTCGATTTCCAATTCATGATTGCCGGCGGCTACATCCTGCAGCAAGGCATCGATCTGCTCCTGCGGCAACACGATCAGCAGCAGCCGGTTGTTGAGCGCGTTGCCGAAAAATATCTCGCCGAAGCTGGGAGCGATCACGGCCTCGACGCCGAGCTGCTGCAAACCCCACACCGCATGTTCACGGCTGGAGCCGCAACCAAAGTTGGGGCCGCCGATGATGAATTTGGCTGCGCGGAAACCGTCTTGGTTAAGAATGAATTCCTTGCGCTCGCTGCCGTCCGGATGGAAGCGCAGGTCGTACAGCACTCCGCGATCCAGTCCCTGCTTGGTGATGATCCGCAGGAACTGCTTGGGCATGATCTGGTCGGTGTCGAGATTGTCGATCAGGATCGGCGCGGCGATGCCGCTCAGTGTTTTTGCTTGTTGTACTTCATGCATGGCCATGCTCCTCTGCCGGTTGCAGCGTCCTGACGTCGGCGATGCTGCCGGCCAGCGCGGCAGCGGCGGCCATCGCCGGACTCATTAAATGGGTGCGACCGCCGCGTCCCTGGCGGCCTTCGAAATTGCGGTTGGTGGTGGAGGCGCAGCGTTCGCCCGGTTCCAGCACGTCGTCGTTCATCGCCAGGCACATCGAGCAGCCCGGCTGTCGCCACTCGAAGCCGGCGTCGATGAAAATCTGCGCCAGCCCTTCCCGTTCGGCCTGGCGACGGACCGCGCCGGAGCCCGGCACCACCATCGCGCGTACCGAAGCAGCGACGTGTTTGCCGCGGACGATGGTGGCGGCGCTACGCAGATCTTCGATGCGGCCGTTGGTGCAGGAGCCGATGAAGACGCGATCCACCGGCAGTCCGAGCAGCGACTGCTCAGCCTGCAGATCCATGTATGCCAGCGCCTGCTTGGTGGCGCCATCATCCGATAACGGCGTCATTGCATCGATCGCAACGGCCTGGTCGGGACTTGTGCCCCAGGTGACGTAAGGCGCCACCTGCGCGGCGTGGAAAACATACTCGACGTCGAAGTGCGCGTCGTCGTCTGAATGGAGTCCTCGCCAGTCTTCCATCGCCTGCGCAAAAGCGGCGTCGTCGAGATTGTCGGCGTGGCTGCGCACATAGTCGAAGGTGATCGCATCAGGACGAATCAGCGCAGCGCGAGCGCCGGCCTCAACGGCCATGTTGCACAAGGTCATGCGTGCTTCGGCCGACAGTGCGGCGATGGTAGTGCCGCAAAATTCCACTGCGTAACCGCGCGCGCCTTGCGCACCGATGCGGCCGATGATCATCAGAATCAGATCCTTGACCGACGTCCCCGCCGGCAGCGCGCCGTCGACACGGATGCGCATGTCTTGCGCCAGGCGATACACCAGCGTCTGCGTGGCGAGGATGTGCTCGACTTCGGACGTCCCCACGCCGAAACCCAGTGCGCCGAGCGCGCCGTAGGTCGTGGTGTGGCTGTCGCCGCACAGGATCACCATGCCCGGACGCACCCAGCCGTGTTCGGGCGCGATGATGTGTTCGATGCCCTGGTCGTCGTCGGTGGTGTCGAACAGCGTGATGCCGAAATCACGGCAATTGCGTTTGAGGTTGGTCGCTTGCAGCGCCGACGGCGGATCGAAGATCACGCGCTGCGCGTTGCCGACCGGATGGGTCGGAATGATGTGCGACACCACCGCCAGTTGCTGCCCCGGACGCAGCACGGGACGGCCTTGCTCGCGCAGGCTGCTGAAGGCTTGCGGGCTGGTGTATTCGTTCATGATGTGGAGGTCGGCGTAGAGCAGCACGTGCTGCGCGTCGAGCACGGCGACGGTGTGCGAGTCGACCAGTTTCTGGTAGAAGGTGCGGGCTGGCATGGCGGTCTTTCTGTGAGCGGGCTGAGTGTGTTTCAGGCGTGGGTTTCAGGCGTGGAAGAACGGCAGCACTTCGGCCAGCAATTCGTCCGGCGCTTCTTCCGGGAGGTAGTGGCCGCAGTCGAGTGCGCGTCCGCCGAGCCGGCCTTCTTCGGTGAGATGCTTCCATTCCGCAAGGGGATCGAAGCAACGTTCAATGACGCCGTGCTTGCCCCACAGCGCCAGGACGGCGCAGCGGATCTTGTTGCCGGTGGCGAGATCGTGGCGCTCGTGTTCGAGGTCGATGCTGGCGCTGGCGCGGTAGTCTTCGCAGATGCCGTGGATGGTGGCGGGGTCGCGCAGGCAGCGCAGGTATTCGGCGTAGGCTTCCGGCGTGAACGGTTTGAGTCCGGCGCTGCGCCCGCCGATGGTGTGCTTGAGGTAATCCTCGGGATGCGAACTGAGCAGCGTCTCCGGAAACGGCGCTGGACGGATCAGGAAGAACCAGTGGTAATACGCAGTGGCGAATTCCAGGCTGGTCTGCTCATACATGGCCAGCGTCGGCGCGATGTCGAGCAGCACCAGCTTGCGGATCGCCGCCGGATGATCGAGCGCCATGCGGTAGGCGACGCGACCCCCGCGGTCATGCCCCATCAGATAAAAACTGTCGAAGCCAAGCGAGGCCATCAGGTCGATCTGGTCCTGTCCCATCACGCGCTTGGAATAATTAGTGTGGTCCGGCAGGCCGACCGGCTTGCCGCTGTCGCCGTAGCCACGCAAGTCGGCGGCGATGACGGTAAAGCGTTCCGCCAAGGCCGCCGCGACCTTGTGCCAAATGACGTGCGTCTGCGGATGGCCGTGCAGCAACAGCAAGGCCGGGCCGCTGCCGCCGCGGACGTAGTTGATTGTCGTGCCGTTGGCTTCGGCGACGTGGCGTTCGAATCCTGCAAACATGGCCTGCTCCTTCGTGGTTGTCTTTGCTTGTCTGCCGCCATTTTCTCTGTGCAGGCTTTGAGCTGAAAAGATTGTACGTCTGTCGCCGCTACGCATAATTCATTAGAATTAAGTCCATTATTTATTTCAATTTAATAATGGAGTGAGCGTGACAGATGAACGTGACGCATGAAGGTGAGACTTATCTGATGGAGGGCGCGCGCATCCCGATGACGATCGAAGTCAGCGCGTTTGAAAAAAACGGCAGGCAGGAATCCGGCCGGTGATCAGTTGTCGAGATAGTCGAATTGTTCTTCCGGCAAGGTTCTCGACGCCGGCTGCATCGCGCCGTCTTTCGAACACAGGCGCGTGGTCACGCTCTTGCCGTGCCGCGTGATGACACCGGCGCTGAATTCGGGGTTATTGGGACCGCTGCCGAAGCCGGTCCGCACGGTGCGCTCGAACAGGAAATAGTCATAGTCGCCATTTTTGAAATGGATCCGTTCTTCCCCCCCGCCCGAATAGGCGGTCTCGCTCCTGAAGAATTTCCCGCTTGCCGGTTGCGGCGTATCGGGGTAGCTCAGCTCGATTTTCTGCGCGGTGCCGAAGCGGTATTGCAACTTGCCCGCGTCATCCTTGCTTGCTCCCGAAGAACACAGTGAAACCTGTTTTCCCTTGATCGTGCACTGGAACAGCGGCGTTTCGCCTGCGCCGCAAAGACTCTTTTCCGGTGCGGCGGCAAGTACAGCATGGCATGCGAGCAGGGCTAGTACGGGCAGCAGTTTTTTCATGATGAAATGGAAGAGAGGTGGAAGGAAGAACGCCGTCGATTATAGGCGAAGCCTGGCTTCCTCCTTCCTGGTTGCACAGTTTGTTCAGTTACACATTCAGCGCCGGCTTCAGCCACGGACGCTGCGCGAACCGGCGCTGCTCGAACGCGCGGATTTCCTCTCGATGCGCCAGCGTCAGGCCGATATCGTCCCAGCCTTCCAGCAGGCAGGTTTTCACGAACGGCGAAATGGCGAACTCGTACCGCAAACCGTCGCCGTCGCCGACGATTTGCTGCTGCAAATCGACGTGCAGCTGAAAGCCCGGCGTGCTTGCGGTCCGGTCGAACAATTGCTGTATCGCGTCGTCGCCGAGCGCGATCGGCAAGAGGCCGTTTTTGTAGCAATTGCCCTTGAAGATTTCCGCAAAACCGGCCGCGACGATGACGCGAAAGCCGTCCTGCATCAACGCCCATGGCGCGTGTTCGCGTGAGCTGCCGCAACCGAAATTGCGACGCGACAGCAGAATGGAAGCGCCGCGATAGCGCGCCTGATTCAGGACGAAGTCGGGATTGAGCGGCCGCTTTCTGCAATCCATGCCGGGTTCGCCGATGTCGAGATAGCGCCAAGCATCGAACAAGTTGGGACCAAAGCCCGTGCGCGCGATGGACTTCATGAACTGTTTGGGAATGATGGCATCGGTGTCGACATCGTCGCGATCGAGCGGCGCGACCAGTCCCGCGACATTGCTGAATTTTTCCATATGTGCTTTCTTCGTTCAGTGTTGCAGCAAACCGGCGACATCGATGCAATGGCCGTGGATGGCGGCTGCCGCAGCCATCGCCGGACTCATCAGGTGGCTGCGTCCTCCCGCACCCTGACGGCCTTCGAAGTTGCGGTTGGAGGTGGAAGCGCAGCGTTCGCCCGGCGCCAGCTTGTCGTCATTCATGGCCAGGCACATCGAGCAGCCCGGTTCGCGCCAGCTGAAGCCGGCGTCCTTGAATATCTTGTCCAGGCCTTCACGCTCGGCCTGTTCCTTGACCGGACCGGAGCCGGGCACCACCAGCGCCAGCTTCACCGATTCGGCAACGGAACGACCCAGCTTGCGCACGACAGCGGCAGCCGCACGGAGGTCCTCGATGCGGCTGTTGGTGCAGGAACCGATGAACACTTTGTCGAAGACGATGTCGGCCAGCTTGCAGCCCGGTCGCAGATCCATGTAGGCCAACGCCCGTTCGATGGCCGCGCGTTTCCCTGCGTCGGCTTCGTCGTCCGGATCCGGCACGACGCCATCGACATCCGTCACCATCGCCGGTGTGGTGCCCCAGGTGATCTGCGGCTGCAAGTCATTGCAATCGATGACGATGTCGCGCTCGAAATGCGCACCGGCATCCGACTGCAGCGTGCGCCAGTAGGCGGCCGCCTCGTCCCAGCCGGCCCCGCGCGGCGCCGACGGCTTGTCGCGCAGATACGCCAGCGTCACCTCGTCCACCGCGATGAGGCCGGAACGGGCGCCGGCTTCGATGGCCATGTTGCACAAGGTCATGCGCGCCTCCATCGACATCGCGGCGATTACCGGGCCGCAGAATTCGATCGTCATGCCGACGCCGCCGTCGCTGCCGATCACGCCGATCACGCGCAGGATGACATCCTTGGCACTGCAGCCAGGCGGCAACACGCCGTCGAGGAAGACGCGCATGTTGCGGCTCTTCTTCATCTGCAGGGTCTGGGTCGCCAGCACATGCTCGACTTCCGAGGTACCGATGCCGAAGGCCAGCGCACCAAATGCGCCGTGGGTGCTGGTATGCGAATCGCCGCAGACGATCGTCATGCCGGGGAGGGTCGCGCCCTGCTCGGGGCCGATGACATGGACGATCCCCTGGCGCCGGTCCTGCAGGCGAAACTGCGCGATGCCGTGCGCGTCGCAATTGCCGGCCAGCGTTTCTATTTGCAGGCGCGACAGCGGATCGGCGACACCCTGCGTGCGATCCAGCGTGGGCACGTTGTGATCGCAGACGGCCAGATTGGCATCCTTGCGCCAGACCGGCCGGTGCTGCTGCGCCAATCCTTCGAAGGCCTGCGGACTGGTGACTTCATACAGCAGATGGCGGTCGATATACAGCAGCGCGGTGCCGTCGTCTTCGGTGCGCACCACGTGCTCGTCCCATAATTTGTCGTAAAGCGTGCGTGCCGTTGTCATGACCTGTCTCTCCTGTCGGTATTCTTCTTGCACTGCCCATCAACATCCGAAAAGTTTCCGCATGACACCAAAGCCACGCCGGACGCCATTTCCGGAAGAAAAATAAACTGCGATCAACTTTGATCAAGCTATATCCATCTACTTCCGCAGGCTATAATCGAGCTGCCTGACCGCGCTCCGAGCGGCCGGGTTACCGATCAATCCTGCCGTCACTCATGCGCCAATCCACACTGCCAACATCACCGACCGAAGCTGAACCCGACACTGCACCGGCCAAGCTCGGCTTGCGCGAACGCGGCAAGCTGGAAAAGCGGCGGCGCATCCGGCAGGCGGCGCGCGACGTCTTCCTCGAAAAAGGCTACGACGACGCCACCACCCGCGAGATCGCCGAACGCGCCGACGTCGCCATCGGCACCTTGTTCGTCTATGCCAAAGACAAACGCGACTTGCTGATGATGATCATCAATGACGACCTCGACCAGCTGAACCAGAGCCTGGTCGAGACCCCGCAGACCGGCACGCTGATCGACCAGCTCACCGATTTCTTCCGCAAGCGCTATCAGTACTGGGCCAGCGAACCGCGCCTGTCGCGTCCGGCGGTGCAGGAGACTTTCGACTTCCTGTCGCGCTCGACCGGCAAGGGGCCGGAAACCGCGCGCTTCTATGCGCGCCGCGGCCGCATCGTCGAACTGCTGTCGGCCATCATCAAGAACAAGCAGGCTGCCAAAAAAATCTGCACCGACTACAGCCCGGAAGAAATCGCTTCCCTGTTCATGACCATCTACCTGACTGAAGTACGACGCTGGCTCAATGACGAACATCCGCAAGTTGAAACCGGCATTGCCCATCTGCGCAAACTGATGGCGCTGGCCTTGTGCGGCGTCAAGCCCGCTGCCGGCGAAGCCGACATCTGACCGTCGTCGCGCCATGCTGCTCTTTTTCTCGACTCAGAACTGCTCCCACTCTTCTGCGCTGCCGCGGCTGCGCAGACGCAAGTCGATCTTGTCGGCGGCGGGCGCCGCGATTGTCATCGCCGTCGCGGTGCGTGAGACTGCTGCCGGCCGCGCTGCCACCGCTGCCGGTCTCAGAATCACCTGATTCCCCAATTTGAAAAACCCGACTACGCGCTCCAGCCGCGCCGCCTGATCCTGCAGCGATTGCGCGGCGGCGGCGGCTTCCTCGACCAGCGCGGCGTTTTGCTGGGTGCCTTCGTCCATCTGCGTGATGGCGAGATTGACCTGCTCGATGCCTTCGCTCTGCTCCTGGCTGGCGGCGCTGATTTCGCCGACGATGTCCGTCACGCGTTTGACGCTGGCGACGATCTCGGTCATGGTGGCGCCGGCCTGATTGACCAGCCTGCTGCCCTGCCCGACCTTGTCGACGGAATCATCGATGAGCTGCTTGATCTCTTTTGCCGCTGCGGCCGAACGCTGCGCCAGGCTGCGCACTTCGGACGCCACCACGGCAAAGCCGCGACCCTGCTCGCCGGCGCGGGCCGCTTCCACCGCAGCGTTGAGCGCGAGGATGTTGGTCTGGAAAGCAATGCCATCGATCACGCTGATGATGTCGACGATCTTCTTCGACGATTCGTTGATCGAACCCATGGTGGTCACCACCTGCGACACCACGGCGCCGCCTTCGACCGCCACGGCGGACGCCGAACGCGCCAGCTGGTTGGCCTGGCGCGCATTGTCGGCGTTCTGCTTCACGGTCGAAGTCAGCTCTTCCATTGCCGATGCGGTTTGCTGCAACGCGCTGGCCTGCTGCTCGGTGCGCGCCGACAGATCCAGATTGCCGGTAGCGATCTGGCCGGATGCGCCGGCGATGCTGACGGCGCCGTCATGCACTTCGGCGACGGTATTGAGCAGGTTGCCGTTCATTTCCTTGAGCGCCTGCAACAGCTGCCCGGTTTCATCCTTCGCCGACACCGTGATGTCGGTACCCAGATCACCGGACGCCACCGTCCTGGCGATGTCGACCGCGCGCGTGAGCGGCCGGACGATGCTGCGCGACAGCAGCAGCGACAACAGCGCGCCGACGGCCAGTGCCACCACCGCCAGTGACGACATCACCAGCAGGCCGGTGTTGTAGTGGGCGGCGATCGTGGAGGCCGAGGCGTTGATGAAGTCTTTCTGTGCCTCAACAAAACGCGATACCGAGTCGTTGTAGGCCAGCATGGCGGGAATGAACTGCTGCTCGGTGGCGCTGCGCATGCCGTCTTCGTCGCCGCTTTCCTTCAGCTTGAGAACCGCGTCGCGCACGGTCTTGTAGCGCTCCAGCTGCGCCTTCACGTCGGTAAGGAATTTGTCGCCGGCAGGCGTGCTGGCCTCAAGCTGTTTGAAGATCTCGTTGGCGCGGCCGGTCTGGGCGCCAATCTGCTGCGCGAAATATTTCTGCGCGACGGGGTCCGCGCTCTTGATGCGCGCCAGGGTACGGATACCGTTGCCTTCGATGATCTTCATCCATTCCGTCGCCAGCCGTTCCTTGGCCAGCGCGTCATTGACCATGATTTCGGTGGCGTTGCCGACTTCGCGCAAACGCAGAATGCCGACGGCGGACATGGCCGCCATCAGCAACAGCAATGCGGTGAATCCCAGACCGAGCCGGCGTCCTATCTTGATGTCAGCGAACCTCATCTTGCTCTCCTTGCCTATCTTGTTGTTTTGCCAAATCGCAACGTCAAATGCAAGACGCACGATCGGATGATCGTGCGTCGCGGGACCAACTTTTCTTAGTGGGAGCCGGCCACCACGGTGAGGTTTTCCCCTCGCCGGATCGCCTCGCTGCGCAATCGCAGCAGCAGGAAAGCCGAGACGCAACCCACCAGCATGGGGATGGCGCCGTACAGGAATATCTGCGGCAACGGCAGCTTCAGTGCAATCAGGATCCCGCCAATCACCGGCCCGAGGATCGACCCGATGCGGCCGATGCCCAGCGCCCAGCCGACACCGGTGGCGCGGATGAAGGTCGGATACGAACTTCCGGCCAGAGCGTTCAGGCCGAACTGCGTGCCGACCACGAACAATCCTGCAGCGAACACGATTACTTCCAGCATGATTTCGCTGTTGCTGAATTTACCGATCGAGGCGATGGTCGCCGCCGCCAGTCCGAAGAAAACCACCAGCGGCCTGAGGCTGCCGCGGTCCAGCAGGCGACTGATGATGATGCCGCCGAAGGTGCCGCCGACCTGGAACAGGGACGTGACGACCACAGCGCGCTGCAGCGGCACGCCGGTGCTTTCGATGACGGTCGGCAGCCAGTTGGCGATGAAGTGCAGCGTGATCAGGTTGGCGATGAAACAGATCCACAGCAACACGGTGAACGGCGCACGCTTCTCCTTGAACAAGTGCGGCAGCGACATGCCGGAGCGCACTTCTTCCCTCACCTCCAGCACGCTGTCGTCGGTGATGCCGGCATGCGGAAACCACTTGCGCATCCGCGCACGCGCCTGCTCGACGGCGCCCTGGCGCAGCACCTGGAAACGTACCGATTCTGGAAGGAAGAAGTAGCACAGCAGTGCCACCACCAGCGGCGCAATGCCGCCGATGACGAACACCGATTGCCAGCCGAAACGCGGAATCAACAAGGCCGCCGCACCGCCCAGCGCAGCACCGATGGTGTAGCCGAGGAACATGACCGTCACCAGGGTGGCGCGGTATTTTTTCGGCGCATATTCGGTGTTGAGCGCGATCGCGTTGGGCACCGCGCATCCCAGGCCGATGCCTGCCAGGAAGCGTAGTGCAATCAAGCCGTTCAGACCGGTGGCGAATGCCGTCACCAGCGTAAACAGGCCGAAGCAGACGGCGCCGGCCAGTACGGTGCGCTTGCGTCCCCAGCGATCACCCAGCGTGCCGCCCTGGGTGGCGCCGATCATCATGCCGACCAGGCCGGCGCTGAATGCGGTGCCGAACGATGCGCGGCTGACTTGCCAGGCTTTGATCAGCGACGGCGCAACGTAGCCGATGGCCTGCAGGTCGAAGCCATCGACCACCATGATCAGAAACGACCAGAAAATCAGCTGTACGTGAAATCTGGTGATCTTCGAATTGTCGAGCAAGGCGACAACATCGATTTTGTTAGGTCCTGTGTTCATTCTTTATCCTCTTCGAGCTCTGTTGGCGCCGTTGCACGGGTGACCGGCAAGGGGCAATGGACAATCGGCGCACTGCAAGCAACTTGCGGCGCGCCTCGGATCCGCGCTCAGAACAGGTGATGGATGCCCACGCGGTAGACCGCCTGCGATTGACTGTTCGAAGGGAGGAAGCTGTTGATGACCGCGTAGCCGCCGGAAGCTTTCTGGTACGCGCCGGCGACATACAGCGTGGTCCGCTTCGAAAGACGGTACATGTTAATCAAATTGAACTGATTCCACCGGATGTTCTGGAACGTGCTGCGCGAGACCGATACGCCGATGGTGTCGGCGACCGACAGGTTGTAGTCGGTGCCGACTTCGTAGTTGGTCTGCGCGGCAGAGCCGACCTTGTTTTCCAGCTTGACGCGGGAGTACATGGCATGCGGCACGAAGTCGCCGATCTTGTACGAGGCGTTGATGCCCATGCTGGTCGTGAGATCGGCATTGAAGTTCGCATATACCGCATCCGGTGCGACCGGGTTGGCGCTCAGTGTCTGGCCGAGCAGGCTGCCGATGCCGAGCGTGCCGCCGACATTGATGGCGCGGTCATGCGAGACGGTATAGGCCAGGCCGGCATTGAGCGCGCTGCCGATGTATTTGGCGCCGAGGCTGTAGGTGCGCGCCTTGTTGAATGAACCGGCTTGCTCGCCGAAACCATTCATCGCACCGAACGTGAAGCCGCCGAAATTCGGTGATTCATATTTGACGGCGTTGTCGAGCTGGAACTGATTGGCCATATTGTCCAGATTGCCTGGATGGAAGAAGTAAGCCGAGCCCATGTTGCCGCTGCTCTGGAAACGCAGGTATTCATACATGAAATCCGGCATGTGGCCCATGGTCACGGTACCGGCAGGCGTCGACAAACCCACCACCGAATAGCGATTGAACAGCACGCCGGCACGCTTCATTGAGCCGTCGTCGAGATTGAATCCGCTTTCGACCACGAACAGCGCCTTGTAGCCGCTGCCCAGATCTTCCACGCCGCGGAAACCAATGCGGTCCGGCGAACGATTGCCCGCATCTTCACGTACGCTGCTGCCGCCGCGCTGGTTGCTGACGTAGCTGACGCCGGCGTCGACGCTGCCGTAGACGGTGACGTTTTCCTGGGCGCTCGCTGCGCCGCTCGCCGCCAGTGCCATCACTGTTGCCGCCAGCTTGATCTGTGTTGTCTTCATGTGTGCTCCTCCTGATGAATAGTTATGTGGATGCTTGTGCATCCGTTCTTGGTCCGTGCTCTTCCCCGCTTGCTTGAATCGTTTCGTTCAACTTCCTATTGAATCTGCTGCGCCCGTCGGACACTGGCGATCATCGACGAATTGAGCAGGTAGCCGCGCGCCTGGTCCTTGTCGGCGGCAATGTCGCGCATCTCGTCCAGATGCTTGCGACGTATGTCGGGATCGCGTTCTTCGAGCAGGCGTTTGTTGCGGATGGTGATGGCCTGCACATACTCGATGTTGGTCTGCCGGCGCTGCCGCACGTACAGATCCAGGTCGTCGTGGCGTTGCGGATCGGCCAGTACGGCGACCAGTTTGTCGGTCAGATTGATCGCGTCGTGGATGCCGCTGTTGAGTCCCATGCCGCCGAGCGGATTGTTGACGTGCGCGGAATCGCCCGCCAGCAGCACGCGTCCGACGCGGAACGTCGACGCCACGCGTTGATGCACGCGATAGACGCTGCGATAGGCGATGTCATAGGTCTGATCCGGCGACAGGAAACCCTGGATGCGGCTTTGCACGAATTCGTCCGACAGGATTTGTTCTTCTTCCATCTCCGGCAGCGTTGGGAAGGCGATGCGCCAGATGCCCGGCGGGCCCTGATGCGGCTGGATAAAGATGGCGCACCATTCGTCCGGATCGGCGATGTAGGCGTTACCGGTGAAACCTTGTTCGCGCAGGTCGTACGGCGTGGCGAACACCAGGAAGCGCTCCGGCCAGGTGAAACCTTCGAACTCAATGTCCATGCCCTTGCGCACGGTACTGCGCGCACCGTCGGTGCCAACCAGATAAGATGCACGGATTTCTTCCGCGCCTGCAGGCGTCTGCACGTTGACCGTCACGCCGTCGGCATCTTGCGTAAAGCCGGTGCAGCGGTGCGAGAACAGCACGCGCGCATTCGGATATTGCTGCAAAGCTTCGTAGGCGATGTGCGACAGCTTGTGCTGTTCGCAATGCAGGCGGAACGGATAGCGCGTCTGGTCGGAGATGATGCCGAGGTCGAACTGCGCGACCACGCCGTTGCGGCGGTCACGGATCTGCCACTCGGGAACCTTGATGCCTTCTTTCAGCAGCGCTTCGCCCAGGCCGAGCGCGTCGAGCATTTCAACGGTCGGCGGATGGAAGGTGCCGGCGCGCAGATCGCGCGGAATGGACTCTTCGCCTTCCAGCAGGATGACGTCGACGCCCTGGCGCGCCAGGGCAAGCGTGGTGACCAGTCCGACCGGACCGCCGCCTGCGACTACTACGGGATTTCTTTGCATGTTTCTGTTCCGGGATGCTGCCGGCGCGCATGCGCGACGCCGGCGTTGATGAGATTGATTAATGCGCTTGCCGTCAGCGCTGCTCGCGCCACAGCCCGAGCGCTTCCTGCACAGGGCGGTCCGAGAAGCTGAACAGCGTGGTCTCGCCGCGCGCTTCGAAACGATGATTCGCCCAGCTTGGAATCACGAAGACGTCGTTCGGCTGCGCGGTGAACGTGCTGTCGTCCAATGTCACCGTGACGGCGCCGTCGATCACGGCGAACACAGTGCCGGCGGAGCAGCGATAAGGTGCTGTCGAAAACGTATCTGGCAGCAGCTGGATATACGCGCCGATGGTCGGCATCGGGTGACCGCCGGTGACCGGATTTGCATAGCGCAGTTTGTGGCCATGGCAGGCGTCGGGCGCATCGCCCGCGGCCAGTGTGCGCAGCGCCGCCAGCGTGCTTGCATAGGGATAGCTGAACAAGGGTGAAGCCGGCGTCGGCGCGACATAATCCACCGGCAGCAGATTGCTGCCGTAACGCGCCTTGCTGTCGCCCGCGCTTTTCTGCGGCGACGGCGCTTTCCGGTCGCCGGTGTTTTCGGCGAAGCTGGCGTCGAGCATGGCCACCAGCGGCACATCGAGACCGTCGAGCCAGACCATCGGCTGGTCGGTTTCGTTGCCGTGCTCATGCCAGGTCCATGATGGCGTGATGACGAAGTCGCCGCGCTTCATGAGCGTCTTTTCGCCTTCCACCGAGGTATAGGCGCCTTCACCTTCGAGGATCAGGCGCAACGCCGATTGCGTATGGCGATGCGGCGGTGCAATCTCGCCCGGCAGGATCAGCTGCAGGCCCGCGTACAGCGAAGTGGTTGCTGCGGCCTGCCCGCGCAGGCCTGGATTTTCCAGGATCAGCACGCGGCGGATGGCTTCTTCCGCCGTGATCAGTTCGCCCGCTTCACGCAGGTATTCGCGCACCTGGCGATACGGCCAATGCACGGCACGGCACGCCGATGCCGGCGTCTTCGTCACGAGGTTATGGAGCTGTTCCCACAACGGCGCCAGGTTGGCGGGATCGATCCTGCTGTAAAAATCGCGTCGCGTCGCTTTGGTATCGACTGTATCGACTGTCGCTGCAGCATTGCTGGTGGACATGGTGTTGTCTCCGGTATGGGCCGGCGACGATGCGGATGCCGCAATCGTCAGGCCGGCTTTTCAGTCTCTTCAAGCTCAGGCGCGGATCGCGACATCCATCTCGCCGATGGCGGCGATGCGCGCATGCATGACGTCGCCGGGCACGATGGTGCCGACGCCTTCCGGCGTGCCGGTCATGATGATGTCGCCCGGATACAGCGTGTAGGCATGCGAGGCCACCTGGATCAGATCGGCGACGCCGGTGATCAGGTCGCGCGTATTGGCGGACTGGCGCGACTCGCCGTTGACGGTAATGGAGAAGTCGAGGTCGTCGGGGTTGTCGATTTCATCGCGCGTGACCAGGTAAGGACCGAGCACGCTGTAGGTGTCGGCCGATTTGCGATAGCTGCGGTCTTCGGGGCCGCGCACGGTCATGTCGAGGCCGATGGCGTAGCCGGCGACGACATCGAAGGCGTCCTTCGCCGACACGTCCTTGCATTGCTTGCCGATGATGACGGCCAGTTCGACTTCGTGGTCGTTGCGACGCCCCGGATAGGCGATGCGCACGCCTTCGCCGGCGCCGACGATGGAGGACGGCGATTTCAGGAACACGCCGAACTTGGCGACCGGCGAGTCAAACCCGTCATAGCCCGGCAAGTGCACGCCGTTGTGGATCTGTTTGTCGGCGGCCGATTCGGCGACGTGCGCGTGATAGTTCAGCGGCGCGGCGATGATCTTGGAAGGGTTCGCCACCGGGCTCAGCAGCTTGACGCCACTCAAAGGCAAACGTGCGGCCTGCGCCTTGAGCGCCTGCATTTTTTCCTTCAGTTGCGGCAGCAGTGCGATTAGCTGGTCGCCGGGCTTCAGGGGCCAGGTTAGTGCGGGCAGTTCCGCAGTGATCGCGGTGACATCGAATACCTGGTCACCCTCGACCAGGCCGATGCGGTTGTCGTTGAACCGGCAAATTCTCATTTCTTATCTCCAAAATAACGGGCGCTCTCGCCGCAAGTTTTTATGCATCCCGTCGCGGCCGACAGAATGTGCAAGCCGTTTTTCTACAAAACTATAACGTGCTCATTTTTGATTTAGATCATTATTATTCTTCAATTTTTATAAGTCAATACAATTTTGAGCGCGATATAAAAATAGATAAACAGGCGTGCGGGCGGCTCTGGAAGCGGAGCGCCATGCGGCCCGGAAAGTGATGGCAAAAAGGAAATATTGAAGAGGGAAGGAACGGCGGATTACTGTTCAGGCTTGCCAGACCCCATAGCCCGCTTCACGCAGGCCGATTGCCAGCTCGACCTCCATGTCGCGCGCGCCGTCATAGGGCATGGGGTTGTACATCTCGTAGAGTTTGGGCAGCAGGCGCAAGCCGAAGTCGCGCACGTAGCGGTTGGACTGGATGCCGGCCTTGTGCTTGTCGAAGCGCAGGTCGACGTTGAGGCCGGTCATGCCGACATAGACGCAGGGCTTGCCGGTCACGTAATCGGGATTGGCCTTGCGAAAGCGCGCCTCGTACAACACGTCGCTCGACAGTTCGATGACATAGACGGAGTAGTGGTAGCGGCGCGCCATGCTGAGTGCGGATCAGGAATGCGTTGCGCCCGCAGCGGACCTGCCCGGAACGGTCACCAGCAGCATGCCGGCCAGCGCGACTGCGAAGGCGGCCAGTTGGATCATGGTCAGCTGTTCGCCCAGCGCCAGCACGCCGACCAGCGCGGTGCTGACCGGCAGCATCACGGTGAACACGCCGGCGCGCGCGGCCGGTACCGACTTCAGGCCGGTCATCCAGAGCCAGACGCTCCACACGCTGGCGGCCAGCGCGTAGAACACCAGCAACAGCCAGATGCCCTTGTGTACGGCGGCGAAATCGAATTGAAGCGCGGTATAGAAACCGAGCGGCGTCATCAGCACCAGTCCCCACAGATTGATGATGGAACTGATGCGCTTGGGGCTGAGCACGGCGGTGAGTTTCTTGCCGATCACGGCGTAGGAGGCTTCACACAAGACGGCGGCAAACACCAGCAGGTTGCCCAGCCAGACCTGGTGCGCAGCATCTGCGCCGGCGGCATCCAGACCGGGCGCATGCGGATTCTTGGCCAGCGACAGCAGGCCGATGCCGAGCGCGCCGCAGGCCACCGCCATCCAGACGCGTGCGCCGATGCGTTCGCGCAGGAAGATCCAGCTCATCAACGCCACCACCGCCGGGATCACCGACATGATGACGCCGGCCGACACGGCGCTGGTCATGCTGACGCCGCTGATCATGCAGATCGTGAACAGGAAGTTGCCGAGGAAGGATTCGAGGAACACCAGCAGTCGCGTGCGCGGCGTCAGCGGTGCTTCGTTGCCCGGTTTTTTGAGCCAGCGCAGCATCGCCACCGCGCCGATGCCGAAGCGCAGCCAGGCCAGCAGGAACACCGGCAACGCCGCCGCCAGCGGCTTGGTCAGCGCGACGTAGGCGCCCACCATGGACATGCTGAGGGCAAGGCAAACGTAGGCCATCAGGCGGCCGGGAGTGTAATTCATGGATGCGGAGCAGGGTGGGTTGGCTTTCCATGGAGAAAGCAGCCCTGCATTCTAACGTGGGCAGGCCGCTATTGCAGACAGGGGCTGACTCCTGGCCAACTTGGTAAGAATTGTAAGCAAGTAATGCCGAGGCTTTTCTTCGATCGAAAATCGAATATATTCGAATCGTGGCGAGAAATAAGATGCGCCTCAACTGAAAGGACATCATCATGATCAGCAAGAAAATCATCCCTGCCCTGCTTGTTACTGCAGTGTTGGCAGCATCGGTTTCGACTTCGGCCTCCGCACATGACCGCGGCGGCAACGGCCTGGCAATCGCCGCCGGCATCATCGGCGCAGTCGCAGTCGGTTCGATGATCGCCAACGCCAACTCGGGCCCGACCTATGCGCCGCAACCGGTCTATCAGCAAGCGCCACAGCCCGTGTATTACGAGCAGCCGCAACAAGTCTACTATCAACCGGCTCCAGTGTATGTACGCCCTGCCCCGGTCTACGTCGAGCGCGAATACCGCGAACGTCCGGTCTATCGTGAATACCGCCGCGAGTATCGCGACGTGTATTACACCCGCTAAGCCGGTACACGCAACATTTCCCTTTGGGGAAGCACCGGCCGGAGGCGGCAGGCACATTGAGTGACTGCCGCCTCCGGCTTTTTCATGGCACGCCTTCTGCGACTCCGAATCTGTCTCGGCTCGATCAGCACCATCGAACCAGCCGGACGCGCACGATTAATCTCGCCAGGCGCGGCCACGTCTGCGGTGTCATTCACGACGCGGACATTGCCACAGTAGCATGACCGGATGGCAATAACTTGACCGGTCGTCAACGGATTGCGGCTCCCGGCGGGCATTTCAGCGTGAAAATCAGTTTTTGTCCTACAGAAACGGCTGCGGCCCCGGGCATAAAATGGACCATCTTCATTTCCGCACTGGTGATCCGCGATGAGCAAGAAGGTCGACTACCCCGTCTCCGACATTCGCCATTATCTTGAGCCCGGTCCCATCGTGCTGGTAACCTCGCGCTGGCAGGACGAGGCCGATGTGATGACGCTGGGCTGGCATACCGTCATGGAATTCACGCCTTCGCTGGTGGGCTGCATCATCGCCGCCGGCAACCACAGCTTCGAACTGATCCGCAGCAGCCGCGAATGCGTGATCAACATCCCCACCGCCGACATGATCGACACCGTGACCGATATCGGCAACTGTTCCGGCGCCGACGTCGACAAGTTCTCGCGCTTCGGCCTGCACACCAGCGCAGCCGACAAGGTCAGGGCGCCGCTGCTCGACGATTGCTTCGTCAGTCTCGAGTGCAAGCTCTACGACGACTGCCTGATCGACACCTACAACTACTTCATCTTCGAAGTGGTCAAGGCGCATGCCGCGCCTTCGCCGAAGTATCCGCAGACCGTGCATTACACCGGCGACGGCCAGTTCCGTGAAGCCGGTCGCAACCTCAGTCGACGCGGCCGCTTCATGCCGCAGAATCTCTGAGCAAAAGCCCGCCTCAGCCCTCGCCGCGCCAAAGAAAAAGGCCGCACAGCAGTGCGGCCTTTTTTACGACTGCTCTCATGCAGGCTTATGCGTCGATCTCATGTTCCAGACGACGCGGTTCGGAGGCTGCAAGGCGCGCGGCCGACGGGGTGATGTCGATGGCGCGCTTGGCAGATTGCGAAGCGGCGGTTGTCACCAGGCGCGCGGCGTCGAGCTTGAACACGCTGACCACCTGCTCCAGTGTTTCGGCCTGATCCTGCAAGGCTTGCGCGGCAGCGGCGGCTTCTTCCACCAGCGCGGCGTTCTGCTGCGTGACGTCATCCATTTGCGACACGGCCTGGTTGACCTGGCTGATGCCGCTGCTTTGCTCTTCGCTGGCGCTGGCGATCTCGCCGACGATGTCGGTCACCTTCTGCACGCTGTTGACGATGTCGCTCATGGTGGTGCCCGCCTGCTGCACCAGCTTGCTGCCGGAGCCGACCTTGTCGACGGAGTCGTCGATCAGGGTCTTGATTTCCTTGGCGGCCGCGGCCGAGCGCTGCGCCAGGCTGCGCACTTCCGATGCCACTACGGCGAAGCCGCGGCCCTGTTCGCCGGCGCGAGCTGCTTCCACCGCTGCGTTCAACGCCAGGATGTTGGTCTGGAAGGCGATGCCGTCGATCACGCTGATGATGTCGACGATCTTGCGCGAGGATTCGTTGATCGAGTTCATCGTGTCGACCACCTGGCGCACCACGTCGCCGCCTTGCGAGGCGATGTGCGAGGCCGACAGCGCGAGCTGGTTGGCCTGCTTGGCGTTCTCGGTGTTTTGCTTGACCACCGACGTTAACTGTTCGAGGCTCGATGCGGTTTCTTCCAGCGAAGCAGCTTGCTGTTCAGTGCGCGACGACAGGTCGGTATTGCCGACCGCGATCTGCCTGGCGGCGACACTGACCGAATCGGTCGAGGTGCGTACGGTGCCGATCACGTCGACGATGCGCGCGCGCAGTTTGTTGAAGGCTGTCGCGGCGTGGCCGATCTCGTCCATGCGATCGACCTTCATCGGCTGCGACAGATCGAGCGAAGCGCTGACTTCTTCAAACGTGTTGCGGATATTGCGCAGGCTGCCGCTGATGTTGCGATACAGGGTCAGCGCCAGCGTACCGGTCAGCAGGAAGGCCACGACGATGACCGCGATCATGCTCTTGAACGCGAATTCGTATGCGGCAATGCTCTCGGCGCGTACATCGTCGACCAGCTTGCCGTTGTAGGCGATGTGGTCGTCGATGCCTTTCTTGACTCCGGCGGCGGACAATGCCAGCGGAGTGCCTGCCTCCAGCGTGGCGCGCACACCGTCCATGTCGCCCGCATGCGCGGCCGCGAAGAACGGAATCAGCGCCTTGCGATAGGCTTCCATGTTGGCTTTGTCGGCTTCCAGCATCTTGCGGTCGGTGTCGTCGAAGATCTGTTCCTTCTCATACTTGGCGACGATGTCGTCGAATGCCTTGTTGGCGGCGACCACAGCCTTGTCCAATGCGGTCTTGTCGCTCAGGTTGGAAAATACCGACAGCCGATATCCGGCCAGGCGCGTATCGGCGAGGAAACCCTTGGCGGCATTGAGACCGCTGATGCTCGGGATGATGCGGTTTTGCACGGTATCGAAGCGCTGCTGCGCGCGCTGCAATTGCCAGAGGCCGTCGACGCCGACAAACAGGAGAGCCAGCAAGGCCACCGAGAGGGTGAGAATAAGGCGTTTTGTGATCGTCATGGTCGTTTCATTTCTCAAAAAGTGAATGGAATCCGCGGCTTCGTGGGCGGCGGTGCTGGCGTTGTCTCCTCCTGTCGGAGGGCGATGCTGGCGATTCCGGTGATGCTGTTTTTATGCGGTGTCGCAAATATCGAGGGGGCGCTTACGCCGCCATCGGAGCGCCTTCAAAGGCGTCCTGCAGCGACTCGCCGTGTTCGCGGCAAAACTTCTGCCCGGCGCGGTAGCCGACGTCGAACAGCAGCTGCATGTTCGACGACGACCAGTCCAGTACTTCCGGCCAATGCTCCTCCGGGATGCCGCTCATGAGGTCGACCTTGAGCAGGCGCCGCAGCGGCTCGCCGGTATCCGGATGGGTGTTGTGCTCGAGTTCGAACAGGCGCATCTCGGTCTTCGAAATCTTCACCAGCGGCGTGATGATGGAACGTACCCAGGCGTCGTACAGATTGCGCGGCTTGCGGATCAGGCGATCCTCGCCGAGGATGTCGAGCACCACCAGGGTGTCGATGTCGTCGTGCTTTCCATCGGTCATCAGGGGATTGAAATTGAGCGTGTCGAGCGCGGCGCCTTCGATGTAGTCGTCGCCGTCGATCTCGGTCGGCGGATACAGGAACGGGAACGACAGCGCGGCGCGCACATGGATCGGTGCGATCTCATCCTTGTCCCAGATCTGCATTTCCGCCTTGCTCATGTTGTAGGCGTTGATGTAGAACTCCGGCTTCATGCGCGCGATGGCGTCGAAGTCGATCGATTGCTCGAGGAAAGGATGGTGCGCGCACAGGCCCAGGCTCTTGGACGACAGATCCGACGGCGACAGCGCCGACAGCATCAGGTGCATCCAGTCGTTCCACGCGCCCGAGGCTTCGGCGAAACGTTGCGTGAAGACGTCGAGGAATGGGTTGGCGGGCATGCCGGAAACTGCGGCCATGTTCGGCAGGCCGGCCAGTTGCGCCAGCTGTGGCATCTGTGCCGGCACCTGATCGCGGAAACTGCGCGCACCGTGGCCCGGCTTGTTGAAGATCTTGTAGTTGACCGGAAACATCTTGTAGATGCTGTCGGCGACGCCGACTTCGGCCCAGCGCACCAGCGCCTCGCGCGGTGTACAGCCCAGCGGTGCCTGATACAGCAAGCCCATGAGCACGCCGGCGCCGGAAGCCGAGATCACGTCGAACTCGATGCCCTCGTCAAGGAACGCCGTCAGCGCGCCTGCGATCAAGGTTGAGTTCGGCGCGCCGCCGCCGATCACCAATGCTTTTTTTCCCGCCCTGTACTGATTGGTCATGTGAGCCTCTCAGATTCCCGTTGTGTTTTTGGAGCAGCGCCCCTTTTGTGGAAAAGGGAATGATGCACTGCAAAATTTTCTGTCTGAGGGAAATATAGCCGCAAAGAAACTGGACGGAAGGGGCCGGAGAGATTTAATTAACGCATATCAGGTATTCAACGAATGGATATCCTTGGCGTGGCAAGGCTTTGCAAGATATTGACGATTTGGCATGTACGTAATAACGGAGAACTTCTGTCACGTTGTCATGCGCGAGTCATGGTTCAAATGAAGCGGCCGCATCCTTTTTGGGAAGGATGCGGCCGAAATTGCAGTGCAACAGCGACGGGGATTGATTGCCGCTTATTTCCCCCAGCGCAGCACCAGCGGATCAAGGCGACGGGCGATCTTGATCAGGCCTTCGCGCGTGGCCGGATGCATCGCCGCCAAGGGATGGCGCACGGCGTCGGACTTGATGATGCCGCCTTCCTTCATCAGGGCCTTGCACGAGGCCAGACCGCCCTGGCGGTTTTCGTAATTGATGAGTGGCAGCCATTCCTGGTAATGCTGCGCGGCCAGTTCGGTGTCGCCGGCGAAGTAGGCGTCGAGGATGCGACGGATGCCGTCCGGATAACCGCCGCCGGTCATCGCGCCGGTGGCGCCGGCATCGAGGTCGGCCATCAGCGTGATGGCTTCTTCGCCATCCCACGGACCGACGATGGCGTCGCCGCCGAGGGCGATGATTTCACGCAGCTTGTTGGCCGCCTGCGGCACTTCGATCTTGAAGTAGGAGACGTTGGCGATCTCCTGCGCCATCTTGACCAGCAGCGTCGGCGACAGCGTGGTGCCGCTGACCGGCGCATCCTGGATCATGATCGGGATATCGATCGCGTCCGACACCGTCTGGAAGAATTCTTGAATGCCGCGTTCGCCGACGCGGATGGTGGCGCCGTGGTACGGCGGCATGATCATGACCATGGCCGCGCCCGCGTCCTGCGCGTTGCGGCTGCGCTGCGCGCAGATGCGCGAGCTGAAGTGCGTGGTGGTGACAATCACGGGGATGCGGCCGGCAACGTGGTCGAGCACGGTGCTGATAAGTGCATTGCGCTCGTCGTCGGTGAGTGCGAACTGCTCGGAGAAGTTGGCCAGGATGCAGATGCCGTCGGAGCCGGCGTCGATCATGAAATCGATGCAGCGGCGCTGGCCTTCCAGGTCGATGTCGCCGTGGTCGTCGAAAATGGTCGGTGCGACCGGAAAGACGCCGCGATAGACAGGCGTCGGCGCTGGTTTTTTCTTGCTCATTGTTTGTCTCTCTTCAGTTTGATGCGGGCTACGCCTGCTTGTGCTCGGGTGCATGTCCTTTTGCGGCATCAAAACGGAAGCGGTCGCGCCGAAACTAACGACCTTTCAACAATTGATTGACCTGCTGGAATTCCATCGGCGGGTAGTAGTAGAAGCCCTGGAAGAACTGGCATCCGATCGCCTTGAGGAATTTTTCCTGCACCAGCGTTTCGACGCCTTCGGCGACGGTGGTGCAGGAAAGAATCTTCGCCAGCGATACCACCGCACGGATAATCAGTTCACTCTTCTCGCTGATACCGATCTGCGCCACAAAAGACTGGTCTATCTTAATACTTTTCGTGGGAAAGCGACTGAGCTTCTGCAAAGAGGAGTAACCGGTGCCGAAATCGTCGATGGTGATGCCGTAGCCCTTGGCGTTGAGCGCCTCCAGATGGCTGATGGCGAGATTCTCGTTGCCGACCAGTCCGGTCTCTGTGATTTCGAACTCCAGATGATCGGAACTGACGCGGTATTTCTGGCATGAAGCGTTGACCAGGTCGAGCAGGTCGGCGCGCACGATGTCGATGGCGGAGAGGTTGATAGCAATCGGCAGGCAGCGACGTTCCGAGTCCAGCGTCTGGCGGATGTACGCACACACCTTGTCGACCACGAAGGCGGTGATGAAATGGATCGCACCGCTGGCTTCGGCGACCGGGATGAATTCGGCCGGCGAGACGTCGCCGAGAGTCGGCGAGCGCCAGCGGATCAGTGCCTCGAGGCCGACGATCTCGCCGTCCTGCGTGACCTTGGGCTGATAGACCAGACGCAGTTCGTTTTCACGCAGCGCCATCACGATCGATTGTTCGATGCTGAGACGGCGCCGGATCAGCGCTGCCGCTTCGTCATCGAACACGGTAATGTCCTGAGTACCGGAACGGCGCGCCGAATCCAGCGCCAGTTTACCGCGCTGGATCAGTTCATCGCCGCTGGTTTCGCCCGGCCGCGAAAAGGCCATCGCCATCGATACCTGCACCGGATGACGCCCGCCGCCGGCCGGCAATTCTTCCGGCAGGCTGCGGCGGATGTGCTCGATCTGCGGGATGACGTCACGGCTGGCGTGACTGGTCTCGATCGTGAAGCTGAACACCACGCTGCGCAACCGCGCAATCAGTCCGCCGTGCGGCAGCAACCCCCGCAGCACATCGGCGAAAGCGACGATCAGGGCGTCGCCGGCAGCGCTGCCGTGGGCGTCGTTGACGTATTTGATGCTATCGAGACGAATCACCACCAGCGCCAGCTGGCGGCGCGGCGACATGGCGCGCATGCGCTCCTCCAGCTGCCGCTGCAGCAGGTCGCGGTTGGGCAATTGCGTCAGCTGGTCATGGCTGCTGAGGAAGGTCTCGCGCTCCTTGCTGCGGTCGAGCGCCTCTTCGATGCGGCGCTGTTGCGAGATGTCGCGCAGCAGCACGATGTAATGCCGTTCGGAAGTGATCGAGATATTTTCTATCGCGATGAGGCGGCCGTCCTTGGCGGCGAATTCCTGGCCGCGCTTGAGCGCCGGAATATCGGCCGCCTTTTCGGCGTCGCTGCGGCACTTGTGCTCGAGCAGCTCGAACAGGTTTGCCGCCTGGTCCTGCTGGTCCGATGTGCCGGGTTGGCGGCCGATCAGGTTGTCGGCCAGCGTATTGGCCTTGAGGATGCGCCCCTGGGCGTCGCACAGCACGATTGCGCCGCCGGCGTTTTCAAAGATTTCCTGGTATTGCGCATGGCTGCTCTGAAGCTCGCTGGTGGCGGCACGATGGCGACGAATCGAGGCGTCCAGCGCATGCAGCAAACGAAACACGCCGAGCGGCACGCAGATGTTGAAGAACAGGAACAGCAGCGACTGGATGTAGGCGTGCGCATTGGCCAGCGGGACATTGATGCCCGGATAGACCGGCAACGGCTCGTTGCGCAGCAGCAGCATGAACGGGAAAACATTGATCGTCATCAGTATCAGCGCCACGCGCGAGCCGAAAAAGATGCGGCCGATCAGCGGCGCCGTGTAGACGAACATGATGCCGTACTTGGCGATCTCGGCGTTGTTGATGAAATACACTATGCAGAACGCGGCGGCATAGATCGTCGCAATCAGAATCGCGCTGCCGATCACCGGACGCCGCAGCGAGGCCAGCACGCCCAGCAGCAGCGCGATGAAGAAGCCCACCACCACGATGATGATGTAATACGCGCCGACCTTGAATGCATCGATCGCGCTGAGCAGGCCGATGCCGCATTCCAGCAGCAAACCGGACATGAGGATGATGCGGAGCGCGCTCTCCTTCCAGACCGTGTTTTCCGCCGCGCTCAAGGCATTTTCTTTAAGCAGTAGCCACTGGAACATTGTATTTTTTCTTTGTGTAGATGCGAGCGGGGGGACATGAGAGCACGCTGCATCGGACGCTTTGCTCCCCCTGCGTCTTCCCTGGCGAAATTCGGGTGAAACTTGCCCTGGTTGAAACCCCGATAGTTACTAACAAAATCCAGTCCAATTTCGCATAGTCTCACAGATAATTTCCATTCAGCAATAGAAATTCTCACGAGGCGATACGCTTGTCTCATTATCGACTCGCATAGCAACGCGCCGAAATGGTGCGCCGGGAGATGGAAAATGGCACGCTATAGTACGTGATAAGCCCACTCGCCTTCGAAGCGCAGGTCTGTCCTATTTAATTGACTCGCATTCCTGACAGGAAAATGACGGAGGATTTGAACAGGGAAGGCAAAAAAAAGCCCGCGACGCAGGCCGCGGGCTTTTTTGGTGTTTCAGCGGGGAAGGACGCGCCCCTCCCGCGCCGATGCCGGGATTTCCGAACGTCAGCGCCGCAGCTTGAACACGCTGACCACCTGCGCCAGCTTGCCGGCTTGCTCCTGCAGCGACTGTGCAGCGGCGGCGGCCTGCTCCACCAGGGCGGCGTTCTGCTGCGTCACTTCGTCCATCTGCGTGATGGCGCGATTGACTTCTTCGATGCCGGTGCTCTGCTCGGTGCTGGCCGCGCTGATCTCGCCGACGATATCGGTGACGCGACGCACGCTGGCGACCACTTCGCTCATGGTGACGCCGGCCTGCTCGACCAGCTTGCTGCCCGAACCCACTTTTTCCACCGAGTCGTCGATCAGCACCTTGATCTCCTTCGCCGCCGCGGCCGAGCGTTGCGCCAGGCTGCGCACTTCCGATGCCACTACGGCAAAGCCCCGACCCTGTTCGCCGGCGCGCGCTGCTTCCACCGCTGCGTTCAACGCCAGGATGTTGGTCTGGAAGGCAATGCCGTCGATCACGCTGATGATGTCGACGATCTTGCGCGAGGATTCATTGATGGAGCCCATGGTGTCGACCACCTGGCCGACCACCGCACCGCCCTGTTGCGCGACTTCGGACGCGGAGACCGCGAGTTGATTGGCCTGGCGCGCGTTGTCGGCGTTCTGCTTGACGGTGGAAGTCAGTTCTTCCATCGCCGAGGCGGTTTCTTCCAGCGAGCCGGCCTGTTGTTCGGTGCGGCTCGACAGGTCGAGGTTGCCGCTGGCGATTTCGGTCGATGCGGTGGCAATGGTGTCGGTGCCGGTGCGCACTTCGCCAACGATGCGCAGCAGGCTGTCGTTCATTGCCTTGAGCGAATGCATGAGCTGACCGGTTTCGTCCTTGCTCTCGGAACGGATATCGGCGCCCAGGTCGCCTTCGGACACGCGCTGGGCGATGTCGACGGCTTTAGTGAGCGGGACAGAGACGATGCGCGCGACCCATACCGCGAGCGTCATCGCAATCACCACGATGGTGATCAGCAGACCGAGGATCCAGTTGCGTGCTTCGTTGAAGGTGTGATCGGCATCGGCGCTGGAACGGTCGGTGCCATCTTCGTTGATCTTCACGAGACCGCCGAGCTGCTCGACCGCCTGACGGAACAGCTTGTTCGACTCGCCCTTGAATTGCAGGCGCGCCTCATCCTTCTGATTGGCGCGCGACAGCTCCATGATTTTCTTGTTCTCGGCGAGGTACTTTTGCATGGTTTGCTGGAACTGCGGATAAAGCACGCGCTCTCCCGGTTCGGAGATCATCTGCTCATAGGACGCCATGTCCTTGCGGATGATTTCCATGCGCGTCTTCATCGCTTTTTCAGCGTCGTCGTAGTCTTTCTCTTCAGTCGCCAGGATGTGCTGCAACTCGGAGATGCGGAAACGCGCCATCGACGCCTGCAACTGCAAACCGACCTTGATGCTCGGCATCCAATTTGTGGCGATATCGGTCGAAGCCCGGTTGACCTTGATCAGTTCGATGATGGAGAAGGCGCCCAGTCCCGCCGTCAGGATGATGACAGCCAGAAACGACAGGACCAGTTTTTTTGCAATTTTGAGGTTGTAGAACCAGCGCATGTGATTGCCTCGGATGGAAATGGTGAAAAATGTGCGCAGCGGGAGAGGTGCGCAAAAGATCGCGCTCTTGATGGCGGCGTCCTCTCATGGATGGTACGCATGCGCGCGCCTGCTTCATCGCGGAAGAAGGCGGTTGTTTACCATTCATTTTTACGGGAAGTCCGGCTTGCAAGCTCCGTGGTTGCTGGCTTGCAAGCCGATGCACGATCATCGCGCACCGGATTTTTACACGGCAATATGATCGGATGATGACGTCATGGCAAGACGTCGACGAGCGTGTCGAGTCACACGCCGTAGATGCGGAAGAAGGCGTCCAGCGAGCGCTCGACGGATTCCTTGATCTTGGCCGGCGGCATCGAGGTGATCACGCCGAGGATGCGGCCTTCGGCCCATTCCGCTTCGACCAATACGCGGAACTGGATCGCTGTCAGCCACGGGTCAGCTTCGCGCAGCTCGCCGCGTTCCATGGCTCGTTTCATGAATTCGGAAATCACCTGCCAGCCGCGCTTGGGGCCGTTCTCGTAATACATGCAGCCGAGATCAGAACGCTCGGCGTTGTAATACAGCAGACGGCGCACCGCGATCACTTCCGGCGACAGCACCAGGAGCAGGTATTTGTTGGCGAAAAGGCGCAGCGTGTCGCGCATGTCGGCGCTGCCGTCGTCCTCGATCAGGATGGCGAACAGCGATTCGAACTGCATGCCGGCCTGCTGCTTCATGACCTGCAAAAAGATCTCTTCCTTGGAAGAGAAATAGTTGTACAGCGTCGCCTTCGAGCCGCCCAGGCGTGCCGAAATCTCGGCCATGGAAGTGCGATCGAATCCTATCTCGTTAAATATTTCCGCCGCGACATCGATGATCGATTGCCGCCGCTCTTCACTCTTCTTGCGCATGTCATTTCTTTAACAGTGCGGCGAAAGCCCTTTCATTACCTGGCTTCGCCTGATTTCCCCGGGGCTGTTGCTTTTTTGTGCGCTTGCAGCATTTGCGCCGTTTGCCGTGTGCCATTTTCCCCTAGTTTTGCTTGACGGTCTTCAAAAGTCAATACTATACTGAACTGTACAGTTTACTTAAGAGTGGATTTCGATCATGCAAGTTCCATCTATTTCAGGGGATCAAGGTGCATCCCGCTATCGCCTGCCGGGTCTGCCTCGCCTTGCAACGCTGTCGGCGCTGGCCGTTGCGGCGCTGACGCTGGCCGGCTGCGCGCAGTTTTCCGATCTAGGTCCGCGCGCCGAACCCAAGGCCATCGACGCCTATCAGTCTTCGCAATCGCTGAACGCCGTCGGCGCCGTGACCTGGCCCGACGACAACTGGTGGACCGCTTACGGTGACAAGCAACTCAACACGCTGATGGGAGAAGCGCTGCGCGGCTCGCCGTCGATGGCGGTGGCGCGCGCTCGCCTGCTCAAGGCCGAAGGCGTGGCGCAGCAACAGGACGCGGCATTGTTGCCGCAAGTCACCGGCAACGCCTCGCTCGATCACATGAAGCAGAGTTACAACAACGGCGTGCCGCCCGACTTCGTGCCGCGCGGCTATAACAATGAGGCCCGCGTCACGCTCGACTTCAGCTACGAAATCGATTTCTGGGGCAAGAACCGCGCCGCGCTGGCTGCCGCCACCTCCGAGCTCGAAGCCGCGCGTGCCGACGCCGCCCAGGCGCGCATCACGCTGGCGACTTCGATCGCCGCCGGCTACGCGGAACTGGAGCGCCTGTTCAGCCAGCGCGACACTTCGCAGGCGGCATTGCAAGTGCGCCAGGAAACCGAAAATTTATTCATGCAGCGCCGCCTCAACGGTCTCGAAACCGAAGGCAGTGTCAAGCAAGTGGTGGCGCGCCGCGCGATGGCCGAAGCCGACCTGCTGGCGGTCGACGAATCGATCGCCCTGCAACGCAACAAGCTGGCCGCGCTGGCCGGCGCCGGTCCGGATCGCGGCCTGCAACTGGTGCGTCCGGTGATCGACATGTCGAAGCCCTTCAACCTGCCGCAGGAGTTGCCCGCCAACCTGCTGGGACGCCGTCCCGACATCGTCGCTGCACGCCTGCGCGCCGAAGCCGCCGCCAAGCAGATCAAGGTGGCGCGCGCGCAGTTCTACCCGAACGTCAACCTGAGCGCCTATTTCGGCTTTCAATCGCTGGGCACCAACCTGCTGACGCAATCTGGTTCCAGCATCGGCAGCTTCGGACCGGCGATTTCGCTGCCGATTTTCGAAGGCGGACGCCTGCGCGGCCAGTTCCGTTCAGCCAGCGCCAGCTACGACGAAGCCGTCGCCAACTACGACAGCGCCGTCACGCAAGCCCTGCAGGATGTGGCCGACGTCGCCGTCAGCGAGCGCGCACTGAGCGCTCGCCTAGACCGTACCGAAGCAGCCGCAGACGCCGCCCGGGACGCTTACCGCATCGTGCGCAACCGTTACGAAGGCGGCCTCACCAATTACCTCGACGTGCTCAATGCGCAAGACACGCTGCTGACCAATCTGCGCGAGTTGTCGACCTTGCGCTCGCGCCTGTTCGCGCTCGACGTGTCGATGGTCCGCGCGCTCGGCGGCGGCTATCAGCACGCCAGCTGATCGCGCACCGCACAGCATCGACTCCCTACAGACAAATATATCCACGAAGGAAAACACCATGTCGCACAGTGATTCCCAAGCCATTCAAACCATCGCCACCACCGACAACGGTCCTGGCAATGCGCCCGGCAAGCGCAAGAAATTGTTCACCATTTTCGCCGGCGTAGTCGCCGTGGTCGCCATCGGTTACGGCACCTATTGGTACTTCATCGGTTCGCGTTACGTGACCACCGACAACGCCTACACCGCGGTCGAAATCTCGCAGGTCACGCCGGCCGTCAACGGCATCGTGTCCGAAGTCAAAGTGGTCGATACGCAATACGTTCATCAGGGCGATGTGCTGGTCGTGATCGACAGCCGCGACGCCACGCTCGCGCTGGCGCAGGCCGAAGCCGACCTGGGTCGCGCCGAGCGCCGCGTGCAGAGCTACTTCGCCAACGACACCGGTTTCGTTGCACAGGTGCAGGCGCGCGAAGCCGAACAGAAGCGCTCCGCCGCGCAGCTACTGTCGGCGCAAGCCGACCTGCAACGCGCCGAGCTCGACCTGCGTCGCCGCGAAGCGCTGGAAAAATCCGGCTCGGTATCGGGTGAAGAACTGACCAACGCGCGCACCACTTTGCTGACCATGCAGGCCAACCTGAAAGCCGCCGAAGCCGGCAAGATCCAGGCCGACGCCAACCGCAGCGCCACCGTCGGCGCGCAAAAAGCCAGCACCGTGCTGACCGCCAACACCACCGTCGACACCAATCCGGAAGTCACGCTGGCGCGCGCCAAGCGCGACCAGGCCAAGCTGGACCTGGAGCGCACCGTGTTGCGCGCGCCGGTGGAAGGCGTGATCGCCCGTCGCCAGGTGCAGGTCGGCCAGCGTGTCCAGGCCGGCACGGCATTGCTGTCAGTGGTGCCGACCCGCTCCATGCACGTCGACGCCAACTTCAAGGAAGGCCAGTTGTCGCAGGTGCACCTGGGCCAGCCGGTCACGATGAAGGCCGACATCTACGGCAGCGCGATTGAATATCACGGCACCGTGGTCGGCGTGGCGGGCGGCACCGGCTCTGCATTCGCGGTGATTCCGGCGCAGAACGCCACCGGCAACTGGATCAAGGTGGTGCAACGCCTGCCGGTGCGCATCTCGATCGACCGCAAGGAGCTGGCCGAGAAACCGCTGAGCGTGGGCCTGTCGATGGATGTCTCGATCGACACGCGCGGCAAGAGTGGCAGCAGCGCCGAAAACACGGCGATGAATTCATCCGCTGCAAAGTCCCCGACTCTGTAATCAGGCGGCAACCATGTCATCCCAATTTTCCGATGCGTCGCTGAAGCCGCTGGAGGGCGCTCAGCTGATCGGCGCCGGCCTGCTGCTGGCCGCCGCCAACTTCATCGCCGTGCTCGACACCACCATCGCCAACGTGTCCGTGTCGACCATCTCGGGCGCGCTCGGCGCGTCGTCGAGCCAGGGCACCTACGTCATCACCTCGTATGCGGTGGCAGAAGCGATCACGGTGCCGCTGACCGGCTGGCTGGCCAATCGCTTCGGCACGGTGCGCGTGTTCATCACGTCGATGATCCTGTTCGGCGTGTTTTCGGCGCTGTGCGGCCTGGCCAATTCGCTGGGCATGCTGATCGCCTTCCGCGTGCTGCAAGGCCTGGCCGGCGGTCCGTTGATGCCGTTGTCGCAAACCCTGCTGCTGCGCATCTTCCCCAAGGAGAAAGCGCCCGCCGCGGTTGGCCTGTGGGCCATGACCACGCTGATCGCGCCGATCGCCGGCCCGATCCTGGGCGGCGTGCTGTGCGACCAGTACAGCTGGCCTTACATCTTCTTCATCAACGTGCCGGTGGCGCTGCTGTGCGGCTACATGGGCTGGAAGATGCTCAAGCGCTACGAGTCGCCGCTGCTGAAACTGCCGATCGACAAGATCGGCCTGATCCTCATGGTGATCTGGGTCGCGGCGCTGCAGTTCATGCTCGACGAAGGCAAGGAAAAGGATTGGTTCGCCTCCACCGAAATCGTGGTGCTGGCGCTGATCGCCGTTGCCGGTTTCATCGCCTTCATGATCTGGGAGCTGACTGAACGCAATCCGATCGTCGACCTGCGCGTGTTCCGTCATCGCGGCTACACCGCCAGCGTCACCACGATCTGCCTGGCGTTTGGCGCCTTCTTCGGCGCCACCGTGCTGACGCCGCTGTGGCTACAGGGCTACATGGGCTACACCGCCACGCACTCGGGCGAGACCACCGCGCTGACCGGCATCCTCGCGGTGCTGACGGCGCCGTTCGTGGCCAAGCTGTCGACCAAGGTCGATCCGCGCAAGCTGGTGTTCATCGGCGTGATGTGGCTCGGTGCGGTGACGCTGTTCCGCAGCTTCAACACCACCGACATGAGCAACTTCCAGATCGGCTGGCCGCTGCTGATGCTGGGCATCGGGCTGCCGCTGTTCTTCGTGCCGCTGACCGGCCTGGCGCTGAGCAGCGTGGAAGAATCGGAGACCGCCTCGGCGGCCGGCCTGATGAGTTTCTGCCGCACCATGTCGGGCGCGATCGCCACCTCGCTGGTCAACACCAGTTGGGAGAACAAGTCGATCTACTACCATGCGGAGCTGGCCGGCATGGTCGATCAGTTCGGCGATGTCAGCAACACCCTGACCCAGGCCGGCATGTCGCTCGACCAGGCGCGCGCCAACATGGAGCAAATGTTGCAGTCGCAGAGCATCATGCTGTCGACCAATCACATCTTCATGATGGCGGCAATCTCGTTCGGCCTGGCGGCCGCGGCGGTGTGGTTTGCGCCGAAGCCGACGCGGGTGGCGGATACGACTGCGGCGCATTGAAGCAGCCGACCGGAAAAGAAAAGGGATGCCGCGATGAAACGGCATCCCTTTTTTAGTTTGCGGCGATCGCTACAGTTCGGCCCATTGCCGCAGGAGGTTGTGATAATGCCCGGTCAGGCCAAGGACTTCTTCGGTGTCGCCTATCCTCGCGCGCAGGCTGGAGATGTTCTGGTCCAGTTCGAACAGCATGCTGCGCTGCCAGTCGTCACGCACCATGCTTTGCGTCCAGAAGAAGGAGCACACGCGGGCGCCGCTGGTGACCGGCTCCACGCGGTGCAGGCTGGTCGATGGATACAGGATGAGATCGCCGGCCGGCAACTTGACTTCATGGGTGCCGTAGGTGTCGACGACGACCAGTTCGCCGCCTTCATACTCTTCCGGTTCCGACAGAAACAGGGTCGACGACAAATCGGTGCGGATGCTCAGCGAGGTCCCCGGCACGGCACGCACCGAGCCGTCGACGTGCAGTCCGTAATGTTCGCCGCCCTCGTAACTGTTGAACAAGGGCGGGATGGTCATCTTCGGCAGGGCGGCGGCGAAGAACAGCGGGCTCTTCTTCAGCGCCGCCAGGACGATCTCGCCGAGCTTGATGCCCAGCGGCGAAAACTCCGGCAGCTGGCGATTGCGCTTGACCTTCGCGCCCTGCTCGCCGACCGTCGCCTTGCCGTCGACCCAGTCGGCATCCGCCAGCTGTTGCCGGATGAACTCCACCTCGGCCGCGGTCAACACTTCCGGAACGTGCAACATCATGATTGCTCTCCAATGGAAAACCCCTCCACGCGGGAGGGGCCGTAATTCATGCTCTCGCCGTGACAACCGCCCGTCATGAGCCGCACGGGCGAACCGGCGGCCTGCGCCGGTTCGTCATCACATCAGAACCTGATGTTGGCGGTCAGCGTCACAGCACGCGGCGTGCCCGGGGTATAGCGATAGCCGCTCTTGTTGATCGCAGCCACGTAGTCCTTGTTGAAAATATTGTACAGATTCAACTGCAGGTCGAGGTTCTTGTTGACCACGTAGCCAGCCATGCCGTCGAACACCCAATAGGAGTCGGCGTACTGCGGAGTGCCGCTCAGCACGTCGTCGCTGCCGCGCAGCAGCGAACTCACGTAACGCGCGCCGCCGCCGATGGTAAAGCCCTGCGGCAGCTTGTAGGTCGCCCACGATGTGAAGGCTTGCTTGGGCGTGTAGGCCAGGTTGTTTTCGCCGCTGGCGGTCGCCACCGCGCCGCTGTTGACCTTGGTATTCATGTAGGTATAGCCGGCGGTCAGCGAGAGATTGGGCGTCACTTCGCCGGTCATCCCCAGTTCGATTCCCTGCACGGTCTTTTTGCCGGTCTGGAAGTACCGGCCGGAGGTCGCATCCAGCTCCACTTCGTTGTTGACCTCGGTGCGATACAGGGCGGCGGTCAACGCCAGCTTCTTGTTCAGGACATCCCACTTGGTGCCGATTTCCGCAGTCTTGGTTTTTTGCGGTGCGAAGTTTGGATTGTCGGCGCTGTTGGCGGACGCGCTCAAGGCGAAGCTGTTGCCGCCCGGCGGCAGCTGCGATGTCGCATATAGCGCATAGACGCTGCTGTTCTCGGTCGGCTTGTAGATCCCGGCCAGCTTCCAGTTGAACAAGGTGCCGTTGGTGCTGAAGTTCTGGCGGAACAGTGTGCCGGCCGCCACGCCCGTCGGGCAGAGGGTGCCGCGTCCGGAGGTGACGCACTTGTAGCCGCTGGCGGAGTCGGTATCGTAGCGGTCCACGCGTACCCCGCCATTGACCGACCAGCGGTCGTTGAACTTCAGGGTATCGAAAAGGTAAGCCGAAACCGTGTTGGTTTTGCCGGACGAATTCAAGCCCGCGTTCGGCGTCACCCTCCAGGTTCCGCGCCCGGCGTCGGGATTCGGATTGTACAAATTCGCGGCCGGCAAAGTCCCGCTCGTGTCGTAACCGACGTTGTCCTGCTTCTCCTGCGTGAATTCAATCCCGCCCATCAGCGTATGCTTGATGGTGCCTGTCTGCAGGTTGGCGGTGAGGTAAGTCTGGTTGGTCAGGATGGTGTTGGTCTGATCCTTGATCGTCGGATTCGAACGGGCGATGGTCCAGGTCGACAGATCCGCCGGATTCGGCGTCACCAGGTTGGCAGCGCTGCCCATGAAGGAAGTCAGCAGATAATTCTGGTGAGTCCTGCCGTAACGCGTGGTGTTCTGCAGCTTCACGTCCGGCGAGAAGTCATGCTCGACGCGCAAGGTCACCCGGTCCGTGGAGACATCGTTGTAGTCGCTGGTGAGTCCATAGAAGTTCGACGAGTTCACCCTGGGGGCGCTGGTCACGTATGCGCGGGGCGCGATCGCAGGAGCAGCGGTCGTTTGCGGACTCCGATAGCCCGGCAGACCGATGGTCGGGACACCGCCGTCGGGCACGTCGTTCTGCTCCATGTGCAGGTAATCCAGGAAGATGCGGGTGCCGGAGCCGAGGCCGTTGGCCAGCGAAGCCGCAATACCGCTGCGATCGTTGTTGACTTCATGGCGACCCGGCACGCCGCTGTCCTGCTTCATCAGATTCAGGCGCAGGGCGGTGCCGTTGTCGGCGTTGAGCAACTTGTTCCAGTCGGCGGTGGCGCGCTTCTGCCCCCAGCTGCCGTACGTGGCCGAGGCGCTGAAGGCGTCGTTCAATTCCGCCTGCTTGGTGACCAGATTGATCGAACCGGTGGGTGAGCCGCGACCAGTGTCGGTGCCGGCCGGTCCTTTGAGGACTTCCACCTGCTGGATGTTGAACATGTCGCGCGAGACCGAACCGAGGTCGCGCACACTGTCGACGAAAATGGCGCCGGACGCGTCGAAGCCACGCATGTAGATGGCGTCACCGGTACTGGTCGAGCCATTCTCGCCGAGATAGAAAGTGCTCACGCCCGGGCTGTTGCGCAATGCTTCGGTCAGTGTGGTGGCGTTTTGCTGGTCGATCAGCTGCCGCTTGATCACTTGCAAGGTTTGCGGGGTGTCGACCAGCGGCTGCGTGTATTTGGCGGACGAAGCACGCTCCGCCTTGTAGCCGCCATCCTGCGTCGCGGTCACTTCGACGTTGGGCAATTGCGATTGCTGGGCTTGGGCGACGGCCGGCAGCAGAAGTGCACCGGCGATCGCCGCCGTCATCCTGGAATTGAAGCGCGGCTGCGCATGTTTGCGATTTTTTATGTAGGCCATGAACGGAACTCTTGGTAAAAGTTTCGGCTGGCTTACATCTGAAATTCAGAACTGGCTGGCGGCGGGGGTGAATTGTTTTATTTGCTTACCGACAGCTCGGTGCATTCGCCACGCGAACGCTAACGGGAGAAAAATCCATGTGCCCCGCTGGTCGTTCCTGAAGGACACCCATAGGTGGACGTTGCAGGCTGTTGGCTAGCCGCAATTCTAATTGATAATCGTTATTATTTGAATTAATTGTTACAAATTTGAGACACATCTTTACTTAGCACCACTATCAGACATGCTTCTGTTCCGCTTGGAGGGCCACTGAATCCGGAACCGGCGGCATGACCGGTTCCGTTGGCGAGGTGAGCAGGTGGCTTTATTTGCGTGCAATCCCGGCGTCGGGCCAATCGCCGCCCAATGCCTTGATCAGGAACACCGAAGTCAGCATGCGTTGCCCAAGCAACTGCGCCGCCTGGCGTTCGCTGTTGAGCAGTGACTGCTGCGCCGAAATGACGTCGAGGTAAGTCGATACGCCGCCTTCATAACGACTGTTCGCAAGATCAAGTACGCGACGCGCGCTGACGATGGCCGCCTGCGCTTGCGTGTAGGCGCGGTCCAGTGCGGCGACGCCGGTGATGCCGTCTTCCACTTCCTGCATCGCGGTCAGCACCACGCGCCGGTACGAAGCCACCGATGCTTCATAGCCGCCCTTGGCGAAGTCGACGTTGGCGCTGATGCGGCCGCCGTCGAAGATGGTCTGCGCCAGCGACACGCCGAGCGACCACACCACGCTGGGTGCATTGAACAAGGTATCGATGTTGCGGCTGTCGACGCCGTACGACGGCGCCAGCATGATGCTCGGATAGAACGCTGCCTTGGCCACGCCGATCTGGGCATTGGCAGCGGCCATCGCGCGTTCGGCCGAGGCGATGTCGGGACGGCGTTCCAGCAGATCAGACGGCACGCCCAACGGCACTGCCGGCGGCGTCATCGGCACCAGTTCCGGCGCCAGTGAAAACAGCGGCGCCGGCGTGCCGACCAGCGTCGCAATGGCATGTTCGTATTGCGCGCGCGATTTGCGCAGCACGTCGACCTGGGTCAGCGTGGTGTCGAGCAGCGCTTGCTGCTGGGCGACATCGAGGCCGGAGGTGGCGCCGAGGTCATGGCGCGACGTCGCCAGTTCCAGCGCCTTGCGTTGCAACGCGATCGAACGCGACAGCACGTCGAGTTCGACGTCCAGCTCGCGCAGGTTGAAATAGTTGCCGGCCAGGTCGGCGCTGAGCAGCAGCCGGGTGTTCTCGAAATCGGCTGCCGATTGTTGCGACGAGGCGCGCGCGCCTTCGACGTTGCGCTGCACGCGTCCGGCCAGATCGACCTCATAGTTGACGTTCATGCCCAGCGCAAAATCGTTCTGCACCGTGGCGAAATTGGGCGAGTTGTAGTTGGTCAGCGGGCGGTTGCCGGCAATGCGCAGGCGTGACGCGCGCGTGCTGACGCCGACCTGTGGATACATGCCGGCCGAGGCGACGTTGGCCGTCGCACGTGCCTGCGTCAGGCGGGCGGCGGCGATGGCGAGGGTCTGGTTGCCGTCAATCGCCTGCTGCTGCAAGGCGTTCAGCTTCGCATCGCCGAAGCGTTCCCACCATGGTCCCTTGGCTTGCTCATCGCTGGGCGTGCCTTGCCGCCACGGCGCATCGAGCTGCCAGGTC
>Ga0209437_100275_pt1 | contig 76419 bp, 78 predicted proteins | sample AraplaL_Cvi_mTSA_FD_184266 | JGI IMG/M metagenome (GOLD analysis project Ga0209437, IMG submission 184266) | Arabidopsis root microbial communities from the University of North Carolina, USA - plate scrape CL_Cvi_mTSA (SPAdes) (version 2) | ecosystem: Host-associated > Plants > Roots > Endosphere...
CTCAGCGCCGATTCGACGAAGATGCGCTGGCGACGCCGGCCTATGCGCCGGACCGGCTGGTCGGCTACGACCTCGAATCGGCGCTGCGCCAACTGGCGGCCGAACAACGCGAGATTTTATTGCTGGTCGTCCTCGAAGAGATGACCTATGAAGAAGTGGCCGCGACGCTGAGCATCCCGCTCGGGACCGTCATGTCGCGCCTGTCGCGAGCCCGCGAGCGGCTGCGCACGCTGGTCGAGGGACGGCCCCAGCATTCGACGTTGAAGGTGGTCAAATGAACCCGATACCGGTTACCGAAGCCGATTTGCAGGGCTATGTCGATGGTTTGCTGCCGCAGGAGCGGCTGGCCGACGTCGCCGCCTGGCTCGAACACAATCCGGAAGAAGCCGAGCGCCTGCGCACCTACCGCCACCAGAACCAGGCCTTGCACCTGCTGTTCGATCCGGTGCTGGACGAACCGCTGCCGGCGCGTTTGTCGGCGCGTCCCAGCAGCAACCGGGAATTGCTGCGGCGTTATGCTGCAATCTTCATCGCGGCGATCTTTGCCGGCGCCGGCGGCTGGTATCTGCACGGCGCGGCGCAATCGTCGCCGGTGGGCTGGATTGCCGCCATGGCGGGCGGCGCGACGCGCGTGGATGCGCCGTTGATGATGGCGCGCCGCGCTGCCGTGGCGCACGCCGTCTACACGCCCGATCCGCGTCGTCCGGTGGAAGTCGGCGCCGACCAGGAAGAAGCGCTGGTGCGCTGGCTGTCCAAGCGCATCGGCGCCGATGTGCGCGCGCCCAAGCTTGCTCCGCTGGGCTACGAACTGATCGGCGGACGTTTGCTGCCGGGCCAGAGCGCACCGGTGGCGCAGTTCATGTACCACGACGGCGCCGGTCGGCGACTGACCTTGTACGTATCCACCGACCAGGTGCAGAACAAGGACACCGGCTTCCGTTTCGCTCAGGAAGGCACGGTCAACGTGTTCTACTGGATCGACGGCAAATTCGGCTACGCCTTGTCGGGCAGCATCGACCGCGCCGAACTGGCACGCATCGCCAACAACGTCTACGCGCAGCTGGACAAGCCGGCACGATAAACCTCAGACAGATTCAGGTCCGTCCTGCGCTGTTGCTGTTGCTGGTGCAGTACGGGGCGGGATGAAGAAATCCACCGGCTTCTTCAGGAAGCGTGCGCACAGCGACTTCAGCAGCGGCCAGCCGTGGCGGAACTTGACCTGGCGCGAACGCAGCGCCACGAACAGCGCCAGCGAAAAACTCACCCACAGGTTCACCGTGCCGATTGCCAGCACGCCGAAGGTCGTGAGTGCGATCGTGCTCCAGTTCACGGCATGGTCGAGGCCTACCAGTGCAATGGCGAAATTGGTTGCCGCAAACGTGATGTGCCGGATGTCGATAGGCAGCCCGATCAGGAAACCGACGGTGCCGATGGTGCCCAGCAGAATGCCGAAGTAGAAATTCCCCATCAGGCCGCCCAGACTGATTTCCAGATAATCTCCGAGCCGCCCGGTCCGAGCCTTGCCGAGCAGACGGCTGAGCCAGCGCGCGCGGACCACCCGCTGCGACATACGCGTGTACAGCGCCTTGTTATCGTAATAGCCGGAGATCAAGCCTGCCAGGAACAGGCACACGCCCGCAATCGCCGCATGGAACAGCGCCAGGCTGGAGAACGGATCGATGTCGTGCAGCAGATGCTGCGCCTTGTCCGCAGAGACGAAGTGATGGCCGGCCAGCATGAAGTAGCCGGTCGCCAGCAGGTACGCCACCGGAAAAGCGATCGTCAGATTGCCCAGCACCGCAACGAACTGCGTGCGGATCACCTTGACGATCAATTCTGTCAGACTGTCGAGGTCGAGGTTGCGGCCGTCGCTGCTGTGCAGTCCCGCAGCAATGCGCGAGGCCGTCATGGCCGGTTGCTTGGTCGCCACCGTGAAATGCAGCACGTGGATCAGCATGAAGCCGAACGAATAATTCATGCTGAACAGGAAGGCTTCCACCAGCGGCGCCGCGCGCAGGTAGGAGAACAGGATCTTGATCATCGACATGAAGCCGATGATGAATCCCGCGCCCGCCGCAGACTTGTACATGGCGGCATATTCGCGCCGGTCTTCGGCAATGTAGTGCTCGCCGGTGCGGCTGGCGTTTTCGGTGATGTTGCGCGCCAGCAGGTTGATGTTGGCGGCGAACAGGTCGCGCACGGTGTACTTGCGGTTGTGCGCTTCGATTAGCTCCAGGCCCAGCTCAAGGCCGATGGCGCGCTTTTGCGCCGCCGTCCCGGGAGCGTTTTCAGGCTTGCCGACGTCGACCAGCGACAACAACTTGCGCAGGCGGTCCAGATGCTGGTCCAGCCGCACCAGCCGGTAAGTGACGGCGATGCTGGTGCCCAGGCGCAGCGTGGCCTTGCGGATGCGGGTGACGACTTCCTGGCACTGGTCCAGCATCACCAGCACGTGGCTGGCGTCTTCAAGCGGGGTTGAATCGCCGTCGAGATGGCGCATGTAGCCGTCGAGGTAACGATGCAGTTCGACGTTCTGCATCAGGAAAGGCGATTCGAAAGCCTTGACGTCGCTGTAGATGCGGATCAGTTCCGGTTCGATGCCGATGGCGCTGATGCGGTAGGACAGCACCTGGATGGCCAGCAGGATTTCGGTCAGCGTCTTTTGCTCATCGAGCTTGTCCGCGTCCGCGGGCAGTTCGTCATCGGCGTTTTGCAACACCTCGAACAACGCTGCCCAGTCGTCGGTCGGCACCGCGCGCATCCACACGTAGTCGGTGTTGAACGGAAACAGCTTTTCCAGGCAGTCGGACAGGTAGCGGTCATCCAGCGCCGGCGGCAGCACGCGGTAGGCGAGGCGGCGGTGCAACTCGGAAAAGAAACCGTCATTCGACAGGATGCCGATGTCGGTGTACAGGCTGGTCTGACGGCGCACCGACAGCAGGTGCAGCAGGTGATGGCGCAGCGTAGCGGCGTGATGCGGATGCTGCTGCAGCAAATGCGTCAGCGTGCGCACGTTGGTGATGGCGAGTTCCGGCGCTTCGCTCTTTTGTGGACGCAATCCATTGACGAGCGCGATAACGTGGTCGATTTCGCTGCCGACGGGAGCAGCGCTGATTTTTTCTAATATCTGGAGCATGGAGGCAATGATGAATGAACGGCGGCCAGTGTACGCGGTTTAGGCGTCCGATCTTAACCTGTGTAAAACAAAGATAAGGACATGTGATTTTCGTAAAGAGATGTCAGATTGTGTCGCTAACGGGGAGTTGCATATAGAAGGAGTCTTCATGGAGATAGCATCTCTGGCAACTGGTGCAGCAACCGCCTGGCTGGCGAAAAAAGCTGTAGAAGGGATAGGTTTGGACCTGACCAAGGTTGCCAATCACGTGATCGACGACGTGGTCGGTCTGGTCAGCCCGGCCCTGCCAGCCAACCCGAATATCGGCCGTCTCATCAATACCAAGGCCTGAGGGGGAGGAAACCGGATTACACGGGTTTCCATTCAATCGCATCCTTTATGGATGCGATTTTTTTTTGCTTCCAAGCTACTGCGAATGTCATGATGAATTGCTAAGTCTTTGTTTTATTGGCAATAAATGACTTAAAAAACTTCATTTATTTTTGTAAAACGTCTTGATTGTCGTAAAGAAATACGAAAAGATGACGTTAAAGGGTGACATCATCAAAGGAGTGATCATGGACGTTGGTAACATTCCCGCCGTCGCTTCGGCGCTTGCTTCGAAAGAAACAAGCGATTCCGTTAATATCGCGATGTTGAAAAAAGCGCTTGATACCCAGGCTGTAGCTGCCGTCGGTATCCTGCAAGCTTTGCCGCTGCCCGCCAATCCGAACATCGGTCGCAACGTCAACACTGTTGCCTGATTTACGATTGTCAGCCTTGTGCTTTGAAATCGCCCTCCGGGGCGATTTTTTGTTTATAGAGCCGTCCTTATAAGTTACGGATGATTTGCATAATAAATTGGTCATTTTATATTTTTGACTAATTAATTATGCAATTCCTTGCTTTTCCAAAAATGCATAATAAAATGGACGTTAAGCCCATCAGCACAATTTATTATGCATTCACTTCTCGCCCTCGGCAGCCAGATCCGCAGCGCCCGTAAAGCCCGGCAACTCAGTTCGACCACTCTGGCCGAGCGCAGCGGCATTCATCGCAACACCCTGCAGGCGCTGGAAACCGGCAAGGGCAACATCGAGCTCAGCAAACTGCTGTCGATCTGCACCGAGCTCGGTCTGGAGCTGTTGCTTGTGCCGCGGGAGGTCTCGGCGCAGCGTGCCGCCGAACAGGGCGGCGAGGGCGAGCGCACTGAATTGTCCGAGCGTCTGCACGCATTGATGAGGAACGGATCATGAGCATGTTGCGATCCCTGCGCATCCGGCTCGGCAAGACCGAGGTGGGTTCGCTGTTTGCGCTCGACGACGGGCGCGTGTATTTTCGCTTCGACGACGCCTACGCCACCGATCCTGACCGTCCCGTGTTGTCCCAGCTGTATCGCGGCTCGACCGAAGAGCGCACCATCGCGCAATTGCTCAATCCTGCGCTGGAAGCCAATCGCGGCGACGGCAAGGGCGGCTTGCCGGCATTCTTCCAGAACCTGCTGCCGGAAGGCCAGTTGCGCAAGCACCTGGTCGAACGCGCAGGCCTGGCACCCGACGACGAGTTCGGCTTGCTGGCGTATTGCGGCAAGGATTTGCCGGGCGATGTCTCGGCCCTGTCGGAAACCCTCGATGATCGCCATCTCGGCCGCCTGATCGGCCAGGGCCGCGACAGCTATGAAATGAGCGCGGGCCAGTTGCCCACGCCCGACGGCGAATCGATCTCCGGCGTGCAGCCCAAGATCGGCCTGGTGCGCGCAGCGGGCGGGCGTTACGTGATGCGTTCCAAGGACGCGCGCGGTGCGCATTTCATCGGCAAGCTGCCGGCGTCGGACTACCCGCAGATGCCGGAAGTGGAATTCTCGTCGCTGGCGTTGGCGCGCGCCGCCGGCGTGCAGGTGTGCGAACACGAGCTGGTGCCGCTGACCGCCATTGCCGACCGCCTGCCGTTCGGGCTGCGCAGCGACGCCGAGAACTTCCTGCTGATCCATCGTTTCGACCGCGACGCCGGCACCGCGACCGGCCGCTTGCACATGGAAGACTTCGCCCAGATCACCGGCACTCCGGCCGCCGCCAAATATGCAGGCACGTATGCCGCGCTCGGCGTGGTGCTGCTGGAGCGTAGCGTCAAGGGCGAGGAAGACCTTTTCGAGCTGCTGCGCCGGATCAAGGTGAACGAACTGCTCGGCAATTTCGACGCCCATCTCAAGAACTTCAGCATGCTGTATCGCACGCCGCAAGCGGCTGAGCTGTCGCCGGCCTATGACATCGTGGCGTACTCGGCTTACCTCGCCGGTCATGGACACGCATTGGCGTTTGCGCCCGGCGAGAAAGCGCGCCAGTTGCTGACGCCGGCGGTGCTGCGCGAGCTGGCCAATATCTGGCGCATCCCTGAACCCAAGCTGCAAATGGTGCTGGTCGACACGGTCGAGCGCGCGATGCAGAGCTGGCCGGCGTTGTTGCAAAGCCTGCCGCTCAGCGATACCCAGCGCAGTCGCATCAAGGCACATCTGGACAACAACCCCAGCGTGATCGCCTGGCAGCGGCGCGCCGCGCGCAAGATCAGCGGGAAAGCGTGATGAAGGATTGCGTATGAAGCCGAATGCACCTCTGCCGCTCAAGGACGGCGTCGCGCCAAGTTATCTGTGGTTGCAGGACGCAGCGGGCTCGTGGAGCAACATGCTGGATTTCCTCGTGGCGCGCTTTCCCGGCGTGACGCAAGAGGCGTGGCGCCAGCGCATGGCGCGCGGCGAGGTGGTCAATCAGGATGGCGTCGCGCTGACGCCGGCCTCGCCTTACCGGCGCGGCGACTGCATCTTTTACTACCGCGACCTGGAAGGCAGCGAAGCGCCGATTCCCTTCGCCGAACAGATCCTTCATCAGGACGCGCATCTGCTGGTGGTCGACAAGCCGCATTTCGTGCCTGTGATTCCGTCCGGCCGCTTCCTGCACGAAAGCCTGCTGGTGCGTCTGAAGAAGAAAACCGGCCTGGCCGACCTGACGCCGATCCACCGGCTCGATCGCGAGACCGCCGGCGTAATCATCTTTTCGCACAATCCCGCCAGCCGCGGCGCGTATCAGGCGATGTTCCAGCAACGCGCGATGGACAAGACCTACGAAGCGCTGGCCGGGATGCTCGAAGGACGCAGTTTCCCCTTCGTGCATCGCAGCCGCATGGTCGACGCCGACAAGTTCTTCCTGATGCGCGAAGAGGAGGGCGAACCCAACTCGGAGACGCACGTCGATCTGATTGAACGGCGCGGCGCGCTGGGTTTGTACCGCCTCAATCCGGTCACCGGGCGCAAGCACCAACTGCGAGTGCACATGGCGGCGCTCGGCGTTCCCATCGTCAACGACAACTTCTACCCACACGTCGTGCCGGCCGGCATGGCTGACGACTACGACGCGCCGCTGAAACTACTGGCGCGCTCGATTGCCTTCACCGATCCGCTCAGCGGCGACGTGCGTTACTTCGAAAGCCTGCGCACGCTGTAGGTCAGCCTGGATCAGCCGTGCGCCAGCATCAGGTCCAGGTTCTGTACCGCCGCGCCCGACGCGCCTTTGCCGAGATTGTCGAACACCGCCGACAGCAGCACGTGTCCGTGTTCTTCATTGATGAACACGCCCAGATGCATGTCGTTGGTGCCGTTGAGCGCCTGCGGATTCAGGTGCGTCAGCGCTTTGGTTTCTTCCTGCGGAATCACGCGCACATGCGCGGTGCCGGCATAGTGGCGCTCCAGCGCGGCATGTAATTGCTTGCCGTCGGCACCGGCCGCCAGCAGGCGCAATTCCAGCGGGATGGTCAGCACGATGCCCTGGCGGAACGCGCCGTAGGCCGGCACGAAGATCGGCCGATGATCGAGACCGGTGTAGCGCTGCATTTCAGGCGGATGCTTGTGCGCCAGCGCTGTGCCATACACCTGGAAGGCCGGGGCCTGCGCGCCTTGCGGGCCTTCGTATTGCTCCACCGAAGGGCGGCCGCCGCCTGAATAGCCCGACACCGCATGCACGCTGACCGGATAGTCGCGCGGCACCAGGCCGGCTTCGATCAAGGGACGCAACAGGCTGATCGCGCCGGTCGGATAGCAGCCAGGATTGGTCACGCGCGAGGCCGTCGCGATGCGCTGCGCCTGGCCGACATCCATTTCCGGGAAGCCGTAGACCCAGCCCGCCGTGGTGCGATGGGCGGAACTGGCGTCGATCACGCGCACGGCCGGATTCTCGATGGCAGCAACCGCGTCGCGCGCGGCGGCATCCGGCAGGCACAGGATGGCGATGTCGCAGGCGTTGATGGCTTCGGCACGACGACGCGCGTCCTTGCGCTCGGCCGCCGGCAGCGTCGCCAGTTGCAGGTCGCTGCGGTCACGCAGGCGATCGTGGATCAGCAGACCAGTGGTGCCCTGGTCGCCGTCGATGAAAACAAGAGGTTTGGCCATGATCGTGTTCCTTCGCTGAACAATTAACAATCCAATTAACAATCGGGAGAGATGAGGCACTCATCTTCCGCGTCTTGTTAAAATAAGAAAAGTTGAATTTAATAACGATAACATTCAGTTTTTCTGACTTATAGGCTCGTCATGAGAGAAATCAACCTGGATCGTCTGCGTACGCTGGTCGCCATCGCCGACCACGGCTCCTTCGCCGAGGCGGCGCGCGTGCTGCATCTGGCGCCGCCGACCATCAGTCTGCACGTCGCCGACCTGGAAGAGCGCATCGGCGCTGCCTTGCTGTCGCGCAAGCGCGGCCAGATCCGGCCGACCACCATCGGCGAAACCCTGATCGAACGCGCGCGCCGCCTGCTGGCCGATGCCGAGCAGGCGCTGGAAGACGTGCAGCGGCAGGTGCAGGGACTGGCCGGGCGCGTGCGGCTGGGCGCCTCGACCGGCGCCATCGCGCATTTGTTGCCGCAGGCATTGGAGGTGCTGGGTCAGGATCATCCCGGCATCGACGTGCAGGTGGAGGTGCTGACCTCGCAGGACACCCTGAGCCGGCTTAGCGAAGGCACGCTCGACGTCGGCCTGGTGGCCTTGCCGCAGACACCGGTGGCGCGGCTGGTGGTGCAGCCGTGGCGGCGCGATCCGGTGATGGCTTTCCTGCCGTCAGGCTGGCGCACTCCGGCGCAGGTGACGCCCGAATGGCTGGCGGCGCAGCCGCTGATCCTCAATGACGCCGGCACGCGCTTGTCGCACCTGACGCAGGAATGGTTCGCCGGTGGCGGGCAGCGGCCGGCGCCGCGCATCCAGCTCAATTACAACGATGCGATCAAGAGCCTGGTAGCGGCAGGCTACGGCGCGACGCTGTTGCCGCATGAGCAGGGCGCGCCTCTGCCGGACCCGCGCGTGCAGATGCTGCCGTTGCGGCCGGCCTTGTGGAGGCAATTGGGAATTGCGCATCGCGCAGAGAACATCGAGCGCCCGACGCAGCACGTGCTGGACGTACTGTGGCGCTTTAGCCTTGACTAGGTAAGTGCTTCGCTCAGTGTCTGCTTCTCGCCGTTGGGTGCAATCTTGAGCTGATGCAGCGAAGCCACCAGATCGGCGAAGCGCTGGCCCTGGATCATCACATGCTGGCGCAGCAGTTCGACGGTGCGTTCGCTGTCGCCGGCGATAATGGCGTTGACCACGCCTTCATGTTCGTCGTAAGACCGTTTCAGGCGGTCGCGCACGCGCAGTTGCAGGCGGCGGTATGGGCGCAGGCGGCGTTGCAGCACGCGCGCCTGTTCTTCCAGGAAGGCATTGTGGCTGCCGGCGTAAATCTGGCCGTGAAAGTCTTCGTTCTTGTAGAAATAGGTATCCGGGTCGACGGCGTCGCGCGCGTCCTTGCAGGCCTGATGCGCGGCCATCAGCGAGGCATGCTCGGCTGCCGACATGCGGCGCGCCGCCAGACGCCCGCACATCGCCTCCAGCTCGGCCATCACTTCAAACATTTCAATCAATTGCTGCGGCCCGATCTCGGCCACGATGGCACCGCGCCGCGGCCGCATCACGATGATGCCCATCGACGCCAGCTGTATCAGCGCTTCGCGGATCGGCGTGCGCGACACGCCGAATTGTTCGGCCAGAATCGTTTCGTCCAAATGCTGGCCGGGAGAGAGCTTGCCGACGGCGATCAATTCCTCGATCGATTCTCGCAAGGTCTCTGAACGTTTCTTAGGGGTATCCATGGATTGATATCAAGTATGCAATGAAACCATTCTAAATCATCTTTGGTGCTTGACAATGTATTTGTTTTATAAGAACGTGTATACAAGAAATCGACATAAAAAAGCAAGCCGACAAGAAATTCAACGGCGCCGGGAACATGGAAGAGACATCCCGACGCCCTCAAGTTGATACGAAGTTAGATACCAGTTAGATACGCAGCACCAACTAAAAGTACAAAAAAGCAGTATTTCTCTCACCTTAAGGAGGATCAACAATGACTTCGCAAAAACGTAGAAGCATCATCGGTGCGCTCGCGACCGTGCCACTGTGGACGGCAGGTTCGTCGGTGTGGGCACAGGGCGCGCCCACCTCGCTGAAGATTTCCCATCAATTCCCCGGCGGCACCATCAATGAAGGCGACTTCCGCGACCGTCTCACACGCATGTTCGCCGAAGGCGTCACCAAGCGCACCAACGGCAGCCTCAAGTTCGAGATCTATCCTGGCTCTTCGCTGATGAAGGTCAACGCGCAGTTCTCGGCCATGCGCAAAGGCGCGCTCGACTTGTCGCTGGTGCCGCTCAACTATGCCGGCGGCGAAGTCCCGGAAACCAATATTGGCCTGATGCCCGGCCTGGTGACCTCGTACGCGCAAGGCTCGGCCTGGAAGAATGCCGAAGTCGGCAAGGAACTGGCGCGCATCCTGGCGGAGAAGGGCATCCTCATCGTCAGCTGGATCTGGCAGGCCGGCGGCGTCGCTTCGCGCACCAAGCCCATCATCGCACCTGAAGACGCCAAGGGCATGAAAGTGCGCGGCGGCTCGCGTGAAATGGACCTGATCCTGAAGGAAGCCGGCGCTGCCGTCGTGACCTTGCCGTCCAACGAAATCTACGCCGCGATGCAAACCGGCGCGATGGATGCGGCGATGACTTCGTCGACCTCCTTCATCTCCTTCCGCCTGGAAGAAGTCGCCAAGGCGCTGACCACCGGCCGCGACAAGGCCTACTGGTACATGTTCGAGCCGCTGATGATTTCCAAGTCCGTGTTCGAAAAACTGACCAAGGACCAGCAGGCCGCCATCATGGCCGTCGGCGCCGAGATGGAACAGTTTGCGCTGAAGGCTGCGCAGACCGACGACGTCGCCGTCGCCGCCGTGTACCAGAAGGCCGGCGCCAAGGTGGTCGACCTCAACGCCGCCACCGTCAAGAAATGGCAGGACATTGCCCGCGCCACCGCCTGGAAAGACTTCGCCGCACGCAACGCCAACTGCGCCAACCTGCTCAAACTGGCGGAGAAACTGCTATGAGTCACGGCTTCGAGATGCAGCCGCAGGCCAAGCCAGCGGTGCCGGCCAACACCGTCGTCGCCGGCCTGCACCACGCGCTGGCGCAGTTCAACAAGCTCGCGGTATTCCTCGCCATGATCGCGCTGATGCTGACGTCGATCATCCTCACCTATTCGGTGGTGGTGCGGTACTTCTTCCACCAGCCGACCGACTGGCAGGATGAAGCGTCGGTGTTCATGCTGGTGGGCGTGATCTTCCTGTGTTCGGCTTACGTGCAATCGCTGCGCGGCCATATCGGTATCGAAGCGCTGGCCGGCTTCCTGTCGCCGCGCGCCAACCAGGTGCGCATGTTCATCGTGGACCTGATCTCGTTGGTGTTCTGCGCCTTCTTCGCCTGGAAATCGTGGACGCTGTTCCACGAAGCCTGGGTCGACGGCCAGACCACTTCGTCGACCTTCGCGCCGCCGTTGTGGATTCCGTATTCGATGATGGCGGTCGGCATGACCGTGCTGACGCTGCAATTGCTGGTGCAGGTATTGACCCGCATCACCGGCACCGTCCCGTCCAAGGAGCAAGCATGACGCCTTTAGTTCTCGGTTCCCTGTACGGGATCGTCACCATCCTCGTGATGTGTTCGGGTATGCCGATCGCCTTTGCGCTGGGGGTGGTGGCGACCTCGTTCATGTATTTCTTCATGCCGGCGTCCTCGCTCGACACCGTCACGCAAAACGTCTACGAAGAAATCGCTTCCATCACCTTGCTGTCGATTCCACTGTTCATCCTCAAGGGCGCGGCCATCGGCAAATCGCCTGCCGGTAAAGACTTGTATTCGGCCATCCACGCCTGGCTGAATCGCGTGCCGGGCGGCCTCGGCATCGCCAACGTGTTTGCCTGCGCCTTGTTCGCGGCGATGGCGGGTTCGTCGCCGGCAACCTGCTCGGCGATCGGCTCGGCCGGTATTCCGGAAATGCGCCGGCGCGGTTACTCGCCCGGGTTTGCGGCCGGCATCATCGCCGCGGGCGGCACGCTGGGTATTTTGTTGCCGCCGTCGATCACCATGATCCTGTACGCGGTGGCAGCCGAGCAATCGCTGGGACGTCTGTTCCTCGCCGGCATCGGTCCGGGCGTGTTGCTGGTGATCCTGTTCGCCGGTTACGCCATGTACCGCGCCCGCAAGGAATACAAGATGGCCCATGCCATCTACACCGGCGGCGGCGAGAAGTCGGCGTACCTCGACGACGAGCACTTCACGCTGGCGCAAAAGGTGGAAATGCTGCCACGTGTGCTGCCGTTCCTGATCCTGCTGATCGGCGTGATGGTGGCGCTGTACGGCGGCTTTGCGACACCGTCGGAAACCGCCGGTCTCGGCGCCTTGCTGGCCATCGTGCTGATCGCCGTGGTGTATCGCATCTACAAGCCGCGCGAGCTGGTGCCTTTCCTCAACTCGACCATCAAGGAGTCGGGCATGCTGCTGCTGATCATCGGCATGTCGCTGCTGTATTCCTACGTGATGAGTTACCTGCACATCAGCCAGTCGGCGGCGCAGTGGGTGGTCGACATGCACCTGTCAAAATGGCTGCTGCTGGCGGTGATCCTGTTGATGGTGATCGTGCTCGGCTTCTTCCTGCCGCCGGTGTCGATCATCCTGATGACGGCGCCGATCATTCTGCCGCCCTTGCGTGAAGCCGGGTTTGACCTGATCTGGTTCGGCATCGTCATGACCGTGGTCATGGAAATGGGGCTGATCCATCCGCCCGTGGGATTGAATTTGTTCGTGATCAAGAACATCGCGCCGGACATTCCGCTGTCGGAAGTGATCAAGGGCACGATCCCGTTCCTGGCGCTGATGTTCCTGGCCGTGATCCTGCTGTGCGTTTTCCCGGGCATTGCCACCGGCTTGCCCGACATCATCATGGGAGTGAAATAAATGTCTGCCACCGGCCACGTCTGGAATCGTCGGCAAACCAATCGCAATGAACGCCTGGCGCGCGCAAGCAGCGTGCTGGGCAGTTCGCTCGAAGGCAAGCTCTTGCCGTCGGCGCGCATTGCCGATTTGTTATATGCCGTCATCGAATCGGGCGATCGCGTCTGCCTCGAAGGCAATAACCAGAAGCAGGCCGACTTCCTGTCGAAGGCGCTGGCCGGGCTCGACCCGGCGCGTGTGCACGACCTGCACATGCTGTTTTCGGTGCTGGCCTTGCCGGAGCATCTGGACGTCTTCGAAAAAGGCATCGCCTCGAAACTGGACTTTTCCTTCTCCGGTCCCCAGGCCGGCCGGTTGGCCAAGCTGGCGTCGGCCGGCAAACTCAACATCGGCGCTATCCATACCTACCTGGAATTGTTCGGTCGCTATTTCGTCGACCTGACGCCGCGCGTCGCCCTGGTGGCGGCGCAGGCGGCGGATCGCCACGGCAATCTCTATACCGGTCCCAACACCGAGGACACACCGGCGATCGTCGAAGCGACCACCTTCAGCAGCGGCATCGTCATCGCCCAGGTCAATGAAATCGTCGACGTGCTGCCGCGCATCGACATCCCGGCGGACTGGGTCAGCTTCGTGACCAAGGCGCCGACGCCGCATTACATTGAACCTTTATTTACGCGCGACCCGGCGCAAATCTCGGAGATTCAGGTGCTCATGGCGATGATGGCCATCAAGGGCATCTACGCCGAATACGAAGTCCAGCGCCTCAATCACGGCATCGGCTTCGACACCGCCGCCATCGAGCTGATCCTGCCGACTTACGGCGAATCGCTCGGCCTGCGCGGCAAGATCTGCAAGCACTGGGCGCTCAATCCGCATCCGGCATTGATCCCGGCCATCGAAGCCGGCTTCGTCGAATCGGTGCATTCCTTCGGCTCCGAGCTGGGCATGGAAGACTACATCCGCGCACGTCCCGACATCTTCTTCATCGGACCCGACGGTTCCATGCGCAGCAACCGCGCGTTTTCGCAAACCGCCGGCCACTACGCCTGCGACATGTTCATCGGCTCGACGCTGCAGATCGACTTGCAGGGCAATTCATCGACCGCAACGCTAGGCCGCATCGCCGGTTTCGGCGGTGCGCCGAACATGGGCGCCGACGCGCGCGGCCGCCGTCACGCCAGTCCGGCATGGCTCAAGGCCGGTCAGCAAGCCAGAGCCGGTAAGAACACCATTCCGCGCGGCCAGAAGCTGGTGGTGCAGACCGTGGAGACCTTCCGCGAACACATGCAGCCGGCCTTCGTCGAGCGGCTCGACGCCTGGCAACTGGCCGAGCAGGCCAACATGCCGATTCCGCCGGTGATGATCTACGGCGACGACGTCACCCACATCCTGACCGAAGAAGGCATCGCCAACCTGCTGCTGTGCCGCACCGACGAAGAGCGCGAGCAAGCCATCCGCGGTGTCGCCGGCTATACGCCGGTCGGTTTGGCGCGCGACAAGCGCATGGTAGAGAACTTGCGCGACCGTGGCATCATCCGCCGCGCCGAAGACCTCGGCATCGACAAGCGCCTCGCCACCCGCGACCTGCTGGCAGCCAAGAATATGAAGGATCTGGTGCGGGCTTCCGGCGGCCTGTACAACCCGCCCAAACGTTTCAGGAACTGGTGATATGGAAACCTTGAACTATCGTTTTGAAAACGGCACCCGCAAGCTCTCCGCCAAGGCCGAACTGGTCGGCGTGGTCAGCTCGGGCAATCTTGAAGTGCTGATCGAATCAGCCGACCTGCAGGGCGGCTGCGCGATTGAAATCAAAACCGCCGCACGCGGTTTCGGCGCCATCTGGGAAGCCGTCATCGGCGACTTCAACAAACGCTGGCAACTGGCCGACACACGCATCTCGATCAACGACATGGGCGCGACACCGGCAGTGGTCAGCCTGCGCCTGGACCAGGCGGTGGAATCCGTGGTGGAGGCAAAATGACATCCAGCTATTTGGAAGCCAACGCGCGCGAACGCATCGCACAGGTGCTCGATGCCGACAGCTTTGAAGAATTCCTGCCGCCGTCGAAACGCATCGTCAGTCCGCATCTGGGGCAGCTCGATGCGCCGGTGTCGTTTGACGATGGCGTGGTGGTCGGGCGCGGTTCGCTCAACGGCGCCAAAATATTTGCGGCAGCGCAGGAGGGCGGCTTCATGGGCGGCGCGGTCGGCGAGGTGCACGGCGCCAAGCTGGTCGGCTTGTTGAAGCGCGCGGTGCAGGAACAAGCCGAAGGCGTCATCCTGTTGCTGGAAACCGGCGGCGTGCGTCTGCATGAAGCCAACGCCGGCCTGATCGCCGTTTCCGAAGTCATGCGCGCCGTGCTCGACACGCGCGCAGCCGGCATCCCCGTGATCGTGCTGGTGGGCGGCTCCAACGGCTGCTTCGGCGGCATGGGCATCGTCGCGCGCTGCGCCAATGCCATCATCATGTCCGAAGAAGGACGCCTGGCGATGTCCGGACCCGAAGTCATCGAGACCGCCAACGGCGTCGAAGAATTCGACTCGCGCGATCGCGCGTTGGTCTGGCGCACCACCGGCGGCAAGCACCGCTACCTGCTCGGCGATTGCCACGGCATCGTGGCCGACGACACGGCGGCGTTCCGGGCGGCGGCAACGCAGACCTTGCAGGGATTCAAAAATAATCCGACGGCGCTGAGTCTGCAGGCGCTGGAAGCCGAGCAAGCCATGCTGGAGCAACGCATCGCGCGCTTCGGCGACGCCGCCGATCCGCTGGAAATCTGGCAGCGCCTCGGCATAGCCAAGCCGCAGGACATTGCCATGCTGGAAGCAGAAGCGTTCACAACACTCGCGGAACCGCATCGCGTGAAGGGGCAACCATGAGCTGGCAAACACTGGCGGATGATTTATTCCCGCAAGGCCACAGCATTACCGAAAAGGCCGACTTTCTGTCCGGCACGGCCCAGGTCGACGGCGAGGTCGTGACCATCGTCGGCACCACCGGACATACGCCGATCGGCATCGAGATCGCCTTGTCGCAGGCGCAGGCCATCCTGCAAACCGTGCGCGACCATCCCGGCCGCGCCATCGTCATCCTGGTCGACACGCAAGGCCAGCGCCTGCGTCACCGCGACGAGATGCTCGGCATCAACAGCTACATGGCGCACCTCGGCAAATGCATCGCGCTGGCGCGTCAAGAGGGGCACAAGATTATCGGCCTGGTTTACGACCAGGCGCTGTCGGGCGGCTTCATCACCAGCGGCCTGATGGCCGATGCCTGCTATGCGCTGCCGAACGCCACCATCCGCGTGATGGGCCTGCCGGCGATGGCGCGCATCACCAAGGTGCCGGAAGAACGTCTGGTCGAACTGGCCAAGAGCAACCCGGTGTTTGCGCCGGGTCCGGAAAATTACCATCGCATGGGCGGCGTCGCCGACATCTGGAACGGCGACCTCGCTGCACAGTTGGCGCAGGCGCTGGCGACAGCCGATGGTGTGGACCGGCGCGCGGCAGTCGGTTTGCAGCGCGGCGGCCGCAACTGGTCGCAGCGCGTGGTGGACGCCATCGTCAGCGACAGCGATGTCCAGCCGCTCTGAATTTTCCACCCGTCATGGGCTGGTCTGGCTCAACGAGGCCGGCTGGTCTGCTGCGCTTGCGCGCGTCGCCGACGCGCATCGCTTCGCCGTGGAGCGCTGGCGTGAGCAGGACTGGCCGACGGTGATCCGTCGCCGCGACGCCGATTGTGCATCCGGCGAAATCTGCCTCGGCATTGCCTTGCCGCCTGATCAGGATGGCCTCAAATTGCGCGTCCCTTTGCGCGTCGCCTTACAAGGCGTGCGCGAGATGCGTGCGCCGCTGGAAATTGCGGACGTCGTCGAACATGCCGGACCACATTGGCAGAACGATTTGCTCGCCATGCAGGATGAAATCTCCGCGAAGGGACTTGAGATCCGCGTATTCGGTTCGCTGGCTTTGCAGGCATTGACCGGGCAGGCTTATGTGCGTCCGGCGTCGGACATCGACCTGCTGTTTTCGCCGCAGGACGGCTTGCAACTGGAGCAGGGCGTGTCTGTGCTGCAGCAGTACGCTGCGCGCTTGCCGCTGGACGGCGAGATCGCATTCCCGAGCGGTCAAGCCGTGTCGTGGAAAGAATGGGTACAAGCCCGCAGCAAGCCCGACAACCGCGTGCTGGTCAAGCACGACAGCGGCGTCGCCTTGCAGCGCGTGGATGAGTTGCTGGCCGCACTGGAGGAGCGCGAATGCGCAGCGTAGATCAATTCGCGCCCTTGCCGGCCATGCGTTTGCCGACCACGCTGCACTACACCGAGCGGCGACGTCGTCAACGCCAACAACAGGATTTCTGTCGCCAACTGGCGCGCATGGCGTTGCGCAGCCTGCATCAGGAACTGACGCTCTATCCCAAACCGGGGCTGGTCTCGCCGGTCGACAACGGCAGCCACGACGACATGGATGCTGCGACGTTCCTGCGCAGCCTGTTTTCGCTGCGCCGATACTTTTTCGATATCGCAGCAGCAGGCATGGCGGGTGCTGCTTTCAGCGAACTCAAGCGCCTCGGCATCGACGCCGAGGAACGCATGCTCAAGGCCACCGGCGGCGTCAACACGCATCGCGGCGCGATCTTTTGTCTGGGCATGCTGTGCGCAGCGATTGCCAGTTGCCGCAGCCGGGACATGGCGCTGTCGCCGCAGGCGATTCGCGCAACCCTGTTGATCCGTTGGGGCGATGCGCTGACGGGACATACCAATGCGTCGGGCGTCGCTGCAGAAACCGCCAGCCACGGCCTGCGCGTCGCCGCACGCCATGCCGTGGGCGGCGCGCGCGAAGAGGGCGCGCTCGGTTTTCCTTCCGTATTCGAAATCGCCTTGCCGCGCTTGCAGGCCGCACTCGCAGCCGGGCGCGACTGGCATTGCGCCAAGACCGACGCCTTGTTTGCGCTGATGGCGCATGTCAGCGATACCAACGTCTATCACCGCGGCGGTGCGGCGGGGGCGGCGCTGGTGCAGCAACGCAGTCGCGATTTCCTGGCGCAGGGCGGCACCGCCGATGCCGCATGGCTGGCGCACGCCATAGCGATTCATCATGAATTCGTGGAGCGCCGCCTGTCTCCCGGCGGCGCTGCCGATCTGCTGGCGGCGGCTTGTCTGATCCACACAGTGTGCGGTGGCGAGCTCCTGGCATGAGCGAACGTTTCGCCGTTCTTTGTCCCGGACAGGGCGGTCAGCATCCCGCGATGTTTGATCTGCTGCGTGCCGATACGCAAGGCCGCAACATCATCCGCGAGCAAGCGCTTGATACCCGGCTCGGTCGTCCTCTCGATGAGATTCTGCACGATCCGCAATTGCTGTTCGCCAACCGCCATGCGCAAGCGCTGATCGTCGCGGCCGGGCTGGCGACCTGGAATATTTTGCGCGAGGAGTTGCCGCAGCCCGCACTGGTCGCCGGCTACAGCATCGGCGAGCTGACCGCTTACGGCGTCGCCGGCGCGTTGGCAGACAACGACGCAATCGATCTTGCCGTCGCGCGCGCCGCGTATATGGACGCCTGTCTGACGCAAGCGCCGCATCAGGGCCTGATGTCGGTCGGCGGCATCGAGGCCGGGGAAGCACAGGAACTGCTGCGACGTCACGGCGCATTCGTGGCGATCGTCACCGGTTTCGACACACTCATTGCGGGCGGCCGCAGCGATGACTTGCTGGCTGCGCAAAGTGAGCTGGAAGGTCTGGGCGGCAGGAGCGGTATTTTGCCGGTCGGCATCGCCTCGCATACGCCGCTGATGGAATCTGCGCTGGCGCCGTTCACGGCGGCGCTCGATACGGTGGATTTTCGCGAGCCTGCCTGTGCGGTTCTGGCGGGAGTTTCGGGACTGGAAGTTCACGACGTTTCATCCGCGCGCAGCACGCTCGCACAACAACTGACGCACACAATACGCTGGTCTTCCTGCATGGATGCCTGCGTCGAACGCGGCGTCGGCGTCGCGCTCGAACTGGGACCGGGTTCGGCCCTGTCGCGCATGCTGCGAGAACGCCATCCCCACATTGAGTGCCGCTCGGTTTCCGACTTCCGCAGTCTTGCGGGCGCAGTGAACTGGTTACGTAGCCGGCTCGACTGAATCATGCGGCGGCGTACAGAGCATCTTCGGCAAGGTCAAGCCCCGCACAATTTTCAACCTACCACGCAGACCTTAGTTGATTAAAAAACAAGGTTTGCACATTGCTCGTCAAAACGCGAACGTACGCTTGAAATGTAACTATCAATTAGGTACATTGGTCTCGTCTTAGACGAATAACAATCATAAAAATAAATTGCCATGCTGGCAATTGTCTTGGCGCCAATCGCACTACGCTCCAAAAAAACAGACAAGCAGTGCAAGACCGCAGCACAAGGTGAAAAGACCTGACTCATTGACGCATCTTTCGTACGGACATAAACGATGACTGCACAGGTCTCCGACAAGGGGATTACGGATTTCCAGCTGTTGTTCGAATCGGTGCCGGGGCTGTTCCTGGTCTTGCTGCCCGACTTCACCATCATCGCGGTGAGCGATGCCTACCTGCAGGCGACGCTGACGAGGCGAGAACAAATCGTCGGCCGCCATCTGTTTCAGGTTTTTCCCGACAACCCTGACGATCCGTCTGCCGACGGGGTTGCCAATTTGCGCAGGTCGCTGGAACGCGTGCTAGCAACCCAGGCGCCTCATGCGATGGCGATGCAGAAGTACGATGTACCGTGTCCCGACGGCGCCGGATTTGAGACTCGTTACTGGAGTCCTTCCAATTTTCCGGTGTTCGGCAAGGACGGCGCCATCCGTTACATCATGCACCGCGCGGAAGACATCACCTCCTATGTGCAGCTCAAGAAAGAGCGACAGGAACTGGGCCGGCTGAGCGACCAGATGCAGGAGCAATGCAGCGCGCAGGAACTCGAAGTGCCTCCGCTGAGCGGCGACGTGGTCGCCGGCTTCCGGCACTTGCACGCGCTGAACCGCGCACTGAAACTGGAGATCCTTGCGCGCAACCAGCTTGAGGAGGCCAATCGTGAACTGACGCGCCAACTGCAGCGCAACATCGAGAAACTCGAGGTCAGCAATAAGGAGTTGGAAAGCTTCAGCTATTCAGTTTCGCACGATCTGCGCGCACCGCTGCGCGCGGTCGACGGCTTTGCTCGCATGCTGGAGGAAGACGCCGCCGATCAGCTCGACGAGGAAGGCATGCGCAAGCTGCAGGTGATCCGCAACAACACGCGCAACATGGGACGGCTGATCGATGAATTGCTGGAGTTTTCGCGTCTCGGCCGCAAGGAACTCAACTACGGCCGCCTGAACATGACGGCAATGGCCAGGGCCTGTTTCGACGACGCCGCGAGCGGGGTGACGTCGCCGGCAATCCTGCAGCTTGGAGAGTTGCCGGTCGCCGAAGGCGATATCACCCTGATCAAGCAAGTGTGGTTCAACTTGCTGGCGAATGCGCTCAAGTTCAGCGCCAAGCGCGAACAGATCCTGATTGAGGTCAGCGGCGAACTGAATGACGACGTACTGACTTACACCGTGCGCGACAATGGTGCCGGCTTCGACATGCGCTATTACAACAAGCTGTTCGGCGTGTTCCAGCGCTTGCATCGCGTGAGCGAATTCGAAGGCACCGGCGTCGGCCTGGCAATCGTGCATCGTATCGTTACACGCCACGGCGGCCGCGTCTGGGCCGAGGGTGTGGTCGGCGAGGGTGCGGTATTCCATTTCACCTTGCCTGCGGCGACGAGGGAGCAGACGCATGAACAACTTTGAAAAGATCGACATCCTGCTGGTGGAAGACAACCCCTACGATGCCGAACTGTCGCTGCGCGCCCTGCAGAGGAAAAAACTGGTCAATAACGTCGAATGGGTGCAGGACGGCGCCGATGCGCTTGATTTCCTTTTCTGCACGGGAGTCTACGCCGATCGCACCAAAGGGGAACTGCCGCGTCTGATCCTGCTCGACATCAAGCTGCCCAAGGTCAGTGGCATCGAGGTGCTACGCCGGATCAAGGCTGATCCCGAGACGCGTTCGATTCCGGTGGTGATGCTGACCTCGTCGGCCGAGGTGCAAGACCTGAGCGAGTGCTACCAGCTCGGCGTGAATAGTTACATCGTCAAGCCGGTCGAGTTCGATAGTTTCCAGGAGGAAGTCGAAAAGGCTGGGTTCTACTGGATGCTCGTCAATAAGGTGCCGGCATCGTAAAAAGAAATCGGGGATGGGGATGAGAAGAAGTACCTTAAAAATACTCATGGTGGAGGACGATCCGGGCGACGTCGAATTGTCGCGCTATGAGCTGACCCGCGCCGGCATCGCTTGCGACGTCCGGCAGGTGGAGACCGAGGACGCCTTCGTCGACGCCTTGAGCCGCTATCAGCCCGACATTGTGCTCGGCGATTTTTCGTTGCCGAATTTCGACGGCATGTCGGCGTTGCAGATCGTCCAACAGATCACGCCGAGCACGCCGTTTCTGTTCGTCTCCGGCACCATGGGCGAAGAGCGTGCGATCAAGGCGCTCAAGCAGGGCGCCTATGATTACGTGCTCAAGTCCAATCTGGCGCGTCTGCCGTCGGCAGTCGAACGCGCGTTGCAGGAGGCGCACCAGAATCAGATCCGCAACAAGATGGAACAGGCGCTGCAAGCCGAGCGCAACCTGCTGTCGGCGATTTTCGACACGACGGGCGCGCTCGGGCTGATGCTGGACAAGGAAGGCCGCATCGTGCGGTTCAACCAGGCGGCCGAGCGCACGACCGGCTATACGCTGTCGCAGGTGCAGGGCAGGCATTTCTGGGATATTTTCTTTCCGGCCGAAGAACTGGAACCGGTGCGCAATCATTTCCTCAATTGGCACGTGCAGACACAGCCGCTGCAATACCAGAGTCGCTGGTTGACTGCGGGCGGAGAGCGGCGCGAGATATTGTGGCTGACCACTTTCCTGCAGGAAGACCACGGGTCGGCGCTTAATTACGTCTGCAGCGGGATCGACATCACACAGTGGCGACAGGCCGAAGATCGGGTCCATCGCCTCAGCAACTATGACGTCCTGACCGGCTTGCCCAATCGCAGTCTGTTGCGCGACCGGCTTGAACAGGGCATCACCCGCATCGAACGCGAACGCCGGCCCGGCGTGCTGGCGGTGATCCTGATCGGCGTGCGCGGCGCCATCGCGGTGCGCGAGGGGCTGGGCCTGCAATTGAGCGAAGACGCTCTGGTCGAGGCCAGTCGCAGGCTGGCCGGCCTGATGCAGAACGACGCCACGCTGGCCCGCTTCGGCGACACCAGTTTCGCCATCGTGCTGCACGTACCCGAACAGGATCAGATCGCCATGGTCGTGCAGGAAATCATCGATGTGCTCGACTTGCCCTATTACGTCGACGGACATGAAGGCGTTTATCTCGAATCGAACATCGGCGCCACCATCTACCCGAACGACGGCGACAACGGCGACGCGTTGCTGCAAGCCGCCGAGTTGGCCATGCATCGCGCCATGGAAAACGTCATGGAACGCTTCCAGTTCTATACCCCGGCGCTCAACAGCCAGGTCAGCCATCGCCTGCAGATGGCGTCGCAGCTGCGCCAGGCGGTACAAAAGAAGGAAATGCTGCTGTATTACCAGCCGCAGGTGTCGCTGCTGAGCGGCGAGATCGTCGGCGTCGAGGCGCTGCTGCGATGGCAGCATCCGGAAAAGGGCATGATCTCGCCGATGGAGTTCATCCCGATGGCGGAAGAGACCGGCCTGATCGTGCCCATCGGCGAATGGGTGTTGCGCACCGCCTGCGAGCAGGCCCAGCGTTGGCACGACATGGGCGTGCACGGACTGACCATGGCGGTCAACCTGTCGGCCAAGCAGTTCGCCCAAAAAAACCTGGCGGCGGTGGTGCGCCAGGCACTGGACGACAGCGGTTTCAGTTCGCATTGCCTGGAGCTGGAGCTGACCGAAAGTGCCTCCATGGAGTCTCCCGAAAAGAGCATTGAAGTCATGAAGCTGCTCAAGGCCATGGGCGTGCGGTTGTCGATCGACGATTTCGGCACCGGCTATTCCAACCTCAATTACCTCAAGCGTTTTCCCGTCGATCAGCTCAAGATCGATCGCTCCTTCGTGCGCGACGTAAGCAGCAATGCCGACGACCTGGCCATCGCGCGCGCCGTGATCGCACTGGCGCGCAGCTTGCATCTGGAAGTGCTGGCCGAGGGCGTGGAAGATCTAGCGCAGTACAACATCATGAAAGACAACGGCTGCGACAAGGTGCAGGGTTATTACTTCAGCAAACCGCTGCCTGTAGATGAGTGCACGCGGCTACTGCAGGACCGCCTCAAAAAATCCTGATGATGTTCTGCCCGGGCGGTTTTGGTGGATAATCGCAAGCCATGAACCCTGCCATCGATTCCATTCAAACACCTTTTCGCGGCTTGTTGCTGGCCGCCGGTAAAGGTACACGTTTCGACCCCGCAGGCGTCGATAACAAGCTGCTGGCGGCGTTGCCCGGCGCCGATGACGTGGTCGCAGTCGCCGCCGCGCAGGCGATGTTGCAGGTGTTGCCGGTGCTGGCCGTGGTCAGTGCAGTCGACAGCGCATTGGGCCGGCGGCTGGCTGAGGCGGGTTGCGAAGTCGTCGGCTGCGACGATGCGCATGCGGGCATGAGCGCATCGTTGATGCGCGGAATACGAGAGGCGCAGGGGGCGCAAGGCTGGATCATTGCGCTGGCCGACATGCCGTATGTGCAGGCGGCGACGCATCGCGGTTTGCTGGCGGCACTGCAAGACGGGGTGCAGATCGCCGTGCCCACTTACCTGGGCAAGCGCGGTAATCCGGTCGCCTTCGGTCGCAGCCATCTGGCCGGCTTGCTGGCGCTGAGCGGTGACCGTGGCGCGCGGTCCTTGCTGCAGGAGTTTTCCGTCAACGAGATTCCCGTCAACGATCCCGGCATTCATCGGGACATCGATACGCGCGCCGACCTCGACGCGCGCTGAACTTCTTCTACTTGCTGAATTCGCCGACGGTGCAACTGCCCCCGGCATTGCCGTTTCCGCTTGCCTCGGGCAAGGGATCGGTGCGCGCGGCATGCGTTTGCGAGATTGCCACGCCGTTGCGGATGGCGGTCATTTCGGCAAGGATGGCGATGGCGATTTCGGGCGGCGTGCGTGCGCCCAGGAAGAGGCCGACCGGACCGTGCAGCTTGTCGATCTCGGCCGAGCTGATGTCGAACAGCGCCAGCCGTTCACGCCGCTTGATGTTGTTGGTGCGCGAGCCGATGGCGCCGATATAGAAGGCCGGCGACTTGAGCGCTTCGATCAGCGCCATGTCGTCCAGCTTGGGGTCGTGGGTCAGCGTCACCACGGCGCTGTTGGCGTCGAGCTGCAGGCGCATCAACAGATCGTCAGGCATTTCGCCGGACAGTTCCACCCCGGGGATGTCCCATTCCTGCAGGTACTCTTCGCGTGGATCGCAGACGATGACCTGATAGTCGAGCGCCAGCGCGAACTGCGCGACATAGCGCGACATCTGCGCGGCGCCGATGATGATCAGGCGATAGCGCGGGCCGTAGGGCGCGATCAGCTTGCGGTCCTGCACCACGGTCTGGTGCGCTTCGCTGCCGGTGGCGAGGGTGGCGGCACCGGTGTCGAGGTCGAGCGTACGCGTGACGCGCAGGCCCCGGCGCACGGCGGCCAGCAATTCGGCAATGCGCGACTGCGCGGAGACCGGCTCCATCATGATTTCCAATGTGCCGCCGCAAGGCAGGCCGAAGCGATGCGCTTCTTCGGCGGTGAGGCCATAAGTCAGTTCGAACGGCAGCGTCCGCTCCAGCTCGCCGCCCTGGATGCGGCAGATCAGGTCGTCCTCGACGCAGCCGCCCGAGACCGAGCCGCGCACATGGCCATCCCCCCGGATCGCCATCATCGACCCCACCGGACGCGGTGCCGATCCCCAGGTGTGGGTGACGGTGCCGAGCAGGACGCGATGGCCTTGCTCGTGCCAGGTGAGGGCGGTGTTGAGGACGTCGAAGTCGATGGATTCCATGTGCGGGTCTCTTCCTTCCTTGTGTTATGCCTTCTTCAACTGCTCGCGAATCGGCAACTGGCGGATGCGCTTGCCGGTGGCGGCGAAGATCGCATTGCACAGCGCCGGCGCAATCGTCGGCGTGGCCGGTTCACCGACACCGCCCAGCGGTACATCAAGCGTGTGCGGCACGATGTGGACGTCGATCTTCGCGGGCGCGGCAAACGCACGCAGCACTTCGTAGTCGTGGAAGTTGCTTTGCTCCACGGCGCCGTTCTTGAACGAAATCTCCCCCGTCATCGCCAGGCTGATGCCCATGATGCAGGCGCCTTCGACTTGCGAACGGATGCGGTCCGGGTTGATCGAGGGGCCGCAATCGACCGCGATGTCGACGCGCGGGATTTTCACTTCACCTTCATCGTTGACTTCAACTTCCACCACCGCGGCGATGTAGGTCACGAAGCTGTAGCACACCGCCAGTCCGAGGCCGCGGCCCTTGGGCAACTTGCGACCCCAGCCGGCCTTGGCTGTTGCCAGTTCGATCACACCGCGCATGCGGCCGGTGTCGAGCGGATAGCGTTCCGGCGACTCGCCGTAGTTCCAGCCGTCGGCCATCTCGGACGGATTGATCTTGCGCGCCGGACCGATCAGCTCAAGCAGATAGTCGCGATGATCGCGCTTGGCCGCCGCCGCCAGTTCGGCGCTGAAGGATTGGACCGCGAAAGCATGCGGAATGTTCGATACCGAGCGGAACCAGCCGATGCGGGTGTGCGCTTCGACTTCCGGCGCCTCCACGCGGATGTTGGGAATTGCATAAGGAATGTTCACCGCCGACATTGCCAGCTCGAATGGCGCTTCGCCTTTGGCCCCGGCCGCAAAGATCGAAGCAATGGTCGGTGCGGCAGTGCGATGGAGCCAGGCGCTGACCTTGCCGTTGGCGTCGAGGCCGGCTTCCAGGCGTTCCACCGACACGGTATGGAAGTAATCGTGGTGGATGTCGTCTTCGCGCGTCCAGGTGACCTTGACCGGCGCGCCGTTCATGGCCTTGGACAGCAGCGCCGCTTCTGCCGCGAAGTCGGGCTTGGACTTGCGGCCGAAACCGCCGCCCAGCAGGGTGACGTTGACGGTGACGTCTTCCGTTTTCAGGCCGAGATGGCCGGCCACGGTTTCGCGCGTGGCTTGCGGCGCCTGGACGCAGGCCCAGACTTCGCATTTGCCGCCGGTGATGCGCGCCACGGCGGCAGGCGGCTCCATGGTGGCATGGGCTATATGCGGCAGGTAATACTCGGCTTCGATGCGGCGCGGCGCTTTTGCCAGCGCTGCCATGGTGTCGCCGGCATTGCGCACGGCCTTGGCCGGCTGGCGCGCGGCGGCTTCCATGGTCTTGCGGAATTCAGCCGAATCGTAAGAAGCATTTGGACCGTTGTCCCAGGTCAGCTTGAGCGCTTCGCGCCCCTTGATCGCGGCCCAGGTATTGCGCGCAATCACGGCCACGCCGCCCAGCGGATTGAACAGCGCCGGCGGCGGGCTGCCTTTGAGTTCGACCACGCGGATCACGCCCGGCACCTTCAGCGCTTCGCTGCTGTCGACCGTGGCCAGCTTGCCGCCGTAGACCGGCGGACGCGCAATGACGGCGTAGACCATGCCTTCGAGGCGGGTGTCGATGCCGTATTGGGTGTTGCCGGTGACGATGTCGTGCAGGTCGATGCCGCGCGTGCTGTCCTTGCCGATGTAGCGGAATTGCTGCGGCGTCTTGAGCCTGACGCTGTCGCGCGCCGGCAGCGGCAGCTTGGCGGCGTCGGCGGCGACGTCGCCGTAGCCGAACTTGCGGCCGCTCGGTTTGTGGATCAATTCATGGTTCTTCGCCTCGACTTCGCCGACCGGCACCTTCCAACGCGCCGCTGCGGCGGTCTCCAGCATCAGGCGTGCGGTGGCGCCGACCTGGCGCATCGGGCCGAAGGAGTGGCGCATGCTGCGCGAGCCGTCGGTGTTCTGATTGCCGTATTTTTCCTGGTCGCCCTGCGCCTGCACCACGCGTACGCGGCTCCAGTCGGCGTCGAGTTCATCGGCGACCACCATGGGCAGGCTGGTGCGCACGCCCTGGCCCATTTCGGAGCGATGGGCGACGATGGTGACGACGCCGTCGGCGCCGATCGAGACGAACAGCAGCGCATTGTCCTTGAGGCCGCCCGGCATGCCGTCACCGCCGAATTTGGGGGCGTCGGCGGCCATCACGATGCCGTCCATGCCGACCGTCAGCGCCAGGCCTGCGAGGGCGCCGATGCCTTTGAGCAGGCTGCGGCGGCTCAGTTGGATGTCATTGAAGACGGCGCTCATTTGGCGCCTCCGTTCTGTGCTGCGGCCTGCTTGATCGCCGCCTTGATGCGCGTGTATGTGCCGCAGCGGCAGATGTTGCCGCTCATGGCGTCGTCAATATCTTTATCTGTCGGATTGGGCGTGGTGCGCAGCAGCGCCGTGGCAGACATGATCTGGCCGGCCTGGCAGTAGCCGCATTGCGGCACGCCCAGCGCCATCCAGGCTTCCTGCACCGACTTGCCGACCTTGTCTTCGGCGATCGCTTCGATGGTGGTGATCTTCTTGCCGGCGGCGGCCGAAATCGGCGTGATGCACGAGCGGATCGGTTCGCCGTCGAGGTGCACGGTACAGGCGCCGCACAAGGCCATGCCGCAGCCGAATTTGGTGCCGGTCATGCCGAGCTGGTCGCGCAGGGTCCAGAGGATGGGGGTGTCTTCGGGCAAATCGACGTTGTGCTGTTTGCCGTTGATGGTGAGCGTTGGCATTGTTGTTATACCTTTCCGACTTGGGTGGAGACCTAGTGAAGGAATGTGTCGCTGCTTGATGCAATGTAGCAGCAAATTCCGAGAGATGTCGGAGTATCGCAACGATTGTCCTACAACGAAATGGACCGATTCGGAATTCTCGATTCCGTTTTGAGGAATTATTCAGCTGCGGCTTCGGGTGGTGTCAGCGGGAAGTCTTCCGAGGCCGACAAGGTCTCGACGAGCGCGTCGAACACCAGGCGCACGCGCGCCGGCACCGGTCCGCGCTGCGGCCGGTAGACGTACAGATCCCAAGGCGCCGGGGCGAGATCCTGCAGCACCGTCACCAGCGAGCCGTCGCGCAGATGCGGCATCGCCATGAAGCCCGCCAGCTGGCCGAAGGCGATGCCGTCGAGGACGGCGCGGCGTTCGGTTTGCGGATCGTCGGTGACAAAAGCCGGCAGGCGTGCACCCAGTTGCTGGCCGTCGGCAAAATACCAAGGCCACATGCGGCCGGTGTTGCGATCCACCATGGCGCTCATGGGGCGCTGCACCAGTTCATCCAGTGTGGTTGGAGCGCCGTGGCGCTCGATCAGGTCGGGACTGGCGCAGACGAAGAAGGCCACCTTGGCCACCGCGCGCGCGACGTAGCGGCTGTCACGCAGGAAGCCGATGCGGATGCCGATGTCGATCTTGTCGTCGACGGCATCTGTGATGATTTCGGACAGGCGCAGGTCCAGCGTGATGTCGGGATGCTGACGGGCGATGCGGTTGATCACCGGTAGCAGATAGGTGTGCGCCAGCGTACTGGGCGCGGTGATGCGGACCACGCCGCTGAGGGTTTCGTCGTTGCGATGATTGTTGTCAAGAAACAAATCGTCCAGCGCGTTGATTGACAGTCGCGCGCGATGCATGAGGCGTTCGCCGAAGGTGGTGATGCGCACCTGGCGTGTGTTGCGGTGGAACAGCAATTCGCCGAAGGCCGCCTCCAGCTCCTTGACGGCGCGCGTCACGACCTGCGGCGAGATGCCCATGCGCACCGCCGCCTCGCGGAAATTGGCGCTTTCTGCAGCCATGCAGAAAATCCTCAGTTGCTCGATGCGGTTCAGCTTGTTCTCCCTTGTTGCCGGCTGGTGCGCCGTCGATTGCAAGCTGCAAGCGACGGGGTGTCTGGCGATGTCGGCATTATTCCATAATCAGGAATCTTCGCTGCAGGCAGATAAAACGACGCAAATGTTCTATGGTGAAGAAGGAGGGCGCGGCGTGCAGGGCGTGCGGAAAAATTTTCAGAAAAGAGAGGGCGAAACAGAGGAAGAAATGGGGTTGAACTAAAGATTTTTACCCTAGTCCCACAGGAAGAACCGGGCAGAAATGCTTGTGTTCCATCCAGGGATTTATCCGATAGTGCTTGGCAAACCGGCAAGGGAGAAACAATGAAAGTGGATGTGTACAAAAGGACCGAAGAAAACGATCTCTGTTCGTATCTGGTGGTGCCGCATGAAAAGCCGCTACCCCAGGAAGTGGCCAGCACCGAGTGGCTGGTGCATGAGCTGGACGTGGATTTCGAACGTAGCGGCAAGGCGCATTTCACGCTTGAGCCTGATGATGCCTTCCAGCAGATCGGTGAAAAGGGTTACGCCATCAGCCATCTGAATGACCGCACTACGGACGGCAACGTCCACTAGACAAGAAAACGCGCGCCGTAACAAGGCGCCGACTACGCACAGGAGGCCATCATGCCGATCGAACAGCTGGGCGACTATGAAGTCGAGTATTCAGGAGTCAAACTGCCGTCCGACAATGGCGAGTGGGCAGCCAACGTGGCGATCTTCGGGCCGTCGACCAATCCCATGCATCGCAACCCGGTGTTTCCTTCTCAGCGCGTGCTGATCGATACCGTGTTTCCCGATGAAAAGTCGGCGGAACAGGAAGCACGCAAAGCGGCGGTGGCGATGCTTGAGCACCGCTGATCAGTCATTCAGGGAAACAATTCTGCATCTCAGCGGCCTGCGACGTCATCCCGGCTCAAACGCGGTCGGGATATCGTCGTCGGCACTGCAAACCTGGTTGCGGCCGCGTGCCTTGGCCGTGTAGAGCGCCTTGTCTGCGGCGCTGACCAGGTCCAGCAGATTACAGGTCTTGGTCGGCACCGTTGCCTGCACACCGACACTGACGGTGACGATGCCGGTCGGATTCTTGCCGTGCGGGATGTTGAGTGCACGCACGTCGGCGCAGATTTTTTCGGCTACGCTGATGGCGCCCTTGAGATCGGTGTTGGGCAGCAGGATGGCGAATTCCTCGCCGCCGTAACGTGCCGAGAGGTCACCCGGGCGGTTCATCTTGATCAGCTTGCCTATCTTTTGGAGGCAGACGTCGCCGGCCGGATGGCCGTAGGTGTCGTTGTATTTCTTGAAATGATCGACATCGATCATCAACAGTCCGAGCGAATGGCGTTCGCGCTTGGCGCGGTTGAATTCATTGGCCAGAGTGACATCGAATTGACGTCGGTTGGCGACGCCGGTGAGCCCATCTTCCAACGCCATCTTTTGCAGCGTCTTGTTCATCTCCACCAGTTTTTCGCGCGCCGATAGCAGCTTCTGCTGGGCTTGCGCACGCAGCTTGATCTGGTTGATGAGACGCTTGCCCATCCATGCCAGCATGGCGACCAGGATCAGCACGCCGACCGACTGCAGCAATGTTTCGGTGCGCCAGCTGGCCAGCACTTCGTCGTAAGACAAGGCAGCCGTCACGAACAGCGGATATTTTTCCAGGCGCTTGTAGCTGTGCAGGCGCTTGACGCCATCGGCCGCGGTGATGATGGCGATGCCGTTCTTGTTGCGCGAAGCATGCTCGCTGACGATGTCGCTGTTGCTGATATTTTTGCCGATGATTTCACCGGAGGCGGGCCATTTCGCCAGCAGGATGCCGGGTTGCGTCGCCAGCAGGATTTCACCGTGCTTCCCGATGTCGAAACTGCGATAGAACTTGAGGAAATATTCCACTTCCACCGAGGCCAGCACGACGCCGGCGAAGCTGCCGTCCGGATGGTTGATGCGGCGCGACAGCGGGATGATCCAATCTCCGCTGGAACGGCTCTTCACCGGTTCGCCGACGTGCGGACCCCGGTCTTCATGGGTCATGTGGAAGATGAAGTATTCGCGGTCGGCGTTATTGAGCATCCACGGTGAGTCATCGAGGGAATTGACCATCCACTTGCCGGTCTGGTCATAGACGAACAAGCCCTGGATCTGCGGCAACTCCTTGACGTAGGAAGCCAGCAGCGGATACAGGCGCGCCAGCGAATCGCGGTCCATGCCTTCGACTTCCAGGCGCTGCACCATGCCGAACAATACCGAGTCGGCCGAGATCAGCGTCGCCTGGGCGTGCTCGGCCAACGCGCGCGACAAGTTGGCGGTCGAGATTTGGGCATCGTCGAGGTCCTTGACGCGGACGTTCCAGGCAAAGGAAATGTGCAGGATAAGGATGGAGAGACAAACCAAGCCGACGAACACCGACGCAAATATGCGCACGTTCACGCGCCTGGACCGCGTTGTCGCAGGCGTCTCGCCGAGTTCCGGCACGTCGGGTGAAATATCGGGCACTTCTTCGGTAGTCATTTATTTCGATTCCATTGTCGTTCCGGGAACGGCTATCGCTGAAATATAACGACGTGTGATTTGGTGTTTTTGAATGTAATTGTTATTCTCATCGCGAATTTTTTATACGATAGCAGCAATGTCAAATCATGTACGTACGGAGCAGATGAATTTCTTCCACTCATTTGTGCGTTTCACCCATGGTGCAAAGGACGGGGCGGAAAGGTTTTTCGTACGGTCGTTTTTTTAGGTATAGGGGCTTATTGAGCTCGAGGCTGAAGCGGCATGCTTTGCCAGCGCAAGCCGTGCACGCTCTTCTCTTGGCCGAGGCAACTCACCAGCCGCACCACCGAGGCGCGTTCCGGGGTCGAGCAGGCCAGCGAGACGGTAAAGTCGATCAACGCCTGATGCGGGCGCGGCTTGATTTCCAATTGGTAACCCTGGTCGAAGCCGTGCTGCAGCTGCATCAGGATCAACTCTTCAATGACCGGCGCTTGCTCGCGGCGGCATGAGGCAAACACCTGATAGGGCAGGCGTTCGGCCCCGGCTTTACCGTCCGGAAAATGGTTGCCGGTGAAGAAGCCGTCAGGCCTGGTCCCCCGTTTGGTAATGCGCATGGTGGTTTCCTTTCCCCCGGGTGCGCCGCATCTGCGACGGCGCTACCCTCGATTTTCTTGTCGTTGCTGCGATTGCCGTGGCTGCCGTCCTTGCGAGGCCTGGGCGCGCCTCTGCAAATCCCACTAGAATTGCACCACTGCAGCTTATCTCTTTCCCCCTTATTTCAATCTGACAATGAAACCTCAACTACTGGCTCTTATTCATCTTTCCGAGGAAAGCAAGACCGCCATCGGCAGCGCCTTCGAGATCATCTATGCGCCGACTGCGGCCGCGCGCGCGGCCGCCATCGCCGGTGTTGCGAAGGATGTCCGGGTAGTACTGACCAATGGTTCTACCGGCCTGACGGCCGTGGAGATGGATACGTTAGGCAAGTTGGAGCTGGTCTGCGCGTTGGGTGCCGGTTACGAAAACATCGACGGCGCGCATGCTGCGATGCGCGGCATCAAGATTGCCACCGGCGCAGGCACCAATGACGATTGCGTTGCCGACCACGCCATGGGGCTGGTGCTGGCGATCATGCGCAATATCCGCCAGCTCGACCTGGCCTGCCGCAACGGCATCTGGCGCGATGCGCTGGTGTTGCCGCCGCAACTGGCCGGCAAGCGCCTCGGCGTGGCCGGACTCGGCACCATCGGCAAGAAGATCGCACGCCGCGCAGCCGCGTTCGACATGGAGATCGGCTACTTCAATCGCTCGCGCCGCGACGATGTCGACTACGCCTATTTCGGCAGCACCGAGCAATTGGCGGCATGGTGCGACGTGCTGGTGATCGCCACGCCGGGCGGCGCCGCAACCCGCCATCTGGTCGGCGCGCGCGAGCTGCAGGCGCTGGGGCCGCAGGGCTTTTTGGTCAATATCTCGCGCGGCAGCGTGGTCGACACGGCCGCGTTGGCTGTTGCGCTGGGCAAAGGGGAACTCGGCGGTGCCGGACTGGACGTCTACGAAAGCGAGCCGCAACCGCCGCGCGAATTGCTGGAATTCAAGAATGTGGTGCTGACGCCGCACATGGCAGGCTGGTCGCCGGAGGCCATCACGGCGTCGATCAACAAATTCCTGCGCAACACCGAAGCGCATTTCGCCGCCGTCGGTTAAAAACACACCCGAGCAAAGGGCACTCCCACGAGACGGGAAACTTGCCTGGCAAGACTATTCAAGATAGTCTTGCCGGCTTGTCGCGCCCGTGCGCAGCTATTTTGTTCAAGTAAGCCACGCCGGCGACGTTAAACCCAGCATAGAATTCGACTAAGTCAAACAAGAGAAAGCCGCTCACCATGGACATGCCATCTCACCAACTCACCATGACCGTCCTGATGACGCCCGACATGGCCAATTTCTCCGGCAACGTGCACGGCGGCACCATCCTCAAATTCCTCGATCAGGTTGCGTATGCCTGCGCCAGCCGCTACGCCGGCCAGTACGTCGTGACGCTGAGCGTGGACCAGGTGATGTTCCGCCAACCCATCCACGTGGGCGAACTGGTGAGCTTCCTGGCCAGCGTGAATCACACCGGCACCTCGTCCATGGAAGTCGGCATCAAGGTGGTCGCTGAAAACATCCGCACTCAGGAAGTGCGCCACGTCAACAGTTGCTTCTTCACCATGGTGGCGGTCGACGGTGAGCGCAAGCCGGTCGCGGTGCCGTCGTTGCGTCCGTTCACGGGCGAAGAAAAGCGCCGCTTCGAAGCGGCCAAGCTGCGCAAGAAACTGCGCGCCGAGTTGTCGCACCGTTTCGACGAAGCCAAGCTGTCCTGATCCATTCAATCAACCCCGGAGGGAAGTGAAATGCTTGCCAGTTTCGCGACCCTGCTGGTGTTCCAGTGTCTGGGCGAGGGCATCACCTTCGCCCTGAAACTCCCGATTCCAGGCCCTGTCGTGGGCATGCTGTTGCTGTTCTTCGCGCTGGTCGCCTATCCGTCCTTGCTGGACCGGATCGAGGCCACCGGCAGCGAATTGTTGCGTCATCTGTCGCTGCTGTTCGTGCCTGCCGGCGTCGGCATCGTTGCGGCTGCGGGACAAGTGCGAGGCCATTGGCTGACCGTGATCCTGGCGGTGGCGGTGAGCACCTTGCTGACGCTGGCGGTCACCGCCGCCGTGACGCAGGCGGTGATTAACTGGCAAAACCGGCGCATCGACGGCAACAAGAAAGACGGCGAGGGCGACCATGCGTGAGCTGCCGCAATTCGGCCTGATCTGGGTCTACCTGGCGGCCTCGCCGTTGCTGGGCCTGACGCTGACCTTGTGCGCCTACGTCGTGGCGTATTGGATTTACAGCCGCTGCAAATTCTCTCCGCTGGCCAATCCGGTGGCGATCGCGATTGCGCTGGTCAGCACCGTTCTGCTGCTCAGCGGCATGCCCTACAGCGAATACTTCGCCGGCGCGCAATTTGTCCACTTCCTGCTCGGTCCGGCTACGGTGGCGCTGGCGATTCCGCTGGCGCGCCAGTTGCCGCGGCTGCGTAAATCCTTCCTGCCACTGGCCTGCGGGCTATTGGCGGGTTCGGCTACTGCGATCGTGTCGGCGGTGGTGCTGACGATATTGCTGGGCGGCTCGCCGCAACTGGCGTTCTCTATCGGCCCTAAATCGGCCACCACGCCGATCGCCATGGGCGTGGCCGAAAAGCTCGGCGGCCTGCCGGCGTTGACGGCGGTGCTGGTGATCAGTACAGGGATTTTCGGCGCGGTGGCGGCGCGCTTCCTGTTCAACCGCATGCGCATCGATTCTCCCGAGGTGCGCGGCTTTGCGCTTGGCGTGACTTCGCACGGCATCGGCACCGCGCGGGCGTTTCAGGTGAATCAGGAAATGGGCGCCTTCGCCGGTCTCGGCATGGGGCTCAACGGCGTGCTGACGGCGTTTCTGGCGCCGTGGCTGATACCGGTGTTCGTCGGCTTGCTGGCGCGTTAGCCGAGAAGTTTCGGCAGCGACGAAGCCAGCAGGGCGATGCCCGACAGCGTCAGCAGACCTAATACGATCTTGCGGAAAGTCGCCTCGCTGATGCCGAGGTAAAGTCGCGTCCCCAGCAGCGTCGGAATCAGCATCGCGGGCGCCACCACTGCAAACATCGGCAAGGTCTTGCGCGTGATGATGCCGCTGCCGACATAGGTGGCGAAGGTCACCGCCTGCATGGTCAGGTTGAAATTCTGGATCACCGCGCGCTGCTCATCCTTGTCGAGCCCGCGCAGGTTGCACCACAGCGTCGGGATCACCCCGCTGAAACCGCCGATGCCGCCCATGAAGCCGCCGATGGCACCGATCACGCCGTCGGCCAGTTTGCCGCCCGCGCGCAGCGCCGGCAATTTCGGCGTAAGCAGCATGACAGGACACCACACCGCCAGCAAGATGCCGAGGAAAACTTTGAACAGGTTTGCATTGAGCAACGGCAGCACGAATACGCCCAGTGGAATCCCGGCCAGGCCACCGATCACGAACGGCAGCAGGCGCTCCATTTTGAAGCCGCGCCGCACCGAAAACATCGCCAGGATCTGACCCAGCAGCGAGCCGAACACCACCAGCGCCGCCGCCAGCATCGGATCGATGGTCCATACCCAGAACGACATCGCCACGAGAGCAAAGGCGAAGCCCGACAAGCCCTGCACGAAACCGGCGACCATCGCGCCGATGGCGATGATCAGGATTGTTGCATCCATGTGTTATTCCATTCCTGTGTTGTTCTTGTTTGATGTGCGCCGCTTCAGCGCCATATCTTCGCCAGCGTCTTGATCGCGGTCGTGATGGAAGCCTCGTCGGCGCCGCCGAAGCCCATCACCAGTCCGCCCTCGTTGCGACGTGCCGAACCGGGCAGCCAGAAGCGCGTCAGGCCGTCGATCTCGATGCCGGCTTCTGCCGCACGATCGATCATGTCGTCCTGTTGCCTGACAGTCGGCACCCGCACCGAGCAGTGCAGGCCGGCGTCGATTTCCGGCAGGCTGATGCCGCCCGGCTGATGGCGCTGCCAACCGTCGACCATGGCGTCGCGGCGCGCACGGCTGGCGCGACGCATGCGTCGTACGTGACGCTGGAAATGGCCTTGCGCCATGAATTCCGCCATCACGGCTTGTTCCGGCACCGAAGAGTGGCGGTCGTACTGCATGCGCAGGTTGATCAGCGGCGTCGCCAGCGCCGGCGGCGCGACGATGTAGCCGAGCCGCAGACCGGGGAAGGCAATCTTGGAAAACGTCCCCATATGCAGCACCCGGCCACTGCGGTCGAGCGAGGCCAGCAAGGCCAGCGGCGTACCGCTGTAGCGGTATTCGCCGTCGTAATCGTCTTCCAGGATGTAGCTCTGGTTGGCCTCGGCCCAGGCCAGCAGCTCAAGCCGGCGCGCCAGCGACAGCGTGACGCCGGTCGGATATTGGTGCGATGGCGTGACATAGGCCAGGCGCACGTCGGGATGGGCGTGCAATTCTTGGGTGATGATGCCTTCGGCGTCGACGCCGATGCCGACCACCTTGCCGCCGTTGAGCGTCAGCGCCGACGCGGCGCGCGGGTAGCCGGGGTTTTCCATCGCTGCGGTGTCGCCCGGATTGAGCAGCAATTGCGCGCACATGAATAGCGCCTGCTGGGTGCCGGCGGTGATGATGATCTGGTCCGGATCGCACAGCAGTCCGCGCGAATTGCGCAGGTAGCCGGCCAGCATGTCGCGCAACTGCGGATCGCCGGCGGGGTCGCTGTAGCCGATGCGGTTCTCCGTGCCGCGCCGCCAGAAGTCAGCCTGCAGGCGCGCCCAGACGTCGCCCGGGAACAGGTCCAGCGCCGGCACACCGAGGCGGAAGGTGCGCGGCTTGCCCGGCGGCGGCATGACCTTGGCGGGCAGGGCCATGCGTTGTCCCAGTTCGGACAGGCGCGGCGCAATGTCGATCGCGCCGGCTGCCGGCGTGCGCGCGATGTCGCTGGCCGGCGCCGAGACGTAGGTACCGTCGCCGACGCGCGCGCTGATATAGCCCTCGGCATACAGCTGGTCGTAGGCGCGGACCACCGTGGTGCGCGAGATGCTGAGCGCCAGCGCCAGTTCGCGCGTGGTGGGCAACTTCACCTGGCGATCGATCTGGCCCTTGAGGATGCGGTCGCGCAGGCTTTGATACAGCTGCACGGCGAGACCTTTTCCAGGCGCGAGGTGCAGCCCGGTAAGGTCGAACGGAAATGGCGAGGCATGGGTGCTGTTTTGCATTGGTTTGATAAAAATAGCGGATATTGGCTCTTTTGAAAGACCAAATTTATCATTAATCTGTGCAACATGCTCAACAATTCTTCAAGAAAACCTCGAACATATCTGCCATGACGACTTCCTCGAATTCAGCAACCCAGAATCAGTTCGGACAACCGGTCGGCGCCCCTCTGCCGGAATGGACGCCACGCCAACTGCCGCCGGCAAGCGCCATGTACGGCCGTTACTGCCGCGTCGAGCCGATCCGTCCGGCGCATGCGGAGCAATTGTTCGACGCCAACGGCGACGATGCCGATGGCCGCAATTTCACCTATCTGTTCGTCGAGCCGCCGAGCGGCATTGATGAATACCGCGCATGGGTCGAGAAGATGAGCGTGAGCAAGGATCCGATGATGCACGCCATCATCAACATGGAAAGCGGAGAAGCGGTGGGTGTCGCTTCCTTCATGCGCATCGATCCCAATTTCGGCGTGATCGAGATCGGCAACATCAATTTTTCGCCGCGCCTGCAACGCACCCGTGCCGCCACCGAAGCAATGTTCCTGATGATGCGGCGTGCCTTCGACGAACTCGGCTATCGCCGTTACGAATGGAAGTGCGACAGCCTCAATGCACCGTCGCGGGCCGCGGCAGCGCGTTACGGTTTTACGTTCGAAGGCGTATTCCGCCAAGCGGTGGTGTACAAGAACCGCAGCCGTGATACGGCGTGGTTCTCGATCATCGACAGCGAATGGCCGCAGGTCAAGAGCGCCTTCGAGCACTGGCTCGATCCGGAGAATTTCGACGAGCAAGGTCGGCAGCGCGAGAATCTTGGTGCACTGATGGCGCGTCATCGGACAGCGAAGTAAGCCGCCGGGCCCATAAAATGGCGTCTCCTTTCATTTCATAAGAAGTAAAAACATGCGCGAATCCAGTTTGTCGTCCCGTCAGGCCATCCTCCTCCTTGGCGTCGTCGTGGTGATATGGGGTACGACCTGGCCGGTCAACAAAGCCATCCTGCATTACCTGTCGCCGATCTGGTCAACGGCGATACGGTCGTGCATCGGCACGCTGGTGCTGTTGGTCCTGTGCCTGGCGCGCGGCCGTCTGGTCCTGCCGCAGCGCGGCGACCTGCCGGTGGTATTCAGCGTCGGCCTGCTGCACATGACCGCCTATTCGATACTCGGCAACGTCGGCATGCAGCACGTCGCCGCCGGCCGTTCGGTAGTGCTGGCATACACCACGCCGATGTGGGTCGCCCCGTGTGCGCGCCTGTTCCTCGGCGAGGCGTTCACGTTGCGGCGCGCCATCGGTACCATGTTCGGTTTGCTCGGACTGGTGCTGATCTTCAATCCGCTGGCCTTCGACTGGAGCAACCACGATTCGGTGCTCGGCAACGGCCTGATCCTGTTGGGGGCGATGTTCTGGGCCGCCAGCATCCTGTACGTGCGCGGCCATCGCTGGATCGGCGAGCCGTTCGACCTGCTGGTGTGGCAGGCGCTGGTGGCAAGCTGCGTGCTGGTGCCGTGCGCTTTCCTGTTTGAGGGGCCGCCGCAGTTCGAGTGGAGCGTTCCATTAGTCGGCTTGCAGCTCTATAGCGCCACCTTCGGCATCGCCATCGCGTATTGGGCCATCAACAAAGTCAATCGCTCTCTCCCCGCGATGACCACTTCGTTGGGATTGCTGGGCGTTCCGGTGTTCGGCATCGTCTGTTCGTCGCTGGCGTTGGGCGAAACGCTGGAGTTCAGCCTGGTGGCCTCGATGGCGCTGATCATCATCGGCATCGCCATCGGCGCGCTGCCGGAAAAACGGACGGCGCGGGCCTAAGAACCCGTTTCTTCTTGAGACGGGTTCTCCGCGGCGGTCGCAGCCGGCCATTCTTCCAGGACGCGGCGACGGGTGGCGCCCGAGTTCAGCCATTGCAAGGTTTCATTCCACAGGCTCTGGCGAAAGCGCTCGTGAAAAAAGGCGAAGTGGCCGATCTCACTGATGTGCAGATCGGTCGGCGTCAGACTGACCAAGATGCGTGCGCTGCCGGTGTAGTAGTGCAGCAATCGCGTCACTGCGGCAGGCGTGCCGAAGGGATCGTCGCTGATGGTATAGGCCAGCGTCGGGCCGCCCAGGTTGCCGAAGAATTGCACGCGCGCGGCGTCGGGATGTTCCAGCGCGGCGCGGCGGAACGCCCATTCACGCGCGACGCCGGCCGGCAGGTCTTCCAGCCAGCCCAACCGGCGGCCGGGGAAATAGCCCGCCACTGCGGTCAACAGCGGCATCAGCACATGCCATTTCAGGAACATCCGTTTGCGCGCGGCCGGCGCATAGTCGCGCCAGTAGGCGTATTGCGCGCCGACGATCAGCATGCGGTCGATGCGCCAGTTGGAGGCGGCATAACCGGGCATGACGCCGCCGATGCTGTGACCGACGACGTGGATTTCGCTGTCGGGAAAGTTGTCGGCGGCCCACTGCAGGACGCCTTCGAAGTCCTTGCTGCCCCAGTCGAACTTGGCGGCGCGCAAACGTCGCAGCGACTCCGTGCGCGAGGCGCCGATGCCGCGATAGTCCCAGGTAATCGCCAGATAGCCGTGTTCGGCCAGGAAGCGGGCATAGCGTGCGTAATACGCAGCCTTGACGCCGGTGGCGCAGTTGACGATCGCGATGCGTCCGGGCAGCGGCGCATCTCCGGTATAGAACAAGGTTGCGCCGAGCAGATAGCCGTCGGTCGCTTCAATCTGGATGGGGGATTCGATGCGCATGGAGGCGGGCGGTGGTGACGGAATCGGATTCACGGAAAGAAATTCTTGTTGCGCTTCCATTGTAGGAAGCGCCGCGCCTTTGCATAAGCTATGCTGTCTTCATCATTTTGTTGAATAGAACTCACCAATGAGCCTCGACGCCAATTCCCTGATCATTTTCTGCCATGTCGCCAAGGCCGGCAGCCTGAGCAAGGCCGCGAAGGCATTGAACCTGTCGCGTTCGGCGCTGAGCCATCGCATCAAGGCAATCGAAGGGCGGCTGGGCTGCCAGTTGCTGATGCGCACCACGCGCCGCGTCGGGCTGACCGAGGCCGGTTACCGGCTGGCCGAACACGCCGACCGCATGGCCGACATCCTCAAGGACGCCAACATGCTGGCGCACGGCCTCAACGAAGACACTGCCGGGCTGGTGCGGATATCGGCGCCGCTGACGCTGGGCTCGGTGTGGCTCAAGCCTTTGCTGATGTCTTACATGCAGGCCAATCCGCGCGTGCAGGTCGACCTGCGTTTCAGCGAGCAGGCGGTCGACATCACCAGCGATCCGGTCGATCTGGCGATCCGGGTGGCATCGAAGTTGCCGGATGACGTGGTGGCGAAAAAACTGTTCGGCATTTCATGGCGGTTGTGCGCCAGTCCCGACCTGGCCGGGCGTTACGCCGCCGAGCTTGCCGCGGGCAACCTGGCCGCGTTGCCGCTGGCGGGCTTCTCGCGCAGCCGCCAGTTCACGCAACCGTTGATCTCGCGCGACGGCGCGACCATGCCGCTGGCGGGCGAGACGGTGTTGCTGTCGAATGATCTCGATGTGGTGCGTGAAGCGGTGCGCCGCTCGCTGTGTGTGGCAGTGATGCCCGACTACTTCATCACCGAAGACCTGGCGTCGGGACGGCTGGTGAATCTCTTGCCGGACGCGCAGGTGGAAGTCGGCATCGGCGATCATGTGTATGCGTTGCATTTACCGGGACGTCTGTTGCCGGCGCGCGTGCGCGGCCTGATCGCTTTCCTGGCGCAGGAGGGGGTGAAGTCATAGCGTCATTGTTGAGATTTTCTGGACGCAAGGGAGCAAAATTTTTTTGCCGAAAGCCTCTTCCCAAATGCAAAACAGTTGACGTAGAATCGTCGATGGACCTCTTGGGTCCAACGTCGCTCGGACGGTTCCGGGCGCTCACGTGAAAGTACAACATGACTCAATCCCGCAGTCCGCGCAGTTTTGCGCGCATCGATCGTCTTCCTCCCTACGTTTTCAACATCACCGCCGAGCTCAAGATGGCCGCACGCCGCCGTGGCGAGGACATCATTGACATGTCGATGGGGAACCCCGACGGCGCCACGCCGCCGCACATCGTCGAGAAGCTGGTCGAAGTGGCGCAGCGTCCCGACACGCACGGCTATTCGGCGTCGAAAGGCATACCGCGCCTGCGCCGCGCCATCGCGCACTGGTACAAGAGCCGCTACGACGTCGAGTTCAATCCGGACAGTGAAGCGATCGTCACCATCGGTTCCAAGGAGGGGCTGGCGCATCTGATGCTGGCGACGCTGGACAAGGGCGACACCGTGCTGGTGCCGAACCCGAGTTATCCGATTCACATCTACGGTGCGGTGATTGCCGGCGCCGACATCCGTTCGGTGCGCATGAGTCCGGACGTCGACTTTTTCTCCGAGCTGGAGCGCGCCATTCGCGAGAGCTATCCCAAGCCCAAGATGATGGTGCTGGGCTTCCCGTCGAACCCGACCGCGCAATGCGTCGAGCTGGAATTCTTCGAGCGCGTGATCAAGCTGGCGCGCGAACACAATATTTTGGTGGTGCACGACCTGGCCTACGCCGATATCACCTTCGACGGCTGGAAAGCGCCGTCCATCATGCAGGTCGAGGGCGCACGCGAAGTCGCGGTGGAGTTTTTCACGCTGTCCAAGAGCTACAACATGGCCGGCTGGCGCATCGGTTTCATGGTCGGCAACAAGGAGCTGGTGGCGGCGCTGGCGCGCATCAAAAGTTACCACGATTACGGCAGTTTCACGCCGGTGCAGGTGGCGGCGATTGCCGCGCTGGAAGGCGACCAGTCCTGCGTGGAAGAAATCCGGGCCAATTATGAAAGCCGCCGCAACGTGCTGGTCAAGGGCTTGCATGAAGCCGGCTGGATGGTCGACGTGCCGAAGGCGTCGATGTACATCTGGGCGCGCATTCCCGAGGCATATCGCCATCTCGGCTCGCTGGAGTTTTCGCGCCAGTTGCTGGAGAAGGCCAAGGTCTGCGTTTCGCCCGGCATCGGCTTCGGCGAATACGGCGACGACTACGTGCGCTTCGCGCTGATCGAAAATGAAGCGCGCATCCGCCAGGCGATCCGCGGAATCAAGACCATGTTGCGCGGTGAAAAGGAAGCCCCGTCGAAAGACAAGGCCTCCCGTAAAACTTAAGCGAGAGCGAGCAAAGGTCCGAGCGCGCCGAGCGTGACGACCACCAGTCCGAGGATCAGGTTGATGCCGACAATGCGGCGGATCTGTCCGAGCGCTGCGCCGCCGGCGGGCCAGTCTTCGGCGGCGACGGCGCGCTTGAGACGCTTGTACGGGGCGAAGAAGAGATGCGCGAAGATCAGCATCATCAGGATCCCGAGCCCGGCCATGCCCGAGACGTACACCGGCGGCTTGCCCATCTGCGCCATCATGAGCAGGCCGCTGGCCAAGATCAGTGCGATCGCCAGCCAAACCCAAGTGAAGAACTTGTCGAACACGCCGTTCCACAGCGCCAGTCGGGCCGGCGGTTGCAACACGGCGGCCGCAACCGGACGCAGGCACAGGTAAGCGAAGAACATGCCGCCGACCCAGACGGTGAAACCGAGAATATGCAAATATTTGGCGAAAATCATCATGGCAGTAGCGAACAGTAAGTAGTGAACCCGGCAATGGACTGCAGGCAGTCCGGCGAAAGCGGATTGTCGCATGTCCGATGAAAATGCAGGCCGACGCGATTCGTATTACCTCAAATCATAAAAACATCCTGTGAAGACCGAACCATGATCAGCTTGAGCGCCTTGCACATCTATCCCATCAAATCCTGCGGCGGCATCAGCTTGCCGCAAGCCGCCATCGGCGAATTCGGTCTGAATCTGGACCGCAGCTGGATGCTGGTTGACGGCGAGGGACGCTTCCTGTCGCAGCGCGAACATGGACGTATGGCGACAATCTCCACGGCGTTCGAGGACGATTCGCCGGCGTTGCTGACCGTGCGCGCACCCGGCATGGACGACTTCCATTTACCTTTGCGCATCGAGACGGGCGCCGCGAGATTGCCCGTGACGATCTGGGACGACGGCGTCGATGCGCTTGATTGTGGTAGCGCCGCGCACGACTGGTTTTCTGATTACCTGCAGGCCGACGTGCGGCTGGTGCGTTTCGATCCGCAAGCCCGCCGCATTTGCAGTCCACGCTGGACAGGTGACCTTACGGCAACCACGCAATTTTCCGACGGCTTCCCGATCCTGGTGGTGGGCGAAGCATCGCTGCAAGACCTGAATCAACGCCTGCAAAAGAAGGGGGGCCCGGCACTGCCCATGGATCGCTTCCGGCCCAATGTGGTGTTGTCAGGACTGGAGGCCTACGAAGAAGACTATCTCGACACCCTGACTTTCGGCCCGGCGGGCAGGGAGGTCGTGCTCAAACTGGTCAAGCCGTGTGCGCGCTGTCCGGTGCCGGGCATTGATCAGAAGACCGGCACGCGCGATGCCGATTGGCCTGACGAGCCGCTCGACACGATGGCCGTTTATCGCGCCAACGAGCGCGTCGACGGCGGCCTGACGTTCGGACAGAACGCAATCGTGGTGCAAGGTTGGGGCAATTTGCTCGGCATCGGGCAGGGCGTCGTGGGCGAACTGGCGTTTTGACATTTCGTCGCAACATTCCCGCCATTTCCTCTCGGCAGCGTTATTTCTTTTCTCATATGCTGGAGCCGTTCTTTCAGGTACATTCCGGGGGCACAGGCATAGAACTTGCGATATCCGTTCAGGGCAACGATGTTTTCTATGCAAGCGAATTGTGAGAGTCTGGGGAAACGAACGAATGAAGCTGCTGGGTTCTTTGAAACTGCTGTGCCTTGGTGCAGCAGCGTTGTTGTCCTTGGCCGCAACGGCTGAAGATCGGACCGTATTGATAGGCTACGCGGCGCCGCTGACCGGCGCATCCGGCTCCATCGGCGCCAGTCTGGTGCAGGCGGCGGAGATCGCCGTCGACGATGCCAACCGGCAGGGCCTGCATATCAACGGCGACAAACTGGTGTTCAAGCTGCTGGTGCAGGACGACCGCTCCGATATGCGTACCGGCCTGCTGGTGGCGGAGTACCTTGTGAAAAGCGGTGTGGTCGGCGTCATCGGTCATTGGAATTCGGGCGTCGGCATCCCGGCCTCGCGCATCTACAACAAGGCCGACGTCGTGCAGATTGCGCAAGCCACCACATCGCATGCTTATACGCAGCAATCCTTTTCGAACACTTTTCGCATCGTGCCGCATGACGACGAGAACGCTTATTACACCGCCGAATATGTCGTGCGCCAGATGAAGGCGCAGCGCATCGCCATCATCGACGACCAGACCCCGTTCGGCAATGGCTATGCCAAGCAATTCGCGCAGTCGGTCGAATCGTTCAAGGGCAATATCGTCAGCCAGTACGGCATCAGCAGCCGGACTTCGGATTTCAACGCGGTGCTAAAGAACATCCGGACGCAGAATCCCGACGCGGTCTTCTTCGGCGGTCTCGACGCGCAGGCCGGGCAACTGGCCCGCGAGTTGCGCCGCTTCGGAATCGAGGCGCCGCTGGTCGGCGTCGGCGGCACGGTCGGTCCACAGTTTCTCAAGGCGGCAGGCGAGGCCGGCAACGGCACCATCGCACTGGAGCCGGGTCCGGCCTCCTACAAGGGCGCGCCATGGCAGCAGTTCGACAAGGCTTACAAGAGCCGTTACGGCGACGACATGGGCTTGTACGCGCCGTTCTCCTACGATGCAGTGCAGGTGCTGGTGGCGGCGATACGGCAGGCCAATTCGCTTGATCGACAACGGATAGTGGCAGCGATGCACCAGGTCAGGCACAATGGCTTGACCGGATTCGTGGCGTTCGACCAGGAAGGCAATCTTGCCAACCCGGTGTTTACCATCTACCAGGTCCGCAATCAGAAATGGACGCCGCTGAAAACCATCGGCGGCAAGAAGTAGTCAACCAGGACAACCAACCTTTCCAGGAATACATGCCAGTCATCCGCATCATTACCGCCGTCAATTTCAACAAGCAAGGCCACGTGCAATACGTGCGCTGGGGACTGGCGGACACCGATACCAACCGCTGGACCAGCGCGCCGAGCGAAAGCCATATCATCCACGTGCTGGAAGCGCTCAAGTACGGCGAAGAGGTGTGGACGATTTTTCCCGAAGGCGAACACGTCGTGGCGGGGCCGCGCGTGCACGCGGTGAAGCTCAAACCGGGGTTGAAGACGATTGCCATCCTGCCTGCGGACGGCGAAGAGCAGGGCTCTCGATATACGCTGGAGCGCTTGCCGGTATTCTGATTCAGCAGGGGGGGAGTGCAGAAGTGGGAAGTGAAACTCATCCCCGGCGCTGAGTCCGGGGATGATGCAGCAGGCGGCAGTGCTTATTTCTTTGGACGGCCGACCTTCAGTGGCGTCAAGCCTGCCAGCAGCGTCTTGAGCTTGCCGGTTTCCAGGTTCTTGATCAGCGACACTCCGATGCGCAGCAGATCGCTCTTCTTGATTTCAAATCCAGCCTTGAGGCAGGCTTTCTTGACCTGGCCCAGGACTTCGTATTCGGTTTCCGGCATGGTGAAGCTGTCACGCACTTGCTTGACTTTCTTGAGCTTCAGTTCTGTTTTCTTTTCGATCTTGGCGACGGCTTTGGCAACCGGTTTGGTGACAGGTTTCACAGCGGTCTTGGTGATCGGCGCCAGCGGCTTCTTCAGTGCCGGTGCGACGGCCTTGGCGACCGGCTTCTTGGCTGCGACGGTTTTGGCCGCAATCTTCTTTACCGCGGGTTTCTTCGCCGCTGGAGTCTTCACTGCTGCTTTGACTGCCGGCTTGACTGCAGGCTTTGCTGCTGCGCGTACAGCTGGTTTTGCCTGAGTTTTTTGTGTTGCCATGGTTGCTCCCTTAAAAAATAATATAAACAATATATATTTTTTTGCCGAATTCAGCAATCGCAAACGTGTTCCCCGCCTGTTTTCAACGGTTTTTGCCGATTTTACTTTCAAATGAAAGAAATGTAATCGTTATCATCGTCATTTGAATGCGCATCGCATCACGATGCATCTCCGGCCGATATCCAGTCGCGGATTTGCCGCGCCACCCATTCCGGTTCATCCAATGTGAGGTCATGTCCCGCGTTCTCATGCGCGCGCAGCGGCGCTTGCCATTGTTGCGCCAGCGTCCGGGAACAATGCGGACTGACCAGTCTGTCGCCCATTCCGCACAACACCAGCAAGTCCGCTGCGGGAGCCTGTCGCGGCGCTTCGTAGCGCATCGCCGCCGACAACTGGCGCAAGGCATTGGCGCGCGTAACAGGCTGTTCACGCAGGTAGCGCATCCATTCGCTGAGCAGTCGAGCCGGCGGATGGCGATTGCTGGTGAGCCGGAGAATGGTGCGTTCGCGCCAGGCATCGTCATCCCTGCCAATGGCCAGTCGCAGCAACGTCGCATAATTGCGTGGTCGCAGACGTCGATAGAACGGACTGAAGGGACGCAGGCTGGTGTTGATCAATACCGCCTTTTCAATCTCGCCGGAGTAGCGCGTCGCCCAGTCGCACGCGACCATGGCGCCGAGCGACAGCGCCAGCAGGTTGTAGGGCGGAGCTATGCCGCGCTCCTGCAACTGGCGGCGGCAGGCTTCGCTCATGCCGTGCACGTAGTCCGGACTGCGCTGGCGATGCATGCTGCCGTTGCCGGGCAGATCGAGCATGACGATGTCGGCCGTCGGCAAATGATGCGCCAGCACCTGCGGAAACGCTCCCCAGTGCCGGGCTTCGCGCATGAGACCGCGCAACAGAATCCATGGCCTCATGCCGGCGTCACCTGTATGGGCGTGCTGCCGTCTTCGCTGGGCAGCCAGTGCTGATGCGCACAAGCGGCGCGCGTGAGGAAGTCGAACCACACCAGATGACTGCGCAGCACGCGCTGCAGACGGTGCGGCTTGTTCGGATTGAACATGCCGGCGCGCGAGAACAACTGGCGCGGATTCTTCTTGACCCAGCGCCATGAGCCCATTTCCAGCGTCAGCGGCAGGAATACGTGATCGGTTTCCGCCGCAGTTTGCAGATACAGGTAGTCCCACAAATCGCCGTGCGTCAGGTATTGCATGCTCTGCGGCTCGAACAGGTAATTGTGGTCGGCGTAGGTCTGGCTGAACAAATCCTGGAGCGCCTGGATCTGCGGCATGTGGCGTATCGGTTGCGAGCTGTGCGCGAACGGAAACCAGATGCGATCCTGCAGGCCGAAACCGGAGTGGCAATCGAGCGCGACGCTGAACTTGCGGCTGCTCAGTTCCCGCCGCACGACATCGCACAGCGCCTGCGCCTCGGCCTGCATCGGTGCCTCGGCCGGGCCGCGATACCACGGCAGGCGTGCGCTGAAGCGTTGGCCGCCGAGCATGAAGGGGACTTTTTCCAGCGAATCGACCGGCGCATTGCGCATCAGGTCGACGCCGTTGGCGTTGCAGCGCGTGTTGTTCCACATGCCGGCAGGATTGACCAGCGGCATGAAGATCAGCCTTACCGATTCGAGTTGATGGTGCAGGACCTTGTCCCATTTGAGGCGGCCCAGCAGGCTGCGCAGGAACGCCAGCAAAATGCGCGTGCCGATGCGTTCCAGCCCATGCACGCCGCCGAAGAATCCAACCGCGGGCGCTTGCGGATCCTTGCTGCCGATACTGAGAACATACACCGGGAAATGGCGGTCCTGGAATTCGACGGTGCAGGCGGAGCGCGCTTCCAGCAGCGGCGCTCCGGCCTGGATGATGCGTTCCAGCTCGACCAGTTCGGGTAGATTCAAATCCATGCGGCTGCCGGCTCCTTGGGCGCAACGTCATTGTGGGGACTGCTGTCCGCGGCTATTCTTGCACAAAATTGCGGCCGCAAAATGACAAGCATGTTTCAAGCATGTGAACTGAGGGCATCGCCCCAAAAAAAGGAACCTGTCGTCAGTGTCTTGCGACGCCGAGGACAGGCCAAGAGGGGGAAGGTGAGTGAAAAAAACTTCTGCTACAGGAGACTACGGCGCTACAAAACTCTCTGGATTGTGGGAATCAGGCGATCTTGGCCAGACGCACCGGCGGTTGTTCGATCTTGCTTTTTTCTTCGGCGGCGTGTACTTCGCGCAGGTATTCGCTGAATTCCTTACCGACTTCGACGTGTTTGGCGCCCATCGCCACGGTCGCCTTGAGGTAGCCGAGCTTGGAGCCGCAGTCATAGCGCAGGCCTTCATAACGATAAGCCAGCACGGTTTCGTCGCGCATCAGGTCGGCGATGCCGTCGGTCAGCTGGATTTCGCCGCCGGCGCCTTTGCCGATGTTTTCGAGGCGCTCGAAGATGCCGGGAGTCAGTACATAGCGACCGACCACCGCCAGCGTGGAGGGCGCGACGTCCGGTGCCGGTTTTTCAACGATGCCGCTGATGACGTCCAGGCGATCACTGTGGGCACTGCCGGGATTGGTGCTGACAATGCCATATTGCTTGGTATCGCTGCGGGGCACGTCCTGCACCGCGAGCAGACTCTTCTGCTCGGTGTCGAATACGTCCAGCATCTGCGCCAGCACGTTCTTGCCGCCTTCCGGCGCGTCCATGAAATCGTCAGCCAGCACCACTGCGAACGGTTCGTCGCCGACCAGGGATTTCGCACACAGCACCGCATGGCCGAGGCCGAGCGGCGCCGACTGGCGGATGTAGACGCAATTGACGTGTTTGGGAATGACGTTGCGTGCGAATTCCAGCAGCTTGGTCTTGCCGGCAGCTTCGAGCTCGGTTTCCAATTCATATGCCTTGTCGAAATGGTCTTCGATTGCGCGCTTGTTACGGCCGGTGATGAAGATCATTTCAGTGATGCCTGCCGCAACGGCTTCTTCCACCGCATACTGGATCAGCGGTTTGTCGACGATGGGCAGCATTTCTTTTGGTTGCGCTTTGGTTGCAGGTAAAAAACGGCTGCCGAGACCCGCGACGGGGAAGACGGCTTTAGTGATTTTTTTCATGATGTTCCTTGATGATTGAACGAAGGACGAATATGGAATAAATACAAGTGCAGAGCGTCACGATTGTTTTGCGGACGAGCGCTGCTGTCGCTTGCTTTTGTGCAGTGATACCAGCATCGCGCAGGAATGAAACAGCGGCGCCGCACCGGGACAAGCCTGGCTCAGGAAGCCGGCCGCCAGGAAGGGCCACGACGAATCGTTGCCAATGCGGCTGTTGATCTGCGTTCGAACCTTGCGAAATTGGTGCATGGTGTTTCCCCCGTTAATTAGTTGACGCCAGCATAAAAAATCAGACCGGTGTTTGGCTATAGGAAACATTCCTTTTGATTTGTAGGAATTCGAGAATGTAGGACAAGCCGCAAAGTCCCTGAACGCGTGCTCTTGCCGCTTGTCCTACACGTGATTTGGCGGGTGTCCGATATTTCTGTTTCGGTCTGCCAAATAAGATTCTTGCAACTGCTGACGACCCTCGGGTTGAAGGCGGCTCTAAAGAAAAATAACTTTGAAAGGAACATCATGTCTCATGGAATTATTGTTTGGCTGATCATCGGCGCAGTTGCGGGCTGGCTGGCCGGTATATTGGTCAAGGGGGGCGGCTTCGGGCTGCTGGTCGATATCCTGGTCGGTATCGTCGGCGCCTTCATCGGTGGCTGGTTGGCCGGTTTGCTCGGTATTGGCATCGGCGGCGGCATCGCTGCATCCATCGTTACCGCCACCATCGGCGCGGTTGTCCTTCTCCTTATTTTGCGGCTCATCCGGCGCGCTTAGCGCTCCTGTTGGCATACGGAAAAAGACAGCACAAAGAAGACTGCGGACGTTGTCACTCATATATCGTTCGCAGTCGATATCTCGTGTACAGTCAAAACGTGCAGAAGATTCCTTCATTGCGGGAGTGAAGATCATGCAGACCACAGAATCCAATGGCAGGATCATTTCCATCCATTCGTCAGGGATGGCGTCCGGCAGCGCGACGAGCTTGCCGCGCAATCCTGGCGGAGTGACTTATCCTTATCAGCCCAGCCAGCCTCACGTGCTGACCGAGGACGTCAAGGCTCAACTGGCGGCAGCCAATCAGCGACGCCGTGAGAGTCTTTATCCACGGCTGGCGCAGACGCTGGCGACCGTAGAGCAGAACAGCGTTACGCGCAGCTATTCGGAGGAGCGCGCAATGTCTTTGCAGGAGCTGGCGGCCGCCAACAAGGCGCGTCGCAGCAGGTTGCGCGAGGCCGGTTACGCTTTGCCGATGACAAGCATGGCGTGACGCCTGTAGCGGGTCAGCCTTTTGTTCGGGCGCAATCGCGGGATTGTGCGCCATCTAATTTCATGGCTGCATTGCAGACGCCGGTCATCGGTTTGGCCGGCATACGCGCCGTCGGACTTGCGTGGGCGCTACAATAGCGGGTTCGATGAGTCCGGTGTGCGGGCCGACCCGCCTCAGTCAGCGCTTGCGCCGACATCGCAGCCGCCGCTTCATTCCCTTATTCTTAGAAACGACATTACATGAGCAGCATCAGCCCCTTGGCCGGTCAACGCGCCGTTACTTCTTCTTTGGTGGACGTCCCGGTACTGGTAACCAGTTATTACAGCCTTCATCCCGACGCCGGCATGGCGTCACACCAGGTTGCATTCGGCACCTCGGGTCATCGCGGCAGTTCGCTCAATTACAGTTTCAACGAATGGCATGTGCTGGCGATTACGCAGGCAATCTGTGACTATCGCGCCGAAAACCGCATCAGCGGCCCGCTGTTCATCGGTATCGATACCCATGCCTTGTCGGCACCGGCTTTTGCCAGCGCGCTTGAAGTCCTCGCCGCCAACGGCGTGCAGACCATGGTGTCGCGCGGCACGCCTTATACGCCGACGCCTGCGATATCGCACGCCATCCTGATGCACAATCGCATGCACCCATCGGCGCAAGCCGACGGCATCGTCATCACGCCTTCGCACAATCCGCCCGACAATGGCGGCTTCAAGTACAACACCCCCAACGGCGGTCCGGCAGACACCGATGTCACCAGCTGGATCGAGAAGCGCGCCAACGACTATCTCAAGAACGCCGTGCGCGACGTCAAGCGCATGCCTTACGATCGCGCACTGCGCGCCGCCAGCACGCATCAGTACGATTACCTTGAAACCTATATCAACGATCTGCCCAACATCATCGACCTGAGCGCCATTCGCGACGCCGGCATCAGCATCGGCGTTGACCCGCTGGGTGGCGCCGGTGTGCACTACTGGGGCGTCATCGCCGATCGTTACAACCTCAAGCTGACCGTCGTCAATAGTGAAGTGGATCCGACGTTCCGCTTTGTACCGATGGACTGGGACGCGCAGATCCGCATGGATCCGTCGTCGCAATATGCGATGCGCGAACTGATTTCGCTGAAGGATAAGTTCGACATTGCCTTCGCCTGCGATACCGATCACGATCGGCACGGCATCGTCACCAAAAGCGTCGGCCTGATGCCGTCGAATCACTATTTGTCGGCTGCCGTGTCTTATCTGTTCCAGCATCGGCCGGAATGGCGCGCGAATACCGGCGTCGGCAAGACGCTGGTCAGCAGCCAGATGATTGACCGCGTCGCGGCGCAGTTGCATCGGCCGCTGCAAGAGATGCCGATCGGTTTCAAATGGTTTGTTGACGGCCTGCAGGAAGGCAGTCTCGGCTTCGGCTGCGAAGAGAGCGCGGGCGCTTCTTTCCTGCGCTTCGACGGCACGCCGTGGAGCACCGACAAGGACGGCATTACCGCAGCCTTGCTGGCGGCTGAAATGACCGCGCGCACCGGCCGCGATCCAGGTGAAATTTACCAGGGTCTGACCGAACAGCTCGGGCGGCCGTGCAATGGCCGTATCGAAGCGGCGGCCACGCCGGAGCAGAAGAAACTGCTGTCGAAACTGTCGGCCGGGAATGTGCGCTCCACCCAACTGGCCGGTGAAGAAATCCGCCAGATTCTGACCACTGCTCCCGCCAACGGCAAAGCCTTCGGCGGCGTCAAGATCATCACCGACAACGGCTGGTTCGCCGCGCGACCTTCCGGCACCGAAAGCATCTACAAGATTTACGCCGAGAGTTTCCGCGACGAGCAGCATCTCCAGAGCATCTTTACCGAAGCACAGGAAGTCGTCACCGCCGCGCTCGCCGGCGGTTGACCGTTGTTCTTGCGGCATGAGGCTGGCGCTTCATGCCGCTTATCTTTCTCCCCTCTCCCATTTCTGCTGATTTTCCTACAGGGGAATAAGTGGCTGTCCTGCTGGCAAGCGCCGCCTGCTTGCCTAAGATGAACTACCGATCATGTTTCATCATGCTTAAGGAGTTCATCATGCCCAGAGGCGATAAATCTTCCTATACCGACAAGCAAAAACGTCAGGCCGCCCATATCGAGGCAGGCTATGAAAAGCGCGGCGTGAGCCATAAAGAGGCTGAACGCCGTGCGTGGGCCACCGAGAACAAGGTTTCCGGTGGCGGCCGCAAAGCGGGTTCGGCGCGCAAGCATTAGGGCATCGCGCCATGTTCGCCGAAAGCATGATCCTGCATGCCGTCACGGAGTGTGAGGCGCGCAAGGATCGCAATGACCGCAATGACAATAAGCACAATAAGCTCAATAAGCAGGCGAACCAATCAGGCAAGGAGAATCGCATGACTACCATTACCGAGAAATCCGAGGCGGGGCAAAAGCCGCCGGCCCAGCAGAGCCAGTCGCAAAACCAGCAGCAAGGGCAGGAGACGCCCCGATCCGGCCAGCAACAAGTCCGCTCCGACTTTGTCGATCCACTTGGGCGTCCACTTCATCAAGGTACGCCACGCTTTACCGATCAGCAAGCCGGAGGCGATCTGACGGGTGACGAGTCGGACGCGCGCGACGACAACTATATCGAAACCGGCACCGGGCAGAACGCCCGCGACGTTTCCGCGCACGCCGGCGAATTGCCTCCGGTCTCGACCGAGCTGTTGCGCTCTGCTGCGGTCGCCCCTGCAGTGCGGCCCGCCGCGCCCTCAAAAGCAACCCCTTCTGAATCTGTCGAGCCGGACGGCACCGAAGATCCGGGCGCCAACGCCGACGACGGGCTGGTTCCCCGCAATCTGGATGGAGCCGCTTCCGAGCAACACTGAGGTGGCGTGTCCGCAGCGTTTGCATCGGATTCACTCATCGCGCCCTGGCGCATAGGCGGCAGCTGAACTTCCCGAAAGTCAGCTGCCGCTTTCACATGTTGCTGCATGTTCCGACCGGAGAGCGCACATCGATATTCCTACCGTTTATTTCCTGATCGCCGGCATCTTGCTGATGTTCATGGTGTTCCTCGAGTCGGTGCTCGAGCGCCTGCCATTCAACGCCGCCATGCTGTATCTGCCGATCGGCTGGCTGCTGGGGCCTTCCGGCATCGGCCTGATCCGCATCGATCTGCAATCGCACGCCGACGTGCTGACCGTGATCACGCGCGTGGCCTTGCTGTTGTCGCTGTTTACTGTCGGGCTTAAATTGCGTGTGGCGTTTCGCGGCGAGGGAAGTCGCCTGTGGTGGTTGCCGCTGCGGCTTGGCGTGGTCTCGATGGTGATCACGGTGCCCTTACTGGCGATATGCATCGCCTTCTTGTTCGGATTGCAGTTCGCGGTGGCGTTGTTGCTGGCCGCGATCCTGGCGCCGACCGATCCGGTGCTGGCGTCCGACGTCCAGATTCAGAACGTCGACGATCCGGATCAACTCAGATTCGGGCTGAGCGGAGAGGGTGGTCTCAATGACGGCAGCGCGTATCCATTCGTGATCTTGGCCCTGATGCTGCTCGGCGTCACCGACGACATCACCCGGGTGGATCACTTCGGCTGGTTCGTCGCATGGGGTGTGATCGCCGGTATCGGCTGCGGTGCGCTGGCCGGCTGGACCTTGTCGCGCACGGTATTGTTCGCGCGTCAGCGCTTCCGCCTGGCGCTCGGTATGGAAGAGTTCATGGCCATCGGCGTCATCATGCTGTCGTATGGCGTGGCCGAGTTGATCCATGGCATCGGCTTCCTGTCGGTGTTTGCCGCCGGTCTCGCGATGCGCCAGGTGGAGTCCGCCAGCAGCGGCGACAAGCCGGCCGGCGAATTGATCGCTGCCGCCCAAGACAGCGGCAAGGATGCCGCCTCCGTGCATCCTGAGCAGGCACCGGTTTATCTGACCGAAACCGTACTTGGCTTCAATCAGCAGCTGGAGCATTTCGCCGAGTTTTTCATGGTGCTGCTGATCGGCATCCTGCTGTCTGAATACGGATTGTCTGGCGAGGGCGTCCTGATTGCAGGCTTGCTGTTTTTCGTCGTCAGGCCGATTGCGGTCTGGCTTGGGTTGCTCGGATCAGGCACCGAAGCCTCGCATCGCTGGCTGATCGCCTGGTTCGGCATCCGTGGTGTCGGCTCGCTCTACTACTTGTGTTTCGTCCTCCAGTTCTGGCATGACAAGCTCAACGCGCGCATCGCGCAGGATGTACTGACGGTACTGGCTCTTTCCATCCTGTTGCACGGAATTTCATCGACCCCGCTGATGCATTTGTATTGGCGCAAGCGTGTTGCCGCGAAGGGGCGCGAGTGACACGTTAAGAGTAATTCAAAGTAATAAAACTACATTTACTACATCGATATTTTTTACTTCGGCCACGATATTGCGGTGTGAATCCGCTGATTTAGCGTGGAAATCGCTGGAAATAATCGATTTCCTGTGCCAGAATAAATAAAAACTAGTAAAACTACATAAAATATCGTCGACCAGCTTGTGTTCTGCTCAAGTCTCTTGCAAGGTCGGCGCCTGATCAGGAACACAGGAGACCGCATGAGATTTTCCCATCTGACGCATCTGAAGATAGGCCATCGGCTGTCGCTTTGCTTTGGTGTCATTCTGGTGCTGATGGCCGCCGTCACCGCATTGGCCGGCTTGTCTGCGCAACGCGCGCAGGAGCAACTGGCTGCGGCGCTCAGCCACACCAACGGCAAATCCGAAATCGCCGCGTTGATGCGCCAGAGCCTGTTCCGTCAGGGGCAGGCCGCGCGCAATGTCGGCACGTTGACCGATCTCAACGCCATGCAAAAGGAAATGGCGCGCATCGGCATCGAGCGCAAGCGCTATCGCGCCAATCAGGACGCCTTGCTCAAGCTCGGCGTCACCGCCGAAGAGCGCGTCATCATCAACGACATGGCGGCTTACGACAGCCGCAGCGAGCCGTTCATCCGGCAAGCGGAGGAATTCGCCGCCGGCTTCAATGCGGGCCAGGCGACCAAGCTTCTCAATACCGAAGTCGCACCGCTGCAGAGCCAGTGGCTGGAAGCCATCGACAAACTGGTCAAGCTGGAGCAGGGCCAGATCCAGCGTGACCTCGACGATTTCGCGCAAAGCGGCCATCGCACCACGCTGGCGACGATTGCGATCTGCGCTGTGGCCATGTTGCTGGCGGTGTTGGTGGCATGGCGTCTCAATCGCAGCATCACGCGTCCGCTCAACGAGGCAGTCAGCCTGGCTTCACGCGTGGCGGCAGGCGACCTGACGGCGCACATCGCGGCCGGCGGCAGGGATGAAACCGGACAGCTGCTGAATGCGCTGGGCAGCATGAACCAAAGCCTGTTGCAGACCGTTAGCGAAGTGCGCAACGGCACGCAAAGCATCTTCCGCGTATCGCAGCGGAACGCGGTCGGCAACACCGACCTGGCCGGCCGCACGGAGGCGCAGGCAGGCTCCCTGCAGCAGACCGCAAGTGCCATGGCGGAGCTGGCTGACATCGTCGGCCGCAACGCTGAGCAGATCGGCGAGGCCAACCGGCTGGCGCAGTCAGCTGCGGACGTCGCCTCGCGCGGCGGTGAAATCGTATCCTCGGTGGTCGGTACGATGACCTCGATCAAGGACAGTTCTCGCAAGGTGGTCGACATCATTTCGGTCATCGACGGCATTGCCTTTCAGACCAACATCCTGGCGTTGAACGCGGCAGTCGAAGCGGCGCGTGCCGGTGAACTCGGTCGCGGCTTCGCCGTGGTGGCGACCGAAGTGCGACAGCTCGCCATGCGCAGCGCCGCCGCCGCCAAGGAAATCAAGCTGCTGATCGGCGATTCGGTCGAGCGCATTGACGCCGGCAGCCGTCAGGTCGACGACGCCGGCCGTACCATGCGCGACATTGTCGATTCGGTCGAGCACGTGGTCGGCATCATGGATGAAATCGCCGCCGCCAGCGACGCCCAGCATCGCGGCATCGCCGATCTTAACCAGTCGATCGCCGGCATCGATGCCGTCACGCGCACCAACGCCACGCTGGTGGCGGAAGCCGCCGTCGCCACCGCTGACATGCAGGAGCAGGCGCGCAAGCTGTGGGATGCCGTCAGCGCGTTCCGGGTCGGTTCCGACGCCGAATCCGGTGGGCTGCAGTTGCTGGCGATCCAGTCTGAGACCGCCCCGCAACTGCCGCATCGTCGTCCGTCCTTGCTGGCAGCGACGCCCGCGTAAGAGTTGAGGAAGCCCGAAAAAGTGTTTGTCCTATACGCAGCGCCTGCGCCAGCGGGTAGCCTGTTGCTGTGACGTCGCCGGCAGTGGTTGCTGCCGGTTGGCGTTGATTCAAGCTTGAACCTGAGCTTCAGCTTCCGTTGCAACATGCAGCAGAAAGGACATCCCATGCACAAGCCACAAGACATTCCGCCGGTAGAAGTGCCGCCGTTGGACCCGACTCCGCCGCAGGACCCGATTCCTCACCAGCACCCGCAATGAGGAGACGTGCGCATGCATACCCCTCAAGAAACGCCACCGACTGCGCCGCCGCCTAAAGACATTCCGCCAGATGAATACAATCCGGTGGAAGATCCGCCGCTTAATCCGCCCGAGCCCGGCATTCCCGAGCCGCCGGAGACGCCGGTCAGAATGTCTTGGGAGCGATAGCGCTCCACAATTCAGGAACGATTTGATTTATCAGAGGAGTACAACATCATGGCAACCAGCACCCTGGATCCGGACGTCCTGCCGACCTCCGATCGACAATTGAGCAAAGGCCACGACAACCACGCGCTAGGACCGGGCGATAGCTCGGACAGCGGCAGCGACATGATGAACGTTGCCACCGAAGGCGACAGCGATTCGCATGGCACCGGCGAACGCGCCTCGGTCGAGCGCGGCACGCGTGATCGCGCTCCGGAATTACCGGAATCGGTCGAGCAGGTCGCCAGCGACGATGAAAGCGGCGAAGACATCGTCGCCGCCGATGAGCGCGAACTCGAAAAGCAGACCGACAGCGTCAAGGAATCGAAGAAGAGCAGGCGCGACCAGGATCTCGATGAAGCACTGGAAGACACTTTTCCCGCCAGCGACCCGATCAATCTGACGCCCGAGCCTCCCAAAAAGGTGGCGAAGGCTCCCAATCAGTAACAGAATCACGCAGTACTCCAGACTTCTCCTGAGGTCCACGCGGGCCGGTTTTCCATCTGAAAACCGGCCCGCAAGCGTTTCTGGAAGCCGTTGCCCGGTTGCCAGAATCGCGTGCGACACCTATACTGCCGGGGTAGCATTGCCTTGGGTATCCGGCGGATGGTCATCCGCAGGATTTAATCGGGAAGTCGGTGCGTTTGTCGGTCAATTTCAGTAAATTTCGGCTATGTCGTCATTTTTACTGCGATCTTGGCCCTCAGGCAAAACCCACGCTGCCCCCGCAACGGTAAGCGAATCAGCGAATCTGCATCCAGCCACTGTGCACCGGTGTTACCAACACGGCATGGGAAGGCGCAGGTTCCGATTTCGGTGAGATCATGCTCGCCGTGAATCATTCGCAAGCCCGGAGACCGGCCCTCGGCATAACGACTTGTTTTGTATCGCGGAGGGCGATCGACGGACTGCTTCCCGGAATGCTGTTTTCCTTGCACCCCGCGTTGTTTCCCGGTTTTCCTTCGTGACGGTTCCGCTGTGCTGCTGCCACTCTGATGCAGCAAGCGGTTGGTTTCAATCCGGCTCACGCCCATCCAAAGGAAAACACATGGCCATCATCACCGGCGCATCCGTCCCTGACACCGATACCCTCGATTCCGATTCTTCCGCCGGTTCGCGACTCTGGCGCGATCGCATCCTGCCGGGCCTGACCGCATTCGTGTTCGGCGCCGCTCTGATCTACGCCGCCGGTTTCGCCTCCGCCGTCGAACTGCACAACGCCGCGCATGACGGTCGTCATTCAGCCGGCTTTCCTTGCCATTAAGAAACCAGGCGGAATATCGATGATCAATTTCGCAGTATTGCGACGGATTGCTCCCGTCGTCCTGTTGGCCGGCGCTCTTGCCGGCCTGTTGCTGACAGCCGTGCAGCAGGTGCAAGTCTCCCGGATTATCTTGCAGGCCGAAGTCTACGAAGAGGCAGCAGCCGCCAAGGCCCATGAGCAGGCGCACGCTGCCGCCTCTGCACCAGCTTCTACCGGCGCGCCTGCCGCGTCGGAAGCCCACGAGCATGAGCACGAGCATGCCGATGAATGGGAGCCCGCCAACGGCTTCGAACGCACCGCCTATACCGTGCTGGCGAACGTCAGCATGGCGATCGGCTTCGGCCTGTTCCTGGCTGCCGCCATCATCGTCAGCGGCAGGAAAGTGACCTGGCGCTCAGGCTTGCTGTGGGGCCTGGCGGGTTACCTGGTGTTCTTTGTCGCGCCCTCGCTGGGTCTGCCGCCGGAAGTGCCCGGCACCGTGGCCGCGCCCCTGCATGCGCGCCAGCTGTGGTGGATCATGACAGCCGGTTTGACTGCCGCCGGTCTCGGTCTGGGCGTGTACGCGCGCCATTGGGCGCTGAAACTGCTGGGTCTGGTCTTGCTGATCGTGCCGCACCTGGTCGGCGCACCGCATCCGGCAGTGCCGGGCGGGGCGGCGCCGGAAGAGCTGGCGCAGGCTTTCATCCACGCCACCGCGTTGGCCAACGGCATATTCTGGCTGGCGCTGGGCGGACTGACCGGTTACTTCTACAGAAAATTCGCCTGAAGAGTCGCAGGAAATTCAGGTTGTCATTTCGGATGCCGATCCGGCCAGCGATGGCCGGATCGGCATTTTAGCCATCAAAGAACGTTGAATTCATGAGAACCCATCACCGCCACGTCCTGATGTGCACAGGTCCGCGTTGCACCGAAGACGGCGTGCTGGCCGAAGCCATGTTCGCCGTACTCGGCGAGCAGATCGACGCGCGCCCCGAGCTGCGCGTCAAGCGCACGCGCACGCACTGCATGGTGGCCTGCAAGGCGCAGGCGCCGGTCGTGGTGGTGTATCCCGAAGGCGTCTGGTATCGCTGCGAAGATGCTGCCGCCATCGAACGCGTGGTGGTCGAGCATCTGGAAGGCGGGCAGGAAGTCACCGACCTGATCTTCCATCGCTTGGGTAGCGGCGACGTCAATCCCGAGGAACCTGAAAATGTCTGACCAGGCAACACAAGTGAACGTCGTCCCTGCAACATCTGCACGCATTGCCGTGCTCACGCACGCGTCAACCGACCTGGCGATCCTGCATCATGCACTGACGCAATTGCCGGCGGATTTTCCCGCCACCATCGGCATCAACCTGCAGGGCGTGGAAAACGAAGCGCGCATGAGCGAGTTGTTGCAAAACGAACTGGCCGACGCCGACATCATCGTGCTGTGCATCCTCGGGCGTCTCGGCAGCGTGGCTGGTTTCGCCGAGTTGCTGCGTTACGCGCAACGCCAGGGGCGCCATCTGATTGCATTGAGCGGCGCCGGCGAACCCGACGCTGAACTGGCGGCGGTATCGACCGTGCCGGCCGACGTGCTGCGCGAAGCGCTGGCGTATTTCCACGGCGGCGGCAGCGTCAACCTGGCGCAATTTCTGCGCTTCGTATCGGATCGTTTGCTGCTGACCGGCTTCGCTTATGAGCCGGCGGTAGCGTTGCCAGATCACGGCATCTATCATCCCGATCTGGAGCAGGATGCCGGCATTGCCGATTGGCTCCGCTTGCGCATTGATGTCGCGGGCCGTCGCAAGCCGGCGGTCGGCATCATTTTCTATCGCGCGCATTGGATGAGCGGTAATACGCGTTTCGTCGACGCGCTGGTGACGTCGCTGGAGCAGCGCGGCATGGATGTGCTGCCGATTTTCACGGCGTCGCTGCGCACCTCGGCGGCGGACTCGGATCTGCCGGCCGCGCTCGCTTATTTTTCGGGCGAGCAGGGCGCCCACGTTGACGTACTGATCAACACGACTTCCTTCGCCATGGGCGAAATCACGCCGGGCGGTCCGACGCCGGCCGGCTGGTCGGTGTCGGTGCTGGAAAAACTCAACGTTCCCGTGCTGCAAGCCATGACCAGCGGCATGACGCAGGAACAATGGGAAACATCCACGCGCGGCATGAACCCGCTCGATGCCGCCATGAACGTGGTGCTGCCGGAGTTCGACGGCCGCATCATCAGCGTGCCGCTGTCGTTCAAGGCGCAGGTAGCAGGCTTGTCCGGCGATGTGGTGGAGTTCCATCCGGTAGCCGACCGCGTCGAACGCATCGCCGGCCTGGCCGCGCGCTTCGCACGTCTGCGCGCGCTCGACAATGCCGACAAGCGCATCGCCTTCATCTTCACCAATTCCAACAGCAAGGCCTCGCAGATCGGCAACGCCGTCGGCCTCGACGCGCCGGCCTCGCTGATGCGCATCCTCGAATCGATGCGCGACGCCGGCTACGCCATCGGCGACTTGCCCGAGAGCGGCAGCGCGCTGATCCATACGCTGGTCGATCGCTGCTCCTACGACAACACCTATCTCACCAGCGAGCAGTTGCAGCACGCCGTCGGCCGTGTGTCGGCAGAGCGTTATGCCGGATGGTTCGCCGAGCTGCCGCCGGTCTTGCAGCAAAAGATCGAAGCGCAATGGGGCACCGCGCCCGGCGTCGCCTACGTCCATGACAATCATCTGGCGTTCGCTGGTGTCGAGCTGGGCAATGCCTTCGTCGCCTTGCAGCCGCCGCGCGGCTACGGCATGGATCCGGATGCGATTTATCACCAGCCCGATCTGCCGCCGACGCATCACTATTACGGCCTGTACCGCTGGCTCGGCGACGAGTGGGGCGCCGACGCCATCGTCCACGTGGGCAAGCACGGCACGCTGGAATGGCTGCCGGGCAAGGGCGTCGGCCTGTCGGAGAATTGTTTCCCCGATGCGCTGCTGGGCGACATGCCGTTGTTCTACCCGTTCATCATCAACGATCCGGGCGAAGGTTCGCAGGCCAAGCGGCGCGGCCACGCGGTCGTGGTCGATCACCTGACACCGCCGATGACCACCGCCGACAGCTACGGCGCGCTGGCGCAGCTGACGCAACTGGTGGATGAGTACTATCAAGTGGAAGTGCTGGACCCGTCCAAGCTGCCGCTGTTGCAGCAACAGATCTGGGAGCTGGTCAAGCAGACCAATCTCGACAGCGATCTGCAGATGAAGCTGCTGCATCACGACCATGACCACGATGACGAACATGGCCATCACCACCATCACGGCCACGCTCATGGTCACGGACATCACCATCACGATCACGACGATCATGATCATGACCATCCGCATGACCACAGCCACGACGGTGAACTGCCAGAAGCGCTCAGCGCCATGGGCGGCTCCGACGTCGCGCATCTGATCGAAGACCTCGACGGCTATCTGTGTGAACTCGGCGCGGCGCAGATCCGCGACGGCCTGCACATCCTCGGCCGCGCGCCGGACGCGACGCAGATGCCGGACATGCTGGTGTCGCTGACGCGCCTGCCGAACCAGGATATCCCCGGTTTGCAGGAAGAAATGGCGCGCCTGTTCGGCCTCAAGCTGGACATGCTGCTGGAGAACAAGGGCCAGCGCCTCAACGCCGACAGCGCCCTGGCGCGCATCGCCGGTCGTGCGGTGGTCACGCGCGCCGACGCGATCGAAGCCATCGACGACCTGTGCGTGCGGCTGCTGCAGACGCTACAGGAAAGCGACTACAAAGCGGAGGCTGTCGACGGCATCTTGCAATCCATGTTCGGCGACCTCAGCATCGACAAGCCGCGTTTGCAAACGGCTTCCTTGCGCCAGCCCGGCAGCGTGATCGGCCAGATGAAGATGCAGGCGCGCGCCAAGCCTGTGGCCGCAGCACCGGTGATAGTGAAAGCGCCGGAGCCGGTCGCCGACAAGTTCGCCGCCTTGCGCCGCGTCCTTGATTTCACCTGCCGCCAGTTGTTGCCCAACCTGCACCGCGCCGGAGACGAGATAGGCAATCTGTTGCTCGGCCTTGAGGGCGGCTACGTGCCCGCCGGCCCAAGCGGCTCGCCAACGCGCGGCATGGCGCACATCCTGCCGACTGGGCGCAATTTCTATTCGGTCGACCCGCGCAGCGTGCCGTCGCAATCGGCATGGCGCGTCGGCCAGCAGCTTGCGCGCGAGGTATTGGAAAGACATTGGCGTGAAACCGGCGCCCATCCCGAAAGCGTCGCCATCAGCATCTGGGGCACCAGCGCCATGCGCACGCACGGTGACGATGTGGCGCAGATCCTGTGCCTGCTCGGCGTGCGGCCGGTCTGGCGTCCCGGCAATCGCCAGGTGTCGGGCATCGAAGTGGTGCCGCTGCAGGAATTGCAGCGTCCGCGCATCGACGTCACCACGCGCATCAGCGGCTTTTTCCGCGACGCCTTCCCGCAACTGATCGACCTGATCGATGACGCCGTCAACGCCGTCATCGCACTGGACGAGCCGCTCGACCAGAACTTCGTGCGCAAGCATTACCTGCAGGAGCTGGGCGACTGGATCGGCAAGGGGCTGGATAAGGATGAGGCCGAGGAGCGCGCAGCGTATCGCATCTTCGGAGCAAAGCCCGGCAGCTACGGCGCCGGCATCCTGCCGCTGATCCAGGAAAAGAACTGGCAGGCCGATGCCGATTTCGCCGAGGCCTACATCAACTGGGGCGGTTACGCCTACGCCCGCAAGTTGTGCGACAAGCAGGGCAGCGATCAGCGCGACGCCTTCCGCACACGTCTGTCGGGCGTGCAGGTGGCCTTGCACAATCAGGACAACCGCGAACACGACATCTTCGACAGCGACGATTACCTGCAATACCACGGCGGCATGATTGCGACCATTCGCGCCTTGACCGGCCAGCAGCCGCGCCATTATTTCGGCGACAGCCACGATCCGGCGCGCGCGCAGGTGCGCGACCTCAAGCAGGAGACGCTGCGCGTATTCCGCTCGCGCGTAGTCAATCCGAAGTGGCTCGACAGCATCCAGCGCCACGGCTACAAGGGCGGGCTGGAGCTGACCGCAACGGTCGATTACCTGTTCGGCTACGACGCCACCGCACAAGTAATGGACGACTGGATGTACGAACAGTTGGCGCAGACTTACGCCTTCGACCCCGGCATGCAGCGCTTCCTCGAAGAAGCCAATCCATGGGCCCAGAACGCCATCGCCGAACGCTTGCTGGAAGCGGCAAGCCGTGGCATGTGGGAAGAGCCGCAGGCGCAGACGCTGGAAGATTTGCGCCAGCTTTACCTGAAAAGCGAAACCTTGCTGGAGGCGCGCGGCGAAACCCCGCGCGGAGTCTGATATGAGTCTTCCGAATTTTCCGCCATCCTTTCCATTCTCGGCCATCGTCGGTCAGCCGCAACTGAAGAACGCCTTGCTGCTGTGTGCGGTCGATACGACCTTGGGCGGTGTCCTGATCCGCGGCGATAAAGGCACCGCCAAGAGCACTGCGGCGCGCGCCCTGACGGCGGTGCTGCCACCGATTGAGCGTATCGCCGGTTGCGCCTTCAACTGCCTGCCGGGCCAGCCTGCAGAACATTGTGCGGTGTGCCGCAGCGATGCGGTGACGGTCTCGGCCAACGTGCCCTTCGTGACGCTGCCGCTGGGCGCCACCGAAGACCGTGTGCTCGGCACGCTCGATCTGCAGCGCGCCTTGCAAGGTGAAAAGAACGCCTTGCAACCGGGCCTGCTGGCCGCATCGCATCGCGGCATCCTCTACATCGATGAAGTTAATTTGCTGCCGGATCATCTGGTCGACGTGCTGCTCGACGTCGCCGCCATGGGCGTCAATTCGGTGCAGCGCGAAGGCCTGTCGGTGTCGCACCCGGCACGCTTCACGCTGATCGGCACGATGAACCTGGAAGAGGGCGACCTTCGTCCGCAACTGCTGGATCGTTTCGGCCTCATGGTGGAAGTTGTTGCGCCGCGCGACAAGAAGCTGCGCGCCGACGTCGTGCGCCGCCGTTTGGCGTATGAAGCGGATCCTGCTGCTTACTCCGCGCAATGGCATGACGAGCAGGATGCCTTGCGCACCCGCATCGCCGCCGCGCAGGCCTTGTTGCCGCAAGTCGTGCTGAGCGACGCCTTGCTCGATCTGATCAGCCACTTGTGCTGCGAATTTGAAGTCGCCAGCCTGCGCGCCGACATCGTGATGCACAAGACGGCGCGCGCATTTGCCGCGCTGGACGGTCGCGGGAAAGTCACGCCGGACGACGTGCGCGCCGCCGCCGAACTGGTGCTGCCGCATCGCCGTCGCCGCAAACCGTTCGAACAACCCGGCCTCGATCAGGACAAGCTCGACGACCTGATGCAGCAAGCCGCACCGCCACCGGAACCGCAGGGCGGCGATGGTCAGGATCAATCGGATTCTTCTTCCGATAGTGATGAGCAATCGGACGGCGGCGACAGCCAGCAGGTATTCGCCGCCGCCAGCGTCGGCGATGCACGCCAGCTTAAAGTCGACGCGCCGGTGAACAACGTTTCCACGCTCGCGGGCCGTCGCAGCGACGCCGCCGACGCCACGCGCGGCCGCATGATCAGGGCCGTGCCGGACAGCAATCCGGCCAGTCTCGCCGTCGGCGCCACCTTGCGCAGCGCCGTGTTGCGCAGCGCGGCGGAAGGCGTAGAGGAGGGTACGGTGCTGCAATTGCAGACAAGCGACCTGCACGGCAAGGTCAAGGCGGGCAAGACCGCCAACCTGATTCTGTTCGTGGTGGATGCCTCCGGTTCGATGGCGGCGCAGCGTCGCATGGAAGCGGTGAAGGGCGCGGTTCTGGCCTTGCTGACCGATGTCTATCAACGTCGTGACCAGGTGGCGGTGATCGGTTTCCGTGGCGACAAGGCTTCTCTGCTTCTGGCGCCGACGCGCAGCGTCGACCTGGCTGAACAAGGCTTGCGCGAACTGCCGACCGGCGGCCGCACGCCTTTGCCGCATGCGCTGCAACTGGCCTTACAGACGCTGGATCAATCCGCCGGCATTGCTCCGCCGCTGTTGGTTTTGCTCAGCGACGGCAAGGGCAATGTAGCGCTGGAAAACGGGGGCGATCCCTGGCGCGAAACGCTGGCGCTGGCCGAGCAACTGGCCGCACGCGGCACGCCTGCTCTCGTGCTCGATACCGAAACCGGCTACGTCCGCCTCGGCCGCGCTGCGCAACTGGCGCAGGCGCTCGGCGCGGAATGCATGACGCTGGAAGAACTGACTGCCGACAATCTGGCGCTGACGATTCGCGCCCGCATGGCGCAATAACGCAACAAAGAATTATTCAAGGAACAAGAAATGATCATTTGTATAGGCGCAGGTCCCGGCGACATCGGCTACCTCACCCAACGCGGCGCTGAGCTGATCCGCGATGCCGACGTAGTGGCGGGCTTCGACGCCGTCGTCAACGTGGTGCAAAGCATCATCCCACCGACGGCGGAAGTGGTCCTGATGAACTATCGCGACCAGGTCGCACAGCTCGATCTGGTTGCCGCCGCGCATCATGCCGGCAAGCGCTGCGTGGTGGTGTTCATGGGCGACATCCATTTCAGCGGCTTCCAGTATCTGGAACGCGTCGAGCGCGCCTGCGGCCATCCGGTCGAGACCTTGCCCGGTATTTCCTCGGCGCAAATCCTGGCCTCGCGCGCCAAGGTCTGCTTCGACGAAACCACCTTCATCACCTTCCACCGGCGCGGCGACCTGACGCCGTTCAAGCGGCATCTGGTGCATGTGCTCAATGACGGCCGCAATGCGATTGTGATACCGTGTCCGTGGGATGCAGCGCGCTCTTTCATGCCGCGCCATATCGCGGCTTATCTGCTGGAAAACGGCGTGCAGCGCGATCATCCGACCGAAGTCTGGGAAAACCTCACGCGCGCTGAAGCCGAGTGGCACGGCACCCTGGCCGAATGCGTGGACAAGGAGTTCACCGACATGAGCATCATGCTGATTCGCACCCACACACCGATGGACAGCCAGATCGAACCACCTCCGGAAAAATCCCCGGAGGCGGCGTGAACGCGGCTGTCGACATCGTTAATAGTGTTGATGACAAGACAAGCTACGGCATCGTGATCGCCGGCCACGGCAGCCGCGACGCCGACGCCGTGCGCGAGTTCGAAGCGCTGGTCGATATTGTGCGCGCCCGCGCACCCGGCCGCATGGTCACGCACGGCTATCTCGAATTCTCCAGCCCGACCATCAGCGAAGCTGTCGACGCCAATCTCGCCGCCGGCAGCAAGCAGGTGGCGGTCGTGCCCGGCGTCCTGCTGGCCGCGCGTCATGCCAAGAACGACATGCCGGCCGAAGTACTGGAGCTGGCGCGCAGACATCCCGAGGTCGACTTCCATTTCGGCGCGGCGATGAACCTGCATCCGCAATTGCTGCAACTGGCGCAGGAGCGCATCCTCGCTGCCGAAGCGCAATCCTCGCAAACGATACGTCGCGACGACACCTGCCTGGTGCTGGTCGGACGCGGCACCACCGATCCTGATGCCAACGGCGAAGTGTCGAAACTGGCGCGCATGCTGGAAGAAGGCATGGGCTTCGGCGGCGTCTACGTCTGCTATTCCGGCACCGCCAAGCCGCTGGTCGCCGACGGCTTGCGTGCCGCAGCCTTGCTCGGTTTTACACGCATCGTGGTGTTGCCGTTCTTCCTGTTCGACGGCGTGCTGGTCAAGCGCATCTATGCCGCAGCGGATGAATTGCAGCAGCGCGAACCGGGACTGGAAGTGCTGAAGGCCGGCTATCTCGGCGTGCATCAGCACGTCGCCGACGTCCTGCTGGAACGCGCACGCGAAGCGGTCGAAGGCAGGGCCGCGATGAATTGCAGCCTGTGCAAATACCGGGTACAGATCGTCGGCTTCGAAGAACAGATCGGCGAGCCGCAGCGCGCGCATCATTTGCAGGTGCGCGGTCTGCTCAATCGCGAAACGCTGGCGACTGAACCGAAGATTGATTTTCCGCCCTATGTACCGCACCCGATCGAGAAGGAAAGTTTCGAGATCATCGCCGCCGGCCGCGACTGGTCGATGTTCCCGCCGGCGCACCTGACCGCGCTGCAACGGCTGGTGCACACCAGCGGCGACTTCGACGCGGTTGACGACATCTATTTTTCGGCCGGTGCAATTGACGCCGGCATTCGCGCCATCCTGCGCTGCAAGCGTGTGGTCACCGACGTGACCATGGTGCAGACGGGATTGAAGCGCGCGCTGGTCGAACAGCTCGGCGTCGAAACCTGGTGCGGCGTGCATGACCGTGAAACACATCTGCTGGCGCAGGCGCAAGGCATCACGCGTTCGGCCGCGGGCGTGCGGCGTGCATGGGAAAAATTCGGCAACGACATCATCCTCGCCATCGGCGATGCGCCGACCGCGATCGTCGAGACCACGCGCCTGATCCGCGAACACGGCTGGCGACCGCAACTGGTGATCGGCTTGCCGGTCGGCTTCGTCGGCACGCGTGAGAGCAAGGACGAATTGCGCCGCTGCCTGCAGGTGCCGCGCATCACCAACAGCGGCACGCGCGGCGGCTCACCCTGGGCGGCGACGGTTGTCAATGCCTTGATGATCGATGCCATCGGACAGGTCATCGCCGCACAAGCGGCGGAGTTGAAAACAGATGCAGGAGCTTGAACGCGCCGAATTCGATCTCACCGTGCCGGCCCCAAACGGCTTGCGGCGCGGCAGGACGACCGGCAGCTGCGCTACCGCCGCAGTGAAGGCGGCGCTGACGATGCTGTTGCGCGGCGAGCGGATCGACAAGGCCGAGGTTAGCCTGCCGGACGGCAAGCACTACCTGCTGGTGCCGATACAGGCTGTGCAGCAACTGGACGATAAGCGCATCCGTGCAGAAGTATTGAAGGACGGCGGTGACGACCCCGACAACACGCACGGTGCGACGATTTTTGCGGAAGTGGCGCGCAACGATGCGGGAGCGATTCGCTTCAAGGCGGCATCCGGCGTCGGCACCGCAACCCGGCCCGGCTTGCGTGTGGCGGTCGGCGAACCGGCCATCAACCCGGTGCCGCGCCAGATGATGCGGCTGGCGGTGGCGGAAGTGCTGGAAGAATTGAACATGAACGGCGAGACCGGCTTCGATCTCGCCATCGGTTGTGAAGACGGACTGAAGATTGCGCAGAAGACCTTCAATCCGCGTCTCGGGATCGTTGGCGGCATCTCGATCCTCGGCACCTCGGGCATCGTCGAGCCGATGTCGCTGGCCTCGTGGATCGCATCGATTGAAGTGTATATCCGCGTGGCGCTGGCGGACGACAGCAAGCCGGACGGCGTAGCGTCCTGCGTGGCTTATCTGCCCGGAAAAATTGGCAGGACCTTTGCGCGCGACGCACTGGGCTTGCCGGAGGCGCGCTCGGTGCAGATCGCCAATTTCCTCGGCGATGCGCTCGACTTCACGCAGTCGGCGCTGGCCGAGCAGGGCGCGGAACTGGATGTGTTGTGGCTGGCGGGTCATCCCGGCAAGCTGGCCAAGGTGCTCGACGGCGTATGGGATACGCATTCGAGCAAGAGCAATATGGCAATGGGCGGCGTGGCCCGCGTGGCATCGGAACTGGCGGCAGAACTCGGGTTTTCCGCAGCCCTGATCGCCGAGATAGAAAGTGCAAATACGGTGGAAGCAGCAATCGAACGTTTGAAGAGTGAGTCAGGATCGGTGGCCTTGTGGCGCGCCATCGAAGCGCGCATCGCCGCGCTGGCGCAGGCGCGTATGCCGGCGGTGAAACGCGTCGAGGTGCGCCTGTTCGACTTGGACGGCAATTTGCTGGGAGGAACAGCATGAAGGATCAACCCGGAATGTTCTGGGGCATCGGCGTCGGTCCCGGCCCGGCGGGGTATCTGCCGCTGGCGGCGATGCAGGCTTTGCAGCAAGCCGACCTGATCTACGTGCCGCGCGCCAAGAGCGCCGACACCTCGGTCGCGCTGCAATGCCTGGAAGGCGTCGCCGTCGCGCCGGAGCGCCTGCGCGAAGTCGAGTTCAACATGGACCCCGACCGCAATGTGCTGCGCGAGCACTATGCGCAGCTGGCGCAGGACATCGCCGCCGAGTTGCAGGCCGGGCGTAGCGTCGCCTACCTGACCATCGGCGACACGCTGACGTATTCGACCTACGGTTACATCCTGGCGGCGCTGAAGGATTTGCTGCCGGCGTTTCCACACCGGACTTTCCCCGGCATAACCAGTTACGCGTCCGCGGCTGCGGCGCTGGACTGGCCGCTGGGCGTGGGCAAGGAACGTACGCTGATCCTGCCGTGCCCGGACGATCCGGCGACATTGCAGCGGGAGATCGACACGCATGACATCGTCGTGCTGATGAAAATCGGCGCGCGCTTGCCATGGGTGCTGGCGTTGCTGAAAGAAATGGGCGTCGCCGAACATTGCGCCTTCGCCCGGCGCATCGGACTGGATGGCGAAGTATTGGCAAACGACTTGCGCGAACTGGAAGCAGGCGACAGGGACCACGCCGTGAGCGGCTACCTGGCGACCATGCTGATCCGCAAGACCGCATTGGAAAAGAGGCATCAAGGATGAAAGTTTACTTCGTAGGCGCCGGCCCCGGCGCTCCCGACCTGATCACGCTGCGCGGCGCCAAACTGCTCGGCAGCGTGCAGATGGTGTTATACGCAGGCTCGCTGGTGCCGACCGAGATGCTGCAGCATTGCCGTCCTGACGCCGAGCTGATCGACACCGCCCAACTCGACCTCGAGCAACAACAGGCCTGCTACGAGCGCGCAAAGGCGCAGGACCTCGACGTCGTGCGTCTGCACTCCGGCGACCCGGCCATCTACGGCGCGACGGCGGAGCAGATGCGCCGCCTCGAAGCGCTCGATATTGCCTATGAAGTGGTGCCGGGCGTGTCGTCGTTCACCGCAGCCGCATCGGCGGTGACGGCCGAGCTGACCAAGCCGGAAGTGTCGCAGACCGTGATTCTGACGCGCGTCTCCGGCCGCGCCTCGGCGGTGCCGGAGCTGGAATCGATTGCGCGCCTGGCCGAACACCAGGCGACAATGTGCATTTTCCTGTCCGGCCCGCATCTGAAAAAGATCGTCACCGACCTGCGCCTGCACTATCCCGACACCACGCCGGTGACGCTGGTCTATCGCGCCACCTGGCCCGACCAGCGCGTCTATCAGGGCACGCTGGCGACCGTGCTGGAAGAAACCAAACGCGGCGCCTGGAACCTGACCACGATGATGCTGGTCGGCGCGGCGCTGGACAAGGGCCAGCAGATTGAATCGAGTTTGTATTCCAAGGATTTCACGCATCTGTTTCGCGTGGTGAAAAAGAACAAGGATAAGGACAAGCACGCCGCAGAACCCGTGGGAATTTCCACTACCGGAGACGAGGTCTGATCATGAGCAATTCCCTGCAAAACCTGCCATCAACTTCTCTGGGCATCTGGCTGGTGCGAGCGGAGAGCGAAGCACTGGCCGCGCGTTTGCAGGGACAACTGGGCGGTACGCTGTACCGGCCTTGGCTCAATGCAGGTATTCCGCAGAAGCAGCAATTTCGTGCCTCCTATCGCCATCAGGGCCAGTGGATCATGCTGGCGGCCAGCGGCGTTGCGGTGAGGTTCCTGGAAGGCCTGCCGCAGGACAAGCTGACCGATCCGGCGGTGGTGCTGCTTGATGAAGCCGGACGTTTTGCGGTGTCGTTGCTCGGTGGTCACGAAGGGGGCGGCAATCGTCTCGCCTATCGCGTCGCCAACGTGGTCGGGGCAGTCCCGGTGGTGACCACGGCGACTGAAGCATTGAAGCCGCTGGTGCTCGGCATCGGCTGCCGCAAGAACGTGCCGGTGGAAAAGATCGCCGCTGCCGTCACGCACGCACTGGCCCTGATCGGCCGTCCGTTGAGCGAAGTGCGCGAAGTGGCGACCATCGACCTGAAGGCGGAAGAGCCCGGCCTGCTGACATTTTGCGCGGCCAACGAATTGCCGTTGCGCGTGATCGCGGCGTTGGACGTCGCTGCACGCGGTTGGGTGACGGCGCCGTCGGAATGGGTGCAGAAGAACGTCGGCGTCGACGGCGTGTGCGAACCGTGCGCGCTGATCGCCAGCCCGCGTGGTGTACTGGCGCTGCCGAAGACCGCGCTGGAAGGCGTGACCGTGGCGATCGTGGAAGACATAGGCTTGCCTGACAGGGAAAGCCTGGCAAATCCGGAATAAAAAATGAAATCGAAAAAGAAAGCAGTGTTATGAGTGGAGTATTGAATCTGGTGTCGGTCGGTCCCGGTTTCGGCGACCTGATCGTGCCGCGCGCCATCGCCGCCTTGCGCGACAGTAATGTCATCGTGGCTTACGAGTTGTATCTGCGCTGGATCAGTTCGCACATCGAGGGCAAGGAGATCCACACGCCGCCGCTGACGCAGGAGCGCGAACGCGCCTTGCTGGCGATCGACAAGGCGCGCAGCGGTGAGAAAGTCGCGCTGATTTCCAGCGGCGACATCGGCATCTACGCCATGGCGGCGCTGGCCTTCGACGAGATGAAGGAAGATGACGACTACCAGGTCAACGTCATCCCCGGCGTCACCTCGGCCAACGCCTGCGCGTCCTTGCTGGGCTCGCCGCTGTCGCACGATTTCGCCACGCTGAGCCTGTCGAACCTGCTGTGTCCGTGGGAATGGATCGAGAACCGCGCGCGTCACATCGCCCAGGCCGACCTGGCCTGCGTGTTGTACAACGTGCAAAGCGCCGGCCGTCAGGAAGGTGTTTATCGGATCCTCAAGCTGATGCTGGAATCGAAGGCACCGCATACGCTGTGCGGCGTGGTGAAGAACGCCTATCGCCCCGGCCAGGAAGTCAGCATTCATCGGCTCGACGAATTGCCGTCGCTGCAGTTCGACATGCTCACCAGCATCGTGATCGGCAACCGTTTCACCCAACGCAAGCGCGGCTATATCTTCACCCCGCGCGGCTACAACGACTGGCAGGACGAATCGGCAATTGCAGTGGAAGAGCCCGTGCTGCCGTCGCAGGCCGTGTGGGTCTTCGCCGGCACCAGCGACGGCAACGCGCTGGCGAAGCAACTCGCCGCGCAAGGCCATCAGGTCGTCGTCTCGACCGCCACCGAATACGGCGGCGAGCTGGCTTTGCAGGATTGCCCGGGCGTCACGGTCTGGGCCGGGCGCCAGGGTGTGGAAGCACGCAAGCAGGCGCTGCTGCGCCATGAGGCGCGCGCACTGGTCGACGCCACGCATCCGTATGCCACGCTGATGTCGCAGCAGTTGATGGGCTTGTCGCAAAGCCTCGATATTCCCTATTTGCGCTATGAACGTCCGAGCGGCATCGTCGCTGACGACGCGCTGGTGTGCGACTCGATGGAGGAGGCTGCGGCGCAGGCGATTGCCAAGGGCGAGCGCATCTTCCTCGCGACCGGTTCGAAAGACATCACTGCTTTCCTGCAAGCCCCGGGAGCAGACAAGAAACTGTGGTTCGTGCGCGTCACCGCCGAACCTGAATTCATCCAGCGCGCGATCGACCTCGGCATCCCGCGCAGCCGCATTTGCGCGATGCAGGGACCGTTTTCACAGGGGTTCAATGAAGCCTTGTGGCGCGACTGGAATATCGATTGCGTGGTGACCAAGGATTCCGGCGACGCCGGCGGTTATCGCGCCAAGGCCGATGCGGCGAAGGCGTTGGATATTCCGCTGCTGACGGTGCGCCGTCCGGCGCTCGACTATCCGTTGCAGGCCGCGACGTTGGAAGACGCATCGACAAAAATCGAAGGCTTGCTGAAGGAAGGCAAGCGCGCATGAGCATGTCGCCGTCCCTGCCGACTCTGCAGCCGAATTTGCAACCGATACCGGTGACCATCGTCACCGGCTTTCTCGGGGCCGGCAAGACGACCTTGCTGCGCAGCCTGGTGCAACGTCGCCAGACGCGTCGCCTGGCCTTGCTGATCAACGAGTTCGGCGAAGTGACGATCGACGGCGACCTGATGCGCGCCAGCAGCGGCGATGAAGGCGGGCAGGTGCGCATCCATGATTTCCCCTACGGCCTGATCGCCTACGGCGACGACGAGCATTTTGTGCCGACCATGCTGGCGCTGGCGGAACGACGTGCGCAGGTGGATCACGTGCTGATCGAAACTTCAGGACTGGCCTTGCCGACCGCCGTCATGGAAAGCCTGCAGACACCGGAACTGGCGGCGCATTTCATCCTCGACGCGACGCTGGCGGTGGTCGATACACCTTTGCTGCTGGATGATCGCTTTGAGCAGCAGGGCAGCGGCGCTGACGATGCGGTGGCGGCGATGTTCGAACGCCAGCTGGAATACGCCGACGTCGTCGTGCTCAACAAGATCGACGACCTGACCGAAGATCAATTGCTGGACGCCGAGCAGCGGGTACGTTCGCGCGCGCCCAATGTGCGCTTCCTCGAACTGGCCTACAAGGCGCAGCTCGACATCCGTCTCGCGCTCGGCCTGCGCCTGCATCAGCCGACCTTGCAGGCGCATCAGCACACCTACACGCACGTGCGTATGCCCGGCGCCGACGCCAGCGTGCTGGCCGATCAGGGTCGTCTGAATGGCCATGCACATTCCGGTCTCGGGGCGCACAGCCACGGTCTGGCAACGCACAAGCATTTCCACGAGCAGGATCCGGGCTGGCTGTCGTTCACGCTGCGCAGCCAGTCGCCGCAACCGGCGGACAAGCTGAGGCAGGCGATTGCCGAGGCGGCGAAATCAGAACCGATCCTGCGCACCAAGGGTTTCGTGCGCACACTGGATGGTAAGCGGCCGCAACTGGTGCAGGGCGTGCGCACGCGCGTCACCATCAATACCGACGCCGCAAATGAGAATGTTGAAACCGACAAGTCCGAACTGGTCTTCATCGGCTATCACCCGAGCCGCAGCAAGGTCGCCGCCTTGTTGTCCGAACTCACAGGAACACACTGGAAATAAAGAGAACGCTTCATGAAAACCGATCCCGAATCGCATAAACGCATGACCCAGCGGCACAAGGAAGGCTTCGAGAAAAAGAAGGCCGCCGCGCAAAAGGAAAAGGGCCTGCTGATCGTCAACACCGGCACCGGCAAGGGCAAGTCCAGCGCCGCGTTCGGCATGGGCATGCGCATCCTCGGCCACGGCATGAAGCTGGGCGTGGTGCAGTTTATCAAGGGCGCGCTGTACAGCGCCGAGCGCGACTTCCTCGGCGGCCACGCCAATTGCGATTTCCACGTGGTCGGTTCCGGCTACACATGGGATACGCAGGACCGCGACGCCGACATGAAGACAGCCGCCCACGGCTGGGCAGAAGCGGTGCGGATGATCAAGGATCCGTCCTATGACATGGTGATCCTGGACGAGATGAACATCGTCCTCAAATACCAATACCTCGACCTGCAGGAAGTGCTCGACGTCTTCGCCGCCCGTCGCGAGATGCTGCATATCGTCGTCACCGGCCGCCATGCGCCGGACGCGCTGATCGAACTGGCCGACCTGGTCAGCGAAATGCGTCCGATCAAACATCCCTACAAGGAACAAGGCATCAAGGCACAAAAGGGCGTGGAGTTCTGATCATGGCAACTCCGTCGTCCGTCGTCGTTCCGTCTTCTGCTTCTGCCTTGTGCCCGGCGCTGTTCATCACCGCGCCCGGCTCGAATCATGGCAAGACCACCGTGACGGCGGCGCTGGCGCGCTGGCATCGTTCACAAGGCCGCAAGGTACGAGTGTTCAAGACCGGACCGGACTTCCTCGATCCGACGATTCTTGAACGCGCCAGTGGCAATGTGGTGTATCAGCTCGACCTGTGGATGATGGGCGTGGCGGAATGTCGTCGCCTGCTGCATGAAGCCGCACAGCAGGCCGACCTGATCCTGGTCGAAGGCGTGATGGGCCTGTTTGACGGCGAACCGTGCAGCGCCGACCTGGCCGAGTTGATGAAAATTCCCGCCGTGGCGGTGGTCGACGTCGCCGGCGTGGCGCAGACGCTGGGGGCGATCGGTTACGGCCTGGCGCATTACCGGCCCGGCTTTCCGTTGCTGGGCCTGCTCGGCAACGGCGTCGCCAGTCCGCGCCATGAAGAGATGTTGCGACAAGGAATGCCGTTCGGGATCAACTACCTGGGCAGCATGCCGCGCAATCTGCAATTCAAATTGCCGGAGCGTCATCTCGGCCTGGTGCCGGCTGCGGAAGTCGCCGATCTTGACCGGCGCATCGACGCCGCCGCCGTACTGATCGGCGCCACAGAACTGGCGCGCATGCCGGAGCCGGTCGAATTTGCGGCGCCGGAAGCTGCGACGGATGTACCGGCGCAGCAACTGCTGGCAGGACAGCGCATCGCCGTGGCGCGCGACAAGGCGTTTTCCTTCATCTATCCCGGCAACCTGGACTTGCTGCGCAAGCTCGGCGCGACGCTGCTGTTCTTTTCGCCGCTACGCGACGCCGTGCTGCCGCCGGCGGACAGTGTGTATTTGCCCGGCGGTTATCCTGAATTGCACCTGTCGGAATTGCAGGGCAACCTTGCGATGAAGCAGGCGCTGATCGACCATTGCGCCGCCAAGCCGCTGTATGCCGAATGCGGCGGCTTGCTCTATCTGCTGGAAAGCCTGAGCGACAAGGATGGCGCGCGGGGGCGCATGCTCGGCGTGCTGAGCGGCCGCGCGGTGATGCAACGACGTCTGCAGGGGCTGGGCTACCAGAGTATCGCCATGCCGCAGGGTACGCTGCGCTGCCACACCTTCCACTATTCGACCACGGTGACGGCGCTTGCTGCGGCGTACACCGGCGAGCGCCTGTACGACACCTCGGCCGGCGAGCGCGTCTATCGCGTAGGCGGCGTGACGGCGACGTATCTGCATGCTTACTTTGCGTCGTCGCCGGAAGCGGCAGCCGCCCTGTTCCTGCCGCAGCAAGAGACCGAGGCGTCGGCATGAGCCATCGTTACAGCCAGGACGATATCGACACCGTCTATCGTGTGATCGCGGAGCGGCGCGACATTCGTCATTTCTTGCCGGATCCGGTGGATCCGGCGCTGATGCAGCGATTGCTGGAAGCAGCGCACTTCGGCCCCAGCGTGGGTTTCATGCAGCCGTGGCGCTTCATCCGCATCACTGAACGCAGCCGGCGCGACGCCATTCATGCGCTGGTGGAACAGGAGCGCGTCCTGACCGCGCAAGCGCTGCACGAACGCGAAGATGAATTCATGCGCCTCAAGGTGGAAGGAATCCGCGAGTGCGGCGAACTGCTGGTGGCGGCCTTGATGGACGACCGCGAGCGCCACGTGTTCGGCCGCCGCACCTTGCCGGAGATGGACCTGGCCTCGGTCGCCTGCGCCATCCAGAACATGTGGCTGGCCGCGCGCGCCGAAGGCATCGGCATGGGCTGGGTGTCGCTGTTCGATGCAGACAAGCTGGCTGCGCTGCTGGCAATACCGACCGGAGCAAAACCGGTGGCGGTGATCTGTCTGGGTCACGTCAAAGAATTCTACGCCCGCCCGATGCTGGAGCAAGAGGGCTGGGCGGCGCGGCAATCGCTGGACGATCTGGTGTTCAGCGATGCATGGGGAAACAAGGAAAAACAAGCATGAGTCAGCAAACAATCCGCACCCTGGTATTCGGCGGCGCACGCTCGGGCAAGAGCGCGCAGGCCGAAAGACTGGCGGCAGCCGCCG
>Ga0209437_100282_pt1 | contig 74881 bp, 66 predicted proteins | sample AraplaL_Cvi_mTSA_FD_184266 | JGI IMG/M metagenome (GOLD analysis project Ga0209437, IMG submission 184266) | Arabidopsis root microbial communities from the University of North Carolina, USA - plate scrape CL_Cvi_mTSA (SPAdes) (version 2) | ecosystem: Host-associated > Plants > Roots > Endosphere...
CGTGCTGCCATGTGTCGCTCCTCTGGAGAAGGCTCGACAAGCGTATCACTTCATCGACTGGCCTTGGTCCAGCCCGAGGGGTTCACTCCATAAGTGGGTCAATTTTCGACGCAAATCAACACAAGTGTTAGCCATATAGCACTCAGCAGCATGAATCGGCGGCGCGCTCCCAGCTCCCGGAACTGAGTCGGGCTGTTCCTGATTGAGTTGGAACCATCAGTCATGTGAACGCCGCATCGCGGAAGGCCGTGCTCGTGGCTTTTCCGCTGATGAAACTGCTTTGTTGAATTATTCGCCTACCTAAAATTCTCTCCTCCTACCCATTGCTTTGGGCATTACCAGACACTTCGGGTATGCCCGAGGCACCTGTGTTTGAAGATCTTTCGTATCGTTGTATAAAACAACGTTATCTTGTATGATACAAAAGGCGTTTTAATATTTGAGGGAGGGGAAATGTTTGCGAACTTGAAAATAGGAAGTCGTTTGTATCTGGGACTAGCAGTGATTCTGGCGCTATCGTGTATCACCGCCGCGATCGCCGTCTGGAATTTACAGACGGTCAGTGATGCCTCTGCCGCTATGATGCAAAAACCGTTAATGAAGGAACGTTTGAGCAGTGATTGGTATCGCTCCATTGACTCGGGAATTATGCGCACGACAGCTATTGCGAAAAGCAGCGACAGCTCTCTGGCGGCATTTTTGGCGACCGAAGGTCCCAAACGTTCCGGCGATCTGCAGGAGAACATTCGTTCTTTGCTTGAAACGACAGAGGAGCACGCGATCTTTGCCAAGATCGACATTCAACGTAAGCGGTATCTGGAGGTTCGCGATCGCATTAGCAGGCTGAAAGCCGAAGGCAACGCGGAAGAGGCTTTGTCGATTCTCGAAAAAGAATATATTCCTATCGCCAAGGCATTCCAGCATTTGATGCAAGAGTTGCTGACTGTTCAGCGCAAACAGATCGACGCCATCAATGTCGATATCGAAGCGACGGCGCGGCAAAGCCGGCAACTGTTGCTAATCATCGAGGGAGTAGCGATTCTGGTGGCTTTGCTAATAGCGCATTTCCTTACGCGCTCCATCGTTAAGCCGCTTTCCGTAGCAGTAGCCGTGGCCGAACGGGTGGCACGAGGCGACTTGACAGGAACCATAGAGGTCCATTCCCGCGATGAAACAGGGCAATTGATGTCCTCGTTGCGGCTGATGAATTTCAATTTGCATCAGCTCATCGGCGGGATCCGTAAGAGTATCAATGGTATCGCTACGGCATCTGCGGAAATTGCCACAGGAAATATGGATTTATCGCTGAGAACCGAGCAGCAAGCTTCATCCGTGGAAGAGACCGCTGCTGCTACCGAGGAAATCGCGGGCACCATCCGACGCAATGCAGAAAGCGCGGACTTGGCCAATCGGACCGCCACGGTAGCTACAGACGTCGCTTCTAAGGGAGGCAAAGTGGTCGCTCGCGTGATTGAAACGATGGGTGCCATCAACGCGTCATCCCAGGAAATCGCCAGTATCATCGGCGTTATTGACGGCATCGCTTTTCAGACCAACATCCTGGCTCTCAATGCGGCAGTAGAGGCCGCTCGCGCGGGCGAGCAGGGACGAGGTTTTGCGGTAGTTGCGTCAGAGGTGCGTAGTCTTGCACAGCGTTCCGCCAATGCGGCCAAGGAAATCAAGGCGCTGATTACTGACTCGGTCGTTAAGGTGAATCTGGGAGCAGAGTTGGTGCAGGAGGCCGGAGCGACGATACAAGAAGTCGTCACCAGCGTCGCGCAGGTGGCTTCCATCATCATGGACATTAGCGCTTCCAGCCAAGAACAGGCGACCGGAATATCGCAAGTCAGTGGATCCATCAATCTAATTGACGATGTCACACAAAGGAATGCCGCGCTGGTCGAAGAGGCGACCGCCGCAGCTGCGTCAATGAAAGAGGAGGCCGTAATATTGGCGGATCTTGTCAGTGTTTTCAGGCTGGTTCCTGAAGATGGCGCGAGGGCTGCGGAGGCAGTCCATACGTCGTCGAAAAGAGCACGGCTGACTGCCGAGTTGTTGTAACAGCGGAAATGGTCGCCAATCCGGCGACTCTTCTTGATGCGTTGCGCCTCACGGCATAGCAGGGCGCTTACGTGAGGGCCGACTGAGCCGAGAAAGTCAGGCTGGCGTCGTTGGAGGACATGAGCGGGGGCGCCACATGCCGAGCTTCGATCACGACAACAAGGTCGGACTTTTCTTCGCGCGCCATGTTGCGGGCTACGAAATGAATGAGCGCTTCATGGGCGCGGTACAGATTCAGGTGATTCATCGCATAACCTTGGTGCCGTCCAAGATGCTCCAATGCCTCGAAGCTGATCAGGAATTTTCGCTCCCGGTCATTAACCGGTAGTTGGAAGAAAAGTCCGATGTCGGTCAAATAGGGTTCAATCACGCTATATCTCAAGGGGCAGCATGGTCTGCAATGTGTCTGAATCAGGCTTCGCTGTCAGGAATAGCGGCGCCAGCCGGCATCGCGACAAGCAGCCAACTATATTTGTTGGGGTAAAATCGCCGTATTGTATCTCCTAGTAAAACAGAGTATTATTAATCAATACAATTGTATTGGTAACTATCACTCTGGTCAAGCAGCCGAAGAGCGGTTGTGATGAGGGAAAGTCAGATATTGCGGATGTTGCCTCGGCGTCTTCCTTGGACTAGGTCGGTTGATGCGGTTGGCGGCTGACAGATGCCATGCCTTCTGCGAAAATACGCTGCCCGAGAAGGGTGGTTGCGGGGATATGCTGGTGGGGAGGAATGTGTCCTTCACGTCAAATTGTCATGCGATGAACAAAGATCATCAGCGATGACAGGTAAGAAAAGGAAGGTTTATGAGTTACACCGTTGATGCGGTAAGTAAGGCTATCGAACTGCTGTTCCTGGTTGCTGAGGAGGGGGGGAAGGGCGTCACCGAACTGGCCAAACGATCCGGCAATACCAAAGCGAGGGCATTTCGTTTGTTGACCACGCTGGAAGAGTCCGGACTGGTACGCCGACAGCTTCCGATGGCGACATACAGCCTTGGGTATCGCGCTCTGATTATCGGTACGGCTGCGCAAGCCCAGCTTAGTCTGATCGATGTCGCCAAGGATATCCTCGAGCCTGTCGGCCGGGAGTGTAATGAGAGCGTTCTGGTTCGTATCCGCGATGGATTGGAAACCGTTTGCGTGGCATGGTGGGACGCGCCGCATGCGCTGCGCGTGCATAGTCAACTCGGAGATCGGCGTCCCTTGTTTGTTGGTGCTTCTGGAAAGTTGTTATTGGCGCATGCACCGGAAGAGGTGCAGGAAGACGTCCTGAGCGGCAAGCTTGAACAGTTCACGCCAAACACGATCGTCAAGCGCACCGAGCTGAAGAAAGAATTGAAGAAAATTCTGGCGGATGGGTATAGCGCGTCATTTTCCGAAAAAACAGCAGATATGGTCGCGGTTGCGGCTCCCGTGCGTGACGCCAGCGGCTCGGTCATTGCGTCACTTTCAATGACGGCGCCCGCTAGCCGAGTGCCGAAAGAAAGTCTCGACAAGTATGTAGACATCATCAAATCCGCATCAGTCCGTTTTTCGACGGCGTTGGGCTACGTGAGATCTTAGCTGCAAGGCTGACGCCAACTGCAATAATAGTCTGGAAAAACCGCGGAGTATCTGCGGTTTTTTTTCGTCTCCGATTTTCAGAGGTGAATTCGGCGGCGCGGCTCATTTCGTCCCTTTCTATTTTCGCGTGCCTTCGCGCTGAGTAATTTCAGCCTCGCTTCATCCCTCCTGCGCTTGCATCTGCAAGAATTTCTACTGCCATCCTGGCGAATGCATCATCCGATTCCCGTCGGCTTTTCTTAAAAAAACAACACCGGATTTTTCAACTGTCGACGGCTTTGGAACAAATCAATGCATTTCTCCGAAAGGCTTGATCAATCGAGCCTTCCAATGGTGCGAAAGCGATCAGGAGCGGAGAAATTTCGATCCAAAATGATGCGCTTCTTATTTTTTTATTGTATCGTCTAATGATACGTGATATTTTTTAGTGAAACATCATTGACGGCATGAATGCTGTTGCCTAATATATCGTCTATCGTTACGTTGGTTTGTTAGATGAAACGATAGGGGTAGGAATTTAGATAACTGCCGCAAGGCGTTACATAGGGAGAAGTAAATGAAAAAGTCAGTATTCGCGCTTCTGTGTTTTAGCGCGTTCGGTGCTGCGCATGCTCAAAGCAGCGTCGAGATCTACGGCGTTACAACAATTGGTCTTGGTTATGTGGACAAAGTTACGACCACCGGTCGGAACACAGCAAGTCGTATTGGTCTGGATTCGGGGCAATATACGCAATCGCGTCTTGGTTTCCGCGGTACGGAAGATCTGGGCGGCGGCCTGAAAGCCGATTTTGTCATTGAAGGTGGCTTTACGATGGACAATGGTGCATCGGCGCAGAACGGCGCGACTTTCGGCCGTCGTACGACCATCGGTCTAAAGGGCGACTTTGGTAGTTTTGAAATGGGTCGTCGCAAGGACTACACTGATTTCATCGCAAATCAGTATTCCACTGCATCGCGCATGCTGCCGTTTACCGGCAAAGTTCACGGCAACAATCTGGATCGTGCAACGGGTGAGCGCGCCAATAATATGCTGTATTACCTGACTCCCAACTGGGGCGGTTTCCAAGCTAATCTGGCATACGGTTTCGGTGAAGTGGCAGGTTCTACTTCGACCGGTCAATCGCTCGGCTTTGGCGCCAATTATGAAAAGGGGCCGTTCGGCATCGGCTTCGCATACTGGCAATCAAAGAAGGCGACGACAGTCGGTTCCGCAACCACCAATACCAGCAGTGACCAGGGTGCCGCCAGCAACGCCGGTTGTAATACGACGACCTTGGGCAACGCAGGCGATACATGTACCAAAGTCTGGATGCTGGGTACCAGCTATGACATCGGTGATTTGACATTGCGTGGCGAGTGGTCCAACGTCAAGCAACCGCTGGTCAATGCGTCGTCCGGTGTTGCGCCAAACTTCAATACGACCTTCAGCGCAACAGCTGGCGCCGCAGCCTTTACCGCAGGCGGCATCAACAACTCCAAAGCCAACATCTACGATATCGGCGCGGACTACAAACTGGGTGCATGGTTGTTCAAGGGCAGTCTGATCCATTCGCGTTATGACTTCGTTGGCGCTTCCACCAAGGGCAAGTTGACTGCGGTGGTGCTGGGTGTCGACTACAACCTGTCCAAACGTACTCTGCTGTACGGCATGCTGGCTAACCTGCGCGCTTCTGACATGTACAACCCCGGCCTGACCAGTAATGGCGCACCTGGTGCAGACAATTCGCAAAATGCGCTTGCTCTCGGCATCATGCATCGCTTCTAAGTTTCAGATTTCTGCGTAGTTCTTGAGGTGTCCTCTTTGCCAATCTCGCTCGCGAGATTGGCTTTTTTCTGAAGTCGGCGCCGTTGGCAAATCGCTTGTGTTGGCACCATGGCAATGCAACTACTGCGCAGTGCGACGACAGCGATTTAATTTTTGATTTGGACGTGCATGGCTAATTACACGATCGATTCGGTCGAAGAGGCCATAGGATTGCTTCTGCTGGTGGCAAGAGTTCCCGGGCTGGGAGTGACCGAGTTGGCGCAGCGATCCGGAAATACCAAGGCGCGGGCTTTTCGCATGCTGCATACGCTGGAGAAGAGCGGCTTGCTGTTTCGCGACAATGATGCGCCTACTTATTCGCTCGGTTACAACGCCTTGTATCTAGGCGTCGCGGCAGAAGGGCAAATCAGTCTGGCGCGACTGGCCAAGAATCATTTGCGTGAAGTCGGTATTGCCTGCAATGAAAACGTACAGATCCGCATTCGTGACGGCCACGAGTCCGTTTGCATCGCCCGCTGGGAGTCTACGCATCATATTCGTGTGCAGACCGAGCTGGGTAATCGGCGTCCTTTATATGTCGGTGCTTCCGGGAAAATTTTGCTCGCCTTTGCGCCTGAAGAAGTACGAGAGCATGTCTTAAATTCCGAACGGGTGAGCTACACAGGTTCGACGTTGGTCAGCAGGCAAAGCCTGAGGCAATCCGTCAATCGTATTTTGCGGATCGGTTATACGGTCTCTTACGGCGAAATGTCTGTCGATGCGGTGGCAATTGCTGCCCCGATTTTTAATGCCAACGCGGATGTAGTGGCTGCGATCAGCATCGCTGGGCCATCCAGTCGCATTACCGAGGAAGAGGTGCCGAAGATGATCGCGCTGGTCGTCAAAGCGGCGCAGGAGCTGTCTGCACATTTGGGCTATCTCTGATGCGAACATTGATCGGCGCCGGTGGCGAAGGAAGATTGTCGATTTTTATCGCTCATGAAATGCTTGACCGGTATCATTTGTCGATATATTGTATTTACTAGTGAAACAATTGGGAGAAGGCGCAATGTGGAATGTAGTGAGGAAGATCTTCGGCGCGGCGTGTCTTGCCGCGAGTATGGTCATGTCGTTATCGCCTGCCGTGCACGCTGCAGATTTGAAAATCGGCTTTAAGGCCGAAGTGACGTCAGCCGACCCGCATGTGCTGAACGGCGCCAACCGCAATGTTTGGGCGCACGTCTACAATTCGCTGGTGGAGCAGGATCATCAGTTGCGTCCCAAGCCTGGCCTGGCGCTGTCGTGGCGCATGGTTAATCCGACCACTTGGGAATTCAAGCTCCGTCCCAACGTAAAGTTTCACAATGGTGCGGTCATGACGGCTGACGATGTCAAGTATTCCATTGACCGCGCCATGCATCTGAGCGGTCCACGCACTTTCCGCTCCTACCTCAAGGATGTCGATTCCGTCAGCGTTAGCGGTCCGCTCACCATCCAGGTCAAAAGCAAGCGCGTGAGTCCGACGTTGCCCGAAAATCTCGGCCTGATTGCTATCCTGCCCAAGTCGCTCGGCGACGGCGTCAATGAAGAAAGCTTCGCCAGTGGCAAGTCATCCATTGGCACCGGCCCTTACAAATTCGGCAGCTGGGCGCACGGCCAGCGTCTGGTCCTGAATAAGAATCCCGACTACTGGGGCGAAAAGGAACCCTGGGATACGGTGACCCTGCAATTCATCCCTCGTGAGCCGGCGCGCGCCGCCGCGCTGCTGTCGGGGTCGGTGGACATCATCAACGACATCACCTCCAACATGGAGGACTCATTCAAGAACTACCAGATCACCTCGGTAACTTCCTACATGCTGAACTATCTGGCGCTCGACCAGTTCCGTGACAACTCGCCCTTCGTCAAGGGGCCGGATGGCGCGCCCCTGGCCAAGAATCCACTGAAAGACCTGAAGGTGCGTCAGGCGCTGATGACGGCGATAAACCGCGACGGCATCATCAAGTTTCTGATGAAGGGCGACGCTACCGCTTCCGAGCAGATCGTTCCCAAGGGATTCTTCGGCTACGACTCGACGCTCAAGCTACCTGCCTACGATTTGGCCAAGGCCAAGGCCTTGCTGGCTGAAGCCGGTTATCCGAAGGGATTCCAGCTGACGATTCATTGCCCCAACAACCGCTACATCAACGACGCCAAATTGTGCGAAGCGGTGGCGCAGGTCTTCAGTCAGGTCGGCATCAAGACCGAAGTGGCAACCATGCCATATTCCGTGTTTCAGACCCGCGCGTTCGGCGGCGGTCCCAATGGCGAACCTGAGTTTAGCGTCTTCCTGGTCGGTAACGGTGCGGTGACGGGTGATTCGCTGACCGGTTTGGTGTCGACGATCCATTCATTCAATAAGACCTCGGTCACGGGCGTGAGCAACTACGGCCGCTACAACAACAAGGAAGTTGACGCGTTGATCGACAAAGCCGCTGCCACCACCGATGAAAAGGCGCGCGGCACCTTGCAGCAGCAGGCTGCAAAGCTCGCGCTGACCGATGGCGCCATCATTCCGCTGCTGCATCTGAACGCGGCGTGGGCGATGAAGAAGACGATTGCGATCACGCCACGCGCCGATGGTTTCACCATGGCGATGGACATCCGGGCCAAATAATAAAGTGATCCGGGGGAAAGCAGAGGGGGACACCTGTTTTCGCGCCCAGGCATGAGTGAATCAGACGGCGTCATGAGCCCACTCATAGCGTCTTTCAGGCAACGCGGCGTCGTGACAACGATGTCGCGTTTTTTTATCCTGCCCCCGAATGCGTTCAGCTCGGTAGGAGCAACAAGGGCCGATGACCGGACCGTTTCGGTGCAAACAGGATGACAGCGAGACAGGATTACAGGCAGCGACTTAGAGACCAATAAATACGGAGACGGCATCCCTGGCCGCAACGCGTCGTCGCTGCGACGAACTTGTTCGGACAGGGCGTTTTACACTCAATCAGATCAGAAAAATTCATGCGTTATATACACCACTTTTCTCCGCTGCGCGCTGCGGAGGAGCAGGATACGTCGAGCACTTCCGGCGCAGCTTCCCGCCCGCCAGAAAAAACTAATGCTGCAGCACAGGACGACGTCGTCTTCACGCTCATGCGCGACGTCATGATCACTATGCGCGACGGCGTCAGGCTGGCGGCGGACGTCTACATCCCCGGCCTGACCACCGGCGTGGGAAAGCAGACTTTCCCGGTCATCCTCGAGCGCACGCCTTACGGCAAGCATCTTCCCAGCCGCAGCGAGCGCACCGCGGAAGACGCGCGCCCGCTCACGCGCCAGCAGGTCGCGCAGCATTTCTTGAAACGCGGCTATGCCGTTGTCTATCAGGATTGCCGCGGCCGTTATGGTTCCGAAGGCAGCTTCGTCAAATACACCAGCGATGCCGAAGACGGCTACGACACCTGCGCCTGGATTGTCGCGCAGTCGTGGAGCAACGGCCGCATCGGCACCATGGGCCTGTCCTACGCTGCGCATACCCAGGCGGCGCTGGCCAGTCTGGGCGCGCCCGGCGTGGTCGCCATGTTCATGGATTCCGGCGGTTTCTCGAATGCCTATCAGGGCGGTATCCGCCAAGGTGGCGCCTTCGAGATGAAGCAGGCCACCTGGGCTCTCAAGCAAGCCATGGAAAGCCCTGAAATCCGCAACGACGACGGTCGCCATGCGCGTCTGAAAGCCGTCGACATCCGCGAATGGTTCGCCCGCAGCCTGGAATGGAAGCCGGGCGATTCACCCCTCAGCGAAGCGCCGGAATACGAGGACTATCTGTTCGACCAGTGGCAGCGCGGCGCCTTCGACGAATACTGGCGGCAGCCTGGCCTGTATGCGCAAGGCTATTACGACAGTTTCAGCGACGCCGCAATGGTACATATGTCGTCCTGGTACGATCCCTATCCACGCACCGTAACGGAAAACTACATCGGTCTATCAGCGCGCAAGCAGGGGCCGGTTTGCCTGATTCTCGGCCCGTGGATACATGGAAATCGCTCGGTGACGTATTCGGGCGATGTCGATTTCGGCCCGGAGGCGACCCTGGACGGACATCTCGCCAGCAATTTCCTGGAGCTGCGCCGGCGCTGGTTTGACCGCTGGCTCAAGAACGACGCCACGGTGGAATCGCCTTTGCCGCCGGTCAGCCTGTTCGTCATGGGCGGTGGCAGCGGCCTGAAGAACGCCGACGGCCGCATGCAGCACGGTGGCCTGTGGCGCGCCGAACAGGATTGGCCGATTCCCGATACCTGCTTCACGGATTTCTATCTGCATGCCGACAAGCAAATGTCGCAACGGGCGCCGGTCGAGCAGCAGGCGTCCTTGTCGTATCGCTACGATCCGCGTCAGCCAGTGCCTACCGTCGGTGGTGCGGTGACGTCCGGCGAGCCGCTGATGGTGGGCGGCGCCTTCGACCAGCGCGAAGCGCCTGGCGTGTTCGGCGCGACCCCGCCGTATCGTCCGCTGGCCGAACGCAACGACATCCTGGTGTTCACCTCGGCACCGCTGGAAGAAGACATGGAAGTGACCGGGGCCGTCAGCGCCAGCCTGTGGATTTCGTCCGATTGCCCGGATACCGATTTCACCTTCAAGCTGCTCGACGTCTATCCACCTAACGCCGACTATCCCGACGGTTATGCGATGAACCTGACCGACGGCATCCTGCGCGTGCGCTATCGCTCCTCGTGGGAAAAGCCGGAACTGATGGAGCCAGGCAAGTGCTACCAGATCCGTATCGACGCTTTCCCGACCAGCAATCTGTTCAAGCGCGGCCATCGGATCCGCATCGACATCGCGAGCAGCAATTTCCCGCGCTTTGATTGCAATCCGAACACCGGCGAGCCGGAAGGAGAGGCGTCGCAGGTTCGCGTGGCCAATAACCGGATCCATCTCGATCAGACGCATCAGTCCTTTATCACCTTGCCGGTCATTCCGGCGCGCGAAAAACGGTGAAGCAGCATCGATTGCCGTTGTCCGATTGCGAGTTCAATCGCTCCAACCTCGCTGCCGCAGCTCCGGCGGCGAGGTTTTTTCATTTAGAGCAGAGACGGGTTCGATGTGCGTAAGAAAACTTTATGGTGCAGTGCATGAAGCCCTCTGTCCAGAGCTGGGCGAGGCTTGCACGAAGAGCGTAAAAGCGGCTCTTTGCGGTGCAGAAGAAGATGCGCTTTGGTGCAAAGTTTCCCTGCTGAACGATTTCCCTTTTTCTCTCGAAATGCACGCTTTAAATCTCCAAATTGCTTTGACATTGTGTCGCTTGGTGAGATATAGTATCAACTAATGATACGGCGTTTCGTAAATTAAATGCGGCAAGCATGACGATGCGTTGGGTGGGATGATTTCTTGCTTGCAGGCGGTTGAAGTTTGTTTGCCTGGGTTGAAATATCGAGGGGAAGTTGATGAGCGGAGCGATGCAATGTTTGAAATGCTGGTAAAGCGTGCGCTGCAAAGTGTGCTGGTAATTTTTGTCATGTCGATCCTGGCCTTTGTCGGGATCAATCTGGTTGGCAATCCCATCCACCTGCTGGTGGCGCCGGATGCCTCCCTAGAAGAAATCCAGCGCGCCTCACATGCGCTCGGCCTGGATCTGCCGATGTATGAGCAATACTTGCGATTCATCGGCAACGCCTTTCACGGCGACATGGGTAATTCGTTTGTCTTCAACCGTCCGGCAATCGGGCTGATCTTCGAGCGCATGCCGGCCACCTTCGAGTTGGCGCTGATGGCGCTGCTGCTCTCTGCGGTGATTGGCATCCCATTCGGCATGTGGTCGGGCCTGCGTCCCGGCAGCCGCGTGCACAAATTCGCCATGGGCTTCTCGATTTTGGGCGTGACAATTCCGGTGTTTTGGTTGGGCCTGATCCTGATCCTAGTGTTCTCGGTCAATCTCGGCTGGCTGCCGTCAGGCGGTCGCGGGCCAACTACCTCGCTGTTCGGCATCGACGTCAGCTTCCTAAGCTGGGAAGGCATCAAATTCATGCTGCTGCCAGCCTTCACGCTGGCCTTACATAACGTCGCGCTGGTAATGCGCATGACCGAAGCTGGCACCCGCGAAGTGGCCGTGCAGGAATACGTCAAGTTCGCCCGCGCCAAAGGCGTCGGTCCGATGCGTCTGATGTTCCGGCACATCGCGCCCAACGTAATGATCCCTATCGTGACCGTGATGGGCATTGAGTTCGGCCACCTGATTGCGTTTTCTCTGATTACTGAAACCATCTTCGCCTGGCCCGGCATGGGCAAGCTGATTATTGATTCCGTGCTGCAGCTCGACCGCCCGGTGGTCGTGGCTTACCTGATGGTGGTGCTGCTGTTGTACGTGATGATCAATTTTGCCGTGGACATGCTGTACCTGATTCTAGACCCGCGTCTACGCGCCAAGTCGGCCTAACAGACCAAGGCACGATCAGGCACTTGAGTGTATGTCTTCCTGCGTAAGCGGGAAGGATGATGAGTAGCGGACTTGTCCGCCAATATGAAAATGATGATGAACGATATCGAGACGCCAGCGTTATCCGCTGCATCGGCGCACCATGAAACGCTAGTGGCGCCCCCGGAAACCCCAATGCATCTGCTGTTGCGTCGCTATTTCAAAAGTCGCATCGGCACAGTTGCCGCCGTGCTTCTAGTGCTGCTGATCATCGTCGCGATTGCGGCGCCGCTGATCGCGCCGCAAGACCCGTACGACTTGGCCACGGTCTCCATTATGGAAGCTGAGCACGCTCCGGGGACCACCAGCAGCGATAACAAGATCACCTATCTTCTGGGTACCGATGGTGCCGGCCGCGACATGCTCAGCGCTATTCTCTATGGCTTGCGCATCAGCCTGGGTATTGGGGTAACTAGCGCGCTGGTGGCGCTGGTGATCGGAACCTGTATTGGGCTGATCTCCGCCTATTTCGGCGGCAAGGTTGATGCGCTGCTCATGCGTATCGTCGACGTCCAGCTGAGCGTGCCGACTATCTTGGTTGCGCTGGTGTTGTTAGCGGTGCTGGGCCAGGGTGTGGACAAGACGCTGATGGCGCTGGTGCTGGTGCAGTGGGCGATCTTCGCCCGCAATGTGCGCGGATCGGCACTGGTCGAACGCAGCAAGGAATACATCGAAGCGGCCGTGGGTCAAGGCTTGCCAGCACGCCGTATCATGTTCCGACACGTGCTGCCCAATTGCATGGCGCCTCTGATCGTCACGACCACCAACCAGATGGCTAACGCTATCACGCTGGAGGCAACCATGAGTTTTCTCGGCATCGGCCTGCCGCAGACCAAGCCGTCGCTGGGGCTGCTGATCTCCAATGGTTTCGATTACATGCTTTCCAATCAATATTGGATCAGCGTATTCCCCGGTATCGCGCTGGTGCTTCTTGTCGTGTCCGTCAGTCTGGTGGGCGATCAGCTGCGCATCGTGCTGAACCCCAAGCTTGACGCATAGAAGGACAACATCATGGCACTTCTGGAAGTAAAAGATCTGGTCACTGAGTTCCACACCGAAGACGGCGTCGCCAAGGCGCTCGACAACGTGTCTTTCACGCTCGAGCGCGGCAAGGTACTCGGCATCGTCGGCGAATCCGGTTCCGGAAAATCGGTGACGGCGTTTTCGCTCATGAACCTGGTCGACAAGCCGGGCAAGATCGCCGGCGGTGAAATCCTTTTCAACGGCGACAACTTGCGCTTGGCTTCGGCCAAGCGCTGGAGCGAACTACGCGGTGACCGCATTGCGATGGTATTTCAGGATCCGATGATGTCGCTCAATCCGGTCATGCGTGTGGGCGCGCAACTGGGCGAGACGGTCGCGATCCACAACAAGCTGCCCAAGGCGGAAGTCGAGCGGCGCGTTTTCGAAGCGCTCAAGCGCGTCGGCATTCCGGCCCCGCTCGAACGCATGCGTGCCTATCCGCATGAACTGTCAGGGGGCATGCGTCAGCGGGTCGCGATCGCCAACGCCATCATCAACAAGCCCGATCTGATCATCGCCGATGAGCCGACCACCGCGTTGGACGTGACAATCCAAGCACAGATCCTGTACGAGATGAAACACCTCGCGCGCCAAACCGGCACTGCGCTGATTTGGATCACACACGACATCAGCGTGGTCAAGGATCTGGCCGACGACCTGTGCGTGATGTATGCCGGCCGCATTATCGAGCGTGGCGCTGTGGCCGATGTCATCCGAGATCCGCAGCATCCTTACACCCGCGGCCTGATCGATTCGTTACCGCACGCCGAAAACCACGGCAAGCGCTTGTATTCGATCCCCGGCGCGACGCCGCCTTTGCTGTCGCTGCCGCCGGGCTGCTCGTTCGCACCGCGCTGTTCGCGGGCGCAGAGCACCTGCAACGCTACGCCGCCCGTTTTCAAACTGGAAAGCCGCGAACATCGCTGCTTCTTTCCTCTAGGTTAAATCATGACTACGATGCTTGAAACCCACGATCTCAGCAAAAGCTTCAGCATGAAGCGTAGCAGCTTGTCGCGTGCAGCGAGCGCAATCGGTTTGTCAAAACAGGCCGACAGCCGCGTCTATGCCGTCAACGAAGTTTCACTGTCCGTCAGCAAGGGAGAAGTACTCGGTCTGGTCGGCGAATCCGGTTGCGGCAAGTCGACCGTCGGCCGCATGATCGCCGGCCTGTTGCCAGCCACCAGCGGTACGCTGCAATTCGACGGGAAGGACATGACCAAGCCCAGCGTCGACACTCATCTAAACATCCAGATGGTGTTCCAGAATCCGTATGCCTCGCTCAATCCGCGTCAACGCGTAGATCAAGTCATTAGCGAGGCCGCCATCTATCATGGCCTCGTTGAAAAGAAGAACGCGCAGTCCTTCGTCGCCGGCCTGCTGAAACAGGTCGGGCTAGATCCGACCTACGCCAGCCGCTTTCCGCATCAATTCTCGGGCGGCCAGCGTCAACGCATTGCGATTGCGCGTGCACTAGCCCTTAATCCGAAATTCATCGTCTGCGACGAAGCCGTCTCGGCGCTGGACGTCTCGGTGCAGGCGCAGATCCTGAATCTGTTTATGGACCTGCGTGAATCGCAGGGGCTGACCTATCTGTTCATCAGCCATAATTTGGCGGTAGTGGAATACATCGCCGACCGCGTCGCCATTATGTATCTCGGCCGTATTGTCGAACTGGCGGATACGCGCTCCGTCTTCGCTCGTCCCAATCATCCCTATACCCAGGCGTTGATTGCCGATGCGCCGCGCCTCGACGCCAAGGTAGTGGAGCACCGGCCGATTCAGGGCGAATTGCCCAGCCCGCTCAATCCGCCGTCGGGCTGTACTTTTCACCCACGTTGTCCGCACGCCATGCCGCGTTGCTCGCAAGAGCGTCCGCCGCTGGTGAAGATCTCCGACGGCCACTGGTCCGCCTGTCACCTTAACGACGCTGCTATGCGCGCGGGCGAGGCGACCGCGGCAGAGGAACAACCCATCACCATGCTGCATCATGATCAAGTCAATTAATCAGGTTTATTCCATCGTTCGGCCGGGCCTTACCGAAACCAGCCTGCCAATCGTGATCGATTCACCGCACAGCGGCATCGATTACCCGTTCAACAGCGGCATAGTCGCACCGGCCGAAGCGCTCAAGACTACTTGGGACGCTTACGTCGACGAGTTGTGGGGCAGCGCCCCGGCCATTGGCGGTCCGTTGCTATCGGCGCGATTTCCGCGCGCCTACATCGATCCCAACCGGGCGCCGGACGACATCGACGCTGCCATGCTCGACGAGCCGTGGTCGACTGCGCTGGCGCCTTCGGCGGCCTCCTCGCGTGGCATGGGCCTGATCCGTCAGAATGCCTTGCCCGGCGTGCCCATGTACAAGGGAAAGTTGCCGGCCTCGCAGGTGCGCTATCGCCTGAGCCAGTATTACGCGCCGTATCACAGTGTGCTGAAAAACCTGCTCGACGACGCGCACGAAAAGTTCGGCCACGTCTGGCACATCAATTGCCATTCCATGAAATCCAGGGGTAACGCCATGAACGTCGACAACGGTGCTGTGCGCCCCGACATCGTGGTCAGCGATCGCAACGGTACTTCTGCCAACGCCGAGTTCACCGAATGGGTCGCCACACAGTTCGACCAGCTCGGCTACAAGGTGTTGATCAACACGCCATACCAGGGCGGCTACATCGTGCAGCATTACGGCATGCCGACCAAGCAGCGTCACAGCGTGCAGATCGAGATAAAGCGCGGCATTTATATGGACGAACACAGTTTCGAAAAATCCGACGGTTTTGACAGCTTGCAGCAGGACATCGAGCGCTTCCTGAAATCGTTGGCGCAATACGTGCAGAAGAAGTTGGAGAAAGTCGGGGCGTGACGTAACAGTGACACCGTAAGAACGAGGCAATGAGCAGTACTGGACAGCAGCACCAGAAAACAGGGCAGAGCCGACGGACGCCGCCGCAGAGCAGCGATCACGATAGCGATCATGAGTCGTAGCGAAGGCGCACATCGACGCGCTGGCTGCGCTATTGCATTTGGCATAGTTGGCGCAACTGGGGAGCAAGGCGATGAAAATACGTGGTTTGTCCATCGGCGCAAGGCTGATAGTTGGCTTCGGCCTGGTGCTGGGGATTTTGATTCTGGTGGTAGCCGGCACGGCGGTAGCCACTGCGTACAACAAGAACCAGCTGATTTCCGCGTTGGAGCGATCCAGTGACAAGAACGTGCTGGCTGTACGCATGAAGAGCGCCTTGCTCGAATCCGGTATTGCCATGCGCAACATCGGCTTGCAATCCGACGTCGGCGACATGCAGCGCGAAGCCGCCGCCGTGGTCGACAGCAACAAGCAGTATGTGCTAGCACTGAAGCGACTCAAGGCGCTGGGACTCGACGCCGACGAGCAAAGATTCGTGACCGCGACGGCGCAGGCGCAAACCGACATCGAAGCCTCATTGCAAGACGCCATGAACGCGGCGCTATCGTTCAACATGGAAAGCGCCATTCGCACTATCGCAACGCGCATCGACCCACTCAACAAGCGCACTGTTGCCGAAGTGGAAAAACTGGTGGTGCTGCAACAGAATCAGGTGCGCGCCGTACTCGCCCAGTCAGTGCAGAGCGACCGCCGCCTGACGCTCATGCTGTTTGCAGTCGGTTCGCTGGCGGTGCTGATCGGCGGCATTTTTGCGTGGGCTATCCGGCGCAGCATCGTGCGACCACTGCATGTGGCGGTGGAAGTTGCGTCAAGGGTGGCGCGCGGCGACCTGACCTCGCGTATTGTCACCAACAGTAAGGACGAGATCGGAAAGCTTCTGAGCGCGCTGGGACAGATGAATGAGCAACTGGCGTCCATCGTCGGCAATGTACGCTCCGGCACCGACACCATTTCGACTGCGTCCAGTGAAATTGCCAGCGGTAACAGCGATCTGTCCGCGCGCACCGACGCCCAGGCGCAGTCGTTGCAAGAGACCGCAGCATCGATGAATGAGTTGACTAACGCCGTGCGCTTTAACGCCAACAACGCGCAGGAAGCCAACCGACTGGTGGCTTCGGCCTCCAGCGTGGCCACGCGCAGCGGTGATGTGGTCGGGAAGATGGTCGCGACGATGGAACAGATCAAGCAAAGTTCAGGAAAGATCAGAGAGATCACCGGCGTGATCGACAGCATCGCGTTCCAGACCAACATCTTGGCACTGAATGCCGCGGTGGAAGCAGCCCGCGCCGGTTCGCAGGGACGTGGATTCGCGGTGGTGGCGTCAGAAGTGCGCAGTCTGGCGCAGCGCTCGGCGGACGCTGCCAAGGAAATCTCCTCTCTGATCGCCGATTCGGTCGAGAAAGTGGAAGCCGGCGGCATCATGGTGGACGACGCCGGCGCCACCATCAACGAGGTCGTCGTGGCGGTCAAGCACATTGCTGACATCGTCGGAGAAATTGCCGACGCCAGCGAAGAGCAGACCATCGGCATCGAGAAGATTAATGAAAAGATCACGCTCATGGACGACATGACGCAACGCAACGCGGCGCTGGTGGAAGAAGCCGCAGCAGCAGCCGAAAGCATGCGCGATCAGGCGGCGGCGCTGGCCGACGCGGTGTCGGTGTTCAAGCTGACCGGCGGCGATGCGGCTACCAGCACTGCCCATGCCGCGGGCAATAACCGTCATCCCGTAGCGGCGCAGCCCGCACGACAGGAGTGCGTCGTCAATGCGCCAGCCCGCCTCGGTTCCGCAGCAGCGACGCAGTTGCCGATGAAGTAAATGATGAATTTGCAATTTGTCTTAAAGGAAGAACTAGCATGGAAAAACTGGTAGCACGCCTCAACGCCATCTGCGATGAGCAACCTTACGTCACCTCTTGGTATGTTAAGAACCTGCTGACCGGCGAACAAGCTGATCGCGGCGGTCATATCGCTTTTCCCTCGGGCAGCACGCGCAAGGTCTCGATCATGATGACCATCCTGCGCGCGGTCAATCGCGGTAAGCTGGACCTGAACACGCCCATTGTCTACGAAGAGCGTCTGCGTGAAGGTGTGGTCTCCGGCACCTTCAAATTTCTCACGCCGGGCTTCACCATCACCCTGCGCGATGCGCTGGTGCAGATGATCATCGTCAGCGACAACGTCTGCACGCGCATGGTCATGGAGCGTACCAGCCTGGAAGAGATCAACGACTTCTGTCAGTCCATCGGCATGGTTGACACCGTGCATCGCACGTCTGTGCCGCGTCCGGACATGCCCGCCAATCACAAGCTCGATGAAGTCACCGTCATCAGCGCCTGCGATCAGGGCTTGCTGTACGATCTGATCCTGCAAGGTTCTACCGACGCAGTGGCGGCGGCGCGGCTGGGCTGCACCAGCGAGCAGTGCGCCTTCGCCATCGAAGTGCTCAGTTGGCAAAAACTGCGCACGAAGATTGCGTCCCTGTTGCCGGCCGACGCCAAGGTGGCGCACAAGGGCGGCACCGGCAAGCGCGGCCGCATGGACGGCGGCATTGTCTTCCGCTACGGCAAGCCGTGGTTCATCATCACTGGTTATACCGATCAGGTACCGGTCGAAATGCCCGACGGCATGCCGGGTTACGTATCTGCCTTCAACACTCTGGGCCGGTTGGCGCGCGCCTGCTGGGATGGCATCGAAGAGAAGGCCTGAACAGGGCGGTTGTAGATTGAATAGTTAAAAGAATGGCAAATTAAGAAAGAACACAGCATGGAACACAAAACCAATGCCGCCGACGGCAATCGGCACGAACCCGGTACGCTGGCGCCGAACTGGATGTCGGCCAATGTGCCCAACGGTTTCACGCTGGTGGCGGTGGGTGACCTCATCATTACCGACGCCATCTACGCTCGCCTGCAACGCCAGTCGCCCGACCTGATCGATCTGCTCAAGAACGCCGACGTCACGTTCGGCAATTTCGAAGGCACTGCTATCGACCTGCAAAAGTTCGGCGGCCATCCTTCGGCTCTGGCTGGAGGCTCCTGGCTCATCAGCACACCGGCAGTAGCACAGGATCTGAAGCAGATGGGCTTCAATCTCATCAGCCGCGCTAACAATCACACCACCGACTGGGGCGTGGAAGGCATGCGCTACACCGACGGCCTGTTCGAGCAAGCCGGCATGGTACATGCAGGAACCGGTGAAACCCTGTCGCAGGCGCGTGCGCCGAAGTTTCTGTCGACGCCGGCCGGTCGCGTATCGATGGTGGCGTTGGCCTCGCGCTTCGAAGCCAACGCTCGCGCCATCGATCCACTCGGCCAGATTCCCGGTCGTCCAGGCCTTAATGCCTTGCGCGCCACGCGTTATGTGCTGGTTTCGCCCGAGCGACTGAAGATGCTCGCGCAGATCCGCGATGCTCTTCCCAAGGGCATGATGCGCAAATCCATCCTCGCCGCAGACGCTAAGAACAGCACTGTGACGCTGTTTGACATCAAGTACCGCGCTAGCGACAGTATTGGTGACGGTGTGGATTTCACCTTCACGATGGACGAGCGAGATCGCAAGGGTATTCTGCATAACGTACGCCAGGGAAAACAGACCTCAGATTTCGCCATCGTCTCGATGCATACCCATGAACCCGGCAACTATAGCGAGTTGCCGCCAGATTTTATGCCGACCATCGCGCGCGAATCCATTGACCAGGGCGCCGACGCCTTCATCGGCCACGGTCCGCATCAGTTGCGCGGCATTGAGATCTACAAAGGCAAGCCGATCTACTATTCGCTGGGCAATTTCTTTTTCATGGAAAACCAACAGCAGCCGATCACGCGCGATGAATTCGAGAAGGACAAGGTCGAGCCAATGTCGATGACCGAAGCCGAGTTTATGGAACATCGCCGCGTCCACGGCGTGTTCAAGGAACAGATATGGTACGAAAGTGTGGTTGCCGTTAATCGTTATGACGCCTGTGGAAATCTTGCTGAAATTATCTTGCATCCAATTGAGATGTATTGGGAAAATGAACGTGATGCAGACCGTGGCATTCCACGTATTGCCACCGGAGAAGATGCGCAACGTATCCTGACACGTTTGCAACGATTATCGCGCCAATACGAGACTGAAATCGATATTCATAACGATATTGGCCGGATTAAGATCAGATAGCTCTACGGGAACTCACTATCAAGTGGATTGGCTAATTTTTTGCACTCGTCATATGTAATGCACCTGCCTTCCAATGCTCTGATGGCGACTTCAATTTTGTTTGCGGTGCAAAATCGATAAAAAATACGAAGTGACTGACTCACCAAATCACGGGTATTTGGATTGGTGAATTCGTTAGTTAGAAATTTGGAAAACGGAAAATGGATGGCGCCATCATGATGGAGCAGCATGTAGTTTCGTCCGTCAACAACTTTATGCATAACATTCCTCTTGGGCAATATGAGGGTATTTAATTACGTTATGTATAGAAAATGAAAGCTTGCAAATGACGAAACAAAAAATACATGCATAAATCAGCAGAGAGGTTTGAAAGCCAATGAGCATATGGACTTGCTTAATTTCAAGACATTAGTCCTATATTAGCGTCAAATGATTTCGTCGATCCCCCGGTCTTCGATCAATGGTGCGATGCCAGCGACGGCTTTCTTGAACAGCCGCGAATAATGCCGGTACGAATCGAAATCCACCGGCAACAACACGGCGTCCGGCGCCAGCTGCGCCGCTTTCATCATGCCCATGGCGGAAAACACGCCGAGCGCCCGTGCTTCGTACGTCGAGGTCGTGATGACGCCGCGCCCGACATAGTCACGCAAGATGGCAAACTCGCGTGTGCCGTCGTCGCGCAGGACCGGCTGATGCACTGAGCGACCGCCGATGACGACGGCGCGGCCGCGCAATTCCGGATAACGCAGCAGCTCTACCGATGCATAGAACGCATCCATGTCGAGGTGCGCAATGCGGCGGGCGTTGGCGTTCATGAAAAAAAGGAGGGAGAAATGAGATGGCTTGAAGGCAGCGAATCGCCACGCGCCGCATCAATAATGCGGCGGTCTTTCATTCTCGATGGTGCGCGGCTCGCCGACGCTGTTGGCGGTGTCCTTGACTTGTCGCGCCAGCGCGGTCAGCAGTTTTTCGAGCTCATCGATTTTCTTTTGCTGCTCGTAGACGATCTTGTTGAGCGCATCGACCGTGTCTTCCTGATGCGTCAGTTTCAGCTCGATGTCGACCAGACGTTCTTCGTCGATCATGGTGTGTTCTCCTTTGCGGCCCGCGTGTCTCCGAGCCAACGTAATGCGCCTTGTGCAGCCTTGCGACCGCTGGCGAAGCAGGCGGTCAGCAGGTAACCGCCGGTCGGCGCTTCCCAATCCAGCATCTCGCCGGCGCAGAAGACGCCGGGCAACTGATGCAGCATCAGGTGATTTCCCTGCGCGTTTTCCAGTGCTTCGAATGGTACACCGCCAGCGCTGCTGATGGCCTCGTCGATCGGCCTTGGCGCACGCAGTTTGACCGGCAATTCCTTGATCGCCTGCGCCAGCTTGTGCATGTCGTGGAAATCGTCGGCGCCGGCGCATTCTCGCAGCAGTGCCGCTTTCGCGCCTTTGAGTTTAAGCCGACTTTGCAGGTGGCTGGACATGGAACGTGCGCCGCGCGGATGCTGCAGCTCGCTCAGTACGCGCGCCGGCAGCCAGCCGGGCAGCAGATCCAGATACAGCGTGGCCGGCGTCGACGACGTGATGGCGTCGCGCAGCGGCGCCGACAAGGCATAGATCAGGCCGCCTTCGATGCCGGTGTCGGTAATGATGCATTCGCCTTGGCGACGCAATGGCGTGCCGTCGTTCAGCATGACCGTGGCGGCGACGGTCTTGAGCGGTTCGCCGGCGGCGCGGCTGCGGAAATGTTCGCTCCAGTCGACGTCGAAGCCGCAGTTGGACGGCCGCAAGGGTGCCAACTCAACGCCGCGTTCGGCCAGCAGCGGCATCCACGCGCCATCCGAGCCGAGGCGCTTCCAGCTGCCGCCGCCCAGCGCAAGAATGGTGGTCGATGCAGCGGTGGAAATTTCACCTTCGGGCGTGGCGAAGCGCAACTTGCCGTCGGCGTCCCAACCTTGCCAGCGATGCCGCATGTGGAAGCGCACGCCCGCTTCGCGCAGGCGATGCAGCCAGGCGCGCAACAGCGGCGCTGCTTTCATGTCAGTCGGGAAGACGCGCCCGGAACTGCCGACGAAGGTTTCGATGCCGAGTCCGTGGATCCACGCGCGCAAATCGTCGGGAGTGAAATCCTTGAGCAGCGCGGCCACTTCATTGCGCCGCGCGCCGTAGCGCGAGAGGAAACCGTCGAGGTCTTCCGAATGCGTGATGTTCATGCCGCCCTTGCCGGCCAGCAGGAACTTGCGGCCCACCGAAGGCATGGCGTCGTAGAGATCGACCTGTACGCCGGCCAGCGCCAGCACTTCGGCGGCCATCAGGCCGGCAGGACCGCCGCCGATGACGGCGACCGCCGCGGTGTGTCCGGGATCAGTGGCGGGATGGGGCACTGTATTTCTTTTCCAGTCTGGCCACCAGCATGGCCAGGCAAATCGTCATGCTGAAATACACCACCGAGATCGTGATGTACGGTTCCCAGTAGCGCGAATAACTGCCGGCCACGGTACGCGCGGCATAGGCCAGTTCGGCAAGGCCGATGGTCGACACCAGCGAGGAATCCTTGAGCAGGGTGATGGCTTCATTGCCCAGCGGCGGCAGCATGCGGCGGAACGCCTGCGGCAGGATGATGTAGCGCATGCGCAGGCGATAGCCCATGCCGAGGCTCGACGCGGCATAGCTCTGGCCGCGGTCGATCGACTGGATGCCGGCGCGAAAAATTTCGGAGATGTACGCCGCCGCGTTGAGCGACAAGGCCACGATGCCGGACACGAACGCGCCGTAATCCTGCTTGATGGTGCGCGCCAGTTCGCCGGAAATCAGCAGGCCGTTGTCCTGATGGATCAGCACCGGCATCACCGCGAAATGGATCAGCAGGATCTGCACGAACAGCGGCGTGCCGCGGAAGAACGCAACGTAGAAACCGGCGATCCATTTGGTGACGCGCAGGATGTATTTCCACACGCCGTGCTGCACGTCGGCCAGCCGCAGCATGCCCAGCAAGAGGCCCATCACGGTGCCCGCGATGATGCTGATCACGGCCACTTCGAGCGTCATGAAGAAGCCCTTGATGAACAGCGGCGCGTAGCCCTCGATGATGCTCCAGCGGAAATCCATGGCGGAAAATTGAATGGTGGACATGAAAAATGCGCAATCCGGCCGGACTACGCATTTGTCGGGATTATACCGCAGCGCCGCAGCCGCATTGAGATTGCGGCGGCTGCAATAAAGCGGGAAAGCTTACTTCTTTGCGCCGAAGTACTGGGTGCTGATCTTGTCAAAGGTGCCGTCGGCCTTCAGGTCCGCCATGCCCTTGTTGACCTTATTGAGCAGCTCGGTGTTGCCCTTGCGCACGGCGATGCCGTAGTACTCTTTCGGGAAGTTGGCGTCCGACACGGTGCGCAGCTTGCTCGATGGGTTGTTGGTGATGTAGTTCTTGACCACGGCGTCGTCGGCGACCACGGCGTCAACGCCACCGGTTTCCAGTTCCTTCAAAGCCAGTGGGGTGGAGTCGAGGCGCTTGATGTTGGGATTGTTCTTGCCCAGCAACTGTTGAACGATTTCGTCGCCCGAGGTCGCGCTTTGCACGCCGACCTTGAGGTTCTTGAGGTCGTCGAACTTCTGCACCTTGGCGTCGGCTGCCGGCACCGCGATCAGCTGAGTCGCTTCGAAGTAAGGCTCGGAGAAATCGACGGTCTGCTTGCGCTCGTCGGTGATGGTGATGGCGGAGATCAGCAGGTCGCGGTCGCCCTGCGCCAGGAAGTTGAAGAAACCTTCAAACGGCGTCGGCACGAACTTCACTTCGATGCCGATCTTTTGCGCCAGCGCCTTCATCACGTCGATATCGAAACCGACCACTTCCTTCTTTTCGTTTTCCGCCGAGAACGGCGCATAAGCCGATTCCACGCCGACCAGATAGACCTTGGCGGCAGCAGCAGCGGGCGCTTGCGCTGCTTCGTCTTTCTTGCCGCAAGCGGACAGTGCGGCGACGGCGGCGACCAGCGCCAGTGCAGGAGCGAATTGCTTGAAGAACTTGTTCATGACCAACCTTGTAAAAATAGAAACGGCGATGAAAATGGCGAATGGAACGGGAGGCCATTGAAGCCTCCGTGACGCATGCGCATCCGGTGTTTCGGAAAGGGGAGGATTGTAAACGTTTACGGACCGGTCCGACCCGAATCGCGGCGCAAAATCAGGCGCGGCCGCGTTTTTAGTGCGTAAACATTGGGAAACCTGCAAAAAATGCAACACGAGACAAGATCAGCTGCCACGTGCGCCGCGCCGGTGGATTAATCGCTGGATGGCGTCGGTGTGCTGCGCGGCTGTTGCAACAAGGCTTTCAGATTGGCCAGGCGGTTCTGGGGCGTGATCTTTTCCTCTTCCTTGGGCACGGCGTCGCCGACATCGAGATTCATTTCCTTGATGAAACGCGACGGGTCGCAGGCGGTGTATTCACGCGCACGCTTGCGCCGCTTGCACCAGGTGATCTGCAGGCTGCGCTGGGCGCGCGTGATACCGACGTACATCAGGCGGCGTTCTTCCTCGATGCGCGCGGCGATGGTTTCGGCCGGCGCATCGGGATCGCCCTTGTGCGGCAGGATGCCTTCCTCCACGCCGATCAGGAACACATGCGGATATTCGAGCCCCTTGGACGCGTGCAAGGTCGACATGCGCACCGCGTCCTGTTCTTCATCCTTGCCTTCGAGCATGGTCATGAGCGCGACCATCTGGGTCAGCTCCAGCAAGTTCTTTTCTTCGCCTTCGCCATCCTTGCCGCCGCAGCCGCGCTCCTTGAGCCAGCTGGTGAAGTCGACCACGTTCTGCCACTTGCTTTGCGCCTGGCGTTCGTCGAAGGCGTCGTAGCAGTAGCCTTCGTAGTTGATCGCTTCCATCATGTCGTCGAGCACCTGCGCGGCGTTCTCGCCGCTGCCGGACGGCCCCGGGCGGCTGGCGCGCGATTCGAGGTTGTTGATGAAATCGCAGAACTGGCGCAGCGGCAACAGTTGCTTGTCGGGCAGCTTGTCTTCCAGCGCGCCCTTGTACACGGCTTCGAACAGCGAGCACTGCCACTGGCCGGCGACCGTGCCCAGCACCTCCAGCGTGGCCTGGCCGATGCCGCGCCGCGGCGTGGTGACGGCGCGGATGAAGGCCGGATCGTCGTCCTGGTTGGCGATCAGGCGCAGATAACTGATGATGTCCTTGATCTCGGCACGGTCGAAATAACTCTGGCCGCCCGACATCACATAAGGAATGCGTTCGCGCCGCAGCGCTTTTTCGAAGATGCGCGCCTGGTGATTGCCGCGGTACAGGATCGCATAGTCGGAGAATTTCGCGCGGCGCTCGAAGCGATGCGCCGACAGCATGATGGCGACCTGGTCGGCTTCGGCTTCGTCGTCGTCCATCGCCATCACCTTGACCGGATCGCCCAGTCCGTGTTCCGACCAAAGCGCTTTTTCAAACAGCTTGGGATTATTGGAGATCACCGAATTGGCGGCTTGCAGGATGCGCGTGCTGGAGCGGTAATTTTGTTCCAGCTTGATCAGGTGCAGATTGGGGAAATCGATCTGTAGCGTCTTCAGATTCTCGATGGTGGCGCCGCGCCAGGCATAGATCGCTTGGTCGTCGTCGCCCACGGCCGTGAACATCGGTTTCTTGCCGATGCCGCTGACCAGCAGCTTGACCAGCTCGTACTGGCAAGTGTTGGTGTCCTGGTATTCATCGACGAGCAGATAGCGCAGGCGACGCTGCCATCGGTCGCGCACCTCTTCATTGCCGCGAAACAGTTCGACCGGCAGACGGATCAGATCGTCGAAGTCGACCGCCTGATACGCCGAGAGCGTGGCGACATAGCTGCGATAGATGCGCGCGGCCACCGCTTCTTCTTCATCGACCGCGTTCCTGAGGGCAAGCTCGGGGTCGATCAGACCGTTCTTCCACAGCGACATGGAATTCTGAATACGCCGGATCAATTGCTTGTCGGTCGTTACCGCCAGATCCTGCACCAGCGAAAAACAATCGTCGCTGTCCATGATAGAAAAGCGATCCTTCAGTCCCAGGTGCTTGGCTTCCTGGCGCAAAATTTTTACACCCAGCGAATGGAAGGTCGACACCGTCAGATGCTTGGCCTGCTTCGGTTCCTTGAGCAGCTTGGCGATGCGCTCCTGCATTTCCAGCGCGGCCTTGTTGGTGAAGGTCAGCGCGGCGATGTGGCGCGATTCGTAGCCGCAGTTCTCGATCAGGTGGGCGATCTTCTGCGTGATGACGCGGGTCTTGCCCGAACCGGCGCCGGCCAGCACCAGGCAAGGGCCGTTCATGTACAAAACGGCTTCGCTTTGCGGGGCGTTGAGACCAAATGCGGGGGCGGAAGACATGCAGGGATCGATTGGGATGCGGTGAGGGATAACATGCCATTGTAGCAGGCCGGCCCTGCCCGGCCGGGCCTTCTGTGGGACAATAACGGCATCCCGAAACAGGTTCAAAGCATGAAATTCAATCACTTAATTCAAATCAACGATCCGCTCAATCCGCTGATCGACAATCTGACCCGCGAACAGCTGTGGCGCGGCCTCGTCATGCGCGCCGAAGCGCCGCAATTGTTCATGGAGCATCTCGACGAATGCGTGCTGTCCGACAAGACCGACGCGTTGGTCAAGCGCATGCTGCGCTATGGCGAATTGCGCATTCATGACGTCGTGACCTATGAGGCGCCGCTGCGCGTGCACTACCACGTGCCGGCGCAGGGCGAGATCCCCACGTCCAGCCTGAGCATGACGATTGAGGAGCCCGAGGAAGAGGCGCTGTTCGTGCGTTTCGAATACGACGACGGTACGCCGGAAGAGGAAGCCGGCTCCGAAAAAGCCTTCTACGATCAGTTCCGCCGTTCGGCTTATGAAGCGGCGGATATTGATACGATTCGGATTATTCGTGAACTGATCATCAAGGGATCGTTGCACTGAAAACGGATCTCATTATTGGCGAGATGCGATCTATGCACCGCTTCTTAGTGCTGGGCGGAAGAGGCGAGCAGTTTGTCTGTGATGGAAAAGTCTTTCAACTCTTGCATCAGATCCGTAGATGACAAGGGAATATTGCCGACGCGGCTGACCTGGCAAGCCGCTGCAACGGAGCCCAAATACATGCTTTGCCAAATATCAGCTCCCACTGCCATCGCCATCGACGTGCACGTCAGCAAACTATCCCCGGCGCCAGCCGTGTCTTTCGGCGAGATGTTGAAAGCAGGTAGCCTGTCCGTCAGCCATTCGCCTTCTTTTTCAGGTTGAGCATGCACGAGGATGCCTTCCGCCCCGAGGGTGAGAATGATGTTGTCAGCCTGGGATTGGAGGCGCAATTTTTCTGCCAGTACCACCAGGCCGGAGTTGTAGTCTCTTACAGCAAGACGCGCTTCGCGTTCGGTCGGCGTCAGGAGCACGGCTCCCTTGAACCTCGAAACATCCCCCATTTGCGAAGATGACTGGCTGTCTGCCACGAAAGGAATATTCCGCGCGATACACGTGGCGATCAGTTCGTCAACGACAATCTGCGGAAGACAACCGTAGTTGAAATCTGAAAAAATCACCAGATCGCAGGCGGTCAGAGCCTTTTTCACCTTTTCAACAAAACGGCGGGCTAGCCTCGGTTCCATGTCGTGCTGTCGCAAATGACTTACCCGCAGCAAAGTTTTTCCTGCCGCGCGAAAACGTTGTTTCAACGTGGTCGGGCGGCTGTCGTCTTCGAAAATCGTGGCGGCCACATCGTATTCTTGCAGCTTGGTGCGCGCGAAATCCGCTGCGACATCGGTGCCGGATACGGAAAAATAGCTGACTTCCGCACCAAGTTTGCACGCATGCGATGCAACGATACCCGCGCCGCCGATGAATCTCTCTTGCAATATCGGTGTTACCACTAAAGTGGGGTCTTCCTGCGACATGCCGAGTGCTTCACAACTGACATATTCGTCCACGATCAGATCCCCGATGACGGCAACCCGGAAGCCTTTGAATTTTTCCATTGTGGCGCGCAAATCCTGCATCGAAAAACCGTGGCGATCCAGGTAGTCTTGAGGGCGAACGATCGACGAGAGATTTGGCTCCAGGATGTCACGCTTGAGCAGATCAATGGACGAGAATCGCATTTCGCCGGAACTGAACATCAGTTTTCCACCGTATTCGTCGACGGCGGCTTGCTCCGGATTATGTTTTGATTCGTGTTCGTCGCCTTTGACCACGACCGTCGGTTGCAAGACGCGGATGATGTCTTCCGGGGTGGACGTCATGACGAATGCATGGTCGACAAAACTGATTGCGGTGATTCCATCGAAGCGCAATTTTGCAGGAAGCAAGGCACCCGGAACATGGTCTCCCGCCACGCCCACAACCAAGAAATCTCCGCATTCCGAGGCGAATTTCAGCAAGCGGAGATGTCCCGGATGAACGGTATTGAAGTTCCCCGCCACAAATACGATGCGTGCCTCGGCACCAGCGCGAGCTTTTATCTCTGCAATTTCTGCTGTATCTGTTAACAACGAACTATCCAATTTATCCTCCGATGCGGCTTTTCATTCCTGGGTATTGCTTTTCAGATCCGGTGCGGTCTTGCGCTATCTCATGGCATTTACACCACTATCATTTTTCCCGAGGGAAGTCTCTGATAATCGACTCGTGGGAACGCAGCGTCAGTCCGCCATCGACAGCAATGTTCTGGCCCGTGATGTAGGAAGCCTGATCGCCGGAGAGAAACATTATGGCGTTGATGATGTCCTGCGACCTGCCGGCGCGTCGGAGCGGTATGAAACGCTCGAACCGGTCTGTAATCCAACTGTTCTGCTGATAGTATTCCTGTGCCGCCTCTTTGATCACCACGCATGGCGATACGATGTTGACGCGGATGCCTTTGGGACCGAGTTGCAATGCGTAGTAACGCGCCAATTGCGCAAGGCCGGCTTTGCTGACGTGGTAGCCGAGATCCTGTTCGGGGGCGATGTAATGGTCGGCGATCGAACTGACCATGACAATGCTGTCTCCCGCCTCATTCCCGGCGAAATAAGCGCCATCGACGAGATGGTCGATCGCAACTCTCGTCGCAGTCAGCGCCACGGACAAGTCTGTTTCGAACGCATCTGTTGACGATCGGTTGCGCTGCATGAAAACGATGCTGCCGACTTTGCCATGCATGGCAATGGCCTGGTCCAGCGCGGAACGTAGGGTCGTCGCATCCGACACATCCACCGCATGTATTCCCAAGCGAGGCGAAACCTCCTCCTCGACATGATTGCGTCCAAATACAGATACCCGATAACCAGGATCGACGGCGAGCAGATGTTCTACGAGAGCCCTTCCGGTTCCCCGGGTGCCGCCCACGACGATGTAATGCTTGTCAGTCATTTTTGATCATCTTGAATTCAGGCAGCGGCACCACAAAGCAACCGCCCTGATCGAGGTATGCCTGATGCTTTTGCATGAAGGTATCAGCAAAACGCCATGCCAGCACCAGGACATAGTCCGGCTTGCGGTCATAGATAGCCGACGACGACAGAACTGGGAGATGCCAGCCGGGGCTGTAGCGCCCCTGCTTGGCCTGATTGTCGTCGACAAGATAATCGAGGTATTCGCCCATCTCGAAATGATAGATCAGTGTGGTTCCCGTGATGGATGCGCCAAAACCGGCAACCATCTTGTTCTCTTTCTTCGCCTGCTTCAGGAATTGCAGCGTCTGCTGTTTGAGTCCCTCGATTTTTTTCGTGTAGACGTCGTAAGTTTCCTTGCGATAGATGCCCTTGCTTTCTTCCTCTGCCAGCAGTTGCGCCACCGAACCATCCTTCTGCATCGGACCGTTCGGACGTTGCACGAAGTAGCGGAGTGAACCGCCTTTCGTGGCAACGCGTTCAATCGCGGTCAGTTCCAGGCCGACGCTGGCAAACAATGCCTGCATCGGTTTGACCGAGAACGACGACAAGTGCTCGTGATAAATGAAATCGAACACCATGTTGTCAATCAGATCGGCCAGATAGTAGCTCTCGAAAATGAATACGCCATCGTCTGCCAGCAAAGTATTGATGCCATCGACCCATGACCGCAAATCATCGATGTTGGCAAACACGTTGTTGGCCGTAACGACGCGGGCATGGCCATGAGACGCGACAATCTGCGTGGCCAGATCGCGGTCGAAGAACTTGCCGATGGTTTCGATGCCGCTGGCGGTTGCCTGCTCCGCGATATGCGCGGCAAACTCCACCCCGAGGACCTTCATGCCCAGTCCCTTGAACGATCGCAACAAAGTGCCGTCATTGGAGCCGAGGTCCATGACCAGCGATCCCGGCGCAACCTGGCAGCGCCGTACGACGTTTTCGGCATAGGTCTGGAAATGCGAATTCAATCCGAACGAACTTTGCGTCACATAGATGTAGCTGCCGTACAGTACATCGGGATCGATGACGTCGGTGATTTGCGCCAGGCCGCATTGTCTGCACATGAACAGATCGATCGGATAGCTCGGTTGTGCCTCATTGAGGCGATCCTGGCTGACATAGTCGTCGCCGATTGGCGTCGGCTTCAACGCGAACACCAGTTCCAGGTCTGTATTTGCGCAGGCACGGCAGTCCGTGCGTCGATGAATAATTTGCTTCATTACTTTCCTGTCGAAGGATTGATTCGTTGATCCACATCCCTGATATACCGTTCCGCGGCGTCGATGTCGCTGCCATCCGGCGCCCAATCGGGAAATACGGTTGTGCCCAGTTGAAACGGGCCATTTGTCGTTTCGTGAAACACCAGTACATCGGAGCGGATGATGAGCGTATGAAATACCGGTTTCTCGACACGTTCGTAGAACGTCAGCCCTGATTCGTAGTCGCCCATTTCTATCACTTGCGTCACTGCGCCGCCGTCGTCAAAAATGATCAGATCGACCCGCCCGGAAATGACGTGCATCGATTCGGATTTTCCCGGATGTTTGTGGGGACGGACATAAGCGCTGCGCTCATGGATGATCAGCATTTCATGCAATGCGTTTTCGGGAGTGTCGTGTGCGCACAGACGAATCCGCTTGCGAGGATTTCTGGAGGAAAGATCCTCAAGGCGGCGGATGTCCGCACGCGATGCGGTCACTATTTCAAGATCCGAATAGATGACTTCGGGGTTCTGGAATCGATATTTACGCGCGTCCTCATTCATGGTCTTTTCTTATCTGCGGTAATGCCAGCGAGAATCGGTCGCGAGCGCTGATTCCATCGGTTAGCGGCATGTCTGCCGCCAGAATTGCATTCGTATTCAATAGTCATGATTGGTATTGATCGTCGATTGCAACAAAACGTGTTCCTGATGAAGTTTTGTGCAGGGAAGCATCGAGAAAATAGACATTGAAGAAGAGTACAGCCCGCCGTATGCTTTCGATCTGAAAAACAGCCTAGTAAATGACTGGCAAACATCACATTTGGCCCACTTTACGGCCAATTATCGACTTGTGGACCATAAATTCTGTGACGAATGGAGGTTTATCGAGGGCCGGTCGCTCACGGGCACCGCGAAATTCTAGTCTTTGTAAACAAGATTCGAATATCAATTTGTTGTCAGATTATTCATTAGTCGTGGGAGATCCGGACTCAATGAGGTCATTAGCCTGTTCCAGGCCAGCGCGTTTTCAGGGAGGGCCGAAGGCATTTCAAAATCGCGTTGCGCATCTGTCCAGCTTTTGATTGTGCCGATGTCCCGGTGGTAGGAGCTATTCAAGAAAGTGGAAATCCGCCCCATGAAATGCGGAATGACTTCCGTACTGAAATCGATCTTCGGTTTGCCCAATGCCGCCAGAAACTCCATAACTTCAGGCTCCACAATATAGACGGCGGCGTTGGCTAGATTGCCCGGGGGATTAGCGACTTTTTCATGAAAGGCCTGGACAATACCGTTTTTATCCAGATCGACAATTCCGCATGATCGAGGATCTTTGGTTTCAAACAGCATCATCGTCAAGGCCCTATTGGCTGGCCGATATTGATGAGCGTCCATAAATTCAGCGCAGCTGAAACGCGTCAGATTATCGGCATGCGCAATCAGAAAAGGGTCATCCCCGAAAAAATGCCGATTGACTAGTGCAGTACCTGCCGTTCCGAGCAGGCGCTCTTCATGGACCAGCGTTACGCGACTGTGCCAGCTGCTGTGACGAAGATACTCGGTTACCAGCGATGCCCGGTAGTGGGTGTTGATGAGAATCTGATCGATGCCCTGCGTTACCAGATTTTCGATCCAGTAATCCAGAAGCGGGCGCCCATTGATGGGAACGAGGCACTTCGGCAAAAAATTGGTCAGTGGCTGAAGTCTCGTCCCCAGGCCAGCTGCAAGCAGCAGTGCCCGCATGCTAGGATCCTCTCGACAAGAGCTGAAAAGGCGAATGCATTCTCATTTTTTCGTAAACACCAGATTGCGGGCATCTTCCGACGAGCGCTCGCTTTGATAGCCAAACTGCGCTAAAAATTCAGGTATCCCGGTGCTACTGTTCTGCACCTCTACAATCAGAACAGGGTAATCGCGTAAAATCAGTTCTGTCATGCCTTTGCAAACCGCCAGTTCGTGACCTTCAACGTCCATCTTGATCAGTGCGATCCGATGCGGCAGCTTGAGTGAATCAATGCTCAATCCTAATTTGCTATCGCCGCCGGCATTCTTCGCATCGGAAATTCGAGATCCTGTATTGGTATCGAAAAGATGATTCGGGTTGAACGGAAATAAATCTGGCGCGATATGGATGAGGCTGGATTGTTCGGTGGCCGCTGCATTAAGCAGGGTGATGTTGCGGTATCCGCCTCTTTCGACAAAATGGGTCAACAGATCGAAGGTATGCGTGAGCGGTTCAAATGCGATCACGTGGCCGGAAGGGCCCACAAGTCCGGACATTTTCAAACTGTAGCGACCCACATTGGCACCCACGTCAATGCACCAATCGCCGGGTTTCAGCCAAATGGGCAAACGATCCCATTCGGCCTCGTTACTTTTGAAACGGCCGGTTTGTATCTGGCGGAAAAAATACCACTTGGCTGCAACATGCTGCATTCTTTCGGGAAGTCTCTTCACGAATGCACTCAGAATTTTTCTGATCGGATCTGTCATTTAATGCTCCCAAAGGGGCGGGCATTCTTGACGCCGTTTTTGGTCGATGTGCTATTCACAATATTCTTTACTTTGCCCACTAAGACATGTTCTTGAAGAATGACCAAGCGCCTACCCCGACATGCTGCGCTCAGAAGGCTATTTTCACGGCCGTTCGGAAGTTATCTTTTAAAAACGAAAAGCTCACATGTTAATAAGGAGTGCATCGGCAGCAAGCAACATTGGCTTGTAAATGTCAATAAAATTATGTCCCTGCTTTGCTGCATCGCTTATCTGTCCGGCTTTTGCATAAAAAAGATTTCTGATCGCGCTCTTGAAATATTCGGAGTTTTTGATTCTTTTTCTCAATTCATAATCTTGCAGATGCCTCAATATCAACACGGCCATTTCGTAGGCTGCCCGTCCGGTATGGACATAGGTATCATCTGAGGATAGTTGCGATGCAACTTTGCGGAAGCAGCCGCAGTACTCGTCCAAGAAATAGAAACGGTCAGGGAATTTCTTCGCAATATCGAGCGCCAGATTCCAATCCTGTGCTCTGAATTCTCCAAGTCCATCGGCGTTTGCAATTCTATCGAGCGATAGGTCCCAAGGTGCGTTGTTTGACCCGTATTTAGGTAGGGCTTCGCATTTGACGATGGCAACAATGAACGACGTGTAATGATCAAACCCCAGGATCGAGCAGAATTCGTCGGTTCCAACCTCGCGTCGCGCCTGCCAACCAGGATGATTCAATTCGACGATCTGCCCGTTATCCTCGATGACATACTTTCCAAACCCGACATAGGCATCATTTCTAACCATTTGGTCAAACAGTTGCGCTATTTTTTCAGGGAAAAAATAATCGTCGCTGGCCAAAAACATCACATAAGGTGTTTCTACGTGGGCATACATCATTACCACAGAAGCGACTGCACCTTTGCTTTTTTCATTGTGGAAGACCCGAATCCTCTCGTCTCCCGAAAACTTTTCCAAGATGGCAGCAGTTTCATCCGTCGATCCATCGTTACAGATAAGGAGATTGGTCACCGGCGACTTCTCAGCGAAAATCACGTTCCTGATCAGATTATCTAGATAGCTACCGTGGTTCTTGGTAGGGATGATGACAGTAAGCATTTTCTTCTCCATTAATAGCTTCACAGACGAGTCGAAATCAGGTTCGACCACATTTCTCTCTGCAACTTACGATGCTGCAGGACGTGCAGCTATTCAAGTACTCGATCTGAGGCCGAGAAAAACCAGGAGCGATTGCTGCAATTCGATGAATATCCCTGCTCGCAGGGAGGACGCCGGGCATGGTGTGCATCCAGTGGAGGGCAGCAAAAGTTCCCCTAATTTATCTCTAACTAATCAATGATAAGTGCAAGCGCACTAAGCTGAAACGGTGAATAACGGCCTTAAAGACCCGCTAGATCTTCATTTCATCCGTTGAATTACTGTTCGACCCGCCATAAACGGTTTTGCCGAAACAAGTCTTGAGTCGGCCGGATTTGGTATCCTGTTTTTCAGCGTCTTTACCACTCCCGGACTTCACAAGGGCCACCAAAAAATGTGTAGAATCAATTCGGTCATAGTCGTTTTTTCCCATGACTGATGGGGCGTTTCCGGTCACTGCGGGTATCGGCGTGCTTCTCCAGAAAACTTTACCGATTTTTCAAAAATGACAAATTCCTCCCTACCTCTCGACGCCAATTTGGCTCAATTGCTTGAAGCAGGCAATCGTGACGCCATTCGCGAAGCAGCAACCAAGTTTGTCGGGGAGAATCGACGTGTTGAAGCGACTATCTGCTTTGAGAAACTTGCGGAGGAAAAAAGCGATCTTGATTCGCGATTTATCTATGCACAGTTGATCGATGACGGCACGCATAAACAATTGGCAATCGCCCGAGATGTGGCGTTATCGATTTTGGATGACTATCCGGTGCTGTTTGAGGACAATGCGGACGCCAACTGTTCCCTAGTTCGCTTTGCCGCGCAGCGGTGCAGCTATGTCGGCCCTCAGGAAAAAGCTGCCGAGTTGTATCGAAAGCTCGCCTCCATGTCGAATAATGCTGATGACTACTACCACCTTAGCGAAAGCCTTTCGCATATTAATACTGTGGCAAACAACCTGGCGGATTCCATTGCCGCCCTAGAAAAAGCCATCTCGCTGAATCCGACAACCTACGACACTGAAACGAACCGGGAAACGATCAAAATCGGAAAAGCCGGACTGGCGTCGACCAATACCGAAGTTGTCACACAAAAGCGAAAAAAAATCGGACGCTACCCTTTGACGGAAGATTTTTTGGGCAACTTGCCCGATCTGATCAAGAATCATATCGCCTTCGATTTACGGAACGAGAAGAAATTCATTAGCAAATCAACCCGGTTTTTCACGATGGGTTCCTGCTTCGCGCGAAATATCTCCGCCAGCCTGAACAAGAACGGCTTCAATAGTACGCACATGGAGATATCCGAGTACATCAATACGACATTTGCGAACAAAGCCTTTGTTGACTGGCTGAGCACGGGGAAAGTTGATGCTGCAATTGGCGATCGGATTCACGAGTTGCTGCCGCCAGGATGGAACGCCGAGAATACGCTGGAAAAAATCAAGAATACGGATGTATTCATTCTGACTCTTGGCGTTGCTCCTGCATTCTTTGACAGAGCAACCGGAGAGTTTGTGTTGCCACGTCCGACCGCGCTCAATTCCCGCGTATTGGCTGAAAAATATGAGTACCGCACGACATCGGTTCAGGAAAACGTCGACAATGTTCTCTATCTTATCAATTTCATCCGCCGTCTTTCTCCGAACGTGAAGCTGGTCATCACCGTTTCTCCGGTGCCGTTAATCGCGTCGTTTGAGTTCGAGTCTTGTATCGCTGCAGATTGCCTGTCAAAAAGCACCATGCGACTGGTGGCGCATCAAGTCGTCAATCAGTCCGGCCTCCAGAACATCATCTATTGGCCGTCATTTGAAGTGTTCCGTTGGGCCGGTTCCAACGCCGGCAATTTTTATGCTGCGGACGACGGTGCCGCATGGCATGTGTCGGAAGAGAAAGTCAACGGCACAATCGGCGCTTTCATCGACATGTTCAATGCGGAGTGAGTTGGTTTGGGGGAAGGGAGCTGGCGTTTCAAAGCGACTTTCTGTTCCCGGGTTGGTAGCGAGAGATCTTCATTTTCACGCTGTGGCCGTTCGTGCAGGCACAGCGCGTCATCAATTATCTGGTCTGCCTGTTTGCAAAGACCATCGTGATTTCCACACTGACGCGAGTCTGGTCGCCCATATTGACGGCGCCGCCGTGCAATATTCCCTCGTTGAAAATCAACATGTTGCCCGGCTCGGTCAGCATCAGTTCGGCACCTAGCGTCGTCACGTCTTCATCAATGACCGGCTTCATGCCACCTGCGCCTGGGGCCGCATGATAGCAGTACGTCTTCTGGTGGGAATTTGGCACGATCATCAGACCGTTCTTGCCTGGCTGAGAGAAAATAGGGATCCATATCTTGACTGTCTCGGCCTCTGACGGAAAAGCCTGATCGTCCATGCCCATGACGTCATGGAACCATTTGTCCGCATGCAGGGGGCCAACATCTTTGACGGCATTGGGTCGTACTAATCGCCAATAAATTTCTTCCCGGCCGGCTTCATGCGTATCGCCATAAAACACATCGGAGATCGCAAAATCGCCCAGTTCGTCGCGTAAGGTCTGTAAAAAAGGCAGCACCTTGATCCGGTCGCAGCTGTGCTTAGGCAGGCAACGCGTCTGCTTGGGCCACAGGGTTTCGTGTTTCAGCAAATGGGTCAGGTGGTGATAATTGGCGATGCCGACCTCTCTGAACTGCGGAACCAGCTCAGGATGCGCAGCACCGATGACCGACAGCCATTGCTCGGTGATGGCATCGCGAAATACGGCCAGCTCATCCGGCGTGAGCTGGACATCTTTCGAAAATCCGGGAGCATCGAAAATTTTGCTTTTCAGATTGAATGTAGTCATCTGCTTATCTCGTTAGCATGGCGGGGGATGAATTCAGCTGCCCATCTTGATCAGGCAACGTCCCGCCAGTTCACCGCTGCGCATGCGCTGTATCGCCACGTTGATGTCATCCAGCTTGAAATGTTCGGTAATCAGCGGCTTGAGCTGGATGCGGCCGGCATCAAGCAGCTTGGTGTAACGCGGAATGTCTATATGCGGCACTGCTTCGCCACCGTGCGAGCCGCTGATGCGCTTGTCGAAATGCAGTGGCAGGGAATAGATGCTGATGTTGCGTCCCTTGCGCGGCACGCCAACCAGCACCACGCGCCCTTGCGCCTTGGTGAGTTCGTAGCCGAGCTCGATGATGGCAGGCTGGCCGGTGTTATCGATGAAGACGTCGATACCCTGGTTGCCGGTCAATTCCTGCAAGGCGGCCTTTGCGTCGATCTTGCCGGAATTGATGGTGTGGGTCGCACCCAATGATTTGGCCAGCTCCAGCCGGTTGTCATGCAGGTCGACGGCAATGATCGGATAAGCGGACAGCAGGCCTGCAGCCTGAATGATGTTGAGGCCCACGCCACCGGCGCCGAATACCACTACGGCCTCACCGAAACGGATTCGGGCATTGTTTTCGGCGACGCCGAAGCCGGTCGTGACGGCGCAACCAAACAGCGACGCGATCTCCATGTCCGACGAAGCTTCGATGCGCGTGACGCGGTTTTCCGAGACTACTGCGTATTCGTTGAAGGTCGCGATCAGGCCGGCGTTGAGCGTCTTGCCTTTCCAGGTGTAGCGCGGTGGAGCCGATTCGATGCCTTGGCTCTTGCGCCAGTGCAGGACGACGTGGTCACCGGGTTTGACGAAGCGAACACCGGGGCCGATGGCTTCGACTACACCGGAGCCTTCATGGCCGAGCAAATGGGGGAGATACTTGTCCTCGCCCTTGGCGCCGTCGATTTCACCGAGTTGCGAACCGCAGATGCCGCTGTTGTTGACTTTGACAAGCACCTGGCCGACGTCCAACGCTGCGGGCAACTCAACTTCATCCACCACCAGTGGTTTTTGCAGCTCGACCAGGATAGCTGCCTTCATGGTTTTTGGCATGTTCATGGCGTTACTCGAAATAGATTAAGGAATGGTCGCCGGTGTAGCCGGTCTGCTTGAACCACCAGTCCCATTCTTCCGGTGTGCAGAATGCCTCGCAGGTCACTTGCCAATATAGCAGGTTGGCTTTTTCCGATTCGTTGCGATAAGACTCGACGCAGAGATATTTGTTCTTTTTGCCGACGCGCTCCATTTCTCGCAACGCCTTGTCCAGATCGTAATTGTGTAAATTGTGCAGCGTCGTGATCGAAAAGACAAAGTCGAAATGTTTGTCGGGGAAGGGCAGGCTGGTGGCGTTGGCCACTTGAAGGCTGGGCTTGATTTCTTCCTTGGCGTTGGCGATGGCGTATTCCGAAATATCGATGCCGTGGATCTCTACGCCAGGCACCAGCAGGGAAATCTCGTACAGCAAAAAGCCCTTTCCACAACCGATGTCCAGAATCTTGTCGCCGGCCTTGATGCCATAGTGATCGATCATCGCCTGTGCGACCGGTGCCCAGCGACCCGGCATGTAGCGATAGCCGCCATAGCAGATACGGCGGTCGCCATCCCAGTAATCGAAGCTCCATTGCTTGGCCAGAGCGGCTGCTTTGGCTTTTGGAAACTCGACGTCGTTGACGCGCGCCAGGTAGTCGCGTGTAGTGCTCTTGTGGACGGAAGTGAGAAAGTCTATGTATGCCATGTCTTATACCAGCCTGGATTGGAAAAATTGTTCAGTCTTGTCGAGCTGTTTGCGCTGTCTCTGATCCAGAGACGAGGTCGGATCTGCAAATTGCCGGCGTTGCGCCGCGGCCGGCAGGAATTCATTGAGCATGATGCAACACCATTTGATCTGGAAGGCTGGCAGCAGCAGATATGCGCGTTCGCGCAGCGCCTCCGGCCTTACCGAATAGCTGACAACCATCGCGGCGAATTCATCGAAATACACTGGCGGCACCGGTACTGCCGGCTGGCAAAAGAAGTCGCCGATGAGTTTGGCAGGATCGTCCCAGCCGGCATATTCAAAATCGATGAAACACAACGCGCCGTCGTTTTTCAGCAAGACGTTGTGGAAGCCGAAATCGGAGGGTGAGATGCAACGATCGTCTTCTGACAAATCAGGCGCCGCAGCAGCTGCAATTTGCGCGCGCCGGCGGTGCCAGGCGTCGGTGAGTTGGCGCACCAGTTCCCTCGCCCTGCGCTGCAAGTCGCCGTCGCCGGCAATGTCCTGCAAGCGCTGCAGCCGACGGTCGACCATGTCCAGATGCTGTTCAATGGAAAAGCATGCTTCGGATGCGGGCGGCAAGACTGCATCGCGTCGCGACATGCCATTGAGCGCGGCGATGAACTGTGCTGCGCTGCGCACGTGGTGATGCTGCAAAGTATCCGCCGTTATTTTGACGCCGTCGATGAACTCGTAAATGCCCAGATGATCTGCACTGCTGCGCGCTATCGGCGTCGGCACGGTTTTCAGTCCTAGTGTAGCGGCGTAGGACAGAAATGCATACTCGGCACCGAGGCGATCGCGCGTATCGGCGGGATGATTGAAATACGCCTTCGCCAGATAGCGACGGGTATCAATATTCACCGAAAAAACCTGATTGTTGCCGCCGCCGCCGACCACCGACAGCGACAATCCCGTCGGGGCGATGCCACAAGACTGCAGCAGGCCTGCGACTTTCTCCGTCAGTTCCGGGCTGACCATGTCGCCTCGAAAAATGCCTGAATCTCTTGCCATGACGAGAAATGCGCGCTGACGCCTTCAGCGTTGTGATTACGTTCCGGATCGAACAGCAGCCGCTGGGTGTGTGCCGGAAAGCCGGACATGCGCAAAATCTCTGGAAGGTCATCGATGAAGTAATCGCATCCGCAAGCGGCGATACGCGCGATTTTTTCTTCCTTGGTGAGCTCGAAGAACACGCGGTCCGCTGTGAACAGCGGCGCGGCGTCATCGACCAGCGTCGCTGCGATCCAGCCGGCCGCCGCCGCATGCAGATCGTACTGCGGACCAAGGAATGGATGCTTCGTCTTGTGGCTGATGATCACGATCTCGGCGTGCCTGCGCGCCTGCCGGATGAATTCGATTACGTCCGGATAGGCTGCCGCCTGCTCCATGCGCGCGCCATAGACATAGCCTTGCAATTCGGTCCAGGCGGATTCGTTGTCGATCTGGCGCAGATGATCGCGCACGGCAATCTTGGATACCGGCGTCGCCGCAGGCACCAATGATTGTTCCACTGCGACCGCGTGGAACAATTCGTCATAACTGACAATCGTGTTGTCAAAGTCGAAGCCGATGCGCATGTCAAGCGCGCACTTTCGCATGGGCCGCCTGCACTTTGGCGGCAATGTTGTCGGCCGTCAGGCCGTACTTGGCGCGTGCATAAGCCTGGCTGCCGACTTCATGCATGAAGTCGTCGTCGGTGCCGAAGCTCAGCAGGCGGCCTTGCATCCGGTCCTGTTGCGCCAGCCATTCCGCAATGCTGCCGCCCAGTCCGCCGATGCGGCTGTGTTCTTCGACCACAGCAACCACGCTGTAATTGGAAAACGCCGAGCGCACGGTGTCGATATCGAGCGGCTTGATCGTGTGAAAGCTCTCCACGCGCGCCGTGATGCCATGCGCCTGCAGCAGCTCGGCCGCTTCCAATACCGTTGGCAGCAGCGTTCCGGTGCCGATCAGGCAGACATCGGCACCTTCGCGCACATTGATGGCACGACCGATCTCGAATCTGTCGTCTTTCTTGGGAACGATCTGCTCGCCTTTTTTGCCGATGCGAATATAGACCGGGCCATTTTGCCTGAGCGCGGCGCGCAGGCACTGGCGCAGCTCGACTTCGTCGGCCGGCGCCATGACTGTCATGTTCGGCAGCACGCGCATGATGGCGAGGTCTTCGCATGAGTGATGGGTCGGACCGAGTTCGGCGTACGAAAGACCCGAGCCGGTGCCGACGATGATCACCGGCACGTTGTGGTAACAGGCGTCGACGCGGATCTGCTCATAGCAACGCGTGGTCGTGAACGGCGTAATCGTGTAGATCACCGGACGCAGGCCGGACAGCGCCATGCCGGCGGCGACGCCCATCATGTTGGCTTCGGCGATGCCGCAATTGAGGAAGCGGCCCTCGCTGGCGGCCTTGAATTTGTCGAACAGCTTGTTGCCGATATCACCCGACAACAACACTACTCGCGGATCGCTTACGCCGAGTTTGGTGATTTCATCTGCAAATGCATTTCTCATGCTGTGACTCCCAGTTCCACGTAAGCAGCGGCCAGTTCATCCGCATTCGGAATCCGGTAATGCCAGTTGTTGTCGTCTTCCATGAAGGAGACGCCCTTGCCCTTGACGGTATGCGCGACGACCGCAACCGGCTTGCCGGTGCGGTTGCGCGGACGGCCCATGATGTCGGTCAGCGAGGCCATGTCGTGGCCGTCGATTTCCGTTGCGTCCCAGCCGAATGCGCGCCATTTGTCGACCAGCGGACCGAGCGCCAGCACATCTTCGCTGCGGCCAGTGGCCTGCCATTTGTTGAAATCGACGATCGCCATCAAGCTGCCGACTTGCTGGCCGGCGGCCATCATGGCCGATTCCCAGACGGAGCCTTCGTTGCATTCGCCGTCGCCCAATAGCACGGTGACGTCGTAGCTGCGCTTCTGTATGCGCGCGGACAACGCCATGCCGAGTCCGATCGGCAAGCCGTGGCCGAGTGATCCGGTGGCGGCTTCGATGCCGGGCAAATGATCGGGCGTCGGCGGATGCTCGGCAAAGATGCCTCCGTCCTGGCCGTACGATTCCAGCATCGCTTCGGGATAGAAGCCCTTGTGCGCGAGCACCTGGAACAACGCCGCCGCGCCATGTCCCTTGCTGAGAATGAAGCGGTCCCGGTCAGGATCGGCGGGCTTCGACGGATCGATTTTCAGTGCGCTGAAATACGCGGCAATCAGGATATCGACGCACGACAGACAAGAACCCAGATGAGGTGTCTGCGTATGGTGAGAAGTGGCAATGATGCGGCCGCGAATGGTAGCGGCGATCTTCTGCAGGGCGAGCGTATCTGAAGTCATGTCAGTCTCTAAAAACAATGCCCGTTTTTATAAACGGGCAGCACAGCAAGCAAAAAAATCGGGTCTTGTCCATCCCGTACGGGATTGCAAGCGCTTACGGTTTGTGGACGTAATTCCACTCCATCGACTTCATTGCGTCCAGATTTTCCTTGACCCAGGAGATGCATTCATCAAGGCCCTTGTCCAGATCGATCTTCACGTCCCAGTTCAGCGTCGAACGTAGTTTGCTGCTGTCGAGCATATAGGCCGCGTCCTTGCCCAGGCGTTCGCCCACCACTTCGACGCAGGCGTTGAAATCGACATTGAGTTTGCTGCAAAGCCTTTCCACCAGTTCACGCACGCTGACGATCTCGTCGGTGGAGATGTGGTAGGTCTGTCCGGCTGTGCCGGCAGTCGCGATCTTGTGCGTGGCGTTGGAGACATCGCGCATGTGAATGAAGGAGCGGCGTGAATGTCCGCCACCGTGCAGTTGCAGCTTCTTGCCTGTCAGAATCGACAGGATGGTGCGCGGGATGATGCGGTACAGCTGCTGGCCGGGGCCATAGACGTTGGCCGCGCGCGTAAACACCACCGGAAAACCGTACGCATCGAAATACGTCTTCAGGCTCATGTCGGCGGCGGCGCGCGATACGGCATACGGCGTACTCGGATTGAACGGCGTGTCTTCCTTGATGAAGCCATCCGTGCTGCCGTAGACCTCAGGCGTGGTGACGTGTACGTATTTCTCCAGGAAGTCGCAATGGCGCAGGACTTCATGCAGGCGAATCGTTGCCATGACGTTGGTTTCAAACCAGTGTTCCGGATTTTTCCAGCTCTCTGCGACCATGCTCTGTGCGGCAAAATTGACGACAAAAGCCGGTTTTTCGGCTTTGATGAGCGCCGTCAGCACCTCCATGTCCTTGTTCAGGTCGTAATTGCAGAAGCGGAAATCGGCATCTTTGCCGGACCAGCGGTAAGGCAGGAACGCCTTGTGCGGTTCCTGCGAGCGGCTGGTGCCGATGACGCTGTTGCCGTTGCGCAGCAAAAAATCGGCGAAGCTGGCGCCGGAGAATGAATTGCTGCCGATGATGAGATATTTGCCCGTCATGTTTTTTCGGTCTATTCCACTACAGGTTTATTTTCGTACAGCCATTGCATGACCATGTGGCCGACAATCAGTTGCATGTCTTCCGCGATTTGCATATCGTCGATGGCGAAATGGATGGGCACATCGCACAATGCTTTGGCCTTGCCGCCGCTATAACCGAGAATGCCGCAGGTTTTCACGCCCATGGCCTTGGCTTGTTCCAGCACGCGCAGAATATTGGGCGAATTGCCGCTGCCCGACAGGACGATCAGCAAATCGCCGGCTTGCGCCTGGACCGCGAGTTGCTCCGAGTAAATGGCATCGTAACCGACGTCGTTCGCCAGGCAGGTTATCACTGCGGCGTTGGCCGAAAGCGAAGACACGCGCATGCCGCCACCGGTACGTTTGGCGATGCCGTACAGATAGTCGTTGGCGAGATGGATGGCATTGCCTGCACTGCCGCCGTTGCCGCAAAAAAACACCTGGCGACCGTTCACCCAGCAATCTTTCATGTACCGGGAGAGTTGCGCCACACCCGACCAGTCCGATGTCGCCAGGACGTTTTGCAGGCGGCTGGCGTACGCAGTGAAGACGGCGGTCGGCAGTTTTTCCGCATTCATTTCTGCATTCATGCTGCTTTCGGAGCAAGTACGGTCTGCTCCATCCATTTCAGGTTGTAATAACGGTCTTCGTCCTTGAGCTCGCCGCTGCGATACTTTTCGATGATTTCGGTAATCGCGGTTTCGACCGACTTCGACGGTTTGAATCCGGTTGCCAGCAGCTTGTCGGAGTTGACGCGGTAGGAGCGCGGGTCGTTCGATTCGGTGACGACGATGTCGACCGGAATGTGCTTGGCGACCATCTTGGCGATGTCGAGGATCGAGATGTTCTCGAAGCCGGCATTGTAGACGCCGGTGACTTCCGGATGATCGATCAGGTGCAGGTAGACGTCGGTGATGTCGTCGATATGGATGTTGGGACGCACTTGCGCACCGCCAAACACGGTGATCTTGCCCTTGGACAGCGCCTGCATCGTCAGCAGGTTGACCGACACGTCCAAGCGCATGCGCGGCGAATAACCGCACACGGTTGCAGGACGGACGATCTGCACCACCATGCGGTCCTTGTAGCTCAGCAGCACCGGCTCGGAGACCATCTTGGTCTTGTTATATTCGGAGATTGGCTTGAGTTCGAGGTCTTCGGTCACCTGCAATTCTTCCTTGACGCCGTAGACGCTGCCGGAAGATGCGTAGATGAATTGCTTGACGCCTTTGCGCACGGCCTTGTCAGCCAGTTGCATGGTCGCCAGCGCGCTGACTTCCCAGGTCAGCTTCGGGTCGAGGTCGCCGCACGGGTCATTAGCCACCGAAGACAGGTGGATGATGGTGTCGACGCCGTCAAGCGAAATCTGGTCGATGTTGCGCACGTCGCCTTGCGTGACGGTCAGGTTCGGGTGCGGTTGCAGGTAATTGCCGAACCACATGATGTCAAGGACATGTACCTTGTAGCCGCGCGCGAGCAATTTTGGGACCAGAACCGTACCTTTGTAGCCGCAACCGCCTGTAACTAGAATATTCATATGTGCGCGTGATTCTCTAAAAAATGGAATGAACCTGATTTGTCAGTGCCGTCGTTCTGTCGATTAAGCAAGGGCGTCCGGGTTCCTCGGATTGCAAGGCGGCAATTCGAGGCGGCTGAACATCCGGCTTTCAGCACCTGGTTCCCTGCAGCGACATTACTATCTGCGTGCACTGTATACGGACGAGAATCGGAAAACTGGAATGTGAGGATGAAATCGCGGCGGGCTCCTGTCGTTTTGCCTCTGCGGCACGGCACCCAAGCTAACCATGCTGGTGCAATGTTAGTGCGGGGAAAGCTGTGGCAAAGAGGCAATAACACGCCGAATACGGTGTTTGTTCTTCTTTTGCCCAAAGCGGGGTACAAAACCCCTGTTTCGTGGAGGGAAAAGGGATTACCGACCTGACAGGCGGCGCAGGGGGAATACTGCAGCCGATAAAAATACAGCTGAATTGTTTTTAGGGCAATAAACAGGTAACCGCTGCATTGATTGCCGCACCACCGGCAATCAACCACGCAAACAGCAACCCACCCAGCAACAGCGGGCGTACGCCGGCGCGGCGTACCGACGACAGGTGCGTGGTCAATCCCAGCGCCGCCATGGCCATCGCCAGCAGGAATGTGTCGGCGTCGAGCAGGGCGCCGGTCACAGCGGCCGGTATCGGCAGCAGAGAGTTCAGCGCCACCATGCCGATGAAGGCGAACGCGAACCACGGAATGCCGGCCAGGCGCGAAGTATTGTTACCCTTATCGGAGGCTGCGACCGAGCGGCCGCGCTGCACGTAAGCCGACAAGATCAGCAGGAACGGCGCCAGCATCATCACGCGTACCATTTTTGCAATGACGGCGGTATTGGCGGTGTGATCGTCGATCGAGCGCGCCGCCGCGACCACTTGCGCCACTTCATGTACGGTCGATCCGATATAAACACCGAAGTCGGCATGGCCCTGCAGGAAATTCAGGCTGTGCAACAGCGGGTACAGGAAGATCGCCGCCGAGCCGAACACCACCACCGTCGATACCGCCACCGTGACCTGCTCGCTGCGGGCACGCAGTACCGGCTCGGTCGCCATCACTGCCGCCGCGCCGCAGATCGAGCTGCCGGCGCCGATCAGCATCACGGCATTGCGGTCCAGCTTGAATACCTTCACACCAAAAAAATACGCGATCGCGAACGTCGACATCAGCATGCAGGCGTCGATCATCACGCCGCTCAAGCCGACATGGGCGATGTCCTGGAAGGTCAGGCGCAAGCCGTACAGCACGATGCCGAGGCGCAGCAGATTCTGTTTGGAAAAGGCTACTCCGCTGCTACAGCCGGCGGCCATGCCCGGATAGACGGTATTTCCGACCAGCATGCCGAGCACGATCGCAATCGTCAGTGCGCTGAAACCATGTGCCTGCAACCAGGTATTACGGCCGGCTTCAATCGAGGCTAACGCCAGGGCGGCACTCAGGGCCAGACCGGGGATGACGCGCTTCAACTGCGCCAACGGGGCTGGCGGGGTGGCGACGACGGTAAGCGGCGGGGTGTTCATGATGTGCCTGACATTGATGGCTGAGCAATGAGGGCACTTTAGCGTTCTGTTATATAAAAGAAAAACGCGTTATTTTGTTAATATCTACCTGAATAACAGGTAGGTATTTGAACAATCTAGCGTTGCGACATGAAAATTACCCTCAGGCAATTACAAATCTTCCTGGCCGTGGCGCAATCCGGTAGCACCACCGCAGCCGCCGATCTGGTCGCGCTATCGCAGTCGGCCGCCAGCGCCGCCCTCAACGAACTCGAGAACACGCTCGCCGTGCAGTTGTTTGATCGCGTCGGCAAGCGCCTCATGCTCAATGACAACGGCCGCCTGCTGCTGCCGCAGGCGCAGCACATGCTCGACGCGGCAAACACCATCGAACAGCAGTTCCTGACGCCGGACCAGGTCGGCGCCGAATTGCACATCGGCGCCAGCACCACCATCGGCAGCTACATGCTGCCGCAAATGGTGGCGGCCTATCGGCGCGACCATCCGCAGTTGCGCGTGCGCGCGCTGGTGGCCAATACCGCCGACATCGTCAATGCCGTCAGCAACTTCGAAGTTGACGCAGCGTTGATCGAAGGACCGTGCCACGCCGGCGACGTCGATGTCGAGCCATGGATGACCGATGAGCTGATCGTGGTCGCTTCGCCGCAGCACGTGCTGGCGTCGCAGGGCAGGCAACTGACGCTGAAGAACCTGAGCGAAGCCGACTGGCTGTTGCGCGAAGAGGGCTCCGGCACGCGCGAAGCGGTCGAGCACGCTTTGCTGCCTTACCTGCATCACTTGCCGTCGGCATGCGAGTTCGGTAATTCGGAAGCGATCAAACGCGCCACTGCCGAAGGCATGGGCATCAGCTGCCTGTCGCGCGCGGTGGTCGTGGATCTGCTGGAATCGGGTCGGCTGATCGAACTGGCGACGCCGCTGCCGCCTCTGCGCAGGCATTTCTACATGGTGCGCAACCGGAACCGCGTGTTGTCGGTCAGGTTGGCGTCCTTGCTGGATTTTTGCCGCGACTGGGCAGTGCGGCACGAACAGCGTCGGGATTGAAGTTCAGGCCTGGGTCGAAGAAGGAAAGCGCACTTTCACCAGCAAGCCGGCGTCGTTGGCGCCGTCGGCAAGGATGATCTCAGCGCCATGCGCCGACGCGATGTCGCGCACGATCGACATGCCCAGGCCGGCGCCATGCGGATTGGCGAGCTGCGCCGACGGCGCGCGGTAGAACGGCGCGAACACGCGCTCGCGATCGGAAGCCGGGATGCCGGCGCCGGTGTCTTCCACTTCCAGCACCGCATAGGTATCCGTGCCGATCAGCTGATGTCCCACGCGGACCGCGATGCGACCATCAGCGGGCGTGTAGCGGATCGCATTGTCGAGCAGGTTGACCACCAGTTCGTGCAGCAGCAACGGACTGCCTTCGATCAGCACATCGGCGGCGGCGTCAAAGGAAAGGTCGATATGCTTGGCCACGGCGTTTTGCGCCAGTTCGAGCGCGACCTGGCGGGCGGCGTCGGTGAGCGACACCGGGCCGATGCCGCCTTCGACCGCGCCATGTTCGGCGCGCGCCAGCGTCAACAGGCGATTGGCCAGATGCACGGTGGAGTCGGTGGTGCCGGCGATGCTCTCGACCAGTTCGCGCAAGGCGCGTGGATCATTGGGCGTACGATCGAATTCACGCAGCGCCAGTTCGGCCTGGGTCTTCAATACCGTCAGCGGCGTGCGCAACTGATGCGAGGCATCGGCGATGAAGCGGCGCTGTCCCTTGATCAGGGTTTGCAGGCGCTCCATGTAGCCGTTCATGGCCAGCACCAGCGGGCGCACTTCCTTGTGCACGCGCGCCGGATCAAAGTCCGATAGATCGGTCGGCGCGCGCGACTCGACTTCGCTGCGCAACTGCATCAGCGGACGCAACACGAAGCGCACCGCGAACCACACCAATAGCGCCGCCACCGTCACCAGCACGCCTTGCCGCCACATGGTGTCGAACAGGATCTTGCGCGTCATGCCGCGACGCGCGTCCATGGTTTCGCCAACCTGGATCAGCGCGATGCCGCGCATGGTGTCGTCGTAGACCGGTTGGTACAGCGCAGCGATGCGCACCGGCTGGTCATGGTAATCCGCCTGGTAAAAACGCACCAGCGCCGGATATGCTTCGGAGCGCTTGACGTTGGCCGGCAGCGACGGCAGGTCGTCATAGCCGGAGACGAACTCGCCCTTGACGCCGGTCACTTTGTAATAGATGCGACCCAGCGTGTCGGTCTCGAAACTGTCGAGCGCCACGTAGGGCACGTCCGCCACCACCTGGCCGTTGACGATGGACACGCGTTCGGCCAGCGCCCGCGTCGATGCCAGCAGTGAACGGTCGTAGGCGATGTCGGCCACTTCCAGCGCGTTGTAATACACCGAGACCGCATCGAGCGCCACCAGGATCAGCAGCGGCACCAGCAGCCAGCGCATCAGCTGGCTGCGCAGACTGCCGAGGCTACCGGCGGCGGCCTTGCGTATCATGCGGCGGCTTGCAGCAGGTAACCGAGGCCGCGCAAGGTGGTGATGGAGACGCGGCCTTCCTCGACGGCGTCGAGTTTCTTGCGCACGCGATGGATATAGATTTCGATGGCGTCGACGTTGGCGTTGTCGTCGAGGGAGAACACTTCCTGGAACAGTTTTTCCTTGGCGACGGTGCGGCCGGCGCGCGTGATCAGCGCCTCCAGCACGGCATGTTCGCGCGGCGTCAGCGCCAACATTGCGCCGCCATAAGTGAACATGCGCGACACTGTGTCGAAGCTCAGCGCGCCGCACTGGATGGTGACTGCTTCGTTGCCTTGTGCGCGGCGCAGCAGGGCCTTCACGCGCGCTTCCAGCTCCACCAGTTCGAAGGGTTTGGCGAGGTAATCGTCGGCGCCGAGATTGAGGCCGTTGACACGATCATTGAGACCGCCGCGCGCGGTCAGGATCAGCACCGGCGTGCGGCTGCCGCGTGCGCGCAGGCGCTTGAGCACGTCGAGGCCATCCATCTTCGGCAGCGTCAGGTCGAGGATGACCAGCGCATACTCCTGTGTCAGCAGCAGGCTGTCTGCATCGTCGCCGTTGTTGGCGCATTCGACGGTGAGGTGTGCGTCCTGCAGCGCCTTGGAAAGCCAGCGGGAAAGTTCGACGTGATCTTCAACCAATAGAATGCGCATGATGCCGATGCCATGAATGAGAAGCGAAAGTGACAGAAACACAGAGCCGCGTAATGCAGTGCAACAAGGAGAGCAGCATGAAAGAAATCAGACCGGTCAACGCTGCGATGCGACGAATAGTTGCGGATGCTAACAGAAGCGCCGCCTTTGCAATAGCGGCTTTGCGGCTTGCGGCGCAAAGCTTTCACAACACTGAAAGCCGAATGAAAGTTTGGCCGCGTAGCATCCGCCCACATAATCAAATCAAAAATAACAACAACCATAACTTGGAGACACAGCATGGACCATTGCACCGGTTTTCGCACTTGTTTACCCGTCGGCATAAGTACTTTCCCGTATTCGTCTCACCACGTACTCGTTATCTTGCACAGCGCCTGACGGTTGCCATGAAGCCATTCATCCGGCGTCATTTATTGACAGCGTGTGCCTTGTTCGTCGGCGCCGCCGGATTGCATGCGTCATCGGCGCAAGCCGTGGAATGCATCGTGCCGGCCAAGCCGGGCGGCGGCATGGACGGCGCATGCAAGATGATTCGCAAGGCATTGCCGCTGAGTGCGGAGGATACCCCGGTCAAGATCAGTTACCTGCCCGGCGGCATCGGCGCGGTGGCATGGAGTTCGGTGGTGTCGCAGCGCCGCGGCGGGGCTGACACGCTGGTGACGTTTTCGGGCGGTTCGCTGCTCAACCTGGCTCAGGGCAAGTACGGCAAGGCCGCCGTCTCGGACGTGCGCTGGCTGGCCGGCGTCGGCGTCGACTACGGCATGATCGCCGTGCGCAGCGATGCGCCCTACAAAAACTTGCGCGAGCTGATCGACGCCATGCGCAGCGAGCCGGGCAAGATCACCATCGGCGTCAGCGGCACGGTCGGCAGCCAGGACTGGCTCAAGGTGGCGATGATCGCGCGCCGCGCCGGCGTCGATCCGCGCAACTTCCGCTTCGTCGCACTGGAAGGCGGCGGCGATTCATTCACGGCGCTGCAGGCCAATCACGTGCAGGTGATTTCAGGCGACGCCTCGGAAGCGGCGTCGTCGGCCAAGGACGGAAAATTTCGCGTACTCGCGGTGTTGTCCGAGCAGCGTTTGCCGGGTGCACTGGCCGAGGTGCCGACCGCACGCGAGCAGGGCTTCGATGTGGTGTGGCCGATTATCCGTGGCTTCTACATGAGCGCACAAGTCAGCGACGCCGACTATCAACGCTGGGTAGAAGTGTTCGACCGCACCATGGCGACCGAAGAATTCAAGCGCCAGCGCGCGGCCGGAGGACTGTACCCGTTCGCCATGACCGGCGCGGCGCTCACCGACTACATCCGCAAGGTGGTCGAGCAATATCGCAAGCAATCGCAGGAACTGGGGCTGGTCAGATGACCGCGCCGGCCTGTTCCCCGTAACTATCTGGAGATTTCGCATGTTCGTAAAACGCCGCATCACGATCGCCCTCGCGCTGGCTTTGCCGCTGGCCGGTTTGTCCTTGTCAGCACTGGCTCAAAGCCCGGCCGGCTATCCTGCCGACTACGCCAAGGTAGTCGACGCGGCGAAGAAGGAAGGCAAGGTCGTGGTCTACAGCACCACCGACTCCAAGGCGGCGGAAGCACTGATCCGCGACTTCAGCACGCTGTATCCGGCCGTGAAGGTGGAATACAACGACATGAACTCCACCGAAGTCTATAACCGCTTCATCTCCGAAGCCGCCGCTGGCGGCGCTACTGCCGATGTGATGTGGTCGTCGTCGATGGACCTGCAGATGAAGCTGGCGTCGGAAGGCTACGGCCTGGCCTACAAGTCGCCGGAAGCAGCCGCCGTCCCGGCCTGGGCCAACTGGAAGGACACCGCCTACGGCACTACTTTCGAGCCGACCGCCATCGTCTACAACAAGCGCCTGGTGCCGGAAGCCGAAGTCCCGACCACGCATGCCGATTTCACCAAACTGCTGACTACCAAGCTCGACAAGTACAAGAACAAGGTCACCACCTACGACATCGAAAAATCCGGCGTCGGCTTCAGCCTGATCACGCATGACCTGAAACTCAATCCGCAGTTCTGGGATTTCGCCAGGGCGCTCGGCGGCGTGGCGGTGCGCGTGCAATCATCCACCGGCACCATGCTCGAACGTATCTCGTCGGGTGAAAACCTGATCGGCTACAACATCCTGGGCCCCTACGCCTTGACGCGTGCCAAGAAGGATCCGTCGATCGGCATCGCCTTCACCAAGGATTACAACCTGGTGCTGTCGCGCGTGATCTTCATCAACAAGTCGGCCAAGAATATTAACGCCGGCAAGCTGTGGCTGGACTACATCCTGTCCAAACGCGGCCAGACCATCATCGCCAATGACGCGCAGTTGTTCGCGATCCGCGGTGACGTGACCGGCGCAACCACTTCGGCCGAACTGACCAAACAACTCGGCGCGGCCTTGAAGCCGATGCCGGTCAACACCGACTTGCTGGAATACCTGGACCAGACCAAGCGCCTGGCTTTCCTCAAGCAATGGAAGGATGCAGCCGGCAAGAAGTAAACGCCGGCAGCGACAAGTCCGGCGCACAGCCGGACTGCCTTGTAGCGACATTCATCACGTAGTACGCCCGTCATGGGGACGCCGCTTTTGCGCCTCCCAGGCCCCCGGCTTGTCCGGATTTTCAATACGCCGGGGCGCGGGCGCAGTCATCACAGAAACGGCAGGTTCTCATGCAAACACTTTCTTCCTCTCCCGGCGCCTTGCCGATACGGCGCGCCCGGTTCCGCCTCAACTGGCCGCGCGGCGTCGTGGTCGCGTTGGCGGCGCTGGCTATCTTCGTGCCGCTGCTGCTGATTTTCTATCAGAGCTTCTTGTCGGCGCCGTTTTTTGCGCCGGTCAAGACGCTGACGCTGGACTCGTATCGTTTCATCTTTGACGATAGCGATTTCCGCCAGGCCTTCATCAATGGTTTTTATCTCGCTTCGGGGCTGGCGTTGATCGCGGTGCCGCTGGGCGGCATGCTGGCGTTCCTGATGGTGCGCACCGATCTGCCGGGGCGCGCCTGGATCGCGCCGATGCTGCTGGTGCCGATCTTCGTTTCACCGATGGTGATCGCCTTCGGCTACGTGGTGTCGATGGGGCCGGTCGGCTTCTATACCGTGTGGGTGCGCAACCTGCTTTCGGTGGTTGGCTTTGAGGGTGATCCTTGGAACGTGTATTCCTTCCCGGCCATCGTCGTCATCGCCGGCCTGACGCACGTGCCGCATGTGTATCTGTACGCCTCGGCGGCATTGAAGAGCCTCGGCTCCGACGTCGAAGAAGCCGCGCGCGTGGCTGGCGCGTCGCCGCTGCAAGTGGCGCTCAACGTGTCGCTGCCGATGATCATGCCGGCGCTGGCGTATTCGGGCGTGCTGGTGTTCTTCCTCGGTTTCGAGGTGTTCGGCCTGGTGCTGGTGCTCGGCGATCCGGAAGGTCACCTGGTGTTGGCGACCTATCTCTACAAGCTGACCAACAAACTCGGCACCCCGTCGTATCACCTGATGGCGGCGGTGGCGGTCTGCCTGGTGGCGGTGACGATGCCGCTTGTGATGCTGCAGCGCTGGCTGCTGAAGTCGGCCAACAAATATGTCTCGATCAAGGGCAAGGGCGCGCGCCAAAAGGCGCTGCCGCTGGGCAAGTGGCGCTGGATCGCGTTCGCGCTGATTGCCTTCTGGCTGCTGTTTACCGTGATCGTGCCGCTGTCGGGCATCGCGCTGCGCACCTTCGTGTCGCACTGGGGCGACGGCGTCAAGCTGATGGAAGTGCTGACACTGCAAAACTTCCGCGACGTCTGGAGCCAGCCTTCGCTGGTGCGCGGCATCATCAACACCGTGCTGATCGGCGTTATCGGCGGCGCCTTTGCGGTGGTGTGCTACAGCGCGATTGCGCTGGCGATGCACCGCAAGAACGACGGCGTCACGCGCTTCCTCGACTACAGCGTATTGGTGCCGCGCGCGGTGCCGGGTTTGCTGGCGGGCCTGTCCTTCCTCTGGGTGTTCCTGTTCGTGCCGTCGCTGCTGGACAACTTCCTCAAGGGTTTCGACAACGAGGTCGCACGCTGGCTGTCGGACAGTTTCATCCCGCAGTTGCGTTCGTTGCGTTCGACGATCTTCTCGGTGTGGCTGGCGTATTCGGTGGTGTGGATGGCCTACGGCCTACGCCTGATCACCACCGCCTTGCTGCAGGTCGGCCCCGAACTGGAAGAAGCGGCGCGCGCGGTCGGCGCGCAACGCGGCCAGGTTACCCGCGACGTCACGTTGCCGCTGGTGAAGTACGGCTTGCTGGGCGCGTGGCTGATGGTGTTCCTGATCTTCGAACGCGAGTACTCGACCGGCGTCTACCTGCTGTCGCCGGGCACCGAAGTAATCGGCTCGATGATCGTTTCGATGTGGGCCGCAGGCGCGGTGGAGCTGGTGGCGGCGCTGTCCTTCATCAACATCACGCTGGTGGCGATCGGTCTCGGCATCGCCTTGCGATTCGGTATCAAGCTGCACGACTAATTCATCCAATTCACGAGGCCGCGGCGTAAGCGTCGCGGCCGGCAATCAAAGGAATCATCATGTCAGAACTCACCGTCAACGACCTGCACCTCGACTACGGCAGCGGCACCGGCGCCAATCCGATTCTCAAGGGCGTCTCCATGCAATTGCAGCGCGGCGAAGTGGTCGCCTTGCTGGGCCCGTCGGGCAGCGGAAAGACCACGCTGCTGCGCGCCGTCGCCGGGCTGGAATCGCCCAAGGCCGGCACCATCGACATCGCCGAGCGGCGCGTGTTCGACGGGTCGCGCAACTACGAGATGCCGGCTGAAGAACGCAACCTCGGTCTGGTGTTCCAGTCCTACGCGCTGTGGCCGCACAAGACGGTATTCGACAACGTCGCCTACGGTCTCAAGTTGCGCAAGATGGGCAGCACTGAAATCGCCGAACGCGTCAAGACCGTGCTGCAGCAACTCGGCCTCGGCCATCTTGGCGAACGTTTCCCGCATCAACTTTCCGGCGGCCAGCAGCAGCGCGTCGCGATTGCGCGCGCGCTGGTCTACAACCCGCAAGTCATCCTGCTCGACGAGCCGTTGTCCAACCTCGACGCCAAGCTGCGCGAAGAAGCGCGCGCCTTCCTGCGCGAACTGATCGTGCGACTCGGTTTGTCGGCGCTGATGGTCACCCATGACCAGGGCGAGGCGATGGCGATTTCGGATCGCATCCTGTTGCTCAACAACGGCAAGATCGAACAGCAGGGTACGCCGCAAAGCATGTACCAGACGCCGGACACGCTGTTCACCGCGGAGTTCATGGGCAGCAACAATCGTCTCAAGGGTCGGGTGCTGCAGCGGGACGGCCAGCGCGTCACCTTGCAGGTCGAGGGCGGCACGGTGATCGCCAGCGCGCGCGGCGGCAATACCGGCAACGAGGCCATCGGCATCATCCGCCTCGAGCAGGTTCGCATTGCAGATCACCAGACCGACAACGCCATTCGCCTGCCGCTTTCCACGTGCATGTACCTGGGAGACCGGTGGGAGTGCCTGTTCAAAGCCAAAAGCGCGGACAGCACGACGGTCGGCTTGCGCGCCTATGCGCCGCACAAGCTTGAGCAGGGCGAGTACTGGCTCACGCTACCGGAGCAATCGCTGTGGGCCTTCTGATTTTCAACGTCACACCACCACCATAAAAAAACGATTTTTACCAAGGAGAAACCAGAGTGCAAAAGAAATTATTGGCAGCCGCCATCCTGTCGGCCATGAGCGGTGCGGCGACGGCGCAGAGCAATGTGACCATCTACGGCCTGATCGATACCGGCATCGAATACCTCAACAACGCCGGGGCCACCGGCGGCAGCGTCACACGCATGAGTTCCGGCGCAATGAACACTTCACGTATCGGTTTTCGCGGCACTGAAGATCTGGGCGGCGGCCTGAAAGCGATCTTCCAGCTGGAAAACGGCTTCAAACTCGACAACGGCAGCTTCGACGGCGACGCCGGCCAGCTGTTCAATCGCCAGTCCAACGTTGGCCTCGAAGGAGGCTTCGGTCGCATCGTCGCCGGCCGTTCGTTCAGCACCACCTACGACTTCATCCTGCCGTTCGATCCGATGGGTTATTCGGCGCAATATTCGTGGGTGACCTCGGCCGGTGCAACCGGTGGGCGCAAGGACGGCATGCCGACCGGCGTGTCCAATCTGATCAAGTACCAGGGCGACTTCGGTGGCTTCAAGCTGGGTGCGATGTACGGTTTCGGCGAAGTGGCCGGCAGCGTCAATGACTCGTCCAAGTACGGCGTCGGCCTGGGATACGGCAACGGTCCGTTTTCTCTCGCGACTACCTATGATCGTGTCAACGGCACCGCCGCAGTACCGGGCGGCTCCTTCGACAAAACCACCACAGTGCATCTGGCTGCCGGCTATCAGGTGATGGAGTCACTGAAGTTCAACCTCGGCTATCGTTACTTCAAGAAGAGCCTGGCGTCCGGAGCGACCGACCTGCGCAGCGATTTCTACTGGGGAGGTGCAACGTACAAATTCACTCCGGCATTGAGCCTGATCGGCACCGTCTACTATCAGAACCAGAAAAATCTGGTGACCGATGCAGATCCGATCATGTATTCGCTGCGTCTGAAATACGCCTTGTCCAAGCGTACCGACCTGTATGCGAGCGGTGCTTACGCCAAGGCAAAGAACAATCAACTGGTCGGGCTGTCGCGTGATGACGTCGGCTTCGGTAACAGTCAGGCTGGCGTTACCTTGGGCATGCAGCACAGGTTCTGAGTTGTTTAGACGTTCAGAAGCAGGATGAGCGTTGTGACGCCGGCGCGATGCATGCGCCGGCGATCGCAACAAATCAGCACTGACCATCCAGGGTGCAGCTCTCGCGCGCCATCGCTTCCTCTGCAAGCGATGGGGTTTGCCGCTCCCATCCATCAAACGCGGTTTGCAACAGCGCGGTAAATCCGGCGACCGACTGCGCTCCCGATAATGCCTGTCGCCGATCCAGCACGAAGAACGGAATCCCGCGAACGCCGATCTGTCTCGCCTGCGCCACGTCGTTCTCCACCTCGTTGGCGTAGGCCGTGGACGTCAGCATGGTCTTTGCTGCCTGCGCATCGAGTCCGACTTCTTTCCCCAGTTGCACCAGGATCTGATGATCCTCCAGATTCTGGCCTTCTTCAAAGAAGGCCTGGAACAGACGTTCCTTCATTTCACTGCCCAGATCGCGGGTCGCAGCGAAGTGCACCAGTCGCAATGCATCAAAGGTGTCGACCATTTTCAGACGATCGAAGTCGAACCGAATGCCGACGTCGCGACCCAGCGCCGTGACGTGCGCCATCGCCTGTCGCATGGAGGATGTCGACAGACCCTTGACCTTGGCAAGGACCGCACAGGCGTCGCTGCCTTCACGGTAGCGGACGTCGGGAAAAAGACGATAGCTTTTCCAGACGACCTGAATCTTGTCTTTGTGGGCGAAGGCAGCAAGGGCCTCATCAAATTTGCGTTTTCCGATAAAACAGAAGGGGCACATGATGTCGCTCCAGATTTCGATCTGCATTTTTTCGGATGTATTTGTGTTCATGTAAATCTCTCTATGAAAAAGTTGCTTGCCGATGCGGGATGGCAGCGGCAAGCTTCCTTGCAATGACATGTTATTTGTCAGGCTTGCGCCATGGCGTTCTGGGCAAGGTCTTTCCAGGGAATCTGCGCGGCCCAGCTGACAATCGATGTTTGCGGCACAGCAAATTCCGCCCTTGCCGCGCGCAGGTCTACGTTGAGGATGTCACCATGCGCGGGATTGGTCATGTAGCGATAGAGATTGGCGAGAGCGCCGCCGGTTTCGGTGCCGAAGGCGGCGGAGAGTCCGGCTTCGAATTGCTCGATCGGCAGCGGAAAATAGAACACGTTGCGACCCACGGCCTTCCCGATGGCTGCGGCCAGTTCATTGCCCGTGATCGCCTGCGCGCCGCCAATGTCGAATGTCGCTCTTCTTGCCGCCAGATCGGGACGTTGCAAGGCAGCGACGACATAGGAGGCAGTTTCTTCCCAACTGATCCAGGATACTTTCTGGTCGGCGGGAACGGGGTAGGCCAGCACGCCGTCATTGACGATCGACGGTGTGGCGAAAGGCGCGGTCAGGTTGCCCAGGTACAGCGTGGGGCGCAATACGATGCTGGGAATCGGCGCCTGCTTCAGATAACGCTCAAGTTCGGCCTTGATGTCAATCGCGACGCTGCCGGTAGCCTGACTCGTCTCGGCCGCACCGACGATGCTGGTATTGAAGACCATCAACGGCGCCTTGGCGGCGACGGCGGCGTCGATCGCATTCTTGCCCCAGCGAACCGCCTTGTCGACGTTGAATTCCAGCGGCAAGGCAAAGTAGACGCCTGCAACGTCACGGCTTGCTGCCAGCAATTGCGCCGGCGAATCCAGATCGCCGATGGCAACCTCCACGCCGGGGGCTTCAAACGAGGACTTGTTGTCGCTATTTCGCAGCAATACGCGCACATTCTTGCCGCTTGCCCTCAGCGCGCTCACCACTGCGCTGCCTTGGGCGCCGGTGGCGCCATACACCAGATAGGTTTGTTCTTTCATCGTCGACTCCAAAATGTGGTTAAGAAGTCAAGAGTGTAGGAGCTTGGTCAGCTATTGAATAGAATGTACATTCATGTGCAATACCCACAAAAATGTACCTAATGGAGTCGTCATGAAAGCTGCATCACCCGATCGTTGTCCCGTGGACATGGCCCTGGATCTGGTTGGCGGCAAGTGGAAATCGCTGGTGTTGTATCGGCTCAGCGCAGGGACCATGCGCTTTGGACAATTGCAAAGAAGCATTCCGGAGGTGACGCAGCGCATGTTGACGCTGCAGCTGCGGGAGCTGGAGCGCGACGGGCTGGTGCGTCGTGTGGTGTATGCTGAGGTGCCGCCCAAGGTGGAGTACAGCCTGACGCCGCCGGCGCAGTCATTGACGCCCGTGCTTGAGCAGCTGGGCGGATGGTTTCATCAGAATGTGTCGGCGTTGCAGGACTATGCGCAGGCCGGGCCGGAGGAAAACGGCGAAGACTGAAAATCGTCTCCGCGGGTATTTTTCAGTCTTCCGTTTCGATTTCTTCAAACACGCCCGCGCCGCGGTTCTTGACGACTTTGTCCCAGGCGAACACACGGCCATTCATCGCGACATACACGCCATGCGGCATGAGTTGCGCCACGCCGCAGGCGAAGCCGAAATTGAATTGGGCATCCGAGCCGCGAATGGCGTAAGGAATCATGGCGCCGGTCAGCACGATGGTCTTGGCCAGTTGCGCCGCGCCGAGCAGGCGTGCGGTGTCCTGCATGGTGTCGGTGCCGTGGATGACCACGATGGCGTTTTCTTCCGAGCGGTCGCATGAGGCGAGCACCCGGCGCCGGTCGATGTCCTGCATGTCGAGCGAGTCGAGCAGCGGCAGTTCTTCCAGCGTGGCGGGAACGGTCAGGCGCGCGCGCGCGATGACCTCGGGCAGGTGGCTGTTGGCGAAAACGAGCTGGCCTGCGATTTCATCGTAGTGCTTGTCGAAGGTGCCGCCAGTGGCGATGATGCGTAAAGTCATGATCATGGAAAATCAGAAAAAAGTCCCAGCCATCATACCCCACATCACGCTACCGGCGGCCCGTGCAAATCAACTCTTGATTACGCTGCCAGCAGTTCTACCGTGCGTTTGCCGTCAGCTGCGACTACCGGGGCTTGCGATTGCGCGATAGCTTCCGCAAGCTCAGGCGGCATCGCAATCTGGCCGTCAATCAGCAGCGCGAACAAACGCTCGACGTCGATCGCCTGGATCAGCAACTGACCGTTGTTGGCCTTGATCACCTGGGTCACCAGCATCGATGCACCCTGCATTGCGAACGGCGTGTGCATGATCTGCGCTGGATTGAATTGCGGCACCGCGTGCAACTCATCGACCAGCAGGCCGATGGTGTGTTCGCCTTCGCGCACGATCATCACCTGGCTGCTGCCGCTGACGGCGGAACGGGTGCCGCGCATCATCTGACCGAGGTCGAACACCCAGACGAATTCCTTGCGCTTGCCGTCGTCGTCGTCGCGGCGCAGGTTGAGCACGCCGATCTGTTCCGGCCGCGAGCCCATTGAGGTCGGCAGCACTTCGCTGAACGGCACCGCTTCCACCACGTGGGCGGCGGAGATGGCGAACAGGTTGTGGTCGCTGAAGAAGGTGGCGTATTCGTTGCCGTCGGTGATGGTCGGGTCGGTTTCCAGCAGGTATTGGCGACCGTCGGTTTGCGAACCTGCGCCTTGCACCGCGCCGAAGGATTCGAACACCACCGCGATGACGTCTTCCTGATAGCCGTCGCTGACCTTGAATTCACGATAGCCGTTCGACACCGAGCAGGCCACGATGGCGTATTCGCCGTCATGCACTGCGACCTGCGAGGCGCGGCCGCCGTTGGCGATCGTCAGCAGCGCCGGATCGATATCGAGCGTCTCGCCGATGCTGCGTGCGCTGTCTGTGGTCGAGATGATGCGCGCATTGCGATCGATGTAGAAGGCCTTCATGTTCTTCTTGGCGGTGATGCCGCTGGCGAGCATGTTGGAAAACTCCGGCGTGGAGTCGAACACGATGCCGATGCCGCCGACCACCACGGCTTCGTTCTCGAGGTCGCGGATCGCTGCGTGGTAGATGTAGGTGTCCTTGCCGTCGTACAGCGCACTCGGCGCGAATGCGCTGACATGATATTGCTGCTGGGTGCGCAGCGACAATACCTGGCGCAGGCTGTCTTCGTCGACGTTGCTGCCGACGATGTCGGCGGCGTTGTCGCCGGTGCTGGCGATGATGCGGCCGTGGCGGTCGTAGACGAAGATGCGCGTGTACACGGTATACAGTCCGTTGATGTAGGACAGGATGTTGGTCATCTTGTCGACCGTGGCCTGGTCCTGAGCAGGTTGCGCCAGCGCGCTGCGCAGTTCCGGCGTCAGGGCCCACCAGCGGCAGTCGTCGGAGCGTTCGTAGAGATTGCGGTCGAGCAGATCGACCAGCAGGCTGCTGGTGAATTCGGCGTCGCGCATGCCCGACACCAGCACGGTCTGGTAGAGGTCGTGGATCGATTGCGCGAACAACTCATTGCTGCGGTTGCCGGTTTCGCTGATCTGGTCGAGGATGGTCTTGAGCTTGAGCATTTCACCGCGCTGGCCGGCGGTCATGACCTGGCCGTTCCAGACGATGCGCTGGATGGTCTTGGCGGCGGTCATGATGTCGTACAGCGGCGGACAGAATGAATGGGCGTGCGACAGCAGGCCTTCGGCGATTTCCGGCGAGAGCTTGGTGAGCACGTCGCTGATGACGCCGCTGAAAGCCACTTCCACCGGAATCATCACCTGGCCTTGCCAGCCGGTCGGGCCCGGATAGCCCTGGTAGCCGTCGGAGGACACCGTGCGGACCAGGTATTCGCGGCCGCAGAACAGCATCAGCGCGGCGTTGCCGTCGCGGTTGACGGGCACTTCGGTGCCGACCGGGATCCACAGTTTGTCTGCGCTGGCGATGACGCGGTTGTCGGCGTCCAGCAGCAGCATGTTGGAACGCGCTTCGGCGTCGCGATGCGAAGAGAAGATACCGGCCATTTCTTCTTCGAAGTGGAAGCACAGGCAAAGGATGCCGACTACCGCACCAGTTTGGGGATGCTGCATGCGGCGCGAATAAATCAGTGCACGTTCCTTGCCGGGGCGCAGGTCGCTGAAGCGGAAGGTCTCGACATAGGTGTCGGAGTTGAGCGTCTCGGCGATCAGCGCATCGGCGCTGTGCTCCAGCGGCGTGGCCGGGTCGATCTGCACCAGCACGTTGCCCTCGGTGTCGAGCAGCATGATCTCGTCGTAGACGGTGTATTTGTTGCGGTACTCGCGCAGGCGATAGCGGATCGCGTCGGCGCTGTCGGTGATGCCGGCGACGAAATTGCACAGTTCGCGATCGGTCGCGAGGAAGCCGACGTCGGCGGTGCGCTCGAACAAGTTGCGCACCACGATGTCGATGACGTACTGCGCCTTGGTGCCGATTTCGGTGAGCACGTTGCGGACTTTTTCCTGGACCAGACTGACCACCAGCTCGCGTTCCAATCGGCTGAAGCCGGTGCGCGTTGCCGCCATGGTCGGCAGGATGGTCTTGGCTTCGCTGGGGCAATTCATTTTTGCCGAGGCTTCAATCACACGCCACATCAGATTCAGTTCCTGCAGCGACTGTTCGCATTTGGTGACGTCGCGCATATACGGCAGGAAGGTTTCGGTTTGAATCGCTACGTGTTCAGTCATGTTGTCCCTTTTATTGAAGAAGCCCGCAAGAACTTGTCCGCGCCGCACTTATATTTAGTAATTAATGTCGGCACTCAGTTGTTATTACGCAAATTGCGTGCCACGCATTCTATTGGTAAAACGATATGCATGTTGTCTACAAGATCGTCCGCAAAGCCGCATGCAGAGTGGCTTTCAATAATTTCTGCGTGGAAATTTTCGGGATGATTTTTTATCGTGACGGGAACTGCGCGACGAATTGTTTTTCTCAATCGCTCATTGATGCCGGCTGCGCAGGCACCGATCATTACCGCTGCTCAGTAAGGTTTTTGATAGTTGGATAAAATCAAGACATGAAACCGATTGCTCCCGGCACCGTCATCTTCCATCGCCATCGCGGCTATGGCGTCATCGTCTCCGTCAACTTGCTGACGGGATGGATCTCTGCGCGTTTCGGCAGCGAGGTGCGCACGCTCGACCTGAACCTGTCGTCCGATGAAGTGCAGCATGCCGACGGCACGCCCATCCTGTTCCGTCGCCAGCCGCCCGATCGCATGCCGCATGCGCGTCTGATGGCGATGGTGCGCGAGTTGCACGCGGCCGGTTATCAACGTTTGTATCTGTACAGCTGGCCCAAGCCTTCCGGTCTGCATTGGCGCTGGCATTTGTTCGCAGGGCCGCGCCATTGGAATGAGCGACCGTGGCGTGAAGGTTGGTACGGCTCGGGCGCGGATTACAATTTCAATCCGATTTTCGGTTGGGGAGATACCCCCGGCGCGAGTGCGCAGGATCTGGCCAGCGCACTGGCGCAATTCGATCCGCACGGCCTGGCGCAGGCGCTCGGTCGCGATGAAGATCACACGGCCTGGTTCGCATCGGTATGCGATGCGTTGTTGCCGCACTACGCGTACAGCATGGGATGGGATCACGCAGGATCGATGCCGGAACATTTGCCGGTCATCGCCGTGCGCAGGGGAGTGGAGCCATACGCCGGGCCGCCGCTGTCATGGCCGCCCGGCTGGATGCGTCTATGGAAGGTGTCGCACGCTCAGCATTTGCAGTACGCGCCGCCGACGCCGGTACGCGTCAGGCCAACGCCTCAGGATTGAGGACGTTCTTCGGCGCGCCGTTGGCGAAGTCGACGATGTTCTGGAAGGCGGCGCGGAAGTACAACTCGTAGCCGTCTTTTTCAACATAGCCGAGATGCGGCGTGGCCACCACATTGTCCATGCGCAGCAGCGGCGAGTCGTGCGGCAGCGGTTCGGTTTCGAACACGTCGAGACCGGCGAAGCCAGGACGCCCCTGCTGCAACGCTGCTTCCAGCGCGCCGCTGGCCACCAGTTCAGCGCGGCTGGTATTGATGAAGGTGGCAGTCGGCTTCATCTGCGCCAGGTCTTGCGCGGTGACGATGCCGCGCGTCGCGTCGTTGAGGCGCAGATGCACCGAGACGAAATCCGCCGTCGAGAAAAATTCTTCCTTGCTGGCCGCTGCGGTGTAGCCGTCTTTTTGTGCCTGCTCGAGGCTGGCTTCGCGTCCCCACACCACAATCTTCATGCCGAAGGCTTTGCCGTAGCCCGCCACCATGCGACCGATCTTGCCGTAGCCCCAGATGCCGAGCGTGCGGCCCTTGAGCGCGACGCCGAGGGGATTGCGTTCCGGCGCGGCGGACACTTGCTGCCAGAGGCCGGCCTTGAGGTTGGCGGTGTATTGCGGAATGCGGCGCGCAGCCGCCATGATCAGCGCCCAGGTCAGCTCGGCCGGCGCGGTCGGGTCGCCTACGCCTTCGACGATGGCGATGCGCTGCGCAGTCGCGGCGGCGACGTCGACGTGGCCGCTGATCTTGCCGGTTTGCGAAATCAGTTTCAGCGCGGGGAGTTTTTCCAGGATGGCTTTGGTGAGGACGGTGCGTTCGCGGATCAGCACCAGCGCGTCGAACGGCGCCAGGCGCGCGACCAGCTGGCCGGCGCCGCGCACGGTGTTGTTGAATACTTTGACGTCGTGGCCGTCCAGCAGCTTGAAGGCGTCGAGCTGGCGGACGCTGTCCTGGTAGTCGTCGAGGATGGCGATCTTCATGTGGTCTCCGGAAGGCGGTTGGTGTTTTGGGAAAACCACATCATAGAACGCCCGCCGGATTTTTGCCGCCGCCCTGCAAAGGGCGAATGCTCAGACAGGAATCTCGATCACCAGCTTGCCGCGCGCACCGCCCGCATCGATGACGTCGTAAGCGGCATCGGCCTGGTCGAAACCGAAGCGACGTTGGTCGACCTGCACCAAGATCTTGCCGGCTTCAATCAGCTTGGTGGCTTGCTCCATGATCTCGCCGTGATGGGCGCGACCCTTGCCGGTCAGCAGCGGCATCAGCGTGAACACGCCCGAATAGGTTGCGGCGCGGAACGACAGCGGCGCCAGCGCATGCGTGCCCCAGCCGAGACAGCTGACGACGTGGCCGTGATAGCGCCTGGCCGCGATGAAGGAGGCATCCAGCGTGGCGCCGCCGACGGTGTCGTAGACGATGTCGAAACCTTCGCCATCGGTGTACTGCTGCACGTATTGTTCCACCGTGCTGGCGCGGTAATCGATGAAGGCGGCGCCGTAGCCGGTGATGACGTCGCGCTGTTCGGCCGAGCCGGTGGCGTAGACGTCGGCGCCGAAGGCTTTGGCGATCTGCACCGCGATATGGCCCACCCCGCCGGCACCGCCATGCACCAGAACCTTCTGACCACTGCGAACATGGGCGCGATCGACCAGGCCTTCCCACGCGGTGATGAAGATCAGCGGCAGGGCGGCGGCGTCGCGCATGGCGATGTTGGCCGGCTTGTGCGCCAGCAGGTCGGCGTCGACGGCGGCGAATTGCGCCAGCGAACCTGGCACGCCGCCGACGCCGCCGGTCATGCCGTAGACTTCGTCGCCGATGTTGAAGCCGGATACGCCGGTGCCGATAGCTTCCACCACGCCGGCCATGTCGATGCCGAGTACGGCGGGCAGTTGCGCCTGGGCATGCCCGGCCTTGCCGGCGCGGATCTTGGCGTCAAGCGGATTGAGTCCGGCAGCGCGGATGCGCACCAGCACCTGGCCGGCGCCAACAACCGGGCGATCAACGGCGGTGGTTTGCAGCGGTGCGCCATAGGCAGTCAGCAGCACGGCGGTCATGGTGGCGTTGTTGAGGGATGCGGTAGTCATGGCGTTTCCTTTCGATGTCTGTGGATGAGTGACGCCGCGTTCTTGTTTGCAGCGATGGAAGCAAGTCTAGAGACGGAAAGGCCGGAGAAAAACGGGGCAGACGACAATACAGAATGGTGAAAACGTGGATAATCGGCAGCACCCCGAATCCTCATTCGTCATGCCTCATTTGCCGGAGAAGAAGAACAAACATGGACCGCCTGGATGCCCTGAAAGTGTTTTGCAGTGTTGTCGAAGCCGGCGGTTTCAGCCGCGCCGCCGACCGGCTCGGGATTTCGACTTCGTCGGTGACCAACCAGGTGTCGGCGCTGGAGACGCATTTTCGCACCAAGCTGCTCAATCGCACCACGCGCAGCATGTCGCTGACCGAAGAAGGACGGCGCTGCTACGAGCAGGCCTTGCTGCTGCTGGGCGGCATGAGCGATCTGGAAGGCAGCATGATGCAGTCGCAGGCGCTGCCGGCCGGCACGCTGCGCGTCGACATGCCCAGCATTATCAGTCGCCAGTACATCGCGCCGGCGTTGCCACAGTTCCTCGCGCAATATCCCGACATCACGCTCAGGATCACGGTCGGCGACCGCATGATCGACATGGTCGAAGAGGGCGTCGACGTACTGATCCGCATCGGCGATCTGCCGGACTCCAACCTGATCGCCAAGACCGTCTTCAAGACCAGCTACATGTGCTGCGCCTCGCCCGCATTCGTTGCGCGCCACGGCGTGCCGCAGACGCCGCAGGAGCTGGCCGATTTCCCTTGCCTGGGCTTCCTCAATCCGAAGTCGCGCATGGTGCGGCCGTGGCAGTTCAGCAAGGGCAAGGAAAGTCACAGCTACACGCCCAAGGGCGCGCTGGCGATGGACCACGTCGAGTCGCTGATCGAAGCGGCCAAGGCCGGTTGCGGCATCGTCCAGCAAATGTCGGTGTCGCTGATCCCGCCGGTGCGTAGCCGCGAGCTGGTGCCGGTGTTGCCGGACTGGCTGGCGCCGGGGCCTGACGTTTCCGTGCTGGTCCAGCAAAAAAACCATCGTGCGGCCAAAATCAAGGCCTTTGTCGATTTCGTCGCTGGCCTGTTCTGAGCCTGTTTGCTGCGGTGTTGGCTGAGATCAAACTTCTGGTGCTGCTGCGCAGCAATGTCGGTGAATCGCTGACGCCATGTCGGCCGTTTGTCCTGTGGCACTTTGCTACGCGCAGGATGTCCATTCAATAAGGCTTCGGCAGGCAAAAGCCCGTTTGCTGCGCTGCTTCGTAATGAAAAAACGCAATCGCGCCAAAAGCGTATTTCCTACTACATTAGTCGGTTACTTTTCACTACAAACAAGCGGGGTACGGGTGTACAATCGCCGCCTGATTTTCATAAAGTCGGCTGCTGCGGAACAATCTTTTGCGCCCGATTTTATGGATGGCTTCAGGCAAAGCTTGAAGCATTCGACAAGACCGCCGTACCACCGGCTGATGGCGCCACCCGCCTCGCCGGCTGCCTGCAACGACGATCCTGCCGTGCCAACGAATTCGATTTAACTTTAGGCATTGGAGGTAGTGTTATGAATCAACCCGTGATGGAAGGCGTCGCCGCATTGAACGCCCCCGCTTTCGTCAAACACCGGAAACTGCTCAACTGGGTCGCCGAGATCGCCGCCCTGACCAAGCCGGAAAGCATCTATTGGTGCGACGGTTCGCAGGAAGAATACGATCGCCTGTGCGCCGAGATGGTCGCTGCAGGCACCATGAAGAAACTGAACCAGGAAAAGCGTCCGAACAGCTACTTGGCCTGTTCCGATCCGTCGGACGTGGCGCGCGTGGAAGACCGCACCTTCATCTGCTCCAAGAACAAGGACGACGCCGGCCCGACCAACAACTGGACCGACCCGGCCGAAATGCGCACGACCCTCAACGGTCTGTTCGCCGGCAGCATGCGCGGCCGTACGCTGTACGTGGTGCCGTTCTCGATGGGCCCGCTGGGATCGCCGATCGCCCACATCGGCGTCGAACTGTCCGATTCGCCTTACGTCGCCGTGAACATGCGCATCATGACCCGCATGGGCAAGGCCGTGTACGACGTGCTGGGCGCCGACGGGGATTTCGTGCCGTGCGTGCATACCGTCGGCGCGCCGCTGCAACCGGGCGAGAAAGACGTCGCCTGGCCATGCAACGCCACCAAGTACATCGTCCATTATCCCGAGACCCGCGAAATCTGGTCCTACGGTTCCGGCTACGGCGGCAATGCGCTGCTGGGCAAGAAGTGCTTCGCGCTGCGTATCGCGTCGACCATGGGCCGCGATCAGGGCTGGCTGGCGGAACACATGCTGATCCTCGGCGTGGAATCGCCAGAAGGCAAGAAACACTATGTGGCGGCAGCCTTCCCATCGGCATGCGGCAAGACCAACTTCGCCATGCTGATTCCGCCGAAGTCCTTCGACGGTTGGAAAGTCACCACCATCGGCGACGACATCGCCTGGATCAAACCCGGTCAGGACGGCCGCCTGTATGCGATCAATCCGGAAGCCGGCTATTTCGGCGTGGCCCCGGGCACCAACGAAAAGACCAACTTCAACTGCATGGCGTCGCTGCGCGCCAACACCATCTTCACCAACGTCGCGCTGACCGACGACGGCGACGTCTGGTGGGAAGGCATGACCAAGGAAGCGCCCGCGCACTTGGTCGACTGGCAAGGCAAGGACTGGACGCCGGAAATCGCCAAGGAAACCGGCCGCAAGGCGGCGCATCCGAACGCGCGTTTCACCGTCGCCGCGACGCAGAATCCGGTCATCGATGCATCTTGGGATGACCCGGCCGGCGTGCCGATTTCGGCCTTCATCTTTGGCGGTCGCCGTTCGACCACCGTGCCGCTGGTGACTGAAGCGCGTAACTGGGTTGAAGGTGTCTACATGGCCGCGACCATGGGCTCGGAAACCACTGCCGCCGCCGTCGGCCAGCAAGGCGTGGTGCGCCGCGATCCGTTCGCGATGCTGCCGTTCGCCGGCTACAACATGAGCGACTACTTCCAACACTGGCTGAACCTGGGTCGCAAGATCGCCGCGTCGCCCGCCGAATTGCCGAAGATCTACTGCGTCAACTGGTTCCGCACCGACGCCGACGGCAAGTTCGTCTGGCCTGGCTTTGGCGACAACATGCGCGTGCTGAAGTGGATGCTGGAGCGCATCGAAGACCCGCAAGGCGTGCGCGTCGGCGGTACATCGCACATCTTCGGCGTGTCGCCGCGTTACGAAGACCTGCAATGGGACGGTCTCGACTTCACGCCGGAACAATTCGCCATGATCACCTCGATCGACAAGGCGGCCTGGGCCCAGGAAGTCGAGCTGCATACCGAGCTGTTCGACAAGCTCAAGCACAATCTGCCGCGCGAGCTGGTGGAAGTGAAGGTGGCGTTGCAGAAGAAGCTGGCGGCGTAATCAGTTACGTTGTGAATCTTCAAGGAAAAAGGCCATCGAAAGATGGCCTTTTTTTATGTCCGTAAAATCGTCTGCAGCACCGCGCGCATGCGATCGGGCACCGTGACCGGTCGTCGTGACGCAGCGTCGACGTAGACGTGAATGAAGTGTCCCTGCGCCGCAGCCGTGTCGTCGCCTTCGCGGAAAATTCCCACCTCGTAACGCACGCTTGAGTTGCCCACGTTGGCCACGCGCACGCCGACATGGACCGTGTCCGGGAAGCTGACCGGCGCGAAATAATTGCAGTGGGTTTCAATCACCAGGCCGATGACGTCGCCGCCCGGAATATTCAGCGCCCGGCTTGCCATCAGGAAATGATTCACGGCCGTGTCGAACCAGCTGTAATACACGACATTGTTGACGTGGCCGTAGACGTCGTTGTCCATCCAGCGCGTTTGCAGGATGTGGAAATGGGGGTAATCGTTGCGGTTAGAAGCGGTCGGTTTGCTGGTCATGGGGTCTGCGCCTGTCACACGTGTGTTGCCGCGCTGAAGTAATATTGCGGCGGGAACGAAATTCCGTCTCCTGATTTCAGTCGAACGGTGAGCCGGCAGTGTAAGCGATCAGCAGTTCCGACGCAGCAAAGCCGGCGCTTGCATCCGGCGCTTTGGCGCCCATATGCAGCTTGTCCCTTGTCATGCCGGCAAGCCGTTTTGCACGAATGTCGATAGCCAAACGCAATCGAAAGTATTAAACAAATAAATTTGATTAATATATAGAGGCGCTTTACTATCTCTTCACTCTCTTTCAACCCCAAGTAAAGGAAATAGCAATGTCCCTGATCAATACGACAATCAAGCCATTCAAGGCAACTGCTTACCACGACGGCAAATTCGTCGACATCTCCGAAGCAACCCTGAAGGGCAAGTGGTCCGTGTTCGTGTTCTACCCAGCTGACTTTACTTTCGTCTGCCCGACAGAACTGGAAGACCTGGCCGACAACTACGCTGAATTCAAGAAGCTGGGCGTCGAAATCTACGGCGTGTCGACCGACACCCATTTCGCGCACAAGGCATGGCATGACACATCGGAAGCCATCAAGAAGGTCCAATACCCACTGGTCGGCGACCCAACCACAACACTGGCTCGCAACTTTGAAGTCCTGATCGAAGAAGAAGGCCTGGCGCTGCGCGGTACTTTCGTCATCAATCCAGAAGGTCAGATCAAGATCCTGGAAATCCATGACAACGGCATCGGCCGCGACGCATCCGAACTGCTGCGCAAGGTCAAGGCAGCGCAATACGTTGCTTCGCACCCAGGTGAAGTTTGCCCAGCCAAGTGGACTGAAGGTGCTGAGACCCTCAAGCCATCGCTTGACCTGGTCGGCAAGATCTAATTTAAATCGCAGCGCGATTTAAACCGGTAGCAAAGAAACACTGAAGCACCCGTCCGGATTCAGCGCAAGCAACGCCGCAGAGCTCACGAGGCCGAGCGGCGGAGTCCGGACAATATTGAAGTCTCACATCAGAGGAAAGTGGAAATCATCATGCTGGATGCCAATCTCAAAGCCCAATTGAAAGCCTACCTGGAAAAGGTCACGCAGCCTATCGAGATCGTCGCGTCGCTGGATGATGGCGCCAAGTCGCGTGAGTTGCAGGAGCTGCTGCAGGAAATCGTTACGCTGTCCGAGCGCATCACGCTCGTCGAACGCAACGATCACGCCGTGCGCAAGCCATCCTTTTCATTGAATCGCCCCGGTACCGATATCAGCGTGCAGTTCGCCGGTATCCCGATGGGCCACGAATTTACGTCGCTGGTGCTGGCGCTGCTGCAAGTCGGCGGCCACCCCATCAAGCTCGACGACAAGGTGATCGAACAGATCCGCAACCTGGATGGCGATTACTCTTTTGAAACCTATATCTCGCTGACCTGCCAGAACTGCCCGGAAGTCGTGCAGGCGTTGAACGTGATGTCGATCATCAACCCGCGCATCCGCTCGGTGACGGTGGACGGCGCACTGTTCCAGGACGAAGTCGAGAAGCGCCAGATCATGGCCGTGCCGACCGTCTACATGAACGGTGAAGTGTTCGGCCAGGGTCGCACCGGCGTGGAAGAAATCCTCGCCAAGCTCGACACCGGCGCAGCCGCCCGCAAGGGTGAAGAACTGAGCGCCAAGGACGCCTACGACGTGCTGATCGTCGGCGGCGGTCCTGCCGGCGCCGCAGCTGCGATCTATGCAGCGCGCAAGGGCATCCGCACCGGTGTCGTCGCCGAACGTTTCGGCGGCCAGGTGCTGGACACGCTGGCGATCGAGAACTTCGTCTCCGTCAAGGAAACCGAAGGTCCGCAATTCGCCACCGCACTGGAGCAGCACGTCCGTGCCTACGACGTCGATATCATGAACATGCAACGCGCCGAGGCACTGGTGCCGGGTGAGGGCATGATCGAAGTCAAGCTGGCCAACGGCGGCGTCCTGAAGGGCAAGACCGTGATCCTGTCGACCGGTGCGCGCTGGAGGCAAGTCAACGTGCCGGGCGAGGACGAATATCGCAATCACGGCGTGGCCTACTGCCCGCACTGCGACGGTCCGCTGTTCAAGGGCAAGCGCGTATCGGTGATCGGCGGCGGCAACTCCGGCGTGGAAGCGGCAATCGACCTGGCCGGCATCGTCAGCCATGTCACGCTGCTGGAATTCGCGGCAGAGTTGAAGGCCGACGCGGTGCTGGTGCGCAAGCTCAAGAGCTTGCCCAACGTCACCATCGTGACTTCGGCGCAAACCACCGAAATCACCGGCGACGGCAAGAAGGTCAACGGCATCAGTTACAAGGAACGCGTCAGCGGTGAAGTGAAGCACGTCGAACTGGAAGGCGTATTCGTCCAGATCGGCCTGGTGCCGAACACCGAGTGGCTGAAGGGTACAGTCGCGCTGAGCAAGCACGGCGAAATCGAAGTCGACGCCAAGGGCCAGACATCGATCCCCGGCGTGTTCGCTGCCGGCGACGTGACGACCGTGCCGTACAAGCAGATCGTGATCGCGGTTGGTGAAGGTTCCAAGGCGGCGTTGAGCGCCTTCGATCACCTGATCCGCAGCTCGGCGCCGGAAGAAGCGCCGGTCGCGGCCAAGGAAGCAGTGACAGCGTAATCAGCAGTTGCAAGCCGGTTGTCCGTTGCCCCTTCGGCGGACGGCCGTAAAAAAAGCCACCTCGCGGTGGCTTTTTTATGGGCGCATGCTGCGCGTTGCGCCCAGCAAACCAGAATTACTTGAACAGCAGTCGCAGCGAATCCCAGGCGCGGCCGAAGATGCCGGCAGGGCCAACCGATTCCAGCGCCACCAGCGGCAATTCAGTCACTGCCTTGTCGTCGATCATGATCTTCAGGGTACCGACCTTGGCGTTTTCCGAAATCGGCGCGATCAGCGGATCATTGCGTTCGACACGCGGCTTGATCTTGTCGGCGGTGCCCTTCGGCACGGTCACGTAGACGTCGCGCATGAAGCCGATCTTGATCTTGCCTTGCGAACCCTTCCAGACGTCAGGCGTGTCGACTGCCTGGCCCTTGCTGTACAGCTTCACGGCGTCGAAATTCTGGAAGCCCCAGTTCAGCAGCTTCTGGCTTTCCTGCGTGCGGACCTGGTCGGACACGGTGCCGATGACCACCGAAATCAGGCGGCGCTCGCCGTTGGCGACCGGGCGCTTGGCCGAAGTGATCAGCGAATAGCCGGCGCTGTCGGTGTGGCCGGTCTTCATGCCGTCGACGGTCGGATCGAGCCACAGCAGGCGGTTGCGGTTGGGCTGGGTGATGTTGTTGTAGGTGAACTTCTTGACCGAGTAATAGGTTTTGTAAAAATCGGGGAAGTCGTTGATCAGGTTGCGGCACAGGATCGCCAGATCGCGCGCGGTCGTGTAGGTGTCCGGGCTCGGCAAACCGTGCGGGTTGCTGAAGTGGGTGCCGGTCAGGCCCTGGCGTTGCGCTTCGCGGTTCATCAGCACGACGAAGGCGTCGGTGGTGCCGGAGACGGCTTCGGACAGCGCCACGGCGGCGTCATTGCCGGAGACCGAGATCAGGCCGTACAGCAGGTTGTTGACCGAAACCGGCTTGTTCGGCTCGATGAACATCTTGGAGCTGCTCGGATCGACTTTCCAGGCGTTGACCGAGACGCTGATTTCCTGATTCAGGTCGAGGCGCTTGTCGCGCACGGCGGCGAAGGCCAGGTAGGCGGTCATCAGCTTGACCAGCGAAGCCGGTTCGACGCGCGTATCGGCTTCCTGCGAAGCGATGATCTGGTTGCTCGACGCATCCAGCAGCAGCCACGATTTGGCGGCGACGCTGGGAGGAGGAAGGCTCTGGGCGGCTGCCGAGAAGCTCAGGACGGTTGCGGCAATGGCCGCGAATAGTTTTTTCATCTTCGGGTGTAAAAAATGTGTCCCGCCGGACTGCATGCGGGACTGTCGTTTGAAAAGAGATGAGTGAACATCGCACCGGGATTATAAACGCCGAGCCTGACAACCAGGCTTTGCGGCGTCCGTTTGCGTGCTTCAGACCTGCTTCGGGCTCGCTGCGGGAGCCAAAGCAGGTTTTAGCGATGCCACATTTGGACTATCAGGTTCTTGATATGTTGCAGCTTGCGGTGAAAAAAGTGATCCGCGCCAGGAATCACGATGACCGGCAGTTCTTGCGGGCGGGCCCAGTCCAGCACTGCTGTGAGCGGGATGGTATCGTCCAGCTCGCCGTGGATCAGGATGGTGTCGGCCGGGACCGGCGGCATCGGCCACTTGCCGGCGGCGGTGCCGACCAGCGCGAGACGTTCGGCCGGCGTGCCCGCCGCAATCAGGCGCTGCTGCAGCTGCGCCTGCACGAAGGTGCCGAACGAGAAGCCGCCCAGCGCCAGCGGCAGATCGGGATATTGCGTGCGCATGTGCGCCAGTAGCAACGCCATGTCGTCGGTTTCGCCATTGCCGTGGTCATGCACGCCTTCGGACTTGCCGACGCCGCGGAAATTCATGCGTACCGTGGCATAACCAAGCGCCAGGAACGAGCGCGCCAGCGTCTGGGCAACCTTGTTGTCCATGGTGCCGCCGTACAGCGGGTGCGGATGGGCCACCAGCGCAAGGCCGCGCGGCGCGGCGAATTGCTCGGGGTCCGGCAGGTCGAGCGCGCATTCGAGCTGGCCGACGGCGCCGGGAATCAGAAAAGCTTGTGTTTGTGCGTTCATGGGTACGGCGTATTCAAATTTTGAGGCGATCGACGATTTTGCCGCCGACGATGTGCGAATCGATGATTTCATCGATGTCTTCGTTGTCGACGTAGGTGTACCAGGTACCTTGCGGATAGATGACCACGACCGGGCCTTCCTCGCAGCGTTCCAGGCAGCCGGCCTTGTTGATGCGGACCTTGCCTTCGCCTGCCAGGCCGAGTTGCTTGATGCGCTTTTTGGCGTGTTCTTGCGCGGCTTGCGCGCCCTTGTCGGCGCAGCAAGTGCGCTCTCCCGGCTTGCGCTGGTTCAGGCAGAAAAAGACGTGATGTTCGTAGAACGGCTTGTCGGCGGTGTCAGGAGTGTCTGCCATGGCGATGTTCTGGGGAGTGGATCAAAGGCGTCATGATACACCGCGTCATTTAGGCGCGCCCTGGCCGCCGGATCGGCGATGTACCGGGTGATACAGGAACCATAGCGCCAGGAACGGCCACAGCACCGAGAGGAATTGCGCGGCACCGTCGAAATTGAGGAATTTACCCTGTACCCAGGTCTGCAGTGTCGAGACGAAATACGGATTGGCCGGCACCGCATTGGTCGCCAGCAGGCTGAAGATCAGTGCCAGTCCGGCGATGCGCCGTTGCGCCACCAGCGGTGCGAACGACAGGCCGGCCAGCATCAGGCCGCCGACGATCATGCCGCCGGCCGCGCCGGGCGTGAACCAGGCGAAGGCGTTCTCGGGCGCGAAAAACAGCGCGCATGAGAGCGACTTGATGAACACCGCAGCGAGCAGGTAGACCGCCATGAGCATGTTGCGCGGCGCCGGCTTGCGCAGCAACAGCAGCATGGTCAGTACGGCGCCGGTGAGACCGCAGGCGGTGACGATGATTTCGGCCAGCCAGTATTGTTCGGCGCTGAGTTGGGCGCTGTTGGTCCACCAGGTGGCGAGGTCGATCGGCGTGTCGAGCAGGTCCGACAGCAGGCTCGACAGCGGCGGCACCACGTGGCCGAGTCCGAACAAATGGTTCTGCGGATAGATCAGCGCCAGCGGCCATAGCCCGACCACCACCAGGCCGCGGCTGGCTTCGCGCGAGAACCAGCTGCGCCGCACTTCCAAGAGGCGGCTCTGGCGCAGGAAGTAGCGGCTGGTCCAGCCGCCGATGAGCGCGCCCAGCAAGGTGCCGCAACTGTTGGTGATGAGATCGAGATTGGAGGGGATGCGCGTGGGCAGGTAGGTCTGCACTGCTTCCATCACGGCCGACAGCGCGACGCCGGCCAGCGCGCTGAGCAGCACCGCCCACAGCGAGCGCACGCGCGGATACAACGCATACACCACCAGCGCGCCGAACGGCGCATAGCCGACCACGTTGGTCCAGAGGTCGAAGCCGGTCCAGTAATACGGCAGG